>Ga0308160_10000321_pt1 | contig 104664 bp, 86 predicted proteins | sample PhyFR1_FD_201036 | JGI IMG/M metagenome (GOLD analysis project Ga0308160, IMG submission 201036) | Phyllosphere microbial communities from UC Gill Tract Community Farm, Albany, California, United States - DLSLF.R1 | ecosystem: Host-associated > Plants > Phyllosphere > Unclassified | place...
GCAGCAGCAGCGGGCGCTTGCTGGCCGGCGTCGACTCGAGGTCCCACAGCTCCTTGTCGAGGAACTGCGCGTCCTGCGGGTGGATGCCGCGGTGCTCGTCGTAGGGGATCTCCATCGCCTCGGCGGCCACCTGCCAGCCCGTGACCTCGTGGTCCTCCAGGTCGAGGCGGGTGACCATCCTCGAGTAGGCGGCGGGCGACTCCTCGGCCAGGCGGGTGACGTAGCGGACGGCGGCCCGGAGGTTCGCGCGCGCCATGACGTTCGTGTACAGGTTGTCGTCGACGACCGTCGTGTACTCGTCGGGGCCGGTGACCCCGTCGATGTGGAACCGCTGGTCGCCGTTCGAGCGCCAGAAGCCCAGGTCGGCCCAGAGGCGTGCCGTCTCGACGAGGATGTCGACGGCGCCGCGCTCGATGAAGTCGAGGTCGCCGCTCGCCTGCACGTACTGGCTGAGGGCGTGGCTGATGTCGGCGTCGATGTGGTACTGCGCGGTGCCGGCTGCGTAGTACGCCGACGACTCGAGGCCGTTGATGGTGCGCCACGGGAAGAGCGCGCCGCGCTGGTTCAGCTCGACCGCCCGGTCACGGGCCGCGTCGAGCATGCCGAGGCGGAAGCGCAGGGCGTTCCGGGCGACGTTCGGCGCCGTGTAGGTGAGGAAGGGCAGGACGTAGATCTCGGTGTCCCAGAAGTAGTGCCCGCCGTAGCCCGAGCCGGTGACGCCCTTGGCGGCGACGCCCTGGCCGTCGGTGCGCGCCGTGGCCTGCGCGAGCTGGAAGAGGTTCCAGCGCACGGCCTGCTGCACCTCGGGCTGGCCGCCGACGACGACGTCGGTGCGGGCCCAGTAGTCGTCGAGCCACGCGCGCTGCGCGTCGAACATCGCCGACGGCGGCTCCTCGGCGACGCGGTCGAGGGTGCGGTCGCAGCGGTCGGCGAGCTCGCGCGGGGGCACACCGCGGCTGGTGTGGTAGGTGATCGTCTTGACGATGCGCGTCGAGACGCCCGCCTTGGCCCGCACCCGGTAGACGTGCTTGGCGAGGTCGTCGTCGATCGACGACGACTCGTCCCACTCGTTCTCGGTGTCCATGACGTGGTCGGCGCCGACCGCGATGGTCATGCCCGAGTTCGTCGTGCGGTAGCCGAGCACCGCGCGCGTGCCGCCGTTGCGCTTCAGCACCGGCTGGAGCACGCGCGAGTCGAAGGCCTCGGCACGGCGCGGGTCGAAGGCGCCGGCCGCGGCGCGCATGCCCGCGTGGTACTCGTCGCCCATGTCCTGTCGGTTGAGGATCTGGCTCGAGATGAGCAGCGACGCGTCGGCGTCGAGCACCGTCACCTCGTACTCGATGATCGCGAGGTGGCGGTCCTCGAAGCTGACCAGGCGACGGCTGGTGACGAGCACGCGCTTGCCCGAGGGGGTGCGCCACTCGACGTCGCGGGTGAGCACGCCGTCGCGGAAGTCGAGGCGACGCGTGTGGTCGAGGATGTCGGCCTCGAAGAGCACGAACGGCTCGTCGTCGACGTAGAGGCGGATCACCTTGGCGTCGGGCACGTTGACGATGGTCTGCCCGACGCGGGCGAAGCCGAAGGCCTCCTCCGCGTGGCGGATCGGCCACGTCTCGTGGAAGCCGTTGACGTAGGTGCCGAACGAGTGGCCGCCGCGCCCCTCGTCGGGGTTGCCGCGGAGGCCCAGGTAGCCGTTGCCCACGGCGAAGATCGTCTCGGTGACGCCCTCGTCGCCCTGCACGTACTCGTCCTCGACGAACGCCCACTCGTCGACCGGGAAGCGGTGCCGGTCGAGCGGGTCGGTGGTGATGGTGTTCACGAGGGGTCCTCTGCGTCGCTGGTGGTCGTGTCGCTGCTGGTCGTGTCGCTGCTGGTCGTGTCGCCGGAGCTGCCGGAGCCGGCGGAGTCGCGGGTCGCGCCGAGCGCGTCGACCACGTCGCCGAGGTCGTCGACGACCACGTCGGCGCCCGAGGCGAGCAAGGCGTCGTGGCCGGCCCCGCGGTCGACGCCCAGGACGAGGCCGAACGACCCGCGCCTCCCGGCCTCGACGCCGGAGGTGGCGTCCTCGACGACGACGCAGTCCTCCGCGGTGAGGCCGAGGCGGCGGGCGCCCTCGAGGTAGGTGTCGGGGGCGGGCTTGCCGGCGATGCCCTCGGCCGCGGCGACGGCGCCGTCGACGACGACCTCGAAGCGGTCGCGGAGACCGGCGGCCTCGAGCACGGGCACGGCGTTGCGCGAGCTCGAGACGACGGCGACGTGCACGCCGAGCGCGATGGCCCGGTCGAGGAAGGCGACGCTGCCCGGGTAGGGCTCGACGCCGTTCTCGGCGAGCTCGGCGGCGAAGACCGCGTTCTTGCGGTTGCCGAGACCGCGCACCGTCTCGGTGTCGGGGCTGTCGTCGTCGTGGCCCTCGGGCAGGGTGACGCCGCGGGCGGCGAGCATGGCGCGGACGCCGTCGAAGCGCGGTCGCCCGTCGACGTGCTCGAAGTAGTCGGCGTCGGTGTACGGGCCGAGGTCGTGGGCGGCGAACCACTCGGAGAAGAGGCGCGACCAGGCCCGCATGTGCACCTCGGCGGTCGGCGTGAGCACGCCGTCGAGGTCGAACAGGAGGGCGCGGAGCTCGCCCAGGCGCGAGGAGTCGCGGGGCAGGAGGGAGGACATGGCGCGGTTCCTTCGGTGGATCGATGTCGGTCGGGGCAGATGCGCGGGAACGACGTCGGTCCGCGGCAGCTCTCGGTGCTCCGGCAGGGATCAGGCCGGGGTCGACGAGCACGGGGTCGGACTCGTCGCGACAAGTGTGGCACCCCGCGAGGGGCCCGCGCGCCCACCCGGCCGAGGGTCGTCCGCCCCGGCGACGACGACAGGGCACGACCGCGCCGGCGGTCGTGCCCTGTCTGGCGCTGGCGTCGCCCTGCGACTGAGCTTCACGGGCAGGGGTGCAGTGCGACACCGGCCGGTGGGAGCGCTGAACGCTTCCAGCCCGTGGAACGGTACGCCCTCACCCGCGGTGTCACCCAGGTCGCGGTCAGCGGGGTACGCGGCGCGCCCCGGACCGCCCCGAGCTGTCCCCCGTCGCGCCCTCGGGGCGTCACTCGGGCTGCGTCCTCAGCGGAGGGCGCGGACCACCTTCGCGACGCCCCGCACCGCGACCACCCCGGTGACGACCCACGGCCCGGCGACGATCAGCGGGTCGAGCCAGCGGTGGCGGCGGTCGACGCGGGTGCGGTCCCGCGACGTGGCCCGCGCCTCCTTCCGGGCCTCGGCCGTGACGCCGGTCTCGCGCAGCAGGTCGTCGGGGCGGCCGCTGACCAGCGACCGCAGGTGGGCGCCGGTCGAGTCGACCCGGTCGCCGACGACGAGCAGGAGCCAGTGCGCGAGCCGGCCCTCGCTGTAGCGGTCGTACGCGACGCGGCGGATCGCTCCCGAGAGCCCGTGCAGCGGCTGCGCCGTGCCGAAGACGGGCGTGACGAATGCGTGCTCGATCGAGCGCTCCCGCCCCTCGCCGCCCGGCTGCCGCTCGGGGAACTCCCAGTGGGCTCCGGAGGCGCCCGGCGCGTACTGCAGCTTCGGGTGCGACGGGCGGTCGGCCGGGTCGAGGTCGGCGCCCCAGCCGGGCACGCGGGCCCGGAGCTGCTCCTGTGTCGGGACGGCACGGGGCTTCGAGGGGAGGTAGGCGAGGGGGACGTCGTCGTGGTCGCTCATGGGGGGTCTCCGGGTGCGGGGATGTCGGTGGGTCGTGAGGGTCGGGGGGCGGGGTCAGGCGCCGGGGACGACGAGGGTCTTATGGTTCCCGTCGAGCTTCGCGGAGAAGAGGTGGTATCCCTCGGCGATGTGCTCGAGCGGCACCCGGTGGGTGACGACGTCGCTCGGCCGGAAGTGCCCGGCGCGGATGTGCTCGAACAGGCGCGGCCACTGGCGCTTGACCGGCGCCTGGTTCATGCGCAGCGTGAGGCCCTTGTTGAGGGCGTCGCCGAACTTCACGGCGCTGGGGAGGGGGCCGTAGGCGCCCAGGACGGAGACGGTGCCGCCCTTGCGGACGCCGTCGATCGCCCAGTTCAGAGCGACCGGAGAGCCGCCCTGCAGTTTGAACTTCGCGCTGGTCAGGTGCTGCACGAGGTCGCCGTCGGCCTCGGCGCCCACCGCGTCGATCACGACGTCGGCTCCCAGGTGGTCGGTCTGCTTCTTGAGCTCGACGACCACGTCGTCGTGCTCGGCGAAGTTGATCGTCTCCGCGTGGGCGAAGGTGCGGGCCTTCTCCAGCCGGTACTCCAGGTGGTCGACGACGATCACCCGCGCGGCGCCCATGAACCACGCCGACCGCGCCGCGAAGAGGCCCACCGGCCCGGCGCCGAGCACGACGACCGTGTCGCCCTGGCTGATCTCGCCGAGCTGCGCGCCGAAGTAGCCGGTGCTGAGCGCGTCGGTCATCAGCAGGGCGTCCTCGTCGGCGATGTCGTCGGGGATGATGCTGGGCCCCACGTCGGCGAACGGCACGCGGACGAACTCGGCCTGGCCGCCGTCGTAGCCGCCCGTGGTGTGCGAGTAGCCGTAGATGCCGCCGACGGCCGTGGCGTTCGCGTTGACGTTGTGGCAGTTGGACCACAGACCGCGCGCGCAGAACCAGCACGAGCCACAGTAGATGTTGAAGGGCACCATCACGCGGTCGCCCTTCTTCAGGGACTCGACCGACGACCCGACCTCCTCGACGACGCCGATGAACTCGTGGCCGAAGGTGTGCCCGATCCGGGTGTCGGGCATGAGCCCGTGGTAGAGGTGCAGGTCGGAGCCGCAGATCGCCGCCAGCGTCACCCGCACGATCGCGTCGTTCGGGTGCTCGATGCGGGGCACGTCCTTCTCCTCGACGCGGATCTTGTACGGACCCCGGTAGGTCATCGCTCGCACGGCTCGTCCTCCTTCGTCGTCGGGCCCGGCCCCTCGGCGCGGCGCCCCTGGTCGACGCCAGTGAACGACGGGAGTCGCGGTGAGGGCCGACCGCGCCGGGGGCCTTGCCTGCGCGGCCCGTCCCCGGTTAGCATCCGCGGCGGCCTCACCGAGGCTGGTGCGCGGCGACGACGGGTGTCGGCGGTCGCTGCGAAGATGGTCGTCATGCCCCTCCTCGACGTCGCGCCGCTCGTCGACGCCGTCGACGTCATCCGCTTCGTCGGCCCGCGCCCGTTCGCCAAGGGGCGGCAGTACTCGCGCGAAGACCGGGTCAGCGACATCACGTACGACCCCGTCGACCAGGTCGTCACCGGCACCGTGCGCGGCAGCGCCGCCGAGCCCTACCGGTGCGAGATCGTCCTCCAGCCGACGCGCGGCGAGCAGAGCCGCCCCTCGCGCAGCACCTGCACCTGCCCGCTCGGCGGGGACTGCAAGCACGTGGCCGCCGTGCTGCTCTCCAACAACGCGGCGGCGCTGGCCCCGCCCGCGGCCGCCGCGGCCAGCGGCGCCGCCGACCGCCCTGCGACCCCAGCGGGCGACCCCGCGGTCGGCGGCGCGGCCCCCTCCCCCGACGACTGGCGGGCCCGGCTCGGCGGCCTCACCGGCCGGCCGGCGCCCCGCGACGCCCGCACCACCTCCATGGGCCTGCTCTTCGAGCTGCGGCCGCGGGTCGCCCCGCCCCGCAGCGCCCGGTGGGACGCCCCTCGCGTCGACCGGCACGAGCGCTCGACGGGCGGGCTCGGCGGGGGCCTCGTGAGCGGCAGCTCCCTCGCGGGCGCGGGAGGCGCCTCCCCGGCTCCGGCCCGGCCGTCGGGGGCGGCGAGCTGGCGACTCGGCGTGCGGCCGGTCAGCCTGAGCCCGACGGGCAACTGGGTGCGGGGCGACCTGACCTGGACGTCGCTGCCGTACCAGATGAACCGGCTCGCGATCGGCGCGGAGCAGCACGCCTGGTTCGGGCAGTTCGCCGCCCTGCACCGGTCGGTGCACGCCTCGTACGTGCCGGGCGAGGCCGACTGGCTCATGCTCGACGACTTCACGAGCCCGCTGCTCTGGCCCCTGCTCGCCGAGGCCCGCCGGCTCGGCGTCGCCCTCGTCACCGGCAAGCGCGCCACCGACGTCACGGTCGCCGCCGAGGCCCGCGTCACCGTCGACGCGCGCACCGATCCGGGCCGGGGCCTCGTGCTCAGCGCCGGGGTCACGGTCGACGGCGAGCCGCACGCCGCCGCCGACACCGGCACGATCGGCGACCACGGCGTCTACGTGGCGACCCCCCAGCCCCACCTCGGCGTCGTGCTCGCCCCGACCGTCGCGCCGCTGGCCCCCGAGCAGAAGCAGCTGCTGACGAGCACGGCCGAGATCACGGTGCCCGAGGCCGACGCCGAGGAGTTCCTCCGCGACTGGTACCCGGGCCTGCAGCAGGCGGTCGCCGTGACCAGCCGCGACGAGTCGGTCGCGCTGCCCGAGGTGCGGCCTCCCGAGCTCGTGCTCACGGCGTCGTTCGGCGCCGGTGACACGCTCGCCCTGACCTGGCGCTGGGTGATCGCCGGCCGGACCGAGCCCTTCTCCGCGCACGAGACGCCGCTCGACCTGGAGGCGCTCGGCGTCCCCCCGCGCGGGGCGACCCTGAAGGGCGTCGCCGCCGCCGAGTTCGTGGCCACCCGCCTGCCCGAGCTCGAGGCGCGCGACGACCTCCGCGTCGTCGTCGACGGCGAGCGCCCCGACTACCGCGAGCTCACCGAGGCGCCGCACCTGACGGTCACCACGGTCGAGACCGACAAGCGGGACTGGTTCGACCTCGGGGTGCTCGTCACGGTCGAGGGGCGGACGGTGCCGCTCGTGCCGCTGCTCACGGCCCTCGCGAAGCGGCGCGACAAGATGCTGCTCGTCGACAAGTCGTACCTGTCGCTCGCCCACCCCGCCTTCGACGAGCTGAAGCGCCTGATCGACGAGGCCACCGGCCTCGACGAGTGGGAGGCCGGGCCTCGCATCAACCGGTACCAGGCGTCGCTCTGGTCGGAGTTCGACGACCTCGCCGACGCGACCGTGCAGGCCGACGCCTGGCGGAGCGCCGTGGGCGGCCTGCTCGAGCTCGCGGCCGGCGACCAGCTGCCGGGCGTGGCCGACACCCCCGTGCCGGCCGGCCTCGACGCCGAGCTGCGGCCGTACCAGCTCGACGGCTTCCGCTGGCTGGCGTTCCTGCACCAGCACGGCCTCGGCGGGGTCCTCGCCGACGACATGGGCCTCGGCAAGACGGTGCAGACGCTGGCGCTCGTCGCGCACGTGCGCGAGGTGGAGGCACGGGCGCACGTGCGCGAGGAGGAGGCGCGCGAGCGGGAGGCGCGGGCCGGGTCGACGGGCCGCCCGCCGTTCCTCGTGGTCGCGCCCACCTCGGTCGTGCCGAACTGGGCGTCGGAGGCGGCGCGCTTCACCCCCGGCCTCCGCGTGCACGTCGTGACGGAGACCGAGGCGAAGAGCCGCCGACGCCTCGCCGCGGCCCTCGCCAGCGGCGACGTCGACCTGGTCGTCACGTCGTACGCGCTGTTCCGCCTCGACTCGGCCAGCTACTCCCGGCACGCCTGGGCGGGGCTGGTGCTCGACGAGGCGCAGTTCGTCAAGAACCCCGCCTCGCAGGCGCACCGCTGCGCCGTCGAGCTCGACGCGCCGTTCAAGCTCGCGATCACGGGCACGCCCCTCGAGAACTCGCTGACCGACCTCTGGGCGCTCTTCCACGTCGTGGCCCCGGGGCTGCTCTCGACGTACGTCCGCTTCTCCGACGACTACGTCAAGCCGATCGCGACCGGTGAACGACCGGAGCTGCTCGCGCGGCTGCGGGCGCGCATCCGGCCCCTCATGCTCCGCCGCACGAAGGAGCTCGTCGCCGCCGACCTGCCCGCCAAGCAGGAGCAGCTGCTGCGCGTCGACCTCGCCCCGGCGCACCGTGAGCTGTACGACGCGTTCCTCCAGCGCGAGCGCCTCAAGCTGCTCGACTTGATCGACGACCTCGACCGCAACCGGTTCATCGTCTTCCGGTCGCTGACGCTGCTGCGCATGCTCGCGCTCGACGCGGCGCTGATCGACCCCGAGTACTCCGACGTGCCGTCGGCGAAGCTCGACCAGCTGCTCGACGAGCTCGACGACGTCGTGGCCGAGGGGCACCGGGCCCTCGTCTTCAGCCAGTTCACCTCCTTCCTCGGGCGCGTGGCCGAGCGCCTCGAGCAGCGGGGCACCGCGCACGAGTACCTCGACGGCTCGACGCGTCGACGGGGCGAGGTGATCGAGAGGTTCAAGGGGGGCGCCTCCCCCGTGTTCCTGATCAGCCTCAAGGCGGGCGGCTTCGGGCTCAACCTCACCGAGGCCGACTACGTGTTCATGCTCGACCCGTGGTGGAACCCCGCGTCGGAGTCGCAGGCCGTCGACCGCACGCACCGCATCGGCCAGACGAAGAACGTCATGGTGTACCGGATGATCGCGAACGACACCGTCGAGGAGAAGGTCCTCGCGCTGCAGCAGAAGAAGGCCGCGCTCTTCGACGCCGTCGTCGACGACGACGCCGTCTTCAGCTCGGCGCTGACGGCCGACGACATCCGCGGGCTGCTCGACTAGGCGGTCGCGCCCCGCCCTGTCAAGGCGTCACCGGCCGACGAGCCCCGGTGCTTGCGTGGGAGCCATGTCTCCCCTGCGCCCCCGTGCCGTGCTCGACCGCGACGTCGCCCCCGGGGTGCACCGGCTCGAGCACGCCGACACGAACCTCTACCTCGTCGAGCACGGCGACCGCGTGCTCATCGTCGACGCGGGCCTGCCGGGGGTGTGGCCCCACCTCGTCGAGTCGCTCTTCGAGCTGGGCCACGGCCTCGGCGACGTCGACGGCGTGCTGCTCACGCACGCGCACTTCGACCACGTCGGCACGGCCCGGCGCCTGCGTCAGCAGTGGGGGCTGCCCGTCTGGGTGCACCCCGACGACGCCCGGCTCGCGCGGCACCCGTACTCGTACCGGCACGAGCGGCCCCGGTGGCGCTACCCGGTCGAGCACCCCGCCGCGGTGCCCGCGCTGGCCCGCATGGCCCTGGCCGGTGCCCTCTCCGTGCCCGCCGTGCTCGACACGCGCCCGATCGCGGAGGCGGCCCTGCCCGAGGGCGCCGTGCTGCTCGAGACCCCGGGGCACACCGACGGCCACGTCGCGCTGCACCTGCCCGACCGCGACGCGGTCATCGTCGGAGACGCGGTGGTGACGCTCGACCCGTACACGGGCCGACGGGGCGCGCAGATCGTCGCGGGTGCGGCGACGGCCGACAGCGAGCTGGCCCTCTCGTCGCTCGACCGGATCGCGGCCACGGGGGCGCGGGTGCTGCTGCCCGGCCACGGAGCGCCGTTCCGGGGAGGCGCGGCACAGGCGGTCGCGGAGGCCCGGCGCCGCGGGGCGCACTGAGGGCTCGAGCGCACTGAGGGCTCGGGCGCGCTGAGGACTCGGTGCGGTCTCGGACTCGCGGAGGCGCGTGCCGGGGCGACCGACCACGGGTCGCCGCTCCGCGCCTCCGAGGACGCCGACAATGCGAGGGACCCTCCGCGTAGCGTCACGCGCATGGACTCCGACGACTCGACCGCACCGCGCACGCCCGAGCAGGACGCCGCCGAGCTCGCGCTCGCGATCGTCTCGCACGCCACCGCCATCACGCAGGAGGACGACGCGGCCCTCGACGCGAGCGACGAGAACCTGCGGGAGGTCGTGGCGGGGCAGACCGACCAGCCCCTCACGGAGCGGCAGCAGGAAGTCGTCACGACCCTCGGCACGGCCGGCGGGGCCCTCGCGGCCGGCCTGAGCCACGCCCTGGCCGACGCCCGCGGCGTCGACGCCGCCGAGGTGCTCGGCGCGACGGCCCGGTCGGTCGTCGCCCACGCGCGCGACGGCGAGGCGCTCGACGACGCCGTGCGTGACGCAGCCGACGACGAGCTGGCGGCACGGCGCGGCGGGGCCTCGTCGCCGTCGGACGACGACCTCGAGGCCGCCGACCCGCGCCGGGGCACGCTGCCCGAGGGCGAGGCCGACCGCCGTGACCTGCACGACGCCGGCGACCAGGGCCAACGCTCCTCGGGCGCCGACAGCCAGCGCGGAGAGGGCGACTCCCCGCGCTGACGCTGCTCCCCCGAGCTCGCCGGCCGGGCACTACGCGGAGACGGCCTCCGGGGCGCGGGCCGCGTCGGCGACGACGGCCGACATGCGCCCCAGCAGCTCCTCGCCGGCCAGCACGCCGTCGGCGTCGGTCACCGTGAGGTGCGACGCCGTCCAGCCGAGGTCGTGCAGCTCGCCGTGGGCGGGGCGGAAGGCGTGGTCGGCGACCTCCAGCATGCCCTGGTCGAGCAGCGAGTCGCCCGCGGCGAGCACGAGGTCGGCGCCCGTGCGGGCCCGCACCTCCTCGAGGGCCGCCGCCTTGGTGACCGGGCTCGGCACGCAGTAGACCTTCCGGCCCTGCACCGAGACCGTCCAGCCGAGCTCCTCGCAGCGCGCCGCCAGGTCGGCCACCGCCGTGTCGGGCATCTCGGCACGGTCGACGACCGCGTAGACGAACAGGTCCTCCGCGACCTTGACCGAGAGCGTCCAGGTGCTCCAGTGCGCGTCGGTCAGGAGGGCCTCGACCTGGGCCAGGGGCGCGCACTCCTCCGCGACGCGGGCGTCGAGCCGGCGTCGCCAGTCGAGGTCGGGCACGCCGTCGACGAGCAGCGCGCCGCCGTTGGTCGTCACCGCGTGCGTCGGCCGGACGCCCGGCAGCCGCACGCGCTGGTACTGGGCCACGGTGCGCGTCGTCACCGGGACGAGGTGCGCCGCGGCCGCGAGCGAGACGAGCAGCCCCTCGGAGGCGCGGGTCGTGAACGAGATCGGCACGCCCCCGTAGACCTCCGCCACGAGCAGGTCGGGTGCGTCGCGGTCGTCGCCCTGCAGGCGCAGCGCGGCGGCGGAGTAGATCAGGGTGCGGTCGAGGTCGCAGGCGACGACCACGGGGGCGCAGCTCATCGGGCGCCTCCGTCGGTCGGGGCGGTCGGGGCGGTCGGGGCTGGCTCGGCGCGCACGGCGCGCCCGTCGGCACCGGTCGCCCCGGCGGTGTGCACGGGGTGGATCAGCCCGACGCAGCTGTAGGGCAGCTCGTCGACGACCTCCACCGGCACGCCGCGCTGCTCGGCCAGCAGCAGCACGTGGCGGACCTCGTCCAGGGCGTCGGCGCGCACGAGCACCTTCCAGGGGACGCGCCGCAGCAGCACGCGGGTCGTCTCGCCCACGCCGGGCTTGACGAGGTTCACGTCGTGCACGCCCTGCTCGTCGCTGATGCGCTCGACGGCCTCCCAGCCGGCCCAGGTCGGGCCGGCGGCCCGGTCGGGCTCCGTCGCCGCGGCCGCGACGCGGCGGTCGACCTCGTCGACGACGGCGTCGAAGCGCGCCGAGACCGTGTCGACGAAGGCGCGCGACACGTCGGCGTCGGCGAGCTCCGAGTAGAACTTGCCGCCGTGGAAGTCGTGGTCGCCGATCAGCCGGCGGTTGTAGACCGTGCGCGACACGAGGCCCGAGACCGTCGAGTTGAGGCAGGCGGACGGGATGAGGAAGTCGTCGCGGGTGCCCCAGGTCGACGCGCAGCGGCCCGGGTCGGCGAGCACGGCGAGGTCGTCGCCGAAGCGCACGCCGTCGGTCTCCTCGAAGCGCGCCAGCGCCTCGGTGAGCTCGCGGGTGATGGCGCCCTTGCCCGTCCAGCCGTCCACGAAGACGACGCGCGCCGGGTCGTGGTGGGCGACCAGCCAGCGCAGGGCGACCGGGTCGAGGCCCACGCCGCGCACGATGCTCATCGTGAGGTGCGGGGCGTCGACGCCGCGCACGCGGGCGGCCCAGCGGCGCATCAGCACCCCGACGGGGGTGCCGGCCCGCGCGAGCGAGACGAGCACCGGCGCCTGGTCGCGGGCGGCGAGCACGAGGTCGGTGACGACCCCGACGGCCGTCGCGACGCGGTCGGCCGACCGGGCCAGCGCCTCCTCGTACAGGGCCTGGTACTCGGGGGTGGGCTGGTACTCGATCGGCAGCGACTCGGCGTAGTTGGCCGTCCCGCCCTGCAGCGTCGCCTCGCGCTCGTGCGCGGGCGCCTCGAGCTGCGCGTCGCCGAGGTCGGTGAGCAGCCACGACACGTCGTCGGCGTCGTACGAGCCGAACGCCGGGCCGACGAGGGGCTCGGGCGGACCGGGGCGTTCGGGTCGCTCGGGCAGCTCGTCGGCGGGGCGCGACGCCCCGGTCGGGGCGGCGGGGGCGGTGGAGGCGGGGCTGGGCTGCACGCTGGATCTCTCGGTGAGGCTGTCGGCGGGGCGGGCGGGCGCGGGGGCGAGGGCGGGGGCCGGGGCGTCCTCAGTCGCCGCGAGCAGGATGACGAGCACGTGCTCGGCGACCTCGCGGAGCGCCTCGGTGACGCTCCCGGCGCCGACGAGCTCGGCGGGGTCGGTGCCCGGCTCGGGCATCAGCACGACGACGCGGGGCCGGGCGCCGGCCCGAGACAGGTTGTAGGCGTGCCGCGGGCCGGGGCCGTCGAGCGTCACGTCGTGGCTGCGGAAGGTGACGCCGGAGGCGACCGCGTAGTCGGGGCGGTCGAGCACGGCGATGGGCGACCGCGTGGTCGACGAGGCCCGCGTGGGCAGGTGGCCGTCGAGCTCGTGCGCGACGGCGAGGGGGACGGAGAGGAACTCCTCGGTGCCGAGCACGACGACCGGGTCGTCGCCGCGGGCACCCGCGCGCAGGTCGGCCGGCAGGGCCTCGAGCACGGCCGCCACGACGCCGGCCACGTCGACGCCGGCCGTCGCGGCCGGGGCGTCGACCCCGAACCGCTCGCTCCGCACCGGGGCGACCACGTCACGGAGGTCGAGCAGCGCGACGGCGTCGGCCGCCGAGGCACGGTGGAGGGTCGGCACGGCCTCGCCGAGCCCGGCCGCCACGTCGGCCCCGACGGTCAGCACGTCGGCGGGCAGCTCGACGCGCCCCTGCCCGAGCGCCACGACGTCGACGCGGGTGCCGAGCTCGCGCGCGACGGCGTCGAGCGCGGCCCGGTCGTCGTCGCCCCGGAGGTCGACGAGGGCCGCGACCACGAAGCGCTCCTGCGGCACCCGCGCGTGCAGGTCGCGGACGGTGTCGACCACCGTCGCCCCGGTGCTCAGCTCGTCGTCGACGAGCACCACGGTGCCGCCGGCGCGCAGCCGCGACGGGTCGGTCGGCAGCAGCCGGTGGCTGGTGGCGTGCGAGTGGGCCTCCTCGAACGCGCCGAAGGCGACCGCGCCCGCGGGGTCGTGCCGGGTCGAGTGGAGGTACCACGAGCCGAGGGCGTCGGCGACGAGGCGCCCGAGCCCGGTCGCCGTCTCGGCGTAGCCGAGCGTCGCGACGCCGGGGTGCCCGGTGCGGAGGGCGGCCAGCTCACGGCGCAGGGCCGTGAGATCGCGCCGGAGTCGCGCCCGCGCCTCCCCCTCGGCTTCCCGCTCGGCCAGCAGCCTCGTGAACTCGCCCGCCAGCCGCCGGAGCTCGGCACCGCGGGCGCCCGCGTCGCCCTCGGCCAGCGCGAGGTCCGCCGCCGAGCCGAGCAGCTCGCCCGCCACCACGGCGAGGCCGGGGACGGTCGGCACGTGCTTGGCGAGCACGGTGGAGACGAGGAGGTGCGCCCGTCGGGGGTTCCGCCGGAGCGCGAGGCCGACGAGGAGCTCGACGGGCACGAGGCCGTCGCCCTCGGAGCGCACGACGATGCCGACCCGGTCGTGCACGAAGCCGCTCTCGGGCGACATCGGAAGGGCGGGAGGCGTCGAGGCAGCGACGGGTGCGGCGGCGGCGGGCGCGGCGGACCGCACCGCCTCGGAGACCGGGCGGGGGCTCGCGCTCACGCCGCGCCTCCGGCCAGGCTCAGCGAGGTCGCCCGCATGCTGAGCTCGAGCAGGTCGACGTACGTGGTCTCCTCCGCGGCGACCCCGAACGCCGCGGCGCGCAGCAGCGTGCGCTCGGCCCAGGCACGGTGCGGCTTCATCTCGTTCATCTTGTTGCGGTACGGCGAGGCGACCGCGCCGCCGCCCTGGCGACCCGTGATCGCGAGGGCGTCGTGGTACTCCTCGTGGCTGACGACGCTCATCGCGTGCACGAGCGCGACGTGCGACGGGTGGATGACGGTCTTGCCCGTGATGCCGTTCGCCTGGTCGAGCGCGATCTCGCGCAGCAGGCCGTCGAAGTTCTCGAGCAGCAGGCGGCGGCGCAGGTCGACGTCGTCGGCCTCGACGAACGGCGTCATGCGCAGCTGGGGGCGCAGGAGGCGTTCGGTGTCGGCGTAGTGCTCCCACACCGGGCCGCTGATGACGAAGCCGCGCTCGTGGCGCCCGAGCCGGTTGACGATGTCGGCCATCATCGACGCGACGACGCCCACGTCGTAGATCGTGAGGTCGCGCGACCGGCGGAGGCCGAAGGCGCTCGAGAGGTCGGTCGCGCCGATCCGGACGGCGAGCACGTCGTCGCGGTGGCGCTGCAGCACCTCGGTGATGCCCTCGAGCGCTGCGGTGCGGGTCTCGGCGTGGATCATCACGGGCGACTCGAGGATGGGCATGACCCGGAGGCGACGGCGAGCCGCGTCGCCGCCCTGGTCGAATCGCTCGTGGATCTCGTGCAGCACGGCGAAGAAGCGGTCGGCGTAGCCGTCCTGGTTCTCGAACTTCGGCAGCACGAAGCCGCTGAGCACGTCGAGGGCCGACCCCGTCCGCTCGGCCACGCGGAGCATCTGCTCGGGCGTGCGCACCCGCACGAAGAGCAGGGGCACGGGCAGAGGCGCCGCGTCGGGCGCGAGGTCGCCGGCCTGCTCACGGTGCAGCTCGGCCAGGGCCGCCACGACGGCGTCCTCGGCCTGGTCGACCTCGTCGTCGGCGACGCTGTCCTCCAGGCAGAGCACCATGCTCATCACGCCGCGGGCAGCCTGCTTGTGCACCGCACCGACCAGGTCGGGGCGCGTGCCGGGGCAGTAGAGCGTGGCCCCGAGGGCGACGGCGAGGAGCGGGGCGGGCGACGAGAGGTCGAGCCGCTGCGGGATCGTGTGGAAGACGAGCGACAGCTGCTCGTCGCTGAGGAAGCCGAAATGGCGCATGCGCGATCATCTCCCGTTCGGGGCGCTGTCGCCGGGACGCTCGGGGATCGAGTACCCGAATCTCTGGTGGACGAGAGGTGGCGTGAGGGTGTCCGGCAGGGTCACCCGGCGCAGCTCGAGGAGGCCGTCGACGACGAGCATCGCCAGCGCGACCCGCTCGCCGGGCTCGGCCGGGTCGACCGAGAGGCGGCGATCGCCGGGCAGCTCGACCTGCAGCCACGCGCCGTCGCCCGCGACGACCAGGGCCCGGCGCAGCTCGCGCACATGCCGCAGGGTGACGAGCACCTCGTCGCCGTCGAAGGCCACCAGCGGGCGGTTGCCGCTGGTCGTGACGACGTCGCCCATGCGCTGGCCGGTCGAGAACGCGGCCCCGTCGACGAGCTCCGTGCTCTCCCACACGGCGTGCACGCCGCCGGTGACCACGAGCGTGCCGATGGCCGACCGCCGCGGCGAGAGCCGCACGACGGGCTGGTCGCGGCTCAGCTCGCGGACGTCGGTGACGTCGGGGGCCGGGAACGGCGCGGGTCGTGTCGGGCGGGCGGGGCGGGCGGGGCGAGTCGTGCCGGTCACGCTCGACGGGCCGGAGGCGGCGCGCGAGCCGGGCGCGGAGGTCGCGGCCGCGGCCCCTCCGCGGGGTCCGCCCAGCGAGAGGCCCGACGACGCGGGCGGCGTGGCCCTCGGCGTCGGCGTGGCCGTCGGCGTCGGCGTGGCCGTCGGCGTCGGCGTGGCCGTCGGCGTCGGCGTCACCGGCGTCGAGGCCGGCGCCGCCGTGTGCGTCGCGGCGACGTCGGGCACCGCGACCTGCGGCTTCACCCGCCGTCGCAGGAAGACGAGGTCGGTGCGCGTCGGACGCTCGGCCACGGCTAGAGCGTCACCTTGTAGTCGCGGGCCACGCCGTCGAGGCCGGTGGTGTAGCCCTGGCCGAGGGCGCGGAACTTCCAGTCGTCGCGGTGGCGGTAGAGCTCGCCGAAGAGCATCGCGTTGATCGCGTGGTTCTCGTCGCTCGGCACGACGAAGCGGACGAGGTCGCGGCCGTCCTTCGTGGCGACGCGCATGCTCGCCTGGCGGACGGCCCCGAAGGTGCCGAGGCCGCGCCGGTCGGGGTCGACGTAGACGACGAAGACGATCTTGGCCACGTCGTCGGGCACGAGGGCGAGGTCGACGTCGATCTGCTCCTGGTCGGCGTCGCCGTCGAACGCGACGGCGCCGTCGGCCGAGACGAGCTGGTTGAAGAACACCACGTCGTCGCCGGTGCGGGCGGTGCCGTCCGCGCCGCAGAGCACCGCGAGGGGCACGAGCTCGGGCTGCGGGCCGCGGCTCGGCGTGGTCTGCCACGAGAAGCCGACGAGCAGCTCGTGCACGTCGGGGTTCTCGGCGGTCAGCGCGGCGTTGCTGCCGGGCACCATCTCGCCCATCAGGGTCCTTCCAGTCGGAGGGTCGGCTCGTCGAACTTCGAGCGGAGGAAGCGGCCGTGGGTCGACAGCTCCTCGATCGCGCCCAGCCTGACCTGGTTGGTGAAGTCGAGCACGGTCTCGTGGACGATGCCGAGCTGCTCGACGAAGAGGGCGGTGGGGCGGGAGTCGTCGGTGCGGTCGACCGCGGGCAGCGAGAGGTAGCGGCCGAGCGGCGTGGGCACGTGGTCCTCGACGAGCTGCTCCATGAGCACCCGCTGCTCGGTCGAGGCGCCCTGCGACTCGATCAGGGCCGCCGACTCGCGGAGCACGTCGACGATCTGGAGCAGGTGCGAGGTGACGAGGGTGGGCAGGCGGCCTCCGCCGGCCTCGATCGAGCGCGCCAGCTCCTCCAGCCGACGGGCCTCCGGCGTCGTGGAGCCCTGCCCGAGCGCCGACGCGACGGCCTCGCCGGCCGCGGCCACCGCCTCCCCCGGGCTCGACGACGGACGCGCCGGGACGGAGTCGTCCCGGTCGCGCCCGAAGATCCTGCCGAAGACCATCGGCTAGGCCGAGGGGCCGCCCAGCGCCGGGCGGGCGGTCGCGCCGCCGAGCTCGGCGGCCTCGCCCTGGCGGCTGCGCTCCAGGTAGGGCTTGGCCCGGGTGATGCCGGCCTCGAGGGCCGCCACCGTGCCGGACATGTTCTGCGCGGCCTGCGAGCGGAAGGAGTCGATCGAGTCCATCGTCGCGAACACGTTGTCGAAGGCCTTCTGCAACGTGTCGACGCTGACGCCCGACGACGACGCCTGCTCGTGGATGCGGGCGGTCTGGTCCTTCAGCATCTCGCTGGTCTGCAGGATCATGTTGTTCGTCGTGGTGTTGATGGCGTCGATCTGGTCGAGCACCATCTTCTGGTTGGCCAGGGCCGCCGCGACCGTGACGGCCGTGCGGAGGGCGGCGATGGTCGTCGTGCGCGCCCGGTCGACGCCCTTCACCAGCTCGACGTTGTTCTTGCGGATGAGGTCCATGGCGAGGTAGCCCTGCACCGACACCGCCAGCTGCGTGAGGATGTCCTGTCGGCGCTGGCGGATCGGGAAGAGGACGTCGGCCTCGAGCTTCTGCGCCTGCTCCAGCTGGCCGGAGGCGCGGGCGGAGTCGATCTTGGCGGTCGCGGCCTGGTCGAGGGCGTCGGCGAAGACGGCGTACTCGCTGAGCTGACCCATCGTCTCCCAGAGCTGCTGCTTCTCGCCGGCAAGGGCGGCGTTGTCCTTGAGGAGCTCGTCCTTGCCCGACATGAGCGACTTGATGATCGCGTCGAGCTGCGTCTGGGCCGACTCGTACTTCTGGAAGTACTTCGCCAGCTTGTTGCCGCCCGGGATGAACCCGAGGATCTTCCGGCCCACGCCGAGGTCGGCCTGGTTCGGCGTGAGGTCCTCCACCGTCGACCGCAGGTCGCCCAGGGTGTTCGCGACCTTGATCTGGGCGCTGTCACCGCCGCGCTTCGCCCCGGCGACCGACGAGCTCGACCGCTCGAGCATGCGTGTCGAGTAGCCGCTCGACGAGGTCATCTCGGCGCTGGCGAGGCTCGAGATGCCCTCGACCTTCTCGGTGAACTCGGGCGCCCGCGGGTCGAGCGTCGACACGTCGCGGATGAACTCCTGCGCCTGGCGCCGGATCTCGACCTGGCGCTCCTCCGGCACGGGGATCATGCCGGGCGCCGTCTCGGGCTCGACGATCGCCGGCGCCTCGGGTGCGCGCAGGACGAGCTCGCCGCTCTCGTCGGGGTCGGGAGGAGTGAGGGTCATGCTCATGGGTGATCCGATCCTGAGGTGTCGACGGGGTGGAACCGGGTGGTGGGGGCGGCTCAGCCGAAGGTGACGCCGAAGTCGCCGGCGATGCCCGCGAGGCCGGTGGTGTAGCCCTGGCCGACGGCCTTGAACTTCCACTCCGAGCCGCTGCGGTAGACCTCGGCGAAGACCATGGCGGTCTCGGGCGCGGCGTCCTCGCTGAGGTCGAAGCGCACGATCTCCTTGTCGTCCTGGTCGAGCACGCGGCAGTAGGCGCCGCGGACCTGACCGAAGTTCTGGCGACGCTCGTCGGCCTGGTCGATCGAGACCGCGATGACGACGCGGTCGACGTCGGCCGACACGCTCTGCAGATCGATCGAGATCTGCTCGTCGTCGCCGTCGCCCGCGCCGGAGCGGTTGTCGCCGAGGTGCTTCACCGAGCCGTCGGCGGCCTCGGTCTGGTTGTAGAAGATGAAGTCGGCCGACGAGCGGACCTTGCCGGCCGGGCCGACGAGGAGGGCCGAGGCGTCGAGGTCGAAGGCCTCGCCGCTGGTCGTGCGCGGGTCCCAGCCGAGGCCGACGGTGGCGACGGTCAGCCCGGGGCTGGTCTTGGTGAGGGAGAGGTTGTTGCCCTTGGCGAGCGAGAGTCCGGCCATGGTGTCGTCCTTCTGTCGTGGTGGTGCGCGTACGGGGTGCGGTGGAGCTGGTGGTGCGGGGCGGTGCGGGCCCGGGCTCAGTCGAGCACGATGCCGAAGTCGGTGGCGATGCCGTAGAGGCCGGTGGAGTAGCCCTGGCCCACGGCGCGGAACTTCCACTCGGCGCCGTGGCGGTAGATCTCGGAGAAGATCATGGCCGTCTCGGAGGCGGCGTCCTCGCTGAGGTCGTAGCGCACGACCTCCTGCCCGGTGTCTTCGTTGACGACACGGCAGAACGCGTCGCGCACCTGCCCGAAGTTCTGCCGACGGACGTCGCCCTGGTCGATCGTGACGCAGATGACGATGCGGTCGACGTCGGCGGGCAGCAGCGACAGGTCGATGCGGATCTGCTCGTCGTCGCCGTCGCCCTCGCCGGTGCGGTTGTCGCCGAGGTGGGCGACCGATCCGTCGGGGGTGGCCAGCTGGTTGTAGAAGATGAAGTCGTCCTGCGACCGGACCTTCCCGTCGGCGCCGAGCAGCAGCGCCGAGGCGTCGAGGTCGAAGGCCTGGCCGGCGGTGGTCCGCGGATCCCAGCCGAGGCCGACGACGGCACGGCTCAGGGTCGGGTCGGCCTTGGAGAGGGAGAGGTTGTGGCCCTTGGAGAGGGTGAGGCTCGCCATCGATGAGTTCCTTCCGTGCGGGGTTCCGTGGTGCGGGGTGCTGTCGGCTCGGCCGACGACCTAGAGCGCGGCGGCGGCGGGGCCGACGAGCTCGGGCACGGCCCGGCCGTTCGCCCGGTCGCCGATGGCGGTGAAGGTCCAGCCCTCGGGCGTGCGCGCGACCTTGGCCATGATCATGGCGGTGTGCGTGCCCGAGTCGGTCAGCTGGTAGCGCGCGACCTCGGGGCTGCCGGCGGTCGAGTCGTCGACGACGCGGCAGAAGGCGTTCTTGACGAGGTCGAAGGTCTGACGGCTGTAGCTGCTGATGACGAAGACGATCTGGCTGACGCTCGGCGAGACGCGGGTGAGGTCGATCATGATCGTCTCGTCGTCGCCGTCGCCCTCGCCGGTGAGGTTGTCGCCGGTGTGCCGGGCCGAGCCGTCCTTGCTCGCGAGCTGCTGGAACCAGACGAGGTCGAGCACCGCGCCGTTCGCGTCGAAGAAGATCGCGGAGGCGTCGAGGTCGACGTCGGCCTCCTTCTTGAGGCCGCCGAAGAAGCCCTTCTTGGCCGGCGTCGCGCTGTCCCAGCCGAGGCCGAGGCGCACCTTCGACAGCTGGCCGCCGTCGGCCTTCTTGAGGCTCAGCGACTGGCCCTTCTGCAAGCTCAGACCCATGATGTTCTCCTTCGATGATCGTGGTGGAGAGCTGCCGCGAGGACCGCTCCTCCTGTTCGTTGCCTGTGTGACTGGTGACATCCTGTCCGAACGACCTGGGCTGGTGCTGACCGCGGGCGATGGAGCAGCTGTCGGAGCCCTGTGCCCGAGGAGGCGCGGAACGGCACCCGGAGCCCGCTAGCGGGAGGCGGTGACCGGCGCCTCCGCCGCCTCCTCGCGCGCCACGCGCCGGTTGCGCACCAGCGATGACGCGAACGCGGCGAGGATGAAGACGACCCCGATGAGGCCCGTGACGACCTCGTTGACGTGGACGCTGATCGACACGAGCAGGATCGTGGCCAGCGCGCCGATCGCCCAGTGCGCGCCGTGGTCGAGGTAGACGTAGTCGTCGAGCGTGCCGGCCCGGACGAGGAAGACCGTGAGCGACCGGACGAAGATCGCGCCGATGAGGCCGAGGCCGAGCGCGATGAGGATGGGGTCGCTCGTGATGGCGAACGCGCCGATGACCCCGTCGAACGAGAACGACGCGTCGATGACCTCGAGGTAGAGGAAGAGCAGGAAGGCCGCGCGGCCCACGACCTTGCCGCCGGTGTTGCGCGGGCCGCCGGCGCTGATGCGCTCGGCGCGTGCCGCGACCTCCTCCGGGTCGATGTCCTGGTCGTCGTCGTCGTCCGACACGTCGAACAGGGCTCCGAGGCCCGTGACGAGGAAGTACGCGACCATGCCGAGCGCCCCGGCGACGAGCACGACGGCCTGCTTCTCGCCCGCCGCGAGGGAGGCGACGACGAGGGCCACGAGACCGATGACGACGGAGGCGCTGCTCAGCTTGCCGACCCAGGCGAAGGCGAGCTCGGGGATCTTCAGCCAGCGGATGTCGCGGTCCTCGAACATGAAGTCGAGGAAGAGCATGAGCAGGAAGATCCCGCCGAAGGCCGCGATCTGCGGGTGCGCGTCGTTGAGGATGTACGCGTAGGTGCCGGGCTCCTCGATGCTGCCCTGCTCGAGAGCCAGGCGGATGGCCTCGACCGGGTTCAGCTGGGCCGTGACGGCCACGATCAGCAGCGGGAAGAGGATCCGCATGCCGAGCACCGCGATGAGGATGCCCACGGTGAGGAACATCTTCTGCCAGAAGGCGCTCATGCGCTCGAGGATGCGGGCGTTGACCACCGCGTTGTCGAAGCTGAGGCTGATCTCGAGGATGCCGAGCACCGCGACCAGGATCAGCGCCTCGACGCCGCCGTAGACGAAGCCCACCGCGAGGGCCAGCACCGTGACGACCAGCGACCCCGCGAACGTCTTGAAGAACACCTGGCGACTCCCCCTCGGCCGGTCGTGCCGGCCTGCTCGTGACCGTGCGGGCCCGGGCCCCCACGGGGTGCCCCGGCGGTCGGCCCGGGCACCCGCCGAGTATATGGGCGTGCCGCGGGCTCGGCACGGCGGTCGTGCACATCGTGCAGCCGGGCCCTGCCGGTGGTCGACCGAGCCCGCCGGCGCCGGGGGCCTATGGGATGAGGCGCGCCTCGCGGTAGCGGGTGAAGAGCCGGGCGAAGGCGGTCTCGGTGCGGACGAAGCCGAGGAAGCCGGCCTCGCGGCTCTTGCCCATGTCGGTCACGACCTCCATCTCGCGGCCGAGGTCGGCGTCGGTGTGCCACCACGAGGCGACCCGGGAGAGGTCGGCCTCCGCCAGGCCGAGGCGCCCGGCGATCTCGGCCCAGTCGGCCTCCCGCCCCGCGAACTGCTGCTCGAAGGGCCGCGGCGCCCCCTCGTAGCCCTGCACGAGGGCGGGGTCGACGCCGAGGTGCTCGGCGAGGCGCGGCCACATCCAGCGCCACCGGAATACGTCGCCGTCCACGACGTTGAACGGCTCGTCGGCCCCGGCCGGGTCGGTGGAGGCCCAGACCATGTGGTCGGCGAGCAGGCCCGCGTCGGTCATGTCGGTGAGCGAGTTCCACTGCGTCTCGCTGCCGGGGAAGGTGAAGGGCAGGCCGAGCTCACGGCTGAGCGTGGCGGCGGCCGCGACGGTCAGGCCCATGTTCATGGCGTTGCCGACGGCGTAGCCGATGACCGTGTGCGAGCGGTGCACCGACCAGGTGAACCCCTGGCGCTCGGCGGCCGCGAACAGCTCGTCCTCCTGCGCGTAGTAGAAGTTCGGGGTGTCGAGGCGCGGCTCCTCCTCGTGGAAGGGCGTGTCGGGCATCTCGCCGGCCGCGTACGCCTCGAACGGCCCGAGGTAGTGCTTGAGGCCGGTGACGAGGGCGACGTGCTGCAGCGGCGCGTGCGCCAGGGCCGCGAGCAGGTCGCGCACCATCCCGGCGTTGACGGCGATGTTCTCCGCCTCGGTCTCCTGTCGCGACCACGCCGTGAAGAAGACGTGCGTCGGTCGTTCGTCGCGGAGCGCCTCGGCGAGGCTCTCCGCGCTGCGGAGGTCGGCGGCGACGCCGCGCACGCCGGGGGTCGAGGAGGCACGGCGCGAGAGCGCGAGGACCTCCCACCCGTCGCGCGTGAGCGCCTCGACGAGCGCGGTGCCCGTGATGCCGCTGGCGCCGACGACGAGCGCGGTGCGGGGAGCCTCGCCGGAGGCGCGGGTCGGGCGGGGCCCCGCCTCGCCCTCGGTCGGCGGGCCGGTGGTCGTGGTGGTGGTCGTGTTGTCGGTCACGTGTCGTGAAAGTACGCGGCGCCGCTCCGTGTTCCCCCACAGCCCCGCCCGGGCGCGTCGCCCGACCGGCCGCCCCACGGTCAGCGGGCCGTCCCCCGGTCGCGCTTACAGTGGAGGGACGCCCCCGGGCCGACCCGCCAGACCGATCCGCTCGGTCGCCCGACCGAACGGAGCGCTGATCGCGCTGAGCACCACCTCGACGACCCTCGCCGGCCTCGGCGGCCCGACCCGCGCCTCCTCGGGGGCCCGGCCGTGAGCGACGGCCCCCGCGCGTACGACCCGCCGCCCCGGCCGGTCGCGCCCGAGACGTCCGCCCCCTCGCCCGCGACCGCGGTGACCCCGGCCGCGGGCGCGCCGCTCCGCGACCCGTCGGCGCCGCCGCCCCCGCGCCGCCCGGACGTGGCCGCAGCCGTGGGCAAGCCCGCCGCCCGCCCGGCCCGCCAGCGCCGCCGCCGGGTGAACCCGCAGGAGATGCGCGACGTCCGCGCGCGCCTCCGCGGCACCATCTACGAGGGCACGACCCCGCAGCACGGCCGGCTCGGCGACCTCTACTCGCCCCGCCAGATCGTCGACTTCTGCCTCGACCTCGGCGAGGTGATGCTCGCCTCCGGCGCCGACGTCCGCACGGTCGAGGTGGCCATCGTCGCCGTCAGCACCAAGTGGAACCTCGCCCCGCTCGAGCTCGACATCACGGGCACCGCGATCACGCTGCAGTACGCGCCGGCCGAGGGGCCGCCGCTCGTCAAGATGCGCGTGGTGAGCGCGGAGGGCAGCGACCTGCACCGGCTGTCGCTCGTCTACCAGATCGTCGACGAGCTGCTGCACGACGACCGCGACATGACGAGCGCCGTCGAGGGCCTGGTCGAGGTGCTGCAGTCGCCGCCGCGGTGGCCGTCGTGGATCACCGACGGGGCCATGGGCCTCTTCGGCGTCTCGGTCTCGCTGCAGGCCGGCGGCTCGATCGTCGGCGCCGTCGGGGCCTTCGTGCTGATGATCGGCGTCATGACGCTGGGCCGCTGGCTCGCCCGCAAGGGCATCCCGCAGTTCTTCGCGGTGGTGCTGCAGTCGGCCTGCGTCGCCGCCCTCGGCACCCTCGCGATCTGGGCGGGGGCGATGCCCGCGGGCAGCGCGGCGGCGATGGTGGCCGCGGTGGTCGTGCTCATCCTGCCCCACGTGACGATCGTCACCTGGGCGCAGGACGCCATCTCGGGGTTCCGGGCCATGGCCGTGTCGCGCGCCCTCGTGATCGTGCTGATCGTGGCGGGCATCGTCGTGGGGATCCCCGGCGGCCTCGCGCTCACCTCGGGCGTCGCGCTCGAGGTCGACCCGACCGACATCACCCTGCGGTCGCTGCCGATCTGGCTGCTGCTCATCACCACGTTCTTCGCCGCCGCGGCCACCGCGGTGACGCAGGGCGCCAACGCGCGCGTGATGCCGGTGGCGATCGGGGTCGCGATCGTCGGCACCGTGTCGCTCTGGGGGCTGAAGCAGCTCGGGCTGCCGCTGCTCGGCGCGACCTTCCTCGTCGCGGTGCTGCTCGGGGCGCTCAGCACGGTGGTCGCGGCGCGGCTGAGGGTCTCGGCGACGGCGATCGCGGTGCCGGCGTTCTGCGGCTCGCTGCTGCCCTCGCTGGCGGTGGCGTCGGCGCTGCTCAACTTCATGGCGGGCACCGACGGCGCCGCGGTCGACTTCGTCGCCTCGATGTCGACGACGCTCGCGATCGGCGCCGGGCTCGTGCTCGGCAGCCTCCTCGCGACGCCCGGGGCGCGGCGCTACCTGCGTCGGCGCACGAAGCGCGTCGTCGTGCAGTCGCAGCGGCTCGACACGTCGCCGATCGCGATCGTGCCGCCGGCGCCGGCCGTGCCGCCCGTCCCGCCGACCTGAGCGCGCGGCGCGACGCCCGCGGCGCGCGGTGCAGCCCGGCGGGCCGGGCTGATCGCCAGGCACCGCGTCCTCGCCTGCGAACCACGCCGCGGCGTGGTTCCGCTGCGACGACGTGGTTCCTCCCGCGAAGGCCGGGCCGGGTCCGGCCGGGCCGGGTCCGGCCGGGCCGGGCCGCGAGGTAGCTAGCCTGGCGACGGTCGTGCACCGCGGCGCGGCCGGACCCCGAGGAGGCGCCCGTGACCACCCAGCTCCGTGCCGCGACGGCCGACGACGCCGAGTTCCTGGCCGAGGTGCTGTTCCAGGCCTTCACCTGGCGGGGCCAGCCCGACGGCCTCGACCGCGCCGGCCTCCGTCAGAGGCCCGAGATCTGGCACTACGTCGCGGGCTGGCCGCGGGCCGGCGACGCCGGGCGCGTGGCGGTCGTGGACGGGCACCCTGCCGGTGCCGCCTGGTGGCGGACCTTCGACGAGCGCGACCGCGGCTACGGCTGGGTCGCGGACGACGTCCCCGAGCTCAGCATGGGCGTGGCGCCCGCGCACCGTGGTCGGGGTCTCGGCGGGCAGCTGCTCGCCGCCCTCGTCGCCGACGCGCGCGAGGCCGGCCTGCCCGGCCTGAGCCTCTCGGTCGAGGACGGCAACGACCCGGCGCGTGCCCTCTACGAGCACCGCGGCTTCGTCCCCGCCGGCCGCGACGGCGACTCAGACACCCTCCTGCTGCGCCTGCGGTGATCGCGGAGGCCCGCCGAGCGGGCCTCCCGTGCGCCCGGCCGGGCCCGCCCGGGCCGCGGATCGGGGCGCTGGAGTACAGTCCGCCCCGATCTCCCGGCACGCCCCGGTGTCGATCAGGACGTCGACCCTCTACCCTTGCAGGATGAGCCCCACCGAAACGCGCGACGAGATCGACGCCGACACCCCCGACTCTGCGCCGACCTTCTCCGACCTGGGGCTCAGCGATGCCGTCCTCAAGGCCGTGAAGGAGATCGGCTACGAGACCCCCTCCGCCATCCAGGCGGCCACCATCCCCACCCTCCTGTCGGGTCGCGACGTCGTCGGGCTCGCCCAGACGGGCACCGGCAAGACGGCCGCCTTCGCGCTGCCGATCCTGAGCCGCCTCGACGTCTCGGCCAAGAAGCCGCAGGCGCTCGTGCTCTCCCCCACCCGTGAGCTCGCGCTCCAGGTGTGCGAGGCGTTCGAGCAGTTCGCCTCCGGCATGCGCGGCGTCCACGTGCTCCCCGTCTACGGCGGCCAGGCCTACGGCGTCCAGCTGAGCGCGCTCCGTCGCGGCGTCCACGTCGTCGTCGGCACGCCCGGCCGCATCATGGACCACCTCGCGAAGGGCACGCTCGACCTCTCCGAGCTCAAGTACCTCGTGCTCGACGAGGCCGACGAGATGCTCAAGATGGGCTTCGCGGAGGACGTCGAGACGATCCTCGCCGACACCCCCGACGACAAGCAGGTCGCGCTCTTCTCCGCGACGATGCCGCCCCAGATCCGTCGCATCTCGAAGCAGTACCTGAACGACGCCGAAGAGATCACGGTCAAGCAGAAGACCACGACCTCGGCGAACACCACGCAGCGCTACCTGATGGTGTCGTACCCGCAGAAGGTCGACGCCCTCACGCGCATCCTCGAGGTCGAGAACTTCGAGGGCATGATCATCTTCGTCCGCACGAAGAACGAGACCGAGACCCTCGCCGAGAAGCTGCGGGCCCGCGGCTACTCCGCCGCCGCCATCAGCGGCGACGTCGCGCAGGCCCAGCGCGAGCGCACGGTGAACCAGCTCAAGAGCGGCAAGCTCGACATCCTCGTCGCGACCGACGTCGCGGCCCGTGGTCTCGACGTCGACCGCATCAGCCACGTCGTCAACTACGACCTGCCGATCGACACCGAGTCGTACGTGCACCGCATCGGCCGCACCGGCCGTGCCGGGCGCAGCGGCGCGGCGATCAGCTTCGTCACGCCCCGCGAGCGTCGCCTGCTCGGCGCGATCGAGAAGGCCACGCGTCAGCCGCTGACGCAGATGCAGCTGCCCACGCTGGAGGACGTCAACGTCACGCGTCTCGCGCGCTTCGACGACCAGATCACGGAGGCGCTGGCCCAGGAGAGCCGGATCGCCGCCTTCCGCGACATCATCGGCCACTACGTCGAGCACCACGACGTGCCGGAGGCCGACGTGGCCGCGGCCCTCGCCGTGGTCGCCCAGGGCGAGACGCCGCTGCTGCTCGACCCGAAAGACGAGCGACCGGCCCGGCGCGAGCGTGACGACCGTCCCGCCCGTGACGACCGCGGCGGCGACGACCGGGGCGGCCGCTTCGACCGCGATGACCGCGGCTCGCGCCCCGAGCGCGACCGCGGCCCCCGCACGTCGAAGCCGATGACGGCCTACCGCATCGAGGTCGGTCGTCGTCAGCGCGTCGAGCCCCGCCAGATCGTCGGCGCCCTCGCCAACGAGGGCGGCCTCAGCCGTGACGACTTCGGCGCGATCCAGATCCGCCCCGACTTCTCCGTCGTCGAGCTCGCCTCGGACGTCAGCAAGGAGATGCTCGACCGTCTCGTCGACACCCGCATCAGCGGCGTGCTCATCGAGATCAAGCCCGACCGCCGTGGCGGCGGCTCCGGTGCGCCCCGTCGCGACGACCGCGACGAGCGCCCCCGCAAGCCGCGCCACTCGTAGGCCCGGCTCCGCCTCCCCGGACGGCGCCCGCTCGCAGGTGACTGCGACGGGCGCCGTCCGTCGTCCCGGCCCCGACCGGCCGTCCGTCCGTCCGTCGCCCTGGAGTACCCGTGGTCCCCCTCCTCACTGCTGCACCGTCCGGCCCCACCGGCACCGGCGCCCTGTTCGGCGTCGTGCAGACGACGCTCACCATCGGGAGCGTCGTGCCGCTGCTGCTCGCGGTGGTGGCGCTCGTGCTGTGGGCCAGGATGCGACTCCGGCGCCCCGACCTGGCCGGTGACGACGACGGCGGGCAGCGACGTCACGACCTGGGTCGGGTGAGCCTGCTCGGCGCAGCCTTCGCACTGGTGCTGCTCGCGATCGGCGAGGTCGTCGTCGGCTACGGCCGACCGGGCGGCGTCGTCGGGGCGTTCAGCGACGGCGTCTCGCCGCTCGTGCCGGTCGCGGCGGCCCTCACGGTCGTCGCGGCGATCGTCTTCGCGCTCTCCCCGGCGCCGCGGCGCTGACGAGCGCCGGCCGACGGCCTCAGCGCCGCCGTCAGCCCTGTCGGCGCCCGGTCAGCCGTCGCACGCTCTGCACGACGCCGAGCACGCACATGGCGGGCGCCAGCCAGATGAGCACGCCGCCGAGCCCGCTCTCGGTCGACCCGAGGCCGGCCGGGTCCTGCGTGAGGAGGCGCGACACGACGAGCAGGACGACCCCCGCGATCGCGGTGAGCAGCGTGCCGACGGCGGCGAGCCCGAAGACGCGCAGCCCGCGACCACGGATCATCGCGACGACGCCGTCGATGAGGAACGACGCGACGAGCGGCACGCCGACCGCGAGGGCGACCAGCCCGGCGATCATGAGGAGGACGGCGACGAAGCTCTCGGGGTCGAGCACGGCACACCTCCTTCGTCTGCGTCGACGTTAGCGAGGGCGTGCTGGGGGAACGCCCTCGACGAGGCGACGGGTGTCGGCGAGGCGACCCGCGACTCTCCCCGTCCGGCCGCGACGGGCACGGCGCCGGGGCGAGGTCAGGGGTCGGCGAGGTCAGCGGTCGGCGAGGGCGCGGAGCTCGTCGGGCGTGACGGCGACGGAGCGCTCCCCCGGCTCGACGACGACGCCGGCGTGCCCCTCGGCGAGCGCCACGCCGGCCAGGTCGGCGAACGAGACCGCCCGGGCCGTGGAGCCGGGCGCCCAGGCCCAGGCGGCCGCCGGGGTGGCGTGGACGACCGACCAGGTCTCGCCCTCCTCGCCGGTGGCCGTCGCGACGACGGTCGAGGTGGCCTCGCCCTCCGCGTCGCGCTGCTCGACCTCGGCGACGTACAGCGACGGCGAGGTGCGGAGCAGCTCGAGCATGTCGGGCCAGGCGATGGTGCGCTCGGCGAGCGCCCGCGCGACGGGGACGGAGGCGGTGACGTCGTCGCCGAGGCCGCGTCGGAGCTCGTCCGAGTAGGCGATGAACTGCGTCTCGGGGGTGCCGGGGTCGAGGGCGAGCCCCTCGTACTCGCGCACGGCCTGGTCGACGACGACGGCCGCGGGCTGGGCGAACGGCACCGGAGTCTCCCCGTCGCGGTAGCGGGCGAGGCGGTCGGCGCTGGTGAAGGCGAGCAGGAGTCGCTTGCCGGCGTTGTCGGTCTGGTGCGCGATGGCGACGACGTCGCCGTGCTGGGGCCCGGCGGCGGGGTCGGCGAGGGTCGAGCGGGTGAGGTCGACCAGCAACTGGCCCGCGGTCAGCTCGGCCATGACGGCGCCCAGCGTGACGGAGTTCTTCTCCCGCCCCCAGCCGGTCAGGGCCTGCTGCAGGGCGGTGTGGACGACGGGCCCCGAGGAGTCGCGGGTGGGCTGACCAGCCTCGGTCACCTCGGTCTCGGCGCGGCTGGCCTGCGCGGGGCCGACCTCGTCGGCCTGCGGCTCCGTGCTCGAGGGCGCCTCCGCCGGTCGGACTGACGTGCGGCGCGAGAAGAGACCCATGGGGACGAGCCTACGACGGGTGGGAGCGGGGCCCGGCCAGTCCGTGCCGGACGGCGACTCGCGGTCCTCGCCGTCGTTTCGACAAGCAGCAGCCAGCATCAGTAGGTGTCGTGGACCGACTCGTCGTCTCGGAGCAGGAAGCAGCGGGACGCGGACGCGACGTAGAGTTCGTCCGCGTCGCTGACCCGGGCGACGAACGCCAGACCCTCGGGCCCGGAGACGAGGATGCGCTCGCGTTCTCCGTTGTCCTCGAACGTCGACCGGAAGCCCTCCTGGGACGTGAGACCGGTCGCGACGGCGTCCAGGACGTCGTGCTCGGAGCGGCTGCCGTCGAGCTGGAAGGTGATGCTCCCTGCCCACTGATGCGCGCCTCCACTGCAGGAGAGCAGCGTCCCTTCGTCGCGCTGGTCGGACGAGAGGACTTCGCCGTCCACCAGGAAGGAGGCCACGTCTCGCTCGAACTCCATCGTCTCTGCCTTGGCCTCGGTCACCGTCAGGCCTTCATCCACGTCCACGTCTCCTCCTCCGGTCTGACCGGCCGCGCACCCTGTCAACACACCGGAGAGGACCAACGCGGCGCCAGCCGCGGCGATCCTCCGGAACGCACCTCGCTGTGACGTCACTTCTCCCTGCCCACGGTGATCCTCTCGGTAGCCGCTCCTCCTCCGTCAATACGTGTCGAAGCTCGTCTCATCCTCCCGGAGCTCGAAGCACCGCGACGCCGACGAGACCGTCAACACTGCGGAGTCGTCGACGTCAGCGACGAAGGACAGCCCGTGCGGGCCCGAGACGACCATGAGCGGCGTCGTCGAGCCCTCACGCAGCTCGGCGGAGAAGCCGTCCGTGTCGGAGAAGTCAGCCCCCACGTCGCGCAGCACGTCGCCGCGGTCTCGGGTGCCGTCGAGCTGGAAGGTCGTACGTCCCGTCCACTGGTACGTCGTCTCAGAGCACGACAACAGGACTCCGTCGGGCTTCTGCTCCGTCGACAGGACCTCTCCGGCAGGAAGGGCGTCCGCCACGCTGATCTCCAGGGCCTGGGTCTCGGCCTTGGCCTGGTCGACCGTGAGGTCCTGGTTCATGTCGCCCTCTCCTTCCGACGTGCACGCCACGAGGGTCGTGACGATCAGGACCGCGGAGCCCAGCGACACCATGAGCCCCCGCAGCGGCGGGGATTCCGTGAGCTTCATGGCGCCGTTCTCTTCTCGATGCGTACTCCTCAGCACGAGCCGGGCCCCACGCTAACGGCATCTCGGCTCTAGCGGAACGATCGGTCCGTTTCTCCACCTCACGGTGTACGCGGGGGTCACCCGCCCCTCCCCCGAGAGGAGTCGCGGGCCTGCACCCACAAGCCGGCCCCGACGCCCCCGGCTCGGCCTCGCTCCCGCCCTACCGTCGCCGCATGATCATCGAAGCCGGGTACGACCTCCACCAGATCCTCATGCCGACCGTCCACGAGAGCCGGGCACGGGGCGAGCACGGGCCCCACGACAGCCCGCTGTGGCTGCTCACCCTCGACCGGGACCTCCGGGTGCAGTACCTGGTGCAGGTGACGCCCGACATGCGCGGCCGCCCCGCCGACGAGAGGGAGGCCATCGCCGCGGCGCTCGACTGCAGCGACCTCTTCGCGGTGAGGTGGCTCGTCTTCGCCTGGTGGTCGCCGACGGTCGCTCCGGTCGACGAGAGCTGGCAGCGCCACCTCGACGACGAGGCCCTGAGGGCCGCCCCGGAGCTGGCCGACTACGAGCTGCTCGGCACCGTGGTGTACGACGACGAGGGCTTCGCGTGCACCTTCCCGCGGTTCAGCTTCTGCGACTACGACGAGGGGCTGCCCGTCGCGGCGGTCATCCACGGCCGGCACCCGCGCGGCTGCGACTGCCTCGCCTGCGAGCAGGCGCGAGTGCGGCGCGCCGAGCGGGAGGAGCGGCGAGAGGCGGCACGTGGGGGCTCGGCCTGACCAGCCTGCCGCGTCCGGCCACGGGCGACTTCGAGTCTGACGACGAGACCCGGCGCCGCATGAGCCGGATCCGCCGTCGTGACACGCGCCCCGAGCTCGCTCTGCGACGCGGGCTGCACGCGAGGGGCTGGCGGTACTTCGTGGACCGCCCCGTGGCGGGGGTCTCACGGTGTCGCCCCGACCTGCTCTTCCCGCGCCTCCGCGTCGCCGTCTTCGTCGACGGCTGCTTCTGGCACTTCTGCGTCGAGCACACGCACCTGCCGATCGCGAACGCGGCCTACTGGCACGCCAAGCTGCTCGCCAACCGGCGGCGCGACGTCGCCCATGACCACGAGCTGAGGTCGGCGGGGTGGGCGGTCGTCCGGGTGTGGGAGCACACGCCCCCGGCCGAGGCGATCGACGCCGTCGAGGCGGTGCTGCGGCGCGCGGCCGCGGACGTGTGACGCCGGTGCTCCACGACGTCCGCACCGAGAAGTGAGGATCGCAGGACCGGCGGCCCGCTCGGATCGGTCTCCACGAGCTGCGAGCTCGAGGCGACGACGATGAACCACTTCTTCGCAGGGGAACTACGCCGCGGCATGGTTCGCGTGCGGGAACGTGGTGCCGCTCGGGCCGGCACGACCTCAGCATCGCCCCCGCCGACGCAGAAGGCGTCGGCCAGGCGCCGAGCTCGGCCACGTCGTCGCGGTCGGCCACGTCGTCGAGATGAACCCCGTTCTCGCACGAGAACCCCGCCGCGGCGGGGTTCTCGTGCGAGAACGGGGTGTCCCGCGGGCCGGGGCGGCGCCGCGCGCCCGCGTCAGCGGCCCTCGACCAGCTCGATGAACCGCGACAGCGTGCCGAGCCCCGCGATCGACGTGGGCATCGAGCTGGCGAGCGCGGGCGAGTGCACGAGGTACGCCGCCCACTGCGCACGGCTGATGCCGACGTTGAGCCGGTTGGGCATGAGCAGGAAGTCCAGGCCGCGCGGGATGTCGGCGGCGCTCGACGCGGCCAGCGAGACGATCGCGACCACCGCCTCCCGCCCCTGGAAGAGGTCGACGGTGCCGACCGTCGTGCCGGTCAGGCCGGCGGCGTCGAGCGCCTCGCGGATCACGGCTCCCTGCGCGTTGTACGGCGCGACGACGATCACGTCGTCGTCGGTCAGCCGACGCGTGCCGTGCTCGTCGGTCCACTCGCGACCGACGACCGACCGCGCGAGGTCGACCACGCGCTCGGCCTCCTCGACCGACGACGTCGTGTTGCCCGCGTGCTCGACCGGCACGGCGTGCAGCCCGGGCTCCACGCCCTCGAGGTGCCGCTCGGGCGCCCGCGACTCGAGCGCGCCCTCGTACGAGAGGCGGGAGACGGACGCCGTCACGGCCGGGTGCATCCGATACGTCCGCGACAGGAAGTAGCCGAGCTCCGGCGGCAGCACGTCGTGCCCGTCGGCCAGCCAGCCGAGCGACGACGTGTCGACGGGCTCGGGGTGCGAGCCCTGGCTGACCTGCGGCAGCTGCTGCGGGTCGCCGAGCAGCAGCAGGCGCTGTGCGGCGACGGCCGACGCGATCGTCGGCGCCAACGAGAACTGACCGGCCTCGTCGACGACGAGCAGGTCGAGCGAGTGCCGCGCGACGTAGTCCGGGTTGGCGAAGGTCCAGGCGGTGCCCCCGACGACTCCCCCGGCCTCGCCCGGGCCGGTGAGGAACTCGGCCAGGCCGGCCCCGTTCTTGACGGGCGTCCACGCGGCGGCCTCGACCGCCTCCGCGCTCGCTCCGCTCTTCGGCACCTTGACGACGAGCGCGGGGTCGACGCCCTTGCCGACCACCGCCTCCAGGAAGTTCTCGACCACCGCGTGCGACTGGCCGACGACGCCCACGCGCCAGCCGTGCTCCCGCACCAGCCGCGCCACGACGGTCGACCCGACGTACGTCTTGCCCGTGCCGGGCGGGCCCTGCACCGCCAGGTACGACCGGTCGAGGCCGAGCAGCGTCGCCGTGACGGCGCCGACGGTGTCGTCGCCGACGACGGGCACGACCCCGCCCCGCGGGGGGACTCGACGCAGCAGGTCGAGCACCGCGTCGTCGATGAAGGCGGGCAGGCCGTCGAGCACCGAGCGACCCCACTCGGAGATCGCCGCGGGCTGCGGGGCCGCGCGCGGCGGCGCCGCCGGCGTGATCGCGAGCGGGAACGCCTCGTGCGGGTCGGCGCCCCCGGGCAGCGACTCCTTCACGAGCATCACGACGCCGTCGTGCTCGGCGTCGACGTCGAGCACCGCGACCCGCGACGTCGCACCGCGCAGGCCCGGGCCCGACGCCGTGATCGAGGGAGGCAGCGGGGCGTCGTAGACGAGGTGCGGCGCTCCCCCGGGCGTCAGCCGGCTGCCGGGCGCGAGCGAGCCCCTCAACCGCAGGTCGCGCGACAGGGTGCGGGCTCGCGGCAGCTTCTCCCAGTCGCGGACCACCTCGGCCTGCTCGACCACGAAGACGTCCCGCGTGTCGGCCCACTCGTCGAGCGGGTCACGGAGGCGCCCGAAGTGCTCCTGCCAGAACGTCTTCGCCTCGCGCCGGTGGTAGTCGATCGCGGCCGCGGCGAGCGCGAGGGCCGTCTGGTCGGGCGTGCGGTCGAGCGGGTCGACGTCGGCGAGCAGGGCCGACAGCTCGACGAACACCGGGTCGGGCTCGGCGCGCACGCGCTCGTCGTCGACGAGAGCGACCGCCTCGTCGGTCGTCGACCCGGGCGGCACGAACGACAGCAACCAGTCGCGCAGCCGGAGCGTCGACCGGCAGTCGTACTCGTTGTAGTCGGCGACCTGGTCGAGCCGCGCCTGCCCGGCCGGGTCGCCGGCCCGCACCGCCGCGATCGCCTCGACGTAGGCGGTGATGCTGTCGGCGCCGTTGAGGACCCCGTCGCCGTCGCGGAGGTCGCCGCCCATGTAGAGCGGCTCCAACTTCTTGATCGAGTAGCTGCGCGAGCCGACGACGAGAGCCTTGCGCACCACCGGGTAGAGGTCGACGAGCACGCCGTCGCGCAGCAGGTCGTCGACCTCCTCCTCGCCGACGCCGTGCCGGGCGGCGAGCGAGAGCAGGTGGGTGCGCTCGTAGGAGGCGTAGTGGTAGACGTGCATGCCCGGGTGCGCCGCCCGTCGCTCCCGCACGAAGGCCAGGAAGTCGACGAGCGCCTGCCGCTCGGCCCGGAGGTCGTGCGCCCAGAAGGCGGTCGGGCGCGCCTCGACGTCGACCAGCCCGAAGAGGTAGTCGAGGCCCCAGGTGCCGCCGTCGCCCTCCGTGTACAGCGGGTCGCCCTCGAAGTCCAAGAACACGTCGCCGTCGTCGGGGGCGGGGATCGCCGCGAGCGCCCCGGGGTCGACGAGGCGCACCTCGGGCACGCCGCCCTCGCTCGCGACCTGCAGCTGCGCCTGGGCGCGCAGCCGCGACAGGGCGGCCCCGCCCACGCCCGGCACGCCTCCCGTGCTCCGGGCGAGGGCGTCGATGCTGTCGACGCCGGCCGCGATCAGCGCGGCCCGCTGCCCGAGGCTCAGCCCGGCGACGAGCACGAGGTCGCGGTGCGCCTCGACCTGCGCCGCGCACTGCGAGCACCGGCCGCAGGCCGTCACCCCGGGTGCGCCCCAGGGCAGGGCCGAGGAGGCGCGCTGCCGTCGCTCGACCGCGTCGCGCAGCCGAGACCGCTGGGCCCGGTGCACGGGGGCGATGTCGGCGAGCTCGTGCGTCGACCGCGACCCGTCGCCGAGCACGAGGTGCACCTGTGCACCGACCGGCACCCCGAGCGCCGCGATCTGCTCGGCGTAGGCCGCGAGCTGGAGGAGGGCGGGGATCTTCGCGTGCCGGGCGAGCTTGGTGTCGTAGACCTCGTACTCGCCGGCGTCGTTGCGCACGAGGAAGTCGGAGAAGCCGATGAAGGTCGGGTCGTGGAACGTGGCCTGGTAGAGCACCGGCACGCCGTCGCGCATCGCCTGCTCGGCGGCGGCAGCGGCTGCCGGGTAGCCCTCGCGCGACGGGCGCTCGAACTCGACCACCTCGTGGCTCGCGCGCAGCTGCTCGAGGAAGCGCACCTCGTGGTCGTCGCCCATCCGCGCCGTCCGGTCGAGCATGGCGTCCGACACGGCGTCGATCCGGTCGATGCGCCCCAGGGCGGCGTCGAGCCGCCGGAGGAAGGCCCACTCGCACGCCGCCCAGGTGGTGAGGTCGGACGGGCTCGTGACGACGAGGTCGGTGTCGGGGTCGATGTAGATGGCGGCCTCCTCGGCGGGCGGTGCGGGCAGTACGGGCAGTGCAGTGCGGTGCAGGCGGTGCGGCGCGGCGCTGCGCTGACCGGCAGGTCGGGCCCGGGCAGCGACCCGGCCGTGCTCGAACGTTAGCGGGCGCGACCGACAGCGGGGGCGACTCCCCCGGGCTCCCGGAGCCGCGGTCAGCGGGTCGAGCGTCCGTGCAGCAGCCGGGGCGCGAGCGTGACGCGGCGGGCGCCGCCGGAGTCGTCGCGGTCGCCGCTCGCCAGGGCGTCGAGCAGCAGCCGCACCGCCTCCCGGCCCATGGCGGGCCACGGGTGGCGGAGGGTCGTGATCTCGCGCTCGTCGTCGCCCTCGACCGACGACACGTCGAGTAGGCTCGCGACCTGCACGGCCCCCGGCACGTCGACGCCGTTGAGGCGGAGCACCGTGACCAGGCCGTGCGCCACGTCGTCGTTCGCGCAGACGACCGCGTCGAGCCGTGCGAGGTCGCCGCTCGCGACGAGCTCGTTCGCGGCGGAGACACCCCCGGCGAGCTCGGCCCCGGCCGGTCGCGCGCCGTCGAACCGCACGCCGCGCAGCTCGCACGAGGCCCGCACGGCGGCGATGCGGCGGGCGTCGGCGGGGTCGGCCGGCGACAGGCCGACGGTCACGAGCTCCGTCGCCCCGCCGTCCGCGAGCGCGCCGACGAGCAGGTCGGTCGCCCGGTTGTCGTCGAGGCCCACCGAGTCGGTGCCGTCGCCGAAGATGTGGCGGCCCACCTGCACGACGGGCACGCGGTCGGCGGCCGCGACGGCGTCACGGCTGACCTCCTCCGTCGGGGGGCAGATGACGAGGCCGTCGACGCGTCGGCTGAGGAGCGACTCCACCGTGCGGGCGTCGTGGTCGTCGCCCTCCGCGGAGTACCGCAGCACCAGCGAGAGCCCGGCGTCGTCGAGGGCCTCGCTGACCGACTCGATCAGGGCGGAGAGGAAGCCCGTCGTGTACCGGGGCAGGATGAGCCCGACGGTCTCGGTGCGCTGGCTCCGCAGGGCGCTGGCGACGGCGTTGTGCCGGTAGCCGAGCTCGGTGATGGCCTTCCGCACCGCGCGGGCCCGGGCCTCCGAGACGTGCTGGGCCCCCGACAGCACGCGCGAGGCGGTCGCGATCGACACCCCGGCCTCCCGGGCCACGTCGACCAGGGTGGGGACGGACGTCGGGCTCATCGCGCCTCCGCCCGGCCCGCGAGCACGCCGGCGACGAAGTCGTCGAGGACGGCGAGGCAGCCCTCCACGGTCGCGGCGAGCAACCGCTCGCCCTTCTCCGCGGTCGCGAGGGCGGGGTCGCCGAACACGCCGCTGGGCGAGAACGGGTGCAGCGGCATCGGCGCCGTGCCGAAGTGCGACGGGAACACCGGGTAGCAGGCCTCGTACCGGTCGGGGTGGACGTCGTCGGGCGCCAGCCGCAGCATGATCGAGGTCTCCACCTCCTCCGCGTGGGCCAGCCCGGGCGCCGCCGGGGCGCTCTCGCGCACCTCGTCGATCGCCTCGGCCATGCCGGGGTGGTCGAGCGTGACGACGGGCAGCACGCCCTCCTCCGTGAGCTGCTGGGCCGCGACGAGCAGCGGCGCGCGGTTGCCCCAGTCGCCGTTCACGACGACGAGGCCGCCCGCGCCCGACGCGGCGAGCGCTCGCCCCAGGTCGACGACGATCGCGGTGACCGTCGCGGCCGAGAGCGAGAGCGTGCCCGGCCAGCCCGAGGTGCCCCAGGTCGCGCCGTAGTGCACCGGGGGCAGCAGCACGGCGTCGAGGCGCTCGGCCAGGCGGCGGGCGACCTCGACGGCGGTGGCCGTGTCGGTGCCGAGGGGCAGGTGCGGCCCGTGCTGCTCGTGCGCGCCGACGGGCAGCACGGCGAGGCCGGCTCCGCGGCGGTGGGCGGCGGCCACGTCGGGCCAGGGCGTGTGGTCGGCGTCGATCATCACTAGGGAGCGTACGTCTGCACGGTGCGGCCGTGCGACCGGTCGGTCAGGCCGGGCAGGCGCTCGTTCATCTCGGTCATCAGCGGCCCGAGGTCGACGTCGACGAGGCGGCCGTGCTCGACGACGACGCGGCCGGCGACGATCACGGTCTCGACGTCGCTCGCCCGCACGCTCAGCACGAGGGCGGCGGCGAGGTCGTTCATCGGCTGGAGGTGAGGCTTCCAGGGGTCGATCAGCACGACGTCCGCGGCGAACCCGGGCGCGAGCGACCCGAGGTCGTGCTCGCGCCCGATGACGGCGGCGCCCTGGCGGGTCATGAGGTCGAGGGCGTGGGCGCTCGTCATCCAGGTGGCGTCGCCCGTGTGGGCCTTCTGCACGAGGGCCATGGTGCGGGTGCTCTCGAGCACGTCGAGGGTGTTGCCCGACGCGCAGCCGTCCGTGCCGATCCCCACCGGCACGCCCGCGTCGTGCAGCAGGCGGATCGGCGTGGGCCCGTGCGTGTGCTTCTGGTAGACCTTCGCGCAGCACGCGACGCCGACCCGGTCGGCGACGGGCGTCAGCCACTGCAGGTCGCTCTCGACGATGCCCGTCCCGTGCGCGATCAGGGCCCCCGCGTCGAGCACGCCGGTGTCGTGCAGCACCTGGATCGGGGTCGCCCCGCGCCGGGCGAGCGACGACTCCGTCTGGTGCATCGTCTCCGACGCGTGGATGTGCGTCCGCACCCCGATCGCCCGGGCGGCCTCGGCCGTGCGGGCCAGGTCGGCGTCGTCGACGGTGTAGACGGCGTGCGGCCCGAGCATCGTGGTGATGCGCCCGCCGGCCGCGCCGTCCCACTCGGCCGCGAAGGAGGCGCTCCGGTCGAGGCCCTCCGCGCCCTGCGACGAGAAGAAGGTGCGGGCGAGCACGGCCCGCATGCCGCCCTCGTCGACCGCCGTGGCGATCTGCTCGGTCGAGAAGTAGTGGTCGGCGACCGTGGTCACGCCCGCGAGCAGCATCTCGGCGACCGCGAGGCGCGCGCCGAGCAGCACGTCGCGGTCGGTGAGGTTGACCTCCATCGGCCAGATGTGGTCGTTGAACCAGGAGGCGGTGGGCACGTCCTCCGCGGAGCCCCGGAAGAAGGTCATCGACGAGTGGCTGTGGGCGTTGACCAGGCCGGGGATCGCGACGCGGCCCGGCGCGTCGACCACCCGGGCGCCGGCGATGTCCGCCGGGCCGAGGTCGGCGTCGGGCACGATCCAGGCGATGACGCCGCCCGCGACGCCGATCGCCTGGTCGGCCACGAACACGGCCGGGGCCGGTCGCCCGGGGTCGCCGGGGTCGAGGTCGGGGTACCCGACCGGCGGCCGGACGGTCGGCGCGAGGACGGTCACGCGACGGACGACGAGGTCGACGGGCACCGGGGCGGCGCCGGGAGCTGCGGAGGTCATGACGCCAGCGTGCCACGGACGCGGGAGTCGCTGAGAACGTTTACCCGACTCCTTACGTCCCCGAAACACGTCGGTAACACGAGCCGGTCTACGGTTGTCGCACCCCTGCACCCCCTCGGAGCCGATCCTGCGAGCGCCCGAGGCCACCTGCGTGAAAACGTTCACAGAACCGGAGCACCCCATGCCCCTGCGTCGCCCCCGTCGCCTCCTGATCGTCTCGGGAGCCGCGCTCAGCGCCACGCTCCTCCTCGCCTCCTGCTCGGGCCAGACGGCCGCGACGGCCCCCTCGGCCGACCCCGACGCCGCGACGGTCGCGCTGCTCTACGGCACGACGGGCGACTACTCCATCATGGACGGCGGCTACGCCGGCTTCACCGCGGCGCAGGAGGACCTGGGCTTCAACCCCCTCGAGCTGTCGAGCCCGAACACCGACGACTACCAGGACCGCCTCGACCTCGCCGTCTCGCAGGGCGCCGACCTCGCCGTCGGCATCGGCTTCCAGTTCGCCCAGCCGATGGGCGACACCGAGCACCCCGACACGGCGTTCGTCGACGTAGACACCGACATCGGCACCGAGATCGACGGCGTGACGACCATCTCGTTCGCCGCGAACGAGTCGTCGTACCTCGTCGGGGTGGCCGCCGCGCTGACCTCGACCACCGGCCACATCGGCTTCGTGGGCGGCGTCGACCAGCCGTCGATCCAGAACTTCTTCGTCGGCTACGAGGCCGGGGCGAAGAGCGTCGACCCCGACGTCGTCGTCGACTCCACCTACCTCTCGCCGCTCGGCGACTTCACCGGGTTCTCCGACCCGACCAAGGGCAAGGAGGCCGCCGCCTCGATGTACGCCGGCGGCGCCGACGTCGTCTACGCGGCCGCCGGCGGCTCCGGCCAGGGCGTCTACGAGCAGGCTGCGGCCGCGAGCACCGACTCCGCCAAGGTCTGGGCGATCGGCGTCGACGGCGACGCGTACGCGCAGGTCGACGACGACATCAAGCCGTTCATCCTCACCTCGGCGCTGAAGAACGTCGACGTGGCGGTCAAGGACGTCATCACCTCCTTCGACGAGGGCAGCCTCGAGCCCGGCGAGCAGGTCTTCGACCTGGAGACCGGCGGCGTCGGCTACTCGACGAGCGGCGGCTTCGTCGACGGCATCGCCGACCAGCTCGAGGCGGCGAAGACGGCCGTCGTCGACGGCGACGTCACCGTCCCGACGGCGCTCTGAGACCGTGGGGGCGCAGGAGGCGGCGGTCCGGCTGACCGGGATCGTCAAGCGCTTCGGGACGTTCACCGCGAACGACCGGATCGACGTCCTCGTGCGCCCCGGCACGGTGCACGCCGTCGTCGGCGAGAACGGGGCCGGCAAGTCGACCCTGATGAAGGTGCTCGCCGGCGAGGAGCGCCCCGACGAGGGCACGGTCGAGGTCGAGGGAGTCGCGCACGACTTCCGCTCGCCGCGCCAGGCCCAGCAGGCCGGCGTGGGCATCGTCCACCAGCACTTCCTGCTCGCGGGCGCCCTCCGCGTCTGGGAGAACGTCGTCCTCGCCGACGAGCCCGGCTCGGCCTGGCGCATCGACGCCGCCGCCGCTCGCCGGCGCGTCGGCGAGCTGGCGTCGGCCAACGGCTTCGACGTCGACCCCGAGGCGTTCGTCGCCGACCTCGGCGTCGGCGACCGGCAGCGGGTCGAGATCCTCAAGGTGCTCTGGCGCGAGGCCCGCGTCATCATCCTCGACGAGCCCACGGCGGTGCTCGTGCCGTCGGAGGCGACCGCCCTCTTCGCGTCGATCCGCGCGCTCACCGCGAGGGGCGCCTCCGTCGTCTTCATCTCGCACAAGCTCGACGAGGTGCTCGCCTTCGCCGACGACATCACGGTCATCCGGGCGGGGCGCGTGGTGGGGCGCACGACGGCCGCCGAGACCACGCCGCGGGAGCTGGCCGGGCTGATGGTCGAGGTCGCGATGCCGACCGTGGAGCCGCGCAGCACGCCGCCGGGCGACGACGTCGTGCTCGCGGTCGAGGGGCTCACCGTCGGCCGACCCGGCGAGCGCCCGCTGGTCGACGACCTGTCGCTCACCGTGCGCCGGGGCGAGGTCGTCGGCGTCGCGGGCGTCGAGGGCAACGGCCAGTCGGAGCTGCTGGCCGCGCTGCTCGGCCGGGTCGAGCACACGGGCAGCGTGTCGCTCGGCGGGCGCGTCATCGACGACCTGCCCACCCGCGAGCGCCGCGCGCTCGGGCTCGCGTACATCCCGGAGGACCGCCACCGCGACGGCGTCGTGCTCGACCTGAGCCTCGCCGAGAACGCCGCGCTCGGCTACCAGGGCCGCGCTCCGATCCGTCGGGGCTGGTGGTTCAGCCGCTCGGCCGCCACGGCGGCGGCCGCCGAGATCATCCGGCGCTTCGACGTGCGCGGCGGCACCCCGTCGACCCGCGCCCGGGCGCTCTCCGGCGGCAACCAGCAGAAGTTCATCATCGGCCGCGAGCTCGGCTCCGACCCGACCGTGCTCGTGGCGGCGCACCCGACCCGCGGCGTCGACGTCGGTGCGCAGAGCGCCGTCTGGCGCGAGCTCGTCGAGGCCCGCGACGCCGGCCTCGGCACGCTGCTCGTCTCGGCCGACCTCGACGAGCTGCTCGCCCTCAGCGACCGGCTGCTCGTCATGTACGGCGGCCGCGTCGTCGCCGAGCTCGACCCCCGACACGTCACCGCCCTCGACCTGGGAGAACACATGACCGGCGCCCACGCCCCCGCGACGGGAGGGGCCTGCTGATGCGCCGCGTCGTCGTCACCGCGGCCGGGCCCGTCGTCTCGGTGCTGCTGGCCCTCGCGGTCACCGCCCTCTTCCTCACCGTCGGCGGCTACAGCGCGTCGAGCGCCTTCTCGGTGATGTGGTCGTACGGCACGCAGCCGGCCTCGCTCGTCGCGAGCCTCGACTCGGCCGTGCCGCTCTACCTCGCCGCGGTCGCGGGCGCCTTCGCGGTGCGGATGGGCCTCTTCAACATCGGCGTCGACGGCCAGTACCGCATGGCCGCCCTGGCCGGCGCGGTGGCCGCCGCGTCGCTGCCCTTCCCCCTGGCGGTGCGCCTGCCGCTGACCCTGCTGATCTCCTGCGCCGTCGGCGCCGGCTGGGCCCTCATCCCCGCCCTGCTCAAGATCCACCGCGGCGTCAACGAGGTCATCACGTCCATCCTCCTCAACGCGGTCGCGACCACCGTCGTCGCCGTGCTGCTCAGCGGCGTCTTCCGGTCGGGCGGCGGGCAGAACACCGGCACGGCGATGATCGACGCCGGCGGGCTCATGCCCGCCCTGCCCGGCACGGGCAGCGGGCAGGGAGCCGTCTCGAGCTTCGTCGTCGTCGCCGTGCTGGTCGGCGTCGTGTACCACCTCGTCGTCGACCGCAGCCTCTTCGGCTACGGCCTCCGGGTCGCGGCCCGGTCGCCCGAGGCGGCCGAGTCGGCCGGCATCCGGGTCGACCGCAAGATCGTCCAGGCGATGCTCGTCAGCGGCGCCGTCGCCGGGCTCGTCGGGCTGCCCCACGTGCTCTCGGTCGCCGGCCGCTTCGACGGCACGCTGCCGACCGACCTCATGTTCACCGGGCTGGCCGCGACCCTCCTCGGCCGCCAGCACCCGATCGGCATGGCGCTCGGCGCGTTCGTGCTCGCCTTCGTCGAGCGCAGCAGCCAGGTGCTCGGCCTCGTGCAGCTGCCCACCGAGGTGGGCCAGGTCTTCCTCGCCGTCGTGCTGCTCTCGTCGGCCGTCGGGTACTGGCTCACCGAGCGCGTCGACCAGCGCGTCGCCCTCGCCGCCGCCGTGCGCCGCCGCCTCCGGGCCGCCCGCACCCCCGACGCCGCCCCGACCGGAGGAGCCTCCTGATGAGCACCGGCACCGATCCCCTCGCCGCGGTGACCCCCTCCGGGGCCGGGCCCGCCCGCGCCTCCGTCGACCGCCTCCGCCCGTCCGCCCGCCACGTGCGCGCCGCGCTCCGCTGGGCCCTGCTCGGCCTCGGCCTGCTCATCCTCGCCCGCTACCTGGCCGACGCCCCCGGCATCACGGCGTCGGCGACCTGGGGCTCGGCCCTCCGGCTGACCGTGCCGATCGCCGTCGTCGCGATGGGCGGCCTCCTCTCCGAGCGCTCGGGCGTCATCAACGTCGGCCTCGAGGGCATGATGATCGGCGGCACCTGGACGGCCGGCCTGCTCGGCGCCGTCGCGGGCCCGTGGGCCGCCCTGGTCGGCGGCGTCGCCGGAGGGCTGGTCTTCGGGGTGCTGATGGCGGTGCTCTGCATCGAGATGGGCATCAACCAGCTGATCGTCGGCGTCTCGATCAACGTCATCGCGGCGGCCGTCGCGCGCTTCGCCTCCGACATCGTCTTCAGCGGGATGGACGGCGGCACCATCGCGCGCTCGCCCCGCATCGGCGCGGACGTGCCGCACCTGTCGCTGCCGTTCGTCAGCGGCGGCCTCGGCACGCCCGACCTGAGCCGCACGATGGAGGCCTCGGAGCTGCCCGTCGTCGCCCAGGTCGGCGGCCTCGTCGGGGGCCTGACCCGCGACGTCTCGCTCGCCGCGGTGATCGGCCTGCTGATCATCCCCGTCGTCGCGTGGGTGCTCTGGAAGACGCCGTTCGGCCTGCGCTGGCGCGCCGCCGGCGAGGAGCCCGCCGCCCTGCAGGCCCTCGGCGGCAGCGTGCACCGCACGCGCTGGATCGCGGTGCTCGTCGGCTCGGGGCTCGCGGGCTTCGCGGGGGGCTACCTCACCCTCATCTCACAGGGCTACATCGAGAACCAGACCGCCGGCCGCGGCTTCATCGGCCTCGCCACGCTGATCTTCGGCAACTGGACGCCGTCGGGCGTGTTCTTCGGCGCCGCCCTCTTCGGCGTCAGCGACGCGGTCGGCATCGGCCGGCCGGAGACGCTGCGGGCGCTCGTGCTCGTGCTCGCCGTCGTCTTCACGGCCCTCGGCCTGCTGCGGCTGCGCCGCACCGTGCCCGGCCGCAAGCTGCGCGAGGGCCTGCCGCCCCTCGTCGTCGGCGTCGTGCTGCTCGTCGTGTTCGTCGCCGTGCCGCTGCCCGCCGCGGTCTCCAGCGCCACCCCGTACGTCGTGACTCTGGCGGTGCTGGTCGTCGCCGGCACCCGCATGCGGCCCCCGGCGGCGCTCGGGCGGCTGGTGCCGCGACGCACGCGCCGCAGCTGACCCCGCCCGACCCGTCCTGCCGCTGCCCCTGCTCCTGCTCCTGCTCCTGCTCCTGCTCCTGCTCCTGCTCCCCCGACCTCTCGAGGACCCACCGTGCTCCACCATGCCTCCCCCACCTCCCTCGCCGGCGTCGACGTCTGGGACGGCCACGGCGCCCTCGGCCCGAGCACCGTCAGCTGGGGCCCCGCGCGGCCCGGCGTCGCGACGGACGCCGTGGTCACCGAGGTGGAGCCCGCCGAGTCGTCGGCCCGCTTCGAGGGGCTGTCGCTCGTGCCCGGCCTCGTCGACACCCACGTCCACCTGATCGGGAACGCGGGAGGCGCCTCCTCGGGGTTCTTGACCTGGCCGCTCGTCACGCCCCCCACCGAGCAGGTGCTGCACGGCCTGGCCCACGCGCGGCGCGCCCTGGCCGGCGGGGTCACCACCCTGCGCGACCTGTCGGCCGACGAGGTGCAGTTCTCGCTGGCGCGCGCCGTGGAGGCGGGGCTCGTCGAGGCGCCGCGGATCCTCGCGCACGGCATGGTGAGCATGACGGGAGGGCACGGCGACATGTTCGTGCCCCCGGGCGTCGACCCGCGCCTCCGGAAGCCCACCGCCGACGGCGTCGACGCCTGCCGCGCCCTGGTGCGGACGCACGCGCGCGCGGGGGCGACGGGCATCAAGATCGCGACGAGCGGCGGGCTGCTCTCCGAGGGCGACGCCCCCTCCTGGCGCAACCACACGAGCGCCGAGATCGACGCGATCGTCGACGAGGCGCACGCGCTCGGCCTGCTCGTCGCGGCCCACGCGCACACCGCCGAGGGCATCCGCGTGGCCCTCCGCGCGGGCGTCGACTCGATCGAGCACGCCACGCAGCTCGACGGCGACCTCGCCCGGCAGGTCGTGGCGGCCGGGCTGCCCGTCGCCCCCACGCTGCTCATCAACGACGCCATCGCCGACGGCTCGGTGCCCGTCTCGACCGAGCAGCGCGAGACGGCGGCCGCGCTCGTCGCGACCCGCGACCCCGCGTTCCGCGCCGCCGCCGAGGCCGGCGTCGACTTCGTGCTCGGCACCGACGCCAACGGGTTCCACGTCGCGTTCGGCGACCAGATGCGCGAGCTGCGGCGGATGGGCGACGTCCTCGGCTGGTCGCCCGAGCGGGTGCTCCGGGCGGGCACGTCGCGGGCGGCGGCGGCGATCGGCCGGTCGACGCAGCTCGGCCGCGTGGCCGTCGGGGCCGCCGCCGACTTCGTGCTGCTGCGCGGGCGCCCGTGGGAGGACGCGGCGGCGCTCGACCCTGACGCGATCGTCGCGGTCGTCGCCCGCGGGCGGGTGGTCGCGGGGGCGCTGCCCGCGGCCTGAGGACGGCGCTGCCCACCCCGTGCGGGCCGGCCCCGCCCTGACCTCAGCCCTTCCGCTGCGCCCGGTACCCCACCGGCGTCGACCCGTGCACCGTCTTGAACTGGCGAGAGAAGTAGAAGGGGTCGACGTAGCCCACCCGCTCCGCCACCAGCCCGACCGGCAGGTCGGTGGTGTCGAGCAGCTCCCGGGCCCGCGCCATGCGCAGCTGCGTCTGGTACCGCAGCGGCGTCGACCCCGTCTCGGCCTTGAAGCGCGCCGCGAAGTGCGACGGGCTGAGGCGGGCTAGGGCCGCGAGCTCATCGACCGAGACGCGCTCGGTGACGTGCTTCCGCAGGTAGTCCTGCGCCTGCTCGACCGCCGACTCCCGCGGGCTGCCGACCCGTCGCTCCGAGCAGAGCAGGGCCATGAGGTGCCACGCGGCGCCCGACGCGGCGAGCACGCTGGCGAAGGTCTGGTCGCGCTCCATCGCCTGCACGACCTCCTCGATCAGAGCGACGACGCGGTAGACGTCGGTGAGCTGCCGCACCGGCGCCGACGCGGTCAGGCCGGCGACGCGGAGGAACTCGGCGAGGTCGCGCCCGTCGAGGTGCAGCCACCAGAGCGTCCAGGGCGCCGCGTCGTCCGAGCCGTACTCGTGCGCCGTCTCGGGCGGCACGACGACGACCTGCCCGGCGCTGACCACGTGGCGCACGCCGCCGACCTCGCACCAGCCGCCGCCGCGCACGCAGACGAGCACGACGCTCTGCGGCACCCCGGCGGGGCGCGCCATGCCGTGCGCGCGGGCCTCGGGGAAGTACCCCGCGTCGGTCACGACCAGGTGCGACGTGCCCGGCTGCGTGAGGGCGGTGCGCACCGCCTGTCGGGGCATGACGAGCAGCCGCTGCCCGGGGAAGCCGTCCTCGATGGTCATGGGTCGATGATGACGCACCGATCGTCGTTTCGTCCAGGGACGCCGGTGGATCGGGCGTTCCGGAGGCGCGGGTCGGCTCCGTACGCTGGCCCCATGCTCACCGCCGAGTCGAGGTTGACTCTTCCCCCCGTGCCCGCTGACCAGGCCTCGGCAGGCGTCGCCGCCTGGTCGGAGCCCCTCGTCGTCGACACCTACCTGCCGGGCGAGCCCGACAGGTACCCGGCCTTCCTCGACTCCCGGGTCTACCAAGGATCGTCCGGGCGGGTCTTCCCGCTGCCGTTCCACGAGCGCATCGAGGCCGAGAAGCGGCCCCACGCGTGGGACGCCGTGCACCTCGAGAACGAGTGGCTGCGCCTCGTCGTCCTGCCGCAGCTCGGCGGCCGCATCCACGTGGCCTACGACAAGTCGGCCGACTACGACATCTTCTACCGCAACAACGTCGTCAAGCCCGCGCTCGTCGGCCTCGCCGGGCCCTGGATCTCCGGCGGCGTCGAGTTCAACTGGCCCCAGCACCACCGCCCCGCGACGTTCCTCCCCACCGACGTGTCGATCGAGCGCGAGGCCGACGGGGCCGTCACCGTGTGGTGCTCCGACCACGACCCCTTCGCGCGGATGAAGGGCATGCACGGCATCCGCCTGCGGCCCGGCTCCTCCCTGATCGAGGCCCGCGTGCGGCTCTTCAACCGCAGCGACGAGACGCAGACCTTCCTCTGGTGGGCGAACGTCGCCGCCGCGGTCAACGACGACTACCAGTCGTTCTTCCCGACCGACGTCCGCCACGTGGCCGACCACGCGAAGCGCGCCGTCGTCGACTTCCCGCGGGTCGCCGGCGAGTACTACGGCGTCGACTACCCCGCGCGCGTCGACGCCGACCACCCCGACGCCGACCGGCTCGACTGGTACCGCAACATCCCGGTGCCGACCTCGTACATGGTCACGCACACCAACGACGACTTCTTCGGCGGCTACGACCACGGCCGTCGGGCCGGCTTCGTCCACTGGGCCGACCGGGCGATCTCCCCCGGCAAGAAGCAGTGGACGTGGGGCGACGCTCCCTTCGGCTGGGCCTGGGACGACAACCTCACCGACGGCGACGGCCCCTACGTCGAGCTCATGGCCGGCGTGTACACCGACAACCAGCCCGACTTCTCCTTCCTCACGCCCGGCGAGACGAAGACCTTCAGCCAGTTCTGGTACCCGATCACCGAGATCGGCCCGGCCCACCAGGCGACGCGCGACGCCGCGCTCCGCGTCGACCTGCCCGAGGAGGGGCCCGCGGTGCTGCGCGTCGGCCTCGCCGTGACGCACGCCCACCCCGCCGTCGACGTCGTCGTCCGGGGCCGCGACGGCCGGGTGCTCGACCAGCACCGCGTCGCCGTCGCACCCGGCTCGCCCGCGGTGCTCGACCGCCCGCTGCCCGAGGGCACGGTGCTCGACGACGTCCTGGTGGAGGCGCGGGCCGAGGGGCGCGTGCTCGTCGCGGTCGACGGCCGCAGCGTGGTCGCTCAGCTCGACGCCGAGGCCGGTGCGGACGGCACCGACGGCACCGACGGCACCGGCAGCGTCGACGCCCCGGCCGCCGCGGTCGCCCCGCCGGCCCCCGCCGACGTCGCCACCGTCGACGAGCTCTTCCTCGTCGGCCAGTACCTGCAGCAGTACCGCCACGCGACCCGGTCGCCCGAGCCGTACTGGCGGGAGGCGCTCCGTCGCGACCCCGGAGACGTGCGGGTCAACGTCGCCCTGGCGACGCTCCTGCACGACTCCGCCCGCTGGGGCGAGGCGCTCGACCTGCTGCGCACGGCCGTGAGGCGTCAGCTGGCCTGGGCGCCGAACCCGGCCGACGGCGAGCCGCTCTACCGGCTCGGCCTCGCGCTGACCCGTCTCGGCCGCGTGACGGAGGCGCAGGAGGCGCTGGCGAAGTCCGCCTGGAACGCCGCCTGGGCCGGGCCCGCCTCGTTGGCCCGCGCGCGCCTCCTCGGCCGCTCCGACCCCGCCGCCGCGGAGCAGCTGCTCCGCGCCGTGCTGCGCCGCGACGCCGACAACCTGCAGGCCCGCGACCTCCTCGTCCTGACCCTCCGTGACCTCGACCGACGCGAGGAGGCCGACGACCTGCTGCACGAGACGCTGGCCCTCGACCCGCTCGACCAGTGGGCCCGGCACCTCGCCGGGCGCGTCCTCTCCGACGACTCCCCCACCCTGCTCGACGTCGCCCTCGAGTACGGCTCGGCCGGGTACCTCGACGAGGCCCTGTCGGTGCTCGACCTCGCCCAGGCACAGCTCCCCCGCGCCGCGCAGGGCCAGGTGAACGTGGGCCCCCTGCTCGGCTACCACCGCGCCTCCCTGCTGGCCCGGGCCGGCCGCACGGCCGAGGCCCGTCGCGCCCTCGTCTCGCTGCACGCCGTCGACGCCACCCGCTGCCTGCCGTCGCGGCTCGACGACGTCACCGTGCTGCTCGAGGCCGTGCAGGTGGTGCCGGCCGACGGCCTCGCCTGGTCGCTGCTCGGCAGCTGGTACTACGCCCACGGCCGCGGCGCCGACGCCGCGGACGCGTGGCGTCGGGCGCTCCAGGGCGACCTCGACGACGCGCAGGCCGCGGTGGTCGAGCGCAACCTCGGTGTGGCCGCCTACAACGTCGCCCACGACCCCGAGGCCGCGGCCGAGCACTACGCCGCGGCCCGCCAGCTCCGACCCGACGACTCGCGCCTGCTCTTCGAGAGCGACCAGCTCGCCGAGCGCCGCGGCGTGCCCGCGGCCGAGCGACTCGACGCCCTCGAACGGCAGTCGGCCCTCGTGCTCGAGCGTGACGACCTCAGCGTCGTCCGGGCCCGGCTGCTCACCGCCGTCGGCCGTCACGACGACGCCCTCGCCGCGGTACGCGCTCGTCGGTTCCAGCCCTGGGAGGGCGGCGAGGGCCAGGTGCTCGGCGCCTGGGAGGCCGCCTCGCTGGCGGCCGCCCGCGAGGCTCTCGCCGCGGGCGACGCCGACACGGCGCACGACCACGTCGTCGCCGCGCTCGAGCCCCCGACGACCCTGGGCGAGGCCCGCCACCCCCTGCAGACGACCGCGGAGCTCCACCTCGCCCTCGGCGACGCCCTCGCCGCCCGCGGCGACGACGACGCCGCCCGGTGGGCCTGGCGGCAGGCGGCCGACGCCACGGGCGACTTCGCGGGGATGGCCGCCCAGGCCTTCACGGAGCGGAGCGCCGCGTCGGTCACCGCCCTGACCAGGCTCGGCGCCGACGACGAGGCGCGGGCCCTGCTCCGCCGGTTCGACGCGTTCGTCGACGAGCTGGCCGCCACCCCGGCCGAGGTCGACTACTTCGCCACCTCGCTGCCCACGATGCTGCTCTTCCAGGACGACCCGCAGCAGGGGCGCGACGCCGAGGTCACCCGGCTGCGACACGTGGTCGCCGAGCTGTGGACGGGGCTGGGCCACGAGCCCTCCCCCGTCGACCCCACCACCCCCGACCCGACCGCCCCCGCGGTCACGTCCGGCGACGACGCCGGGCGCCCCTAGGAAGGAACCATGACCACCATGTCGACACCGATCAGGCCGAGGGCGCGACGCCGCGTCCTCTCCGTCGCCGCGCTCCTCGCGGCGGCCGCCGCCCTCGCGGGCTGCTCCATCCCCAGCGCCGACGGCGGCGAGGGCGGCGCCGAGCGCATCGGCGCCCTCTACCTCGACTCGCAGGGCTTCTACGGCGGCGTCAAGAAGGGCGTCCAGGACGCCGCGGACGCCGACTCGAAGAACGTCGACTTCCTCGAGTCGACCTCGGCGGGAGACGTCTCGAAAGAGAGCTCGTTCATGAACACGCTCACCTCCTCGGGCGTCAGCGCGATCATCATGTCGGCGGTCTCGACCGACGGCAGCGTGCCCGCGGTGCGCCAGGCCAGCGAGGCCGGGATCCCGGTCATCTGCTACAACACCTGCGTCAGCGACGACGCCGTCGACCAGTACGTCACGGCATGGGTGCTCGGCGACCCGCTGCAGTTCGGCGGCGACCTCGGCACGCAGGCGGCGGCGTACTTCACCGAGGCCGGCATCACGGCCCCGAAGATGGGCGTCATCAACTGCGAGCAGTACGAGGTCTGCCAGCAGCGCTTCAAGGGCTTCTCCGAGGCCCTGACCGCAGCGCTGCCCGGCACGGTCTTCGTCGCGAACCAGGAGGGCGCCGAGGTCGACCAGGCGGTCTCGACCGCCGAGCAGATGCTCAGCGCGAACCCCGACCTCGACGGGCTCTACGGCGAGGCCGGCGGCGCGACCGTCGGGGCCTACAAGGCCGTCCAGACCCGCGGCCTCACCGGCCAGGTCGCCGTCTTCGGCTCCGACATGACGTCCGACATCGCGGCCGAGCTCGCCGACGGCTCCGTGCTCAAGGCCGTCGTCGACATCAGCGGCATCGAGGCGGGCAAGCTCGCCTTCGCCGCCGCGCAGGACGCCATCGACGGGAAGACCCCCGACGAGAAGGTCGTCGCGGCGCCGATCGACCTCTACCTGCCCGCCGACGCGGCCGGGTGGACCGAGACCCACCCCGACGGTCTCCCGTGATCGGCACGGTGAGCCCGGCCCCCGCCGGGCTCACCGTCGCCCCTCTCCCCCACCACCACCCGATCCCCGGAGGATCCCCTTGTCAGAGTCGACAGCCGACATCCCGACGCCGCCGCTCGATCCCGCCCGCGACCGCGGCGCCCCCATCGCCGAGGCCCGCGGCGTCAGCCAGGTCTACCCCGGCGTCACCGCCCTCGACGGGGTCGACTTCGCCGTCCACGCCGGCGAGGTCCGCGCCCTGCTCGGCCAGAACGGCGCCGGCAAGTCGACGCTGATCCGCCTGCTCAGCGGCGTCGAGACCCCCAGCGCCGGTGAGGTCCTGCTCGGCGGGCAGCCGCTCGGCGACGGCGGCGTCACCGCCGCCTCCGCCGCGGGCGTCGCCACCTGCTACCAGGAGCTCAGCCTCGTGCCCGGCGTCACCGTCGCCGAGAACCTCGCCCTGGGCCGCTGGCCCCGCGGCCGCTTCGGCATCGACACCCGCGCGATGGTCGAGCGGGCCCGCGCGACCTTCGATCGCCTCGGCGCCGACATCGACGTGCACGCCGAGGTCGCCGGGCTCACGCTCGCCCAGCAGCAGATCGTCGAGATCGGGCGTGCCCTGCAGGACGACCCGCGCCTGCTCATCCTCGACGAGCCGACGAGCGCGCTCGCGGCGGCGGAGGTCGACCTCGTGCTCGACACCGTCAAGCGGCTCGCCGCCCAGGGCGTCGCCGTGCTCTACGTCAGCCACCGGATGGACGAGATCCGTCAGATCGCCGACACCGCGACCGTGATGCGCAACGGGAAGGTCGTCGAGACCGTCTCCATCGCCGGCAGCGACACCGCCCACATCATCGAGCTGATGATCGGCGCCGACCCCGAGCAGCGGGCCGTCGCCACGCGACCCGTCACCTCGGGCGAGGTGCTCCTCCGCGTCGACGACCTCGACGTGGCCCCCAAGCTCCGGGGCGTCAGCTTCGAGGGCCGGGCCGGCGAGGTGCTCGGCATCGCGGGGCTCCTGGGCTCCGGGCGCACCGAGCTGCTCCAGGCGATCGCGGGCTTCCGGCCGGCCACGGGCGGCACCGTCTCGATCGCGGGCTCCGTCGTCGACCGGCCCACCGCCTCCCGCATGCTCGCCCTCGGGGTCGGCATGACCCCGGAAGACCGCAAGGGCCGCGGCGTCGTGCCCGGCCTCGGCATCGACGAGAACATCGTCATGAGCGACTTCGGGCGGGTCACCCGGGGAGGCGCGCTGTCGGCCGGGGCGATCGCCACCGCCACGAAGGCGCTCGCCGACCGGCTCAGCATCAAGGCGCACGACCTCTCGCGCCCGATCAGCACCCTCAGCGGCGGCAACCAGCAGAAGGCGGTCATCGCCCGCTGGCTGCACGCCGACAGCCGGGTGCTCCTCCTCGACGAGCCCACCCGCGGCGTCGACGTCGAGGCGAAGGCGCAGATCTACGAGATCATGCGCGCCGTCGCCGACACCGGCAAGCTCGTCGTCTTCGTCTCGAGCGAGATCGAGGAGCTGCCCCTGGCCTGCGACCGCGTGCTCGTGCTCCGCGACGGCGGCCTCCGCGAGGAGTACCGCGCCCCCGACATCTCCCTGCCCGTGCTGCTCAAGGCCTCCATGGTCTCGAGCTGAAGAAGGACGACCCGATGACCTCCACGCTCGACCCCACCACCACCTCGGCCACGCCCGGCGACCGCCCCCGCGGCGGCGCCGTCGGCCGCGTCCGCGACGCGTTCCGTCGCAACACCACCCTCGTCAACATCGTCGGCCTGCTGGTCGCGATCGTCGTGCTGTACCTCTACCTGATGTTCAACGCGGTGGGCTTCTTCACCGTCGCCAACCAGAGCGGGCTGCTCCGCGACGCCGCGCTGATCGGCATCGCCGCGACGGGCATGACCCTCGTCATCATCGCCGGCGAGATCGACGTGAGCACCGGCCCGGCCGTCGCCCTGTCGTCGGTCATCGTCGCCGTGGCGATGACCCAGTGGGGGCTGCCCGCGCTGCTCGCCATCCTGATCACGCTCGTGGTCGGGGCGGGCTGGGGCGCCCTCGCCGGCGTGCTCCGGGCCCGCTTCCTCGTGCCGTCGTTCATCGCGACGCTCGGGCTCTGGAGCGTGCTGCGCGGCCTCGGCCAGTTCAGCACCGACGCGCTGCCCGTGCCGCTGCCCCTCGACGAGCCGGTCATGCCCTTCCTCACCGGCACCGTGCTCGGCGTGCCGACCCCGGCCGTGATCATGATCGTCGCCTTCCTGCTCTTCGCCTTCGTCGCCCGCAAGACGGCCTTCGGCCGCTCGGTCTTCGCCATCGGCGGCAACGCCGCGGCGGCCCGGCTCGCGGGCATCAAGGTCGCCCGGGTGCGGGTGCTGCTCTTCGCGATCATGGGCATGCTCGGCGCCCTGAGCGGCGTGCTGCTCGCCGCCCGCCTCGGCTCGGGCAACGCCGGTGCGGCCAACGGCCTCGAGTTCGACGTCATCGCCGCGGTCGTGATCGGCGGCACCGCGATGTCGGGCGGGCGCGGCAGCCTCGTCGGCACCTTCCTCGGCGTGATCTTCATCACGCTGATCGGCAACGGGCTCGTGCTGCTCGGCGTCGACTCCTTCCTCCAGAGCGTCGTGCGCGGTGTGATCATCGTGCTCGCCGTCCTGCTCAACGTCACCCTCTCCCGCAAGCGCGGGTCGATCGAAGAGAGCTAGGCCATGACCACCACCGTCCCCTCCCCCGAGGCCGCGACCCGCGCCTCCTCGCCCACCGGCACCATGCAGGGCGTGTTCCTGCCCGGCGACGGCACCGCCGAGCTGCGCACGCACGACGTGCCGACGCCCGGCCCCGGTCAGGTGCTCGTGCAGGTCGGCGCGAGCGGCATCTGCGGAAGCGACATCGGCTTCATCTACAACGGGTACAAGACGCACAAGGGCCTCGACGGCGCCCCCGCCTACAAGGGCGTCGTCGCGGGCCACGAGCCGTGCGGGCGCATCGTGTCGTCGGGGCCCGGGGTCACCCGTTTCGGCGTCGGCGACGACGTCATCATCTACCACATCCAGGGCTGCGGCCGGTGCCGCAACTGCCGCGCGGGCTACTTCATCAGCTGCACCGACCAGCCGCACAAGGCGTCGTACGGCTGGCAGCGCGACGGCGGCCACGCGGAGTACGTGCTGGTCGACGAGTCGACCTGCGTGCCCCTGCCCGACGGCCTGTCGTACGTCGACGGCGCGCTGATCGCCTGCGGCTTCGGCACGGCCTACGAGGGCCTCCGCCGCACGGGCGTCCACGGCGGAGAAGACCTGCTCGTCGTCGGCCTGGGCCCGGTCGGCCTCGCCGCCGCCATGCTCGGGCGGATGCTCGGCGCTCGCCGCGTCATCGGGGTCGAGCGGTCGGCCGAGCGCATCGAGTTCGTCCGCGCGACCGGGCTCGTCGACGACGTCGTGCTGGCCGACGGCGACGCCGTCGAGAACGTGCTCGCGCTCACCGACGGCGTGGGCTGCCAGGTCACCGTCGACTGCTCGGGCAGCACGCCGGGTCGCCTCACCGCGGTCGAGGCCGCGGCGGAGTGGGGCCGGGTGGGGCTGCTCGGCGAGGGCGGCCGGCTCGAGACCGAGGTCTCCGACACGCTCCTGCACAAGCAGCTCACGATCACCGCGTCGTGGGTGACGTCGCTCCAGGGCATGGAGGACGTCGCGCGCATGATCGCCGAGGGCGGCCTCAGCCCCGAGATCGTCGTCTCTCACACGCTGCCGCTCACCGACGCCGACGAGGCGTACCGGATCGCGGCGGCCGGCGCGACCGGCAAGGTCGTCCTCGTGCCGGCCGGCGCCCCGGTGCGCGAGGAGCCCGCCGCCCGGGCCACGACGATCGGGCACCCGGCTTCGTGACGGTGCGGGTCGAGTCGGTCGGCGCCGGCGAGCACGGCGGCCTCCCGCTGATCAGGGTCGTGACCGATGAGCTCGAGCTGACCTTCGCGCCGACCCGCGGGGGGCGCCTCCTCTCGCTCGTGCACGGCGGCCGGGAGCTGCTCTGGCGCGACCCCGCCCTGCTCGACGGCGCGCTGCGGCCGGTCGTGCCGGTCTCGACCTGGCCGGCCGGCGACGGCGGCATGTCGACCTGGGCGAACGTCGGCGGGTCGAAGACCTGGCCCGCCCCCCAGGGCTGGTCGGGCCCCGACGAGTGGGCCGGGCCGCCCGACCCCGTGCTCGACTCGGGCACCTGGTCGGCGTCGTGGACGGTCGACGAGTCCGTCGCCGTGGTCACGCTCACCAGCCCCGACGACCCGCGCTCGGGCCTGCGGGTGACGCGTCGGTTCACCGTGCGTGACGGGTCGACGCGCCTCGACCAGCACGTCACCTTCGAGAACGTGTCGTCGACGACCCGGCGGTGGGCGATCTGGGAGGTCTGCCAGGCCGACACGGCCGGCGGCGCCGCCTCCCCCTCCGCCGGGTCGTCGGTGGTCGTGCCCCACGACCGGGTCGCCGACGAGCTCGACCTCGGCACCTACGAGGGCGAGCTGCCCAGCGGCCGACGCGGCCACGACGTCGTCCTGCCCCTCGGCACCGGCGTCGCCAAGCGGGGCTACCCCGGAGCCTCGGGGTCGGTCGCCCTGCACGACGAGGGCGGCCCCGTGCTCGCGCTGTCGACGACGCCCGCGCCCGCGGGCACCTGGCCCGACGGCGGCGCGAAGGTCGAGGTCTGGCTGCAGCGCCCGACGGCCGAGCCGATCGCGTCGCTGGAGGGGCTCCACCCGTCGGCGCACCTCGTCGAGCTGGAGGTGCTCGGGCCGCTCGAGACCCTGCAGCCGGGCGACGCCTCGACGCTCGAGATCGAGTGGCGGGTCGGGCCGGCGTAGCCGGAGCGAGCCGGAGCGGGCTGGGCCGGGCAGGGCCGGGCTGATGCGCGACCTCGAGCCGTGCGGCGGGTCCCTGTCCCTCCGGGCGGGTCGGCGCCGACCCGCCCAGGAGGACACCGACCCGCCGTACCCTCGGGCCGCGCCCCGCCGCACCCCACGACGAGCACCCGAGGGCCCCGTGACGGCACCGACCGGGCCGCCTGCGTCCGGCGCCCCACCGCCCCCGCGGTATCGTCGTCCGTCGACGATCAGGGAGGCTGGGCAGTGGAAGAACCGTCGGGGCACGATGCCCTCAGCCGCGACGGCGTGCGCGAGGTGTTCGGCACCGACCCCACCTGGGCGCTGCTGCGCAGCTCGAACAGCCGCTGGATCCTCCCTCTCTTCTCGCGCCACCTCGAGCGCGCCGAGGGCCCTGTCTCGGCCGACTGGTTCCACCAGGCCGTCGCGGAGGCGCTGGCCGAGAACGCCGCGGAGGCCGCGGCCGGCGAGACGGCGAGCACCACCGACACCACCCCCGGGGAGGCGCCCGCCGGCCCCGCAGGGACCGCCGACCTCCCCGAGGCCAAGACCCCGGCGGACTACTGCCGCGGCTGGGTCGACAGCCGGTGGCTGATCCGCACCCGCGCCTCCGGCGAGGAGGACGGCCAGGCCGCCCGCGCCCGCTACCGCCTCTCGCCGCACGCCCTCAAGGCGCTGCGCATCGTCCGCGAGCTGGCCGAGGCTGACAACGCCGTCTCCGAGGCCCGCTTCGGCAGCATCGCGCACGCCGTCCGCCAGCTCGCCGGCCTCGCCGACCCCGACCCGGCGTCGCAGGTCGCCCGGATCGACGAGCAGATCGCCGAGCTGCAGCGCCGCCGCGACGAGGTCGAGCGGCACGGCCCCGTCCCGGCGACCGCCGACGTCGTGTCGCGCCAGGTGCGCGAGGTCGTGCGGCTGACCGCGTCGCTGCCCGAGGACTTCCGCCAGCTCAGCGCCATGGTCGAGCAGCGCCACCGCGAGGTCGCCCGCCGCGCGACCCACGAGCACGTCGGCAAGGGCGCGCTCGTCGAGCAGTACCTCCGCGAGAACGACCTGCTCGAGCAGACCCCCGAGGGCCGCGCCTACCGCGGCTTCGCCCAGATGCTCTCGTCGCGCGAGATCGACGTGATGCGCGCCGACATCGACAAGGTGCTCTCGCAGCCCGGCGCCGCCGAGCACCTCACCGAGCGGCAGCGCGAGCAGCTCGAGCAGCTGATCTCGTCGCTGCTCGCCGAGGAGCAGTCCGTACAGGAGACGTACGGGCGCTGGACGTCGTCGCTCCGCCGGTTCCTCAGCCGGTCGGGCGCCGAGAAGCACCAGCGCCTCCTGACCCTCGCCGAGCGCGCCCTCCACGCCGGCGCCGCCTGGGCCGAGCGTCGCCCCGGCGCCGCGGTGCTGCCCGAGGACGTGCTCGGCCTCGGCCCCGTCGACGTCGTCGACGTCAGCCAGGTGCAGCTCTGGAGCGAGCGCGGCCGCCCCACCGTCGAGGTGCGCGTGGCCGAGGGCGACGCCGCCCTGCCCGCCGCCGACCGCGCCGCGCTCCGCCTCACCGCGGGCACCAGCCCGGCCGCCGTCGCCGCGACGATCGACCGCCTGCTCGACGAGGGCGACGGCCGCGACGAGGTCACGAGCGCCGACGTCTACCGCGCCACCGAGCCCGAGTTCCGCCGCCTCGCGCTCGTGCTGAGCATGCTCGACCTCGCCGTCGAGCGCGGCGTCGTCACCGACGAGACCGAGTCTGTCGTGCTGACGCCCGACGACCCGTCCGGCACCGGGGCCGGAGCACCCCGGGGAGGCGCCCCCCGCGAGGTCACGCTGCCCCGGTTGGTCTTCACCCGGGACGCACCCCCGCCCGGCGCCGACGCCCCCGACGACACCGCCCGCACCCTCCAGGGAGACCCCGCATGACCGCCGCCCCGACCGACGACCTCCGCCCGGCCGACGCGACGCCCGACGCGGCGGCCGCCGCGACGCCCGACGCGGCGGCCGCCGCGATGCCCGACTCCGACGACGCCCCCGCCCGCCCCGTCTCCGACGAGCTCCCCCTCCCCGGCCGCAAGGCCCTCGTCACCCTGATGACCCACCGCTTCATCAGCCGCGCGACGCAGAAGGAGGCGTGGGCCGGCCTCCTGGCGCACGAGCCCGAGATCCGTGCCCGCCTGGCCGAGATGTTCCTCGAGCTCGAGGTCGACCGCGGCTACGAGGTCGCCTTCAAGCGCCAGGTCGGCGGCGACGACGCACCCGTGCTGCTGCGGCGAGAGAAGCCGCTGTCGCGTGACGCGTCGTTCCTGCTGATCTTCCTGCGCCGCGAGCACGCCTACGCCGACGGCGACGACGACGCGGTCGTGGTGTCGCGCGACCAGGTCGCCGAGTTCCTCGGTCGGTTCCACGACGACACCGCCCACGACGAGGTCCGCGCCCTGCGCCGTGTCGACGCCGCGATCGCCGCGATGGTCGCCCGTGACCTGCTCGAGCCCGAGCCCGACGACCCGTCGCTCTTCGTCGTCGCCCCCGCGATCGTGCCGCTCGTCCGCCCCGAGCAGCTGCGGCACTTCGAGCGCGTGTACCTCGAGGCCGCGGGCGCCGAGCCGGAGGCTGATGCGCCCGCGGCGAGCGCCGGAGCACCGGGCGAGCTCGACGAGCTGGCCGAGCTCGACGAGTTGGCCGAGCTCGACGCGGGTGACGACCTGACCGAGCTAGACCCCGACGCCACGCTCGACCCCGACGCCGGTGACACGTCCGCCCCCGAGGACGCGCCCCGCGCCTCCGACACGGCCCTCGACCTGCCGCTCGACCTCCCCCTCGACCCGGAAGCAGACCAGGCATGACCCCCGCCTCCCCCGCCGACGCGCCCCGCGCCTCCCGCACGCCTGTCGAGGCCGCGACCGTCCCCGCCGACGTGACAACCGCCACCACGCCCGCACCCCCCGTCACCCCCGCGCTCGACGTCGACGTCGAGCCCGACGCCGCGCCCGACCTCGGCATGTTCCACTCGGGCCAGTACCGCATCGAGCTCGTGCAGCTGCTCAACTGGGGCAGCTACGCGGGCCTGCACCGCATGCCCGTCGGGCGGGGCGGCATCGCCATCCTCGGCCCGACCGGGCGGGGCAAGTCGACCGTGCTCGACGCGATGGCCGCGGTCATCATGCCGAACCCGCAGGAGTTCAACCGGGCCGCCCGCGACGACTCGCGCCAGCGCTCCGAGCGCACCGTCTACAGCTACGCGCGCGGCAAGACCGACGAGGTGCGCGACGCCGACTCCGACCGCACGACGACGCGGTTCCTCCGCCCGCTGGGCGAGTCGTTCGCGAGCGGCGCCGCGATCACCTGGAGCACCGAGCTCGGCGAGACCCTCACCGCCGTGCGCCTCGCCTGGATCGGCCCCGACACCGCCAGCCAGGACGACGTCACGCAGGCGAGCGTCTACCTGCTCGTGCGGGGGCGCTTCGACCTCAGCCGGCTGACCGACGTCCGCCGCGACGAGACGAGCACGTCGCCGCTGACGAAGAGCTCGCTCACGCGGCTCGTCGACCCGGCGCACGACCTCGTCACCTACTCGCAGCCCGAGCTCCGCGTGCAGCTCTGCGCGCGGCTCGGCATCGGCGGCAGCGACGAGTCGCAGCTGAAGGCGCTGACGCTGCTGCGGCGGGCGCAGGCGTCGAAGGGCGTCTTCTCGATCGACGAGCTGTTCAAGCAGTTCGTGCTGACGCAGCCGAAGGCGCTCTCGCGGTGGGAGACCACGCTGGCGACCTACCGCGAGGCGTCGCAGCTCTACGACGTCTTCGAGACGACGCGGCGGAAGCTCGACGTGCTCGAGCCGGTGCCCGGCCTCGCCGAGCGCTGGCGCAGCGCGGGCGACGACGCGACCGCCAAGCGCCGTCTGCTGGCCGGCGGCGACGACGAGCCGCGTCGACTCGACGTCTGGCTGGCCGAGGCGGTCGGCAGCTGGGTCGGCGGCGAGGTCGACCGGGTCCAGACCGAGAAGCGCGGGCACGTCGAGACGAGGAGGCGCGCCGCCGAGGCCGCGGAGGCCGCCCTGCGTGCCCGCGAGCAGGCCCTGGCGCAGATCGCCGACCTCGGCGGCGACCCCTCGCACTCGCTCCGTGAGCAGGTGCGCTGGGCCGAGGAGGCGCTCGGTCGCGTCGAGAAGGAGCACCGCCGGTTCGCCGCCCCGCTGGAGGGCGTCGGCGAGCCGGTGCCCACGAGCGCGGACGAGCTGGAGTCGCTGCGCACGCGGGCGACGGAGCTCGCGGCCGAGGAGGCGGCGGCCCGCCGCGAGCACGACGAGCTGCGCGGCGACCTCGCGGCCCGGATCGCCGAGACGCGGCGGTCGGTCGGCGAGCGCCAGCGCGAGAAGGAGTCGTTCGAGCGGCGCCGCAGCAACGTGCCCGACGACGCGGTCGAGCGACGTCGGCGCATCGCCGACGGCACGGGCGTGCCGGTCGCCCGGCTGCCCTACGCGGGCGAGCTGTTCGAGGTCGCCACCGAGCACCGCGACTGGACGACCGCGATCGAGAGGGTGCTCGGCGACCTGGCCACGCACCTCCTCGTCGACCCCGACGACTTCGACGCCGTGCGCCGCTTCGTCGACCGGGAGGACATGCGCGGCCGTGTCACCCTCGTGCCCGCGACACCGGGCCTGACGCCGACGCACACGCCCGTCGCGCGCACCGTGCCGTCGATGCTCGTGTTCGACGAGGCGAGCCCGTTCGTGGGCTGGCTGCGTGACGAGCTCGTCGACGACCGCAGCGTGCTCTGCGTCGACGACGCGTCGGCGCTCGACGACCCGCTGCCCGTCGGCGCGAAGGGCGCCGTGACGCGCTCGGGCCTCCGCACCGGCTCGCGTCGTCGGGTGACGAAGGACGACCGGCGGGTCCGCTCCTGGATCGGCCTCGACAACACCGGCCGGGTCGCCGAGCTGACGGCGGAGATCACCGCGCTGACGGAGTCGCTCGACGCGGCGCGCGCGGAGTGGGACGCCGCCGAGACGGTCGCCACCGCCCGCCGCACGGTCGTCGAGACCGTGGCGCGCGCCGCCGCGGTGGAGTGGTCGGACGTCGACCCCGCGCCGGCGCGGGCCCGTCTCGCCGACCTGCAGGCGCAGCTCGAGCGGGTCGCCGTGGAGCGCCCCGAGGTGACGGCGCTGCAGGCCGAGGCCGCGGCGCAGGACGAGGCGCGACTCGAGGCCGTGCGTCGCGGGGCCGAGGTGCAGCAGGTGCTCGACCAGCTCGAGGCGACGCACGCGACCCTGGTCGACATCGAGGACGCGTTCAGCGACGCCTCGGGCGCCGACCCGCTGACCGACGACGAGCGCGTGCTGCTCGCGCCGCTGCCGTTCGCGGCGCCGCGGGAGGTGGCCGACGTCGAGCGCACGCGCCGTGAGGCGGCCGCGCAGCTGCGGGCGCAGGTCGACGCGCACGACCGCGAGCGGACGCAGCACGAGCTCACGCTCGAGCTCGTGTTCACGCGCTACCTCGAGCTCGACCCGAACGCGGGCTTCGACGCGTCGATCGAGAGCCTGCCGGCCGTGCTGGCGATCCACCGGACGCTCGTCGACGACGATCTGCCCCACGCCAAGCAGCGCTGGCTGGCGAAGGCCGGGGCGAGCGTGGGCGACAGCCTGCGGGCGCTGCTGGTGCAGATCGAGGAGGACGGGCACGTCATCCGTCGCGGTGTCCGGCCGATCTCGCAGGCGCTGGCCGCGATCGAGTTCCGGCAGGGGTCGACGCTCGACATCGAGCCGCGGCCGGTGTCGAACAGCGACCTGGCCGAGTTCAAGCGGACGCTGCGCGAGCACACGGGCGGCGGTGCCGGCGGTGCTGCTGCCGGTGCCGGCGGCTCGGCGGCCTCGACCGTCGACCCGCGTGACCCCGCCGAGATCGAGCGCCGCTTCCTGCGCCTGCGTCGCGACCTGGCGAGCCTCGAGGAGCGCTCGAAGTCAGGCGAGGCCTGGCGTCGCCAGGTGCTCGACGCGCGCGAGCACTACCAGTTCCGGGCGATCGAGACGAGGCGTGACGGCACGCAGATCGTGCACGAGGGAGTCGCGGGCAAGTCGGGCGGAGAGGGCCAGGAGCTGATCGCGTTCGTGCTCGGGGCCGCGCTGCGCTTCCGGCTCGGCGACGGCACCGACCGGGTGCCGACCTACGCGCCGATCGTGCTCGACGAGGGCTTCGTGAAGGCCGACACGGAGTACACGGGCCGGGCGCTCTCGGCGCTGCGGTCGCTGGGCTTCCAGCTGGTCGTGGGTGCCCCGCGAGACAAGGTGAACGCGTTCGAACAGCACGTCGAGAGCGTCGCCTACATCTCGAGCGACCCCGTGAACCCCGAGCTGTCGCGCATCTACCCCCTCACGATCCGCGAGGCGATGGAGGTCGAGCGCCACGGCCTCGACCCCGCCGCGCTCGGCTAGCCCACCGAGTGGTCGCGACCTGCGCCTCCCGCCCCTCGGGAGCCGCAGTTCGCGCCCACTCGCCCCGCGCCTCCCCCTCTCCCCTCCCAATTTGAGAGGGATCCGTCCCCGCCGAGTGAACAGGCGTCCCGTCCCCTCCGAATCTGAGAGGGATCGGCGCCTGACGCACAGGTGAGCCTGAAGGAGTCGCGGGTCGGCACCCGGATCCCTCTCGCTTTCCGCAGACCCTAGGCTCGGCCCGTGCTCTTCTCCCCGCCGCCGGAACCGCCGCCGTCCGACCCGGCGCTGGTGGCGCCCACCCTGTACCGGATGTCGCTGCCGGGCGAACCCGGAGTCGTGCGTGGCTGGTTGTCCGTCTCGAGGGCGTGGACGTGGGACGTGGAGGGCCCCTGGTGGAGGCGGCGGCGCGTGAGGCCGCACCTGTACGGCGAGTGGGCCCTGAACTGGAACGAGGACCTGGACTACTCCGTGTTCTACGCACACCCCGACTACTGGAACCCGCACTCCTGTGGGCTGCCGCTCGACGCCCCGGACCTCGCGGAGATCGACCGTGGCGAGTTCACCTTCAGCGACCGTGTCCTGGCGCTGGAGCCCGTCGACCCCCACGACGAGCCCGACGTCTGGCGGGCCCGCTGGGACTCCTGCGCGGGCTGACCCACGCGCAGCCGGGCTGGCAGGCGGGGCCGCCCGTCACCTCACCGCCCGGCGACCTCGGCGTCCCGCCCGACGCGCCCCGCCGCCCGGTGCGCGGCGACACCGCCCACCGCTGTCCCGACGAGCAACGCTCCGCACCCGGCGAGGATGCTCGCCGCCGCCTCCCCATCGGTCCACCCCGTGACGAGCGGGAGCACGGAGGCGACCGTCGCGACGGCGCACCCGACGACGACCGCCGGCACGGCGGCGCGGTGCCCGGCCCGCCAGGTGGCCGCGGACTCCATCACGGACGGGATGCGCAGCCCGGCCAGGGCGTTCGGGGCGAGGCGCTCGCGGGCCGCGGCGACGACGACCGCCACGACGAGGACGTTGCTGAGGACGAGGATGACGACGGCGACCAGCATCGCTCCAGGCTAGGACAGGGCGCCTCGGCGGCGCCTCCCCCGTGCGATCGACCGGCGGACCGTCGGACCGGCGGCTGCCGAGCGGCAGGAGTCAGCAGGTCGGCATCGGGGCGGCCGCGGCGGACGCGATGCGCTCCTCGGTCCAGTAGGTCGGGCCGTTGACCGGGGCGGCCGTGGCGACGACGGGCCCGGCCTCGCCGTCGCCGACGGAGCTCGTCGAGCCGCCGCACGACGACCCTCCGAAGACGACGACCAGCACGACGAGCACGACGGCGACCACGAGCACGCCTGCGCCGACCCCGGTCACCACGCGCTGCAGCTGCATGACGCTGAGCCTAGGCGGCGGGAGCGGCGCCGTCGCCTGTGGTGCGGGTCGGAGGTGTCGTCCCGGGCTTCCCCTGTGACATCCACACCGCCCAGAAGGCGCCCGCTGCTCCCCCGATGACGCCCACGACCACGCCGGCCACCGCCTCGCCGGGGTGGTACGACCAGAAGTCGGCGGCCTGGAACAGGCAGGCGACGGAGGCGCCCCCGAGCACGCTGGCGACCGTGACCGTCACGACCGCGCGGCCCCGCGACTCCGGCCGGCCGATCGTCACGAGACAGCCCGCTCCCCACGAGGCGAGTGCGGCGACGACCCCGACGAGGGTGCCCGCCACGAGGAACCAGAACGAGAAGTAGCTGAGCATGAGCGCGTCACCGCCGAGCGGATCGTCGGCGGTGAGCAAAGAGACGACGATGCCGGACGCACCGCCCCCGAGCACCCCGCCCCACACGACGTGGCGCATCCGCAGCGGTCTCAGTCTCGTGCTCATGTCACCCCTGGCCTCAGATCGTGACCGCGACGACCGCGGCCCCGACGCCGGCGCAGAGGAAGACGACGCCCCACGCCTGCATCCCGGCGTCGCTCATCTCCGAGTAGTAGTGAGCAGCGAGCCGGTTCCCCAGCTTGGCGTTCGCATCCGCGAAGCGCTGTCGGACGTCCTCGGGCTCGGTGGTGGCGTAGAGCCCGAAGAGGACGAACGCGATGCCCACCAGCACCAGCCCCCACTCGACGTCCATGGTCACAGTCTCGACCACGGGGCGTCCTGTCGCCGACGCCGCGGAGAGGCCGGTGCTCAGCGTCCGCCGACGCTGACCTCCTGGGCGACGGGCGCGACGACGGTCAGCTCGCTGCGGAGCACGCGGCGCAGCTCGACCCCGTCGGCGGTGACGACGTCGTAGCTGCGGACGACGCTGCCCATGTGGCCCTCGTGGGTCACGACGGAGGTGCCCGAGTCGAGCTCCGGGTCGGTGTAGGTCGTGGTGGTGAACGCGACGGGCTCGGTGACGTCGACGCGGGTCGTGCTGATGACGGCCCCGGGAGGCGCGGTGGGCGCAGCCGTGGAGGTCGCCTCCGGTGCCGTGGGGGCCGTCTCGGCCTCAGCGCTGGTCTGCGCTCCCATCGTCTCCGCGGTCGCGCTGACCCCGCCGCCGATGACGATGCACGCCGCCAGTACGCCGGCGCTGCGCAGCACACGGCTCTTGGTCGTCATGTCGTTCCACCACTGCATCACTGTCGTTCTCCGAGTATCTGACGACTGTCGGGTAGCCGTCCTCTCGATGCTGGTCGGTATCCGTGGCGGGCGGCACACCCCGTTCGGGTCGCGAGGCCGCGGGGCTGGCCCCAGTCCGGGGCAGCCGCGCTCGAGCCCCCGGCGGCACGGCGGTTCCGGCTCACGACGAGGCGGCACTCACCGCCGGAACCGCGCCCCCGTCTCCTGCTCCAGGAACACCCACATCCACTCCAGTGCCCGCCTCGGCGTCAGCCCCGGCGCCTTCTGGGCCAGCTGCGTCGCGACGCCGTCGCTGTAGGCGGCGAGCTTCAGCGCCAGCTCGGACGCGTCGTCGATGGCGAACGTGCCCGCCTCGGCACCGCGCCGGAGCGTCCGCGTGAGGCACGCCTCCCACACCCGGATGCGGTCGACGTACTCCGCCGCGACGGCGGGCTTCCGCGCGACGGCCGTCCAGTAGTCCGACCAGAGCCGCCAGTGCTCGTCGGTCGCGTCGGTGTCCTGGAAGAGCGGCTCGACGAGCATCCGCACCCCGTGGACCGCATCGGGCTCGGCGTCGACCGCCTCGATCACCGCGGCGTAGAAACGAGCGGTCTCGAGCACGACCACCTCGTTCAGGATCTCGGCGACGCTCTCGAAGTGGTACGTCACCGTGCCCACCGAGACGCCCGCCTCCGACGCGATGTCGCGCAGCCGGGTCGCCCCGAGGCCCTCGCGCACGATCACGGCGCGCGCCGCCTCGACGATCAACGCCCGCCGCTCGGCCGGCTTCCGCCGCGTCGCCGCCCCGGTCACCGGAGCAGGACCAGCACCTGCACCTGCACCTGCACCTGCACCCACACCTGCACCCGCCCCGCTCACGCCGACGTCCTCGGCACGCGGTCCTCGAACCACCGCTCGGCCACGAGCACGACCTCCGCGTCCGGCCCGCCGTCGCGCGCCCACGCCCGCACGTCGTTCTCGACGACGAACTCCGTCGCCGTCGCGGTCAGCCGCGACGACGTCTCGAGCCACGCCTTCCACTCGGGCTTCTCGAGACCGATCCGCCACTGCGACTCGGCGGTGGCCGACAGGGGGTCGCCGTCGACGATCCGGTACGTCTCGCGGCTGTCCTCGGTGAAGACGAGCCCGTCGGGGTACTCGCGCCCGCCGCCGTAGCCCGGGTCGACGTCGAGCGTCCACTCCCCCGCCTCGACGTCGTGCGTCACGCTCCGCTGCGGCAGCGACGACGCGGCGGGCAGCCTCCGCACGGCGAGCGGCTCCGCGTGCGAGGGCGGCGCGAACCGCACGCCGTCGTCGCCGGTCCGCGTCCACACCGGCAGCGTCACGGTGCTCCGCGCGGGGTCGACGACGAGCGTCGCCTCCTCGGCGCGGGGCCACACCCAGGGCCAGTAGGTCGACGACAAGGCGACACGGAGGCGGTGGCCGGCCGGGAAGGAGTGCCCGGTCGAGACCAGGGCGACGCTCACCACCTGCTCGACGCCCGCCTCCATCGGCACGGCCCGGTCGCGCCCGTGGCGCGCGTCGAGGTTGAGCACACCGCGGGTGACCAACGTCGAGCTGCCGTCGGGAGCGACGTCGCAGAGCCGGACGATGACGTGCGCGTGCGGCACGTCGCTCGTGACGGCGAGGTCGACGACGACGTTCCCGAGCACGTCCAGCGGCGGCTCGCCCGCCCCGACCGGCAGGTCGAAGCACACCGACCGCCCGTCCTCCGCCCGCTGGTCGGGCGGCAGGTCCGTCGCGTTGCCGAACGGGAAGAAGCGGCCGGCGTCCATGCCGGTGCTCTGCGGCGAGCGCACGACCACGGTGCCGTCGGCGGACCCGGCGGACGGCGCCGCGAACGACCCCAGCGACACCGCCCGCGCCTCCGTCGCCGCCGACGGCCACGCCTCCGCGGCGACCCACCGCCCGGTCCGCGACGCGTAGTACGTGGCGGGAGGCTCCGAGTCGGTGATCCACGCCCGCAGCGCCGGCTCGTCCTCGACGCCGTTCGGCTCGGCGAGCAGCCAGCGGTCCCACCAGCGCAGCGTCTCCTCCAAGAACCCGATCCCCGGCCCCGGAGCCAGCCCCCGGTCCGGGTACTGGTGCGACCACGGTCCGATGATCCCCTTGACCGGCGCGTCGAGGTTCGACACCAGCCGCAGCACCGCGTCGCGGTACGGGTCGGCCCAGCCGCCGACGGCGAGCACCGCGGCCGTGATCGACGAGTAGTCCTCGCAGACGCTGCCGTGCCGCCAGTAACCGTCGCGCTCCTGGTGTGCCAGCCAGGTCGGCGTCATCGGCACGTTGTGCGCGAGCCGTTCGCGCCAGCGGGCGATCCAGTCGGCGCCGACGACCTCCGGTCGGGGAGGCCGCGAATTGAACGCGAACATCGTGCCGCCCCACGACGCCATGTCGATGCCGAGCACCGCGCCGCCGATGTAGTGCACGTCGTTGTCGTAGCGGTCGTCGGTCGAGCACACCGTCACGATCGCCTTGAGCGCGGCGGGAGCCCTCCCGGCGAGCTGGAGCGCGTTGAACCCGCCCCACGAGATGCCGAACGCGCCGACCGCGCCCGTCGACCAGGGCTGCGCGGCGAGCCACTCGATCAGGGCGATGCCGTCGTCGAGCTCCTGCACCGAGTACTCGTCGTCGAACAGGCCGTCGGACGACCCCGTGCCGCGGATGTCGACCCGCACCGACGCGTACCCCCGCGCCGCGTACCAGGGGTGCCGCTCGCTGTCGCGCGGAGCCGTCCAGTCGTCCAGCCGGTACGGCAGGTACTCGAGCAGCACCGGCACCGGGTGCGCGACGACCGGCGCCCAGATGCGCGCGTGCAGCCGCGTCCCGTCCGGCAGCGGCACCCACTCGTCGCGCACGCGGACGTCGTTCAGGGGGCGGGGGTCCTGCAGGAGTCGCGGGTCGTGTGGGAGGCGCCCCTCCGGTCCGGTCCCTACCCGCGCCTCCTCGCCTGTCGCTGTCCCGGGCAACCCCGAGCCGCTCACAGCGCCCCCGCTCACATCGACTCCCAGCGCGCGACGCGGTGGCCGTCGCCGTGGTCGTCCCACCCGCCGGCGTCGCGCCAGCGCGGCCGGGCGTCGCCGACGGAGGGCAGCTCGGTGGTGCCCGGGTCGAGCGTCGCCTCGAGCAGCGTGCGCGTGTAGGGGTGGTTCGGGCCGCGGAAGACGTCCTCGGTCGAGCCGATCTCGACGATGCGGCCGCCGGTCATCACGGCGACGCGGTCGGCGACGCCGCGCACGACGGCGAGGTCGTGGCTGATGAAGAGGCAGCTCAGCCCCTTGTCGTCGCGGAGCGTCGTCAGCAGGTCGAGCACCCCTGCCTGCACCCTCACGTCGAGCGCGGTCGTGATCTCGTCGGCGATGATCAGGTCGGGCCCCGCGGCGAGCGCGCGGGCGATGCCGACGCGCTGGCGCTGGCCGCCCGAGAGCTGGGCCGGCAGCCGCGCCGCGAAGTCGGGCGTGAGGCCGACCTCGACGAGCAGCTCGGCGACCCGCTCGCTCGTCGCGCTGCCCGTGAAGAGCTTCAGCGGGCGGGCGATCGCCGCGCCCACCGTGCGCCGCGGGTTGAGCGAGGTGTCGGCGTTCTGGAAGACGAGCTGCACCGAGCGTCGCAGGGCGAGGGTGCGCCGGGCGACGGGCTGCGTGAGGTCGCTCTCGACGCCGTCCGAGCCGTGGAAGGCGAAGCTGCCCGACTCGGCGGGGATCAGCCCGGCGAGGGCGGTGGCGAGCGTCGACTTGCCGCTGCCCGACTCCCCCACGACGGCGAGGGTCTCGCGCCGGCCGATGTCGAACGAGACGCCGTCGACGGCCGCGGGCAGCGAGCGCCCGTACCGCACGACGAGGTCGCGCGCGGCGACGACCGGCGGCGCCGCCGGAGCGAGGTGCGACCCGCCTCCCCTCGGCTCCTCCGCGTGCCGTCCCCGCTCCTCGAACCTCGTTCCGATCCATGAACCGAGCTTCATCGCGGTTCTCCGCACGGAACGCGGTTCATCGTCCGCACCCGCACCCGCGGCGGCGGCTCCAGACGCGCGCGGGATGCTCGCGAGCAGCTCCCGCGTGTACGGGTGCCGCGGGTCGGCGAACAGCTCGGCGGTCGGCCGGTGCTCGACGATCTCGCCGTCGCGCATCACGGCGATCTCGTCGGCCATCGTCGACACCACGCCCATGTCGTGGCTGACGAGCACGATCGCCATGCCGAGCTCGACGGCGAGGTCGCGGATCAGCGCGAGCACCGCCGACTGCGTCACCACGTCGAGCGCGGTGGTCGGTTCGTCGAGCACGAGCAGGCGCGGCCGTGCGGCGACGGCCATGGCGATGGCGATGCGCTGCTGCTGCCCTCCCGAGAGCTGGTGCGGGTAGCGCCGCACGATGGTCTCGGGGTCGGGCAGGCGCACGTGGCGCACGAGCTCGAGCACGCGGTCGTGGCCGCCGGGCAGGCCGTGGCTCTCGAGCGCCTCGCGCAGCTGCTGGCCGACGCGCATCGAGGGGGTGAGCGCCTGGCCGGCGTTCTGGGCGACCAGCGCCGCGGTGCCGCCCCGCAGGGCACGCGTGGCCGCGTCGTCGAGCGCGAACACGTCCTGGCCGTCGACGGTGACGCTGCCGCCGACGATGCGCGAGCCGCGTCGCAGGTGGGCGAGCAGCGTGCGGGCGACGGTCGACTTGCCGCTGCCGCTCTCGCCGACGAGGCCGAGCGCGCGGCCCGGCTCGACGGTGAAGCTGACGCCGCGCACGACGGGCACCTCGCGGCGCCCCGCGGCGTACGAGATCGAGAGGTCGTGGACGCTGACGACCGGGTAGGAGGCGGTGCCGGCGACCCGGCCCACGCCTCCGACGGTCTGGGGTGCAGTGGTCACGAGACGGCTCCCTTCTGGGCCCGGTCGATGCCGAGCGACTTGCTGAGGCCGTCGGCGCTGAGGTTCAGGCCGATGACGAGGGTGGCGAGCGCCGCCACGGGGGCGAGCGTGCCGAGGGGCACGACGGTGAGGGCGGTGCGGTTCTCCTGCACCATGAGCCCCCAGTCGGGCGTCGGCGGGTTCGCGCCGAAGCCGAGGAACGACAGGGTCGAGATGAGCAGAACGATCCACGAGGCGCGCATCGCGTACTCGACGAGCACGACGTCGGTGACGTTGGGCAGGATCTCGCGGAACACGATGCTCAGCGGCTTCTCGCCGCGGGCGCGGGCGGCGGTGACGTAGTCCTGCGTGATGACGGTGCGGGCGGCGCCGCGCACGACGCGGGTGACGGCCGGCGCGTAGACGACGGTGACGGCGAGCACGATCACCCAGAGCCCCGAGTCGAAGACGGTCACGACGACGAGCAGCGCGAGGATCGAGGGCACGCTGAGCAGCGCGTCGACGACGCGCATGACGACCTCGTCGAACCAGTTGTCGGCGTAGGCCGTGACGCAGCCGAGCACCGTGCCGATGCCGACCGCGATGGTCGTGGCGAGGAAGGTGACGAGCAGGGCGTAGCGACCGCCGTTCAGCGTGCGCGAGAGGATGTCGCGCCCGTACTGGTCGGTGCCGAGCCAGTGCGACCAGCTCGCGCCGGTGAGGGCGGCGGTCGAGTCGGTGGCGACGGGGTCGTGCCCGGCGATCCAGGGCGCGAGCACCGCGAGCACGACGTGCAGCGCGATGAGGCCGAGCCCGAGGCCGAGGGCCGAGGAGGCGCGGAGGCTGCCGGTCAGGCCGGTCGCGGTGCTGCGCAGTCGCGTGCCGACCGTGCTCGGGGCGGCGGGCTGTGCGGACGACGCGGCCCGCGCCTCCTCGGTGCCTGCTCCGGTGCCGGTGCCGGTGCCGGTCCGGGTGCCGGTGCTGCTGCCGGGGCCGGTGCTGGTGCGCGGGCTCATGAGCGGGCCTTCCGTCGGGTGCGGAGCCTCGGGTCGAGCGCGAGGGCGATCAGGTCGGCCGCGAGGTTGCAGACGACGTAGACGAGCGCGCTGACGACGGCGATGGCCTGGATGGTGGGCAGGTCGCGGGTGAAGACCGACTCGAGCATGAGCTTGCCCATGCCGGGGTAGTTGAAGACGTTCTCGACGACGACCACTCCCCCGAGCAGCCAGGCGACGTTGAGCGCGACGACGTTGAGGGTCGGCAGCATCGCGCTCGGCACCGCGTGGCGCCAGACGACCTGGCGGGTGGTGAGGCCCTTGAGCTCGGCGGTGGTGACGAACTCGGAGGCCATCACGTCGATGGTCGACGAGCGGGCGGTGCGCACGATGTAGGCGGCCATGGCGAGTGTCAGCACGATCACGGGCAGCCAGACCGCCGGCAGCAGCTCGGCGACGGTGGCGCTGTCGCCGCGCAGCACGACGGCCGGGAAGACCGGGATCGCGACGGCGAAGAGCAGCACGAGGATCGTCGCGACCATGAACTCGGGCACGCTCATCACGATCAGGCTGATCAGCGAGATGGCGTGGTCGCTCGGGCGTCCGCGGCGCACGCCGGCGATGACGCCGAGGGTGAGCGACAGCGTGACGCCGACGAGCATCGCGGGCACCGCGATGAGCATGCTGTTGCGGAAGGCGATGAGCAGGTCGGGGCCGACGGGCGCGCCGCTGACGAGCGAGACGCCGAAGTCGCCGTGGCTCGCGCCGAGCAGCCACTGGCCGTAGCGGGCCCAGACGTTCTGGTCGAGGCCGAGCGTCTCGCGGAGGGCGGCGACCGCGTCGGGGGTGGCGTCCTGGCCGAGCAGCTGCTGCGCGACGTCCCCGGGCAGGGCCTGCACGGCGAAGAAGACCAGGAAGGAGGCGAGCAGCACGGTGAGCAGGGCGGTGCCGACCCGGCGGGCGACGAGGGCGAGGGTGGCGAGGCCGGCCCCGCTGGGTCGGGAGGTGCTGCGGGGCGTGGGGGCGCCTCCTCGGCTGTCGGCGGGCGGGGTGCCCCGGCCGGTGCCGGTGCCGGTCGTGCCGGCACCGGTCGTGTCGGGGCGGGTGTCGGAGGTGCTCATGCGCGGAGTCCGATCTGGAGGTAGTCGAACTCGAAGCCGAACTCGCGGTAGTTGACGACGTCGCGGCCGAGGCCGACGAGGCGGTCGCCGAACATGGGCGTCATGTCGGCGGAGTCGTCGACGATGACGCGCTGGGCGTCCTGATAGAGCATGCGGCGACGGTCGTCGTCCATCTCGGCGCGGGCGGAGTCGAGCAGCCCGTCGAAGGTGGGGTTCGACCAGGCGCTCTCGTTGTACGACGAGCCGGTGCGGAAGATCTGGTTGAGCAGCTGGTCGATGGGGCGGCCCGTGAACCAGTAGCTGACCATAAGGGGCTTCTGCATCCAGATCTGCGTGTAGTACGAGTCGGAGGAGGCGTTGCGCACGACGAGGTCGATGCCTGCCTGCTTGACCTGGTCGCGGTAGGCGACGGCCATCGGGGTGAACACCGACTCGTAGCTGGACGTGTAGATCTCGGTGCGGAACCCCTCGCGGCCGGCCTGCTTGAGCAGCGCCTTGGCCTTGTCGGGGTCGTAGGCGCGCTGCTCGTCGAGCCAGACGGCCTGGGTGGGAGGCACGGGGTTGTCCCAGCCGGGGCTGCCGGTCCCCTGCAGGGCTGTGTCGACGATGGCCTGGGGGTCGTAGGCGAGCTTCATGGCCTGGCGGACGAGGGGGTCGCTGAACTCGGCGGAGGTGTGGAGCATCGGGATCGTGTACCACTGCGCGTTCGCGGAGCGGGCGACGGTGGCGGTGCTGGAGGCGCTGACGACCTGGGCGGTGGCGAAGTCGAGGTTGGTCTGCGAGATGAGGTCGATCTGGCCGGCGAGGAGGGCGTTGACGCGGGCGGTGGTGTCCTGGATCGAGTAGAAGTCGATGCCGTCGAGCACGGGGCGCCCGGCGAAGTGGTCGTCGAAGGCCTCGACGCTGCCGGTGCCGGCGGGCTCGAAGCTGCTGAGCTTGAAGGGCCCGGTGCCGATGCCGGTGGTGCCGATCTCGCCGGCGCTGCCCTCAGGGATGACGTAGCACTGGTACGCGGTCAGCAGCGAGGGGAACTCGGCGTTGGCGGTGAGCAGCTCGACGCGGAGGGTGAGCGGGTCGGGGGCGCTCATGCTGCCCGGGCCGATCATGGCGGCGAGCACCTCGCCCTGAGGCGACGCGGTGTCGGGGTCGAGGATGTGCTCGATCGAGTAGATGGCGTCAGCGGCGGTGAAGCGGCGGCCGTCGTGGAAGGTGACGCCGCGGCGGAGGCGGAAGGTCCAGGTGACGCCGTCGGGGCTGGCGGACCATTCCTCGGCGAGGTCGGGGACGGTGACGCCCTTCTCGTCGAGCTTGACGAGGCGGTTGTAGAGGGCGCCGAGGTACTCGTAGGCCGAGAGGGAGCTGGCGGAGTCGAGGGTCTCGGCGGCGGAGGCGGCCGGGCGGGCGATGCGGAGGCGTCCGCCTTGGGCGGCGGTGCCGGTCGCGGCGGCCTCGGGGATGGTCGGGGTGCTGCGGGCCGGGGTGCACCCGGCGAGGGTGAGCAAGCCGAGCCCGGCGAGGCCGGCGGCGCCGGCGATCACGGAGCGCCGGCTGGGGCCGCGGGCGTCTCTGTTCTCGGGTCGGTGTTCGGGGACGATCGGTGTCATTCGGGATGGCCTTCCGTTTATCGTTCGGGTGAACGATAGGGGAAGGTCGCGTCGGCGGCGAGGCCGCAGGGGCTCCGGAGGCGCGGGTCGGCTGCGCACTCTGCACCCCGCGATCCCCGCAGGCACGGGCTTCCCGCGCGCTCCGCCCCCTCCCCCTCCCGCCCCCGAAGCTTCACGCAGTCGTTACACGGGGCCGCCGGTGTGTTTCGACACCGTGATGCGGACCGCGCTTAACTCGGCCGCCTGCACGAACACGTCCTGTGCGCTCGCGGGGTTGGGCTACGTGACGGCTCGTCCGGGCTCAGGCAACGATCGTGCTCGAAGGCCGGCGGCGTCTTCGATCCTGCGCACCCCGAGAGTCAGCTCAGCGCGGAGTCGCATGAGCTCGTAGACCCAGCGCCGAGGTGCAACTTCCGCGTTCTCCTTGTACCTCACGCAGGCGATGATCATGGCTTGCAGTTCGGCCCGGAGAGCGTGGTTGGGTGAGATCTCGTCTCGGACTTGCACGATCCGGTCCTGAGTGGCTTGCACACTCTGGAAACATCTCTCGGCGTCCGGTCCGTAGCTCTGCTCATGCGGCTCGACAACGACAAAAGCGCGCCGGACTGACAAGTCGTCAGCCAAGTTCTGCACGAGCTGACGGTTCTTCCTCCGTTGCTGGTAGAAGTACGTGCCGCCGGCCGCACTCAACGTCAGGCCGGTGCCGACGACAACGGTGACCAGGTCAGGGACGAAACTCGACCAGTTCATGCGTCGAACACCCCCAGACATCTCTGCGTGCACCGCTTCATCGAAGCGACACCAACCCGTTCTCGACGAAGAAGAGGCTCGCGTGGTGACGGACCCTCGCGCTGATCTGGGATGCCCGGACTGGGCGCGCGTCACCTCGTCGGTACAAGGCTCGAGCATTGACGAGAGCGGCGATGTCCGTGGTCGATAGGGCGTGACCCTCGGTGCGCAGGACTAGCGAGATCGCCTCGTGAAGAGAGAGCTTCGGGGACATGTGTCGATAGTGGCTCACGTTCCGCAGTCCCGGTGCACGCCACCCCTAAGGTGAGCCCATGGCTATGAACGGGCGCGTCATCGGCGGCAGCTATCTCAACAGTGCTGTTTCGGTCCTTCCCATCGGCAGTGGACTGGTCATCCAGGCAGGCTTCAAGTGGCGCAAGCTGGACCCTGAGCACGTCGAACAGTGGGAAGACGTCACTCCCGAAGGTGGCACGAGCACGATCGGCGTCGTCGGCCAAGCTGTCGCTGGCGCGCTCATGCCCAAGTTCCTCGGCAAGGGCGCTTCCGCCGCGGTCGGAGCGGCTGTGGACGCAAAGATGCGACCACCACACACCATTCGCATCGACTGGGTGGACGGAAAGCAGTCGCTCCTCAAGATTCCCGATGAGTTGTTCACGCACATGGAGCTGCTGCTCCGGGAGCGGAGGGCTGAACCCACCCTGGATGTGGTCGAGCGCAGGACGTCCGTTCCCGAACAGCCCGAACGGTCCGGGCAGGCATCGCTAGGAGAGCAAGCTTTCGCGTTCGTCTCCGGCATCGTCGCGGATCGGTTGTCGGATGGCGGGCCGGCAGCCGTCGACTCGGTCCAGAACGACGTCGAAGGACAACTGCGACGGTTGGCTGCTCTGCGCGACGAGGGCATCCTGACCGAAGAAGAGTTCGCGGCCAAGAAGGCCAGCCTCCTGTCCCAGTTGTGAGCTGCCGATAGGGCCCTCCTGCTGAACAGGCAGAGTCAGCCGGGGAGCAAGGCGCATTCGACGCGCGCGAACCCGCCGCGCAGGCGTCGCCTCGCCCGAGGAGCAACACAATAAAGTCGCGGTGGACTTCGTGGTCACGGTCGCGAGCCCGGCAACGACGGTCGACTCGGCATCGCGTTCCTAGCCCACTTCCGACGCGGACCGTGGCGAGACGATGTAAGCAGCCGCTGACGGCCTGACCAGCGTGGGTGCTGCTCACGGTACGGAACACCCGGGCTCGCATTTGCCTTGTCGGGCCCCCTCGATACTCTCTGAGCAACGATCGAGACCGACACACGGGGGCGGCGATGACCGAATCGAGCATGCCCGACAGGGCCAAGAACAGTGTGGCGAGCAAGGTCGGTGACCTCGCCAGGTTCGCCCGCACCACGTCCGCGAAGGTCGTCGAGCAAGCGGGTGATGTCCGGGAGGCCGCCGTCGACACCATCGGGAAGTTCGCCACACACAAGGCTGACCCGTACGCGGAGGCGATAACCCAGTACAACGATGCCTTCACCGTGATGAACGACAAGGGCCTCGCCCTGCTCGGACAGCGCGACAGGTCGACAGATCTCATCGGGTTCGTCGAGCTCCTGGTGAACAGCGTGGCGAACACGCCGAAGTCGTTCGACGCCGACTTCGAGCAGATCGCCGTCGACAGGGCAGAGTTCATCGACGCCGAGGAGTTCGCGCGGCGGGATCTCGACGCGGCCCGCACGTCGGCCATGGGCGTCGGCGCCGGGCTCACCACCGGTGCAGCTGTCGCGAGCCTCGCTCCGACCGCAGCGCTCTGGGTCGCCACCACCTTCGGCGCCGCGTCGACCGGGACCGCGATCTCTACCCTCTCAGGAGTAGCCGCGACGAACGCTGCCCTTGCCTGGTTGGGGGGAGGAACCCTCGCCGCCGGAGGAGGCGGCGCGGCCGCGGGTGGCGCCCTGCTCGCGCTGGCAGGGCCGGTCGGCTGGACGATCGCAGGAGCAGGCCTCCTCGCGTCGATCGCGCTGTTCACGAAAAAGAAGCTCGAGAACCGGGAAGCACACGATGAAGCTCTGAGTGCCGTGAAGAGGAACACCGCGATCGTGAAAGGCATGGACGCGGAGATCGGCGATCTCCTCACCAGGACGACGGTGCTCCGCGAATCGCTCGCGAGGGCCTACGGCGAGAGCCTGTCTGCATTCGGCTCCGACTATCTTTCCCTGACTCCTCCTCGACAGAGTCAGCTCGTCGCCCTGGTGAACAACACCAAGAGCTGCGCGGCCCTCCTGGGTCGACGCCTCGCGGAGAGCGCTGACAGTGAGTGAGGCATGCGAGCTTTTCAAGAGCAACCAGGAGCAGGCGATCGCCGCCTGGATCGGCCATCTCAACCAGCTGAGGCTCGACACGCTGCTCCGCCGCTTGGCGGAGCAGGACATGAACATCGTGGACGCGCTCTCGAGCATCGACTCCGCGATCAAGAAGATCGATCTCGAGGTCGTGGCCACGAACCGTGGCGGGGTGAAGGGCATGCACGGCTTCATCGCCGAGGTCGCCGAGGTCGGTGTCGGGAATGCGCGATGTCAGGTCGTCGGTGACGGTGCTGCCTATCAGTGGGTCAACGACAACGGCCCGGTCGACCTGCTGCGTGAGGGGATAGCGATCCAGCAGAAGTTCGTCGCCGCCGGCGGCCGTCTAGGGCTCGGAGCCATCACCGATCACCTGACCAAGTACCCGGACTTCATCAAGAACGGTGGTCGGTACCAGATTCCCGGTGACCACTTCGACGTCATCCGGGAGCTCTACTCGATGAGCCCGGAGGACGCGGGGACGCACCTGTCCCGCAGCGGAGACGGCCCCTCACTGACGGACTGGAGGCGCGTGCAGGCGTTCTTCGAGACTGGAACCGTCGACATCGGATCACTAGAACCATCCCGTCTCGACTATCACAAGGTCCAGAGGGGCACCTACGGAGAGACCCTGCGGGCCGAGAGAGACGCCTTGTCGTCGACCGACGAGACGCTCCGTGAGGGGATGCGCAGTGACAGTCGACCCGGATTCCAGGAGGGCAGGCAAGCCACCCTTCTCAGCGCAGCCGTCGAGGGTGGCGCAGCCTTCGTGATGGCCGTCGTGGAGAAACGGCGTGGCGGCAAGAAGCTCCAGGAGTTCACGAGCGATGACTGGGCGGACGTCGCAGGTACAGCGGGTCGTGGTGTTGCCAAGGGAGGCGTCCGAGGAATCACGATCTACTCGCTCACGAACTTCACCGCGACGTCAGCAGCTGTCGCCAGCTCGGTCGTCACGAGTGCAGTCGGCATCGCCGAGCAAGCGAACAAGCACCGTCGCGGGGACATCACAGAGACAGAGTTCATCGAGAACGCCGAGCTGATCTGCCTCGACACGGCGGTGAGTGCGCTGTCGTCCCTGATCGGTCAGATGCTCATCCCCGTGCCAGTCCTCGGTGCGGTGATCGGGAACACCGTCGGGACGGTCATGTACCAGGCGACCCGCTCTTCCCTGTCTCGACAGGAGACCGCTCTCATCGAGGGCTACTTGGCCGCGCAGAGAGATCTCGATGACGAACTCAACACCGAATACGAGGAGTTGATCGAGCTGATTAAACTCAGCATGACTGACTACTTCGCAGTCCTGCAGCGCGCGTTCGCCCCCGACGTCGTGGTCGCTGCCCTGGGTTCCGTCGAGCTGGCGCTCAAGATCGGAGTCGACGAGGCCGGTGTCCTGGACTCGAAGGCAAAAGCCATCAACTTCTTCCTCGACTAAAGACACGGCGGAGTGGATTCCGTCGTCCTGTTCGAAAATCACGAGCAGACATCCACCGGGGGCGCCGGGCGATCACTTGACGCGGCTCGTGGCCTCCGGAACTCGGTACCCGCGCCACATCCCCTGCTCGAGGCGAAGTCGAAGCTGGTTTTGGGACGTGCAGTTGGTCAGGTAGTCGTCAAGGCGAGCGCCATGGCTAACCGTCCGGGATGGTGGGCGACGCCTCGGCGAGGTCAGCCGCGGGGGACGTCCCGCTCGTAGAGCTGACGAGGCGGTTCTGTAGGGCGCCGAGCCGCTCCAAGGCCGAGAAGGAGCTAGCGGAATCGAGGGTTTCGGCCGCCCTGTCGGCGGGCGTGGCGACGCGGAGGCGCCCACCTCGGGCGGCGGTGCTGGTGGCGGTGGCCTTGGGAATGGTCGGGGTGCTGCGCGCGGGACCGCAGCTGGTGAGGGTAGGCCGAGACCAGCGGCAAATTGGTGACGGTGATGCCCTACTCGTCGAGCTTGACGCGGCAGTGGGAGGGCGTGCCGAGGCGTAGGTCGAAAGGGAGCTGGCTGAGTGGAGGGCTTCCGCGGCGTTGGCGGCCGGGCGCGCGACGCGGAGCTTGCACAGGCGGCCGCGGTCTCGCCCTTGGGAAGGGTTGGGGCGCTTAGGGCCGGGGCTCACGCGGCGATGGTCAGCAGGCTGACAATGGCGAGGCCGGGACAGCGGCTTGGGCCGTGGGTGTCTCTATTTTCGCGCTTGATGTTCGCGGACGGGCCAATGGCCAGCGATGACAGCGGCCGCCAGCCCATGCTTCGCGCCCGGAGCCATGGCATCAGCGCTGACTCGGACTCCCCCCGGCGGGAAAGGTGTCACTCATTCGAGTGGACCCCTCTACAACGCCGTTCGAGGTCGCTACGCCGATGACCCCTAATAAGGCCTCCGCAATAGCTTTTCCCAAGGGGATCGGAACAGCATTACCTATCTGTTTCGCGATCGCCGTCTTGGATCCTACAAACCTATGCGACGCGGGAAATCCTTGTAGAATTGCCGCCTCGTAATGAGTGATAGCTCGATCTGCACTTGGGTGCAGATAGCGCCCCTTCTCAGGCTTGAAGAACTCGGTCCGAATGGTTACAGAAGGCTTGTCCCACCGCAAACGGCCCATGACATCCCCCGACCCAGATCGGTGGTTTATCCAGCAGGCTGCCTTGAGGTGTTCAGGAAGATCGAAGCGATTGCCGTTCTCGGGAATACTTGCGAAGCGCTCTAAAGACATAGCGGCGTAGCGCCGATCGAGATGCAGCTGCGAGGCGAAGAACGCCCCCCGGAAGAGTTTGCCACCGTACTCGACGTATGAATCGGGAAGATCCTGCCCCAGCGTGGAGGAGGGCACTCCCTCGAATGCCTGTCGAACCGTAGCCTCTGCCCCCCTGTGCGTGACCCTTGGGAACGAAGGCGCCTCCAGATCCCGATGATGCCCCAGCAACACGGCCCGCTTTCGACGCTGAGGGGAGCCGTAGTCGGCGGAGTCCAAGATTCGGAATTCAAAGTCATAGTCGGAGATGAGTCCCCCCGACGACGTCGCGTCCACGAAATCTTGGAACTGCTTTGATTTGCCAAATGCGGCTACGTTTTCTACGACGAAGTACTTCGGCTTAGCCCTGTTGATGGTGTACGCATACTCACGCCATAGACCATTTCGGACATCTTCCTCGTCACGCCTTCCAAGATTTGAAAAGCCTTGGCAAGGAGGCCCACCGACGATGACATCCACTTCTGGGACATCTTCATTTCTCAGCCAGTTCTCAACGGAACCAGGATGCATGAGCTCTGCGCCAAAAGTGGCTTCGTAGGAAGCAGCTGCAGCGAGGTCCATTTCTACTGCGCGGACAGTTTGGAAACGAGGCGATGCGGCGTGGAAGCCCGCAGTGAGCCCGCCAGCGCCTGCGAAGAGGTCTAGTACTTTGATCGCGGTCCCGGGCATAGAGGGATCATAGCCGGCACGGACGACACGCTTGACCGCAGCTCGGCCCCGTGTTCCCCCGGGTGCTGGAAAGGAAGCTTCGAGCCCACGGATGAATTTTCCGGTTGTGGCGGTGCGGCACGGCAGGGCTGCCAGTCTTGGCACGCGTTGAGCTGAGCCCCGACTCGTGGATCGAGCTGCCTAGTCCTTCCCAGACTGTCTCTAGAGCACCAACGAGCCGACCTGCCCATGAAGGCGAGAAAGTGAGGCAGCATCTGTTAGAAATATGAGAGACGACGACCTGGGGGGTAGCGATGGGTATTTACGACATGTTCGCCGACTATGCGCGAAGAAATGGCCTTGACAAAGCTACGTCGATGCTCGCTCTCGACCTTGGTGCGGATCAAGTGCAGGGCTTGCGGATCCAGTACGAAGCAGATCTGCAGAAGGTCCAAGTCGGTGGGCCCGCGATTATCGCGGCTACGGCGGAAAACTGGTACCCCGGACCTGGGCACAATTCGATGTACTGGGGCGCTCTCGAAAGTACATATCGCGAGCTTGGGTGGCCGACGTCTAGAATCGCGTCCCTTGATGACGCCTCGAACAAGGTTGTGGCCCACACCCCGAGGCCTGACAGGCTCACCTTCGGGGCGAAGGGCCTTGTTGTTGGCTACGTGCAAAGTGGAAAGACGACAAACTTTACCGCCGTCATAGCAAAGATGGTCGATGTTGACTACCAATTCGTACTAGTACTCTCCGGTATCCATAATGGCCTCCGTCGTCAGACCCAGAAGAGACTAGACGAACAGCTCAGCGGTCTAAATCCCAGTAAATGGACGAAACTGACCAGTGAACTGAGCGACTTTACAGCGCCATTCTCGCCACCGTCGGCGCAATTTAATGGCGACGGCCGCGTCCTCGCGATTGTCAAGAAGAACGCCACTGTACTTAGGCGGCTCATTAAATGGCTCGATACCGACGACGGCCGCCGAACCATGAAAACCAAGCGCGTCATCATCGTGGACGATGAGGCAGATCAGGCGTCCGTGGCTACGACGCAGATCAATCCTTTGATACGGAAGCTTCTGACACTGATGCCGCGGAGCACATATATAGGATATACCGCGACGCCCTTCGCTAACGTCTTTATTGATCCAACCGCCAACGACGATCTCTACCCACGGGACTTTATCCTCAACCTGCCTCAACCAGACGGCTACTTTGGACCAGAAATGATCTTTGGTCGTGACGAAGTTGAAGGGGAAACCACTGCCGCTGCTCCTGACGGTTACGACATGGTCCGTATCGTCAAGGATGAGGACGCCCAAGAACTGCAACCAAAAGCTAAGGCCCCGGCCAGCGACTTCGCTCCCCGACTGACTCACGACCTGCTCGACGCCGTCCGATGGTTCTGGCTGGCAACGGCCGCAAGACGGTTTAGAGGAGACCACTGGCACAGCACGATGCTTTTGCACACTTCCGTCAAGATCGACGTACAGGAAGCCTTTCGTGCGCCCCTAGAGGAGTTTCGTGATCGGTCGCTGGCGGATCTGCAGAGCGGCGAAGCCACGGCGTGGGACGTGTGGAGAGATTTGTGGGAAGTGGAGTCGAGGAAAGTAAGCTCTTCCGACTTTGGGCGGGTGCAGAACACGTGGCGTGAAGTCGCAAGCCAGCTAGAGCAAGCCATTGCAGACACGACCGTTATTTTGGACAACTACCGCAGTCAGGATCGGCTCGTTTACAACGACAATGAACCGGTCACGGCGATCGCCATTGGCGGCAACACTCTTTCTCGAGGCTTGACACTCGAGGGCCTTGTTGTGAGCTTCTTCGTTCGAGCGGCTAGCGCTTACGACACACTCCTACAAATGGGGCGATGGTTTGGCTTTAGGACGGGCTACGAAGACCTCCCCCGGCTCTGGATGACCGAATCATTGGCCTCAGCCTTTAGGCACCTTGCCAGCGTCGAGCACGACATGCGGCGCGACATCGAGCACTACCAAACGCAGGACCTGAGCCCGATCGACGTCGCCGTCAGAATCCGTACTCACCCGTCCCTGCGGATCACAGCCAAGATGGGAGCGGCAAGTCCAACCTATGTTTCTTTCGCCGGCCGTCGGATGCAAACACGCTACTTCAAGACCCAGGACCGCGACTGGTTAGGCCAAAACCTCGACGCAGGCCGTGAGCTCATCCGGACGGCTTCTGCGGCTGGCCGGGACGATCAAAGGGAGGACAGCTACCGGCTTTGGCGGGATGTACCAGTCAGCGCGGTGGTTCAGTTCTTCGCCAAATATAACGTTCATCCCGATAGCCCCGACATTGACCCCTTGCTTCTGAACAAATATATAGAGGGGCAGCTCGGCGGGGATGAAGGCGCCCTGCGCCTTTGGTCAGTGGCCCTTGCGACTGGTGATGAAGCGGGAGGTAACGAGCTGGTTGATCTTGGTGGCACTGTAGTACCAGCCGTCACGCGATCGAAGCTCCGGCAGGGTGATCAAGTAGACAGGGCAGACATTAAGACGCTCATGAGCAAGCAAGATCGGGCTCTCGATCTCGGCATCACCATGACCGATGCGAAAGCAAAGAGCGAAACAGACCTGATCAACCTGCGAAACAGCGATGAAGAGAACTCTCATCGCGGCTTGCTCGTCCTCTATCCCATCGACAGAGTCAGCGCACCTGCACGTGCAGGAAATGAACAACGAGCTCCACTGGATGCAGTTGACACCACCCTCGGGTTCGGCGTCGTATTTCCTGGCGATGCTCAGACGAAAAACCAAGTTTTTTCTACTTACATGGCGGTAGACCTTTCAGGCGTTGAGACTACGGATTTGTCCGAAGCGCTTGAAGAAGATGCTGAGGGGCAGCCCCAGTGAAAGAGAACGACTTTGTCGATGAGCTAAGGCGGGGTTGGGCCGTAATGCCCCTACCCAAGGCGCAGTCCCTCGCATCGTTCATCCTCCCGATCCGGGTCGAAGAAGACTCATGCCGGATCGCCATCGACTCCCTAAGAGGCCGGCACCTTCTCGTACCAGTCGGGTCACATGAGCGGCTCAGTGATTCCGAGGGTGCGAACCTTGATGCGCGAGTGAGGGAGCTCATCTTTGACGGCAGACAAGGAAGATACGTCGATCTTTTTTGTATCGATGCGTCGCTCTACGAGGAGTTTGACGAGGTCGTACTAGACGTGTTGGATGAAGTGAGCAGAAGCGAGACTCCCGGCGCCGAAGCCATTGCATGTGTCGACCGCTGGAGGCGGCTATTTCGCGCTAATTACAGGACGCGAGTCACGAGCGAGACTGAGGTGGGGCTCTTTGCTGAACTCACGGTTTTCCAGAAGCTGTCTGAAGGATTAGCGTCCTTTTCCGCGGGTATGTGGACGGGCCCGCATCGCACCCAGCACGACTTTGAGCTTTCTGACCGCTGCCTCGAAGTGAAGGGGCTGACCGAGCGCTCGGAGTCTGTCGTCGTTCACGGTTTAGATCAGCTTGCAACACATTCGGGCAGACCTCTCCGCCTCATACTTGTGGTCTTGGGAGCACACGAAAACGGCCGAACCCTAAATGAGCTTGTGGATGAATTGGTTCGAAGTACCGGGAACGTCGCGGAGCTGAACGAGCTTTTAGCGCGGGCAGGATGGATCCCTGGCACGTATGAGAGTCGGTTCCAGGTCTCCGAGCTGCTCATTATGAATATCGACGCCACCTCACCTGTTCTAACATCGGCGAGTCTCCTCAGAGGCAGCCTCCCCCAAGGTATCGACGGCGTGACTTATCGGCTCAGTGTCGACAGCGTGCGAAGCATGGCAGTGCCAATACAGCCGGATCAACTCGTGAATGGAATTTGCCAGTGAGCCAGTCGCGATGGTGGTCTCAACCTTTTGCCCCTGAAGGATCGGCTGCGGCTGAGGGGATAGCCCGACAACTAGGACGTCCGGACCTGGACGACTTGACGATCTTGGTGCGTGAGGCGGCGCAAAACAGCTGGGATGCTCGACTCGCGTGCGGCACGCCTAGCTTCCAGATCGAGATCCGTGAGCTGGGCCCCGAGTCAGTCAAATGGCAGCAAGAATTCCTCCCGCCGCCTCACGAGGAATCTGTTGCGCATCTCGAGCACGTTTTGCAACCCGATACCAAGATAATCGTTGTGTCCGATCGGGGCACGGCTGGCCTCTGCGGTCCAATCCGAGCGGGTGTGCGAGCGAAACCTGGTGAGGGTAACCACTTTGTTCAATTCTTGCGCAATGTTGGTGAGCCCCGAGACCAGGCCCTAGGGGGTGGGACCTACGGATTCGGTAAAGGCATCTTCTACAAGTTAAGTGCCTCAGGAACGATTCTTGTCGACAGCCGCACTAATTCTGGTGACGTGCGTAGTCGCCGCCTAATGGGTGCTTCCCTCGGCTCCAGTTATTACGACGACGATGACCGTCGCTTTACGGGGCGTCACTGGTGGGGAACGGTTGGCACGGATGATGTGCCCGATCCGCTCCAGGGTGAAGAAGCGGAGGCCACCGCGGCAGCGCTCGGGCTCCCCGGCTTCGTGAATGATGAAACAGGAACCGACATCGTAATTCTTGGTGCAGACCTAGGATTTATTGAGGAAGCCGACGGCCCCCGGCCACGCACTCCTGAGGAAGCAGGGATGTACATCGGCTCGTCAATCCTCTGGAATCTCTGGCCCAAGTTCGTGGGTCTAAGTTCCAAGGACCGCATGACTTTTCGCGTCCGAATCGACGGCGTCGATCTGCCTCTACCTGACCCCTCGAATGTTGACGACTTCGCCCCGTTCGTCGAATCCCTCCTCGCCATCCAGGAAGGCAATGCGATGCCGTATGGACGTCGCACGGAACCGAAGCAGGCCGGCCAATTGGCAATAGCCCAAGGAGCTGCCGACGTCGGGGTCGTTCTCCCTGTTGTCAACGCGGCAAAGCCGTTCTCAGGCCCAGCCCATCACATTGCACGTATGCGTCAAGCCGAGTTGGTCGTTGACTACCTAGAAACGCAAGCTCATCCAAACGCGCTTTTGCGCTACGGAGGGGTGTTTCGCGCGTCGGCCGAGGCAGATGAGTTCTTTGCATCGGCCGAGCCTCCCACTCACGACGACTGGGTGGAGCGTGGCTTGGTCGGCAACACAAAAACCGTTGTGACGGGCGCACGGCAGTTCATCAAACGACGGGTGGAAAGCAAATTTGCCGGATCACCAACCGCAGTGGGTCAAGGCGCGTCTGGTCTCGGTGCTCTCGCCGCGCGTCTGGGGGGTCTCGTGCCTCGGCAATCGCCAGGGACGAGCTTGACAGACACCCCAGTGGCGGTTAGGTCAGCACCCAGATCGAGCCGTTCACGAGGGCCGGTGATTCTCGAGGGCCCAGGGTTGTTAATCCGCAATGGTTCGCCCTTTGTCGTCGCTCGCGTCCGATTCTTTGAGAGCGCTGACACTCAAACTTTTCGAGCTGAAGTGGCAGTCGTCCTGGACGGCGGTTCTAGCGAGACTTCTGCCCCTAGCGGTGAGCTCGGGCCCAAGGTGCTCCAGTGGCTGTCGGTTAGGGGAGGAGATCCCGTTTTTGGTCCAGTTGTCATTGTGCCCCCGGGACCCGACTCGGAATGGTGGGTGTACGCCTCGTATGTCCCAGATGCTGTACTACGCATGAAAGTGCAGAGAGAAAAGGCTGATGCTTAACGATGTTCGGCCCTATCTCGTGCCGACCTCGGGAGCTGAGGTCTGGGACCGCTGGAGAGTCCTCCAGGATGGAGCTTGGAATGTCTTGCCCGCACGCATTGACGACTGGGACACAGACTCAGATTTACGGCTGAGACGCCAAGTCTCTATCCCCCACGGCCGCCTTGTGGCGGAGGCTGGCTTGCCGAACGACGCTCCCTTGTCCGTCACAACATCCTGGACCAGTTCTGCCACGGGCATGACCGAAAGAGCGGCACGGGCGACCTTCGGAAGCTCCGGGGAGATGCTCATCGACATCGTGCTACCTGCTGGCCGCATAGGTGGCGCCTTAACGATCGTCACTACCCTTACGCTTGCCGTTGACCTGCCTCATGCCACACCCGGAGTGGCCTCACAAGCTGGCTCTGTCCTTTTTGCCGATGAACACTCTGTATCGCTGCAGAGCATGCCGATGTTCCCCGTTGCCGTGACTGATTTTGCGGCCACTCGATTTGATGCTGATTCAAGTTGGCGGTTGCAAACTTCCACTTCACTCGACTTGCCATTCCTAGGTGACTTTCTCCTACTGCTTAACAGCCGCGACATAGAGCTGGTAACGGCGGTAACCAAGGGAGTCCGGGACCGGCGGCAGGAACTGTTGATGGATCAGTTAGAAGAAGACCTTGCTGCCCTCATGCTCGAACTTGCTCTCGAGATGAAAGAGGAATTGATGAGTCAAGAGTGGCCCGATGATTCAGTGGGTGATGTGCTGGGCCGCCTTCTACCTCAGGCAAGCGCGCGAGGATTGCGCCAGCCTCCTACCGGGCCGGAGGCATTGGCTGCTTATCGCGCAGATGTCCGAGGAGTGGTTCGGGCGGCTGGACGAGGCCGGGCCTTCAGTTGACAGTCTTGTGGCCCCGCCTTCCATCTGTCCTGGCCGCGCACGAGTACGACCAACTGGCCGAAGGCGGTCCTGTAAAGCCCCGCGCTTCTCACCCTGCTCAAGTATTTACCCCTGTAGGAGGAGGCCGGGCGGGCGATCGTGAAGTGCAGGACCTGATCGATGCGCTTCAATCGAGTGCTCGAGCATTCGGGTTTCCCGAACCAGCGGGTGACGCTCAACGAGTTGCATTTGATCGCGAAGCTGCGCAGATTTTAAGTACTAAGTTGCGTCTTAGCTGGGCAGAAGGCAGCTCCAAGGATGTCTGGTCTTTCCTGGCCCTGGTAGCACTGCCTGACCTAACGCTTTGGCGCTTTGGGATTAGGAATCGAGAACGATGGGTTGCGTCCGACATCACTCGTCACACCTGGTCACGCCTCTGGTGGCAAGCAGTTGTGTTCGAAAGCGATCCGGAGCTGCTGGGTCAGCTGTCAGAGAGTGACCTAAATCAACTTCTGGAGCGTCGTCGCATTGGCGGGGATCCCCGGCTGGCAACGTCGCTTGCTCGAGCCATTGTGGATGCCACTCCAGATGGAGGAAGTACGCGTCGCCTAGTTGTTCGCGAGTCGACCGCACGGTTACGACGCCGCCTCGCTTACTTGGACGTTCGCTCCCTGAGCGAGGGGCAGGTTCGCCATCTGTGCGCAACACTCGTTGCGGCCAGTCTGCCCCAAGCTCCCGGCCACGTCCAACCGCACGATTAAAAGAGGCGAGGTTCTTACGAAACCGTGCCGCCCCTTGGGCCCCAACACAAAGCGGCGATGGTGGTCCGGAATGCTGCGAGCCTCGGGTACCAATCTTCATCCGCGATTACGAGTCAGCACATGGACGTTAAGCGCCAAATGCCGTCGCTGCGACTTTCAACCGCGCGCATTATGCCCCGGCGGCGAAGACGCTGCGCTGCCCATCGCAGATCGTACTGCCAGGTGAAAAATAGGTCTCCAGACGCTCGCAAATCTATTTCGTGCTCAGCCCAAATCGATTCAGCGAGACGGACGTGGTGAGCCCAGCCGTTGGCTGCCTGAAGTGCCTCGATCAGCCAATCCTCAAGATCGTGCTTGTTTGCCATCTGACGAGTTTGTCACGTTAAGCATGACGCTGGTTTGAATGGGCGATAGAAAAAATTACACTAGCGTGGGCGCAGCCGCGACGACACCCGGGTGGCACACCTGATGGAACAGGGACAGCCCTGCAGTCGTTGGCTTGATGGCTTTACGCGCTCGGAAGCTAATGTCGTCGACGCATCGCGTCGAAAATTCGCCGGACATTGAAAACAAAGTAGTTACCAAGCAGATGGCAAAAAGCCGCTACCCGATAGTCCAGAACACCTAAAGTAATTGGTCGGGCTGACAGGATTTGAACCTGCGACCCCTTGACCCCCAGTCAAGTGCGCTACCAAGCTGCGCCACAGCCCGAGAATTCGTTTCCGGAGAACCGAGTTCCTGGTGTTGCCCCGACCGAGGCAACCCAATAAGCATAGCGGATCGCGCGCCTCCTCGAGACCACCTGGCGCCGCCAGCCAGGGCGGTACAGCGACGCGACCGCTGAGCCCCGGCGACAAGGAACCAGCCCGCCGCCGAGACCTTACTTAATCCCCGTCTGCGCGATGCCCGTCACGATGTGCCGCTGGAGGAAGAGGAACATCACTATCACCGGCAGCACCGAGCGCACGCTCATGGCGAGCACGAGGTTGCACCGCACGACGAGCTCCGAGCAGAACTGCGTGATCGCGAGGGACAGAGTGTAGGTCGACTCGTCCTGCGCGACGATCAACGGCCACAGGACGTCGTTCCAGAGCCAGATCACCGAGACAATCGTCAGCACTTCGAGCGCCGGCCCCGCCAGCGGCAGTACGACCTGCCAGAAGATCCGCCATTCCGACGCTCCGTCGATGCAGGCCGCCTCGATCAGCTCGTCCGGGATCGTTAGCATGTGCTGCCGCACCAAGAAAACCCCCGTCGGCGTCGCCGCCCTCGGGATGACCAGCCCCGACGATGACTTCGCCAACCCATGCGACGCCACCACCTGGTACACCGGGACAGGGACGACCTGCAGCGGGATCATCACCGTCGCCAGCGTCAGCACCGTCGTCGACGCCGTCACGATCACCGAACTCGCCCGGGCACCAGAACCACCGCCGGGGCGACCTCGTCGACACCTGCCGCTGCGAGGAGGCGCGGAGCGTGTCACGCAGACCACCGATGACAGGCGCGCCCCGCGGCCCCCGAGCCCCGCTCGCCTCTGTTGCGCCCCGTTACGGGCACCGCGCGCGCGGCCCCGCCCGCGCCCTACCGTCGTGCCCATGCCCGCTGACCCGACCACCGCCTCCCGCGCCTTGCCGCTGCGCCTGCGCGGCGTCGGCCGCACCTTCGGGCGCGACGTGCTGCGCGGGCTCGACCTCGACGTGCAGGCCGGCGAGATCGTCGCCGTGCTCGGCCCGTCGGGCTGCGGCAAGTCGACGCTGCTGCGCCAGATCGGCGGGCTCGACCAGCCCGACGTCGGCACGGTGCAGATCGCCGACGACGCCGCGCGACCGGCCGACCAGCGGTGCGCGGTCGCGTTCCAGGAGCCGCGCCTCCTGCCCTGGCGCACCCTCCGCGGCAACGTCGCCCTCGGCCTGCCCCGTCGACGGCCCGACGGGTCATCGCTGAGCAAGGCAGCGAAGGAGGCGCGCCTCACCGAGCTGCTCGACCTCGTCCAGCTCGGAGCAGCGGGCGACCTGCGCCCCCGCGAGGTCAGCGGCGGCATGGCCCAGCGCGCCAGCCTCGCCCGGGCCCTCGCCCGCGAGCCCGCGGTCTTGCTGCTCGACGAGCCGTTCGGCGCCCTCGACGCGCTCACCCGGCTGCGCATGCAGGACCTCCTCCTCGACGTCCACGCCTCCCTGCCGACGACCGTCGTGCTCGTGACGCACGACGTCGACGAAGCGCTCTACCTCGCCGACAGGGTCGTGCTGCTCGCCGACCTCGCCGCGAGCGCCGGAGGCGCGACCAGCGTCCAGCGCATCGTGACCGTCCCGGGCACCCGCCCCCGCGACCGCGACGCCCCCGAGCTCGCCGCCCTCCGGCAGGAGCTGCTCGAGGGCCTCGGCGTCCACCGCTCCCACGCCCGGACGGCCTGACCGGGCACCGCCCCGGCCCACCAGCCAGCCAGCCAGCCAGCCAGCCACCCACGACCACATCACCTCCACCAGCCCAGTCCCGCCCCCGACAGCACGGAGACGACCATGACCCGCAACCGCACCTCTCCTTCGCGCCGCACCCGCGCCTCCTTCGCGGCCCTCGGCATGACGGCCGTCGCGGCGCTGGCCCTCACGGGCTGCGTCGCCGGTGAGGACTCCGACGGCGACGCGGCAGCCGCCGCCGGCGGCGACGCCAGCGCGAGCACCGCCGAGTGGAGCGCCGACACCCTCGACGTCGACTTCGCCACCTACAACCCGCTGAGCCTCATCGTGAAAGACCAGGGGTTCATCGAGGACGCCCTCGGCGACGACGTCACCGTCACCTGGACTCAGTCGGCCGGCTCGAACAAGGCCAACGAGCTGCTGCGCGCCGGGGCCGTCGACGTCGGCTCGACCGCCGGATCGGCCGCGCTGCTCGCCCGTTCGAACGGCTCCCCCATCAAGACGATCGACATCTACTCGCAGCCCGAGTGGTCGGCCCTCGTCGTGCCCGGCGACAGCGCGATCACCGACGTCGCCGACCTCAAGGGCAAGACCGTCGCGGCGACGAAGGGCACCGACCCGTACTTCTTCCTGCTGCAGGCGCTCGAGGCGAACGGCCTCAGCCCTCAGGACGTCACAGTGCAGAACCTCCAGCACGCCGACGGCCGCGCCGCCCTCGAGAACGGCAGCGTCGACGCCTGGGCCGGGCTCGACCCGATCATGGCCGCGAGCGAGGCGGAGTCGGGCACCAAGCTGCTCTACCGCAACGTCGACTTCAACACCTACGGGTTCCTCAACGCGACCGAGTCGTTCCTCGACGAGTCGCCCGACCTCGCGCAGGTCGTCGTCGACGCCTACGAGGAGGCCCGCACCTGGGCCGAGGAGAACCCCGAGCAGACCGCCGAGATCCTCGCCGGAGTCGCCAGCATCGACCCCGCCGTCGCGACGAGCGTGCTCGACCGCACCCACTTCGACGTCGACCCGGTGCCCGGCGACGACCAGCGCGCCGTGCTCGAGAAGGTCGCGCCCATCCTCGTCGAGTCGGGCGACGTCGCCTCCGAGGGAGCCGTCGACGACGCCCTCGACTCCCTCTTCGACGACACCTACGCGAAGGCCGCGACGGCGTCGTGACCGACCAGACGCTCCCGATCGACGGCCGTCGGGCCGAGTCGCTCGCCGCCGTCGAGGCCGCGGCCGCGGACGCGCGTGCCGGCGCTGCTGCCGGGCCCGGTGCCGGGGCCCGGTCGGGCTCGCAGGAGTCGCGGGCCGGCACCCCCGCACCGTCCCGCTCCCGGCGCCGCGGCCTGGCACTGCTCGGGGCGATCCTGCCCGTCGCCCTCGTGCTCGCGTGGGTGCTCGCCACCACGGTCGGCGACGTCCCGGCCTACAAGGTCCCCTCGCCGCTCGACGTGTGGACGGCGGGCGTGCAGCTCGCCGGCACGGGGCAGCTCGGCCAGTACGTCGCGATCTCGGTGCAGCGGGTGCTGATCGGCTTCGCAGTCGGCTCGGTCGTCGGGCTCGTGCTCGGCGCGGTGGTCGGGCTGTCGCGGGTCGGCGAGGCGCTGCTGGCGCCGTCGATCGCCGCGGTGCGCGCGGTGCCGTCGCTGGCCTGGGTGCCGCTGCTCATCCTCTACCTCGGCATCGGCGAGGACTCGAAGATCACCCTGATCGCGATCGGTGCGGCCTTCCCCGTGTTCACGACGGTCGCCGGCTCGCTCCGGCACGTCGACCCCCACCTCGTGGAGGCGGGCCGCGCCTACGGCCTCGGCCCCGTCTCGCTCTTCGCCCGGGTGCAGCTGCCCGCCGTGCTGCCGTCGCTCGTGTCGGGCCTGCGGCTGGCGCTCGCGCAGTCGTGGCTCTTCCTCGTGGCGGCCGAGCTGATCGCGTCGTCGATGGGCCTCGGGTTCCTGCTCAGCGACTCGCAGGCGAACGGGCGCGTCGACCGGATGTTCCTCGCGATCATCTTGCTCGCCGTGCTCGGCACCCTCACCGACGCGGTGCTGAACCTCCTGCAGCGGGTGCTGCTCCGTCGCTGGCGCTAGCCGCGCCTCCCGCGTGCCGCACCCGCGCCTCCCGCACCCTCCCGCGCGCCGCCACCGCGCCTCCCACAGCCTCACGTGCCCGTCGAACCTCGTTCCGGACAAAGAACCCCGGCGCGCGCGGGTGTCTTGTCCGGAACGAGGTTCGACGTCAGGCCGTTCAGGCCGCGGCGGCCTCGGTCAGCCCCCGCTCGATCGCACGGCGGGTCGCCAGGTACATCACTCCCCCGGCGACGAGCACGAGCACCTCGCTGACCGTCAGGGACCAGACGATGCCCGCCAGCCCGAAGACGGCGTCGCCGACCAGCACGATCGGGACGAAGAGCACCCCCTGCGCCATCGACAGCACGATGGCCGGCAGTGCCCGGCCCGTCGCCTGGAAGAGCGACGTCACTAGCCCGGTGAAGCCGTTCGCGACCGCCGCGACGAGCTGCGCCGCGAGGACGGTCACGCCGATGCCCAACACCGAGGGGTCCGCCGAGAACAGCCCGAAGACCGGTTCACGGAAGACGAAGACGAGCGTCGAGAAGACTCCGATCACCAGGGCGACGGCCGTGAGGGAGGCGCGCAGCGCGCTCCGCAGACGAGCCGCGTCGCCCCGGCCGTACGCGTACGCGAGCAGCGGCAGCACCCCGAGCGTGACGCCCATGACGAGGAACTCGGGCACCTGGGCGATGCGGACGGCGACGCCCATCGCGGCGAGCGCGCCCTCGCCGTAGGCCGCGGCCAGGGTGTTGAGCACCAGCGACGTCACGATGAGGAACGACGCCTGGAGCAGCTCGCTCGCCCCGACCGAGAAGACCGGCCCGGTGACACGACGCCGCAGCGTGAACCACCGTGGGGCGAGGCTGACGTGCTCGCCGTTCCTGCTCAGCCACACGGCGAAGTAGACGATCGTCACCACGTTGGCGAGACCCAGGCCGAGCGCGGCACCGGCGACGCCCCAGTGCAGCACGAGGATGAACGCGACGTCGAAGACGACGTTCGCGACCGTCGAGACGACGAGGCCGATCATGGCCTGGCGGGCCGCGCCGCCGGCGCGCACGATCTGCTCGAGGCAGAACGCCGCGGCGAGCACCGGCACGAAGGCGAGCAGCACCCCGACGTAGGTCGTGGTCTCGGGCACCGCCGCGCCGTCGGTGCCGAGCAGCGCGACGAGCGGATCGAGCAGCACGAGACCCACGGCCCCGAGCACCGCGCCGACACCGACCGAACCCCAGAGCGCGAAGGCCGAGACGTGGCGGATCTCCCCAGCTCGTGCGGGGTCGCTCTCGGACGCGCCGAGCAGGCGCGAGATCAACGCGCCTCCGCCCGTGCCGAAGACTCCGCCGACGGCCATGACGAGGCCGAGCAGCGGGCTGGCCAGGGTCACCGCGACGAGCATCGCCGTGTCGTGCTGGGACCCGATGAAGCCGGCGTTCAGGACGTTGTAGAGGGCGCCGACGAGCATCGCGGCGGCCATCGGCACGCAGAGGTGCACGAGGGCCCGCACGATCGGCGCCGTCGCGAGGTACCAGCGGTCGGTCCCGGCGACGGGTGCTGCCCCGGCGTCGAGGCCGGGGTCGGCCCCCGGGTCGACCCCCTGGTCGACGGCGGGGCCGGGGTGGGTAGTGGCGGAGTGGGTGACCGAGGGGTCGGTGACCGTGGGGTCGGTGGTGGCGGGGTCGGTGGTGCTCATGGCTGCTCCTCTCCGGGGCAGGCTCGAGCGCGCGCCGACGAGCGCCGGCACGGCGGGGGTGAGGTGAGGCGTGGGTGGGCACGGCGGAGCCGCGCGTCATCGACCGCGCCCGATCAGGTGCGTGCTCGGTGGCTCGTGGGGCGAGGAGGAACTCGAGGAGGCGCGGTGCCGGTCACGGCACCGCCGCGGTCACCGGCTCAGGGGCGGCAGCTGCGAGGAGACCTTGGTGAGCAGGGCCAGCAGCTGGGCGCGTTCGTCGTCGTCGAGCGGGGCGAGGATGCGGTCCTCGACCTCGGCCATGGCCTCGGCGAAGCCCGAGACGAGCTCGGCCCCCTCCGGGGTCGCGAAGACGCGCTTGCGGCGGTCGTCGCCCGCCTCGGCGCGGCGCTCGACGAGACCCCGTCGCTCGAGCCCCTGGAGCAGGCTCGACACGCTCGCCGCACTGGTGCGGGTCACGGCGGCGACGTCGCGCTGGATGGCGCCGGGCGCCGAGACCAGCCACCCGAGCACGAAGGCCTGCTCGCTGCTGAGGTCGCGGCTGCGCACCCAGTCGTCGCCGCCCTTGCGCTGTGCCCAGGTGATCCACCGCACGAGACCGAGCGGGGTGACCGGAGCCTGAGGGCTGCCTTCGCGTTCTTCCATGGTCAGGACTCTAACTGTTAGACATCTAACTGTCAACGACCGACCGGGGCGTCACCGGCGGGGGCGCCGTGCATCCCCACCCTTGGCCGTAGAACCCAGTTCCGGACAAAGAACTCGGGCGCGCCCGGGTGTTTTGTCCGGAACTAGGTTCGACAACAGTGTCGGCCCCCGACCAGCGCCCCTCATCCCCGAGAACGCCCGCCCTTCGCCGGCCGCGGGAACGCCTCGCGCATGTGATCGCTGGTCAGCAGGTCGCCGATCCCGATCATGATCAGCGAGAAGACGATCTGCTCGACGACCATCCAGAACGGGTACAGCCCGGGGATGGTCGCGACGACGAGCGTCACGATCGGGAAGATGCGGCTGAAGAGCCTCAGCCGGGCGTACGCCCACCACCAGCCGAGCTGGGCGCGCCAGGCGAAGACGTAGAGCGTCGCGGTGAGGAAGAGCACGACGGTGGACCGGAACCACACCGCCCACGGCACGTGCTCCCCGCGCGCGGTCAGCACGGCGGCGATGAAGATCGCCGTCAGCCCGACGACGGTCTCGGCGAGCAGCAGCCACCGGATGCCCATGAACGCCCGCACCGTGCGCGGGTGCTCCCGCATGTCTTCGTGGATGATGTAGCTCGCCTGGCGCCCGCCCGCGAGGCGGTCCAGCCGGAGGCGCCGCCACAGCTCGTCGGCCGCGTCGCTCAGCCGCGTGGTCGCCTCGGCACCCTCCCGGGGTCGCACCACGCCGTCTCGCACAAGTCGCACGACCCCATCGTGCACCATCCCGCCCGCTACTCCGCCCGGATGTCCCACGGGTAGCCGTCGCGCTCGGGCACGAGCTCGAAGCAGGGCCCGAACGACATGATCTGGACGACGTCGCCCAGCATGCCGACCATGTAGCTCTGCGCCCCCGACCCCACGAGGTAGAAGCCGTCGCCGGCCTGGCGGGGGTCACCGACGACGACCGAGAACTCGGAGGCGCGCGCCCACGTCGCCCGGAGGCGCTCGGCCATCTCCTCGAAGTCAGGGGGCCGCGACACCCGCACCGTCGTGTGGCTCGCCCACGAGACGCCCCCGTTCGAGCAGTCCATGATGACGCCGCTCGTGTCGGGCTCGACGGCGAGCACCAGCTCGGCGGGCACGAACGAGGCGAGGTCGGCCTCGACGGCCTTGACGTCGACCTTGATCTCCGCCAGCGGCTGCCGCGAGATCGGCACCGGCGTCCGGTCGGCCCGGGGCCCTGCCAGCATGGAACATCCTCCCGTCGCCACCGCGACCACCGAGGCCACGGCGACGACCGCGACCGACCTGCGCAGCGCCCTCATCGGGGCCACACGTCCTTGCGCTCGAGCTCGGCCAGCAGCTGACCGAGCACGAGCCTGTTCTCGACCTCGGTCGTCGCGACGAGGCCGTGGTTGGCCGCGAGCACCTCGAACCGCTCCGTGACGGGCGAGCCGACATCGAGGGCCCGGTCGCCGTCGCTCTCGAACACCTGGTCCTCGAACACCACCATCGACTGGGGGTCCCTCCCCGCGTAGACGCCGCCGGTCGCCTGAGCGAGCCCGAGGGCGTCGCGGTAGCGCAGCGAGTCGTACTCGGTCGACGGGTCGGGCTGCCAGTCGTCGACGGCTCCCGCCCCCGCGAGCGACACCACGTGGTCGTACCGGGCCCCGGCCACCTCCGAGGCCAGCACGTCGGCCAGGCCCCAGCTGTGGCCGACGGCGACCTCGAGGGGCGGCGCCGACCGGAAGAGCGGGTCGGCGTGCAGGCCCCGCTGGAAGGCGGCCAGGCGGTCTCCCGACTCGCGGGCGTAGCCCTGGTCGTTCGCCTCGAGCAGGCCGGGCACGAGGCCCATCGTCTCCGTCGGGGCGACCACGCCGCCCCCTCCGGGGAAGCGGCCGTCCTTGTAGACGAACGCGACGCTGTCGAGGGAATCGGTCTCGACGAGCCAGGTGCCCACCGACTGGGTGCCCCCGCTCTCTGCCCAGAACCCCGTCATCTCCGAGAACGTGCCGGGCACGTACGTGTACACGCGCTGGGGCGGAGCCTCCCAGTCGCCGACCATCTCGACGATGCGGTCGCCCTCGCGGTCCCACGTGTAGAGCTGCACCGCCGGCGGCACCGCCGCGGCGCGCGACAGGTACTCGTTCTCCCTCCGCAGCGCCGTCACGAGCCCGTCCATCACAGCGCCTCGGTCCGGGTCGTCGAGCACCCCCGCGATCGTCCGCTCGTTCTCGGCGATCTGTCGACGCGCGGCGATCCCGTTGGCCCGGACGCGGGCGCCCGGCGGCAGGCCGTCCAGCGCGCCGAAGAGGCCGGGCGCCCCCGCCAGCAGCGCCCGCTGCGCCGCGGAGAAGCCGTCCTCGTCGACCGCGACGTCGACGCCGAGCGACTCCCACCAGCCGCGCACCTCCTCGGGCGACGCCTGGCCCACGAGCACGGCCAGCAGCGGCACGTCGGCCAGCAGCGACGCCAGCTCGAACGGCGTCAGCCCCGTCACGACGCCCAGTGCACCCTCCGGGCTCGTGACGCCGCGGGCGGCGTCGGCGGCCTCGACGAGCGCTCCGACCGCTCCCCCGCCGTGCAGGGCCGAGAGGAGGCGGTGGTCGGCGGCCCGCCGCCGGTCGACGAGCTCGGCCCAGCGTCGCCCCACCACGCCGAGCTCGGCGACCGCGTCGACGATCCGCCGCTCGAGGTCCGACCGCTCGACGTGCCGGTGATCGGCGGGCGTCGAGACCCCGGGCAGATCGACCCGCAGCTCCGCCTCCGCCTCGAGGACGACCAAGGTCGCCGACGCGTCGTCCCGCGCCTCCTCCGCCCTCGCCCGCGCCTGCTCGAGCAGCCGCTGCGCGGCGGCGATGTCGACGAGCTCCCTCGCGTAGCCCTCGAGGGCGGCGCCGTGCTCGTCGACCGTCGACAGCAGCACGTCGAGCTCCCGCACGATCGCCTCGGCCTCCGCGACGAAGGCACGACCCGACTCGGCCTGCCAGGAGGTGGCCGCCCACTCGCCACAGCGCACCGCGTGGTAGCGCCCGAGGTCGAGGTCGTCGACCTTCTCCCGCCGACGGCGCGCGAGCCGCTCGACCTCGCCGGCGTCGCCCCGCCCGGGGTCGTCGCCCCGCCCGGGGTCGCCCTCGTGCCCGGTCACCGTCGACCGCCCCCCGCCACGCCCGCCGCCACGCCCGCCAGCGACTCGTCCACCGCCCGCAGCTCCTCCGCGAAGCGGCGGGGCAACCGCGCCGCGTCCGTGATCGCCGCGACCAGGCGGTCGACCCGGCGTGCCAGGTGGCGGCTCACCTCCGCGAGGGCGGCCGCGACCTCGCCCGAGCCGAGCGCCGCCGTGCAGTCGCCCGTCAGCTGGTGGGAGAAGGGCAGGTCGTCACGCGCGTGCGCCATCACCTCGGCCATCTCGCCCAGCGCGTCGAGATCGACGCTCACCCCTGTCGTCATGCCGCAGCCCTCCGCATCGTCATCGATATACGTCATGTGACGTACGGACGACCCTAGCAACACGAACGCCCGGCGTGGACGGGGTCCACACCGGGCGTCGTGCTCCAGCGGCTGTGAGGGGAACGGCCCGGAGGCCGCCCGGTCAGGGGCGCTTGCGCTTCTCGCGCACCCGCATGTTCACCGTGATGGGCGTGCCCTCGAAGCCGAAGATCTCGCGCAGGCGACGCGTGATGAAGCGGCGGTACTGCGGGTCGAGGAAGCCGGTCGTGAACAGCACGAAGGTCGGCGGGCGGTTGGCCGCCTGGGTGCCGAACAGGATGCGCGGCTGCTTGCCCGAGCGCAGCGGGTGCGGGTGCTCCGCGACCAGCTCGGCGAGCAGGGCGTTGAACTTGCCGGTGGGGATGCGGGTGTCCCACGAGTCGAGCGCGAGCTCGAGGGCGGGCACGAGCTTCTCGAGGTGGCGGCCGGTGCGGGCCGAGATGTTGACGCGCGGCGCCCACGACACGTGGTCCAGGTCTTGCTCGATCTCGCGCTCGAGGTAGCGGCGACGGTCGTCGTCGAGGAGGTCCCACTTGTTGAAGGCGAGCACGAGCGCGCGGCCCGACTCGAGCACCAGGTCGATGATGCGGAGGTCCTGCGTCGAGATCTGCTCGGTGACGTCGATGACGACGACGGCGACCTCGGCCTTCTCCAGCGCCGCCGACGTGCGGAGCGACGCGTAGAAGTCGGCGCCCTGCTGCAGGTGGACGCGCTTGCGGATGCCAGCGGTGTCGACGAAGGTCCACACGCGGCCGGCGATCTCGACCTGCTCGTCGACCGGGTCACGGGTGGTGCCGGCCAGTTCGTTGACGACGACCCGCTCCTCCCCCGCGGCCTTGTTCAGCAGCGAGCTCTTGCCGACGTTGGGGCGACCGAGGATGGCGACGCGGCGGGGGCCGCCGATCTCCTCCTTCGCGACGGTCGAGACGGCGGGCAGCTTGGTCATGACCAGGTCGAGCAGGTCGGCCACGTTGCGGCCGTGCAGCGCCGACGCGGGGAAGGGCTCGCCGAGGCCGAGCGACCAGAGCGCGGCCGCCTCGAGGTCCTTCCGGGCGTCGTCGCTCTTGTTGGCGACGAGGACGACGGGCTTGTGCGAGGCGCGGAGCATCCGCACGACGGCCTCGTCGGTGGCGGTCGCCCCGACGTTGACGTCGACGACGAAGAGCACGGCGTCGGCGAGGTCGACGGCGATCTCGGCCTGGAGGGCCACGGACCGGTCGATGCCGATCGCGCCGGGCTCCCACCCGCCGGTGTCGACGAGGGTGAAGCGGCGCCCGCCCCACTCGGCCTTGTACGAGACGCGGTCGCGGGTGACGCCCGGCTTGTCCTCCACGACGGCCTCGCGGCGGCCGAGGATGCGGTTGACCATCTGGCTCTTGCCGACGTTCGGGCGGCCGACGATCGCCAGCACCGGCAGGGCCGGCGCGTAGGTGAGCGCGTTCGGGTCCCACTCGCCGCCGTCGAGCACGTCGAGGTCGGTGTCGTCGAGCTCGTAGTCGGCGAGGCCGGCGCGGAGGGCGCGGGCGCGCTGCTCGGCGTCCTCGTCGGGGATCGTCTGGATCCGCTCGACCATCGAGTCGTCGAGCGCGGGGTACTTGTCGTCGTCTGCCATGGAGGCTCCTAGGAAGTGGGGGTGCTCGTCTGCACGAGCTCGACCACGGCCTGCACGGTCTGGTCGAAGTCGAGGTGGGTGGAGTCGACCGTCGAGACGCCGGGGGCGGCGGTCATGAAGTCGACGACCTTGCTGTCGAGCCGGTCGCGGGTCGAGAGCTGCCGAGCGGTCTCCTCGGCGCTCTGCCCGGTGACCTCGGCTGAACGCCTGGCCATCCTAGCTTCTTCGCTCGCCGTCAGCAGGATCCGCACCTGGGCGTCCGGCGCGACCACGGTCGTGATGTCCCGGCCCTCGGTGACGATGCCGGCCTTGTCGGTCGAGGCGATCACGCGACGGAACAGGTCGACCATGTAGCGCCGCACCTCCGGCACCTTCGCGACGTGGCTGACCGCGCCGGTGACGCGGGGCGTGCGGATCTCGTCGGTCACGTCGACGCCGTCGACGGTCACCGAGGAGGCGCGCTGCGGGTCGATCTCGATCGCGTACCGGAACGAGGGCAGCGCGCCCACGATCGCGTCCGCGTCGTCGAGGTCGACGGCCGTCTGCAGGGCGTGCAGGGCGAAGGCCCGGTAGGCGGCGCCGGTGTCCTGGTAGTCGAAGCCGAGGGCGACCGCCGAGGCGCGGCTGACGCTCGACTTGCCGCTGCCGGCGGGGCCGTCGACGGCGACGACGACGTGGCGGTGCACGGCCTCCGCGGTCTCGTCGCGCAGCTCGGCGGTGTGCGCCTCGCCGGCGGGGCCGCCGACGCCGTGCTCACCCGGCGAGCGCTCCACCCCGAGGTCGGCACCGGCCAGGTCGGCACCGGCGGCGCCGTCCGCGGCGCTCACGCGACACCTCCGACGACGGTCCAGCCGCGCTGCTGCAGCTCGGCGACGAGCCGGTCTTCTTGTTCGGGCACGATGGACACCTCCGCGAGTCCGACCAGCGCCCCGGGCGAGTGCTCCAGGCGCAGGTCTTCCAGGTTGACGCCGATCTCACCGATCTCGGTGAGCAGGCGGGCGAGCTGGCCCGGCGTGTCGTCGACCATGACGACCACCGAGCGGAACTGGGTCGACTGGCCGTGCTTGCCGGGCAGCCGTGAGACGCCGGCGTTGCCGGCTCCGATGAGGTCGGCCACGGCGCGACGCGCACCGGGGGCCGAGGGGGCGTCGAGCGCCGCGACGACGCCGTCGAGGTCGTCGCGCAGCTCGCGGAGCACGGCGGCGACGCGCGGCGCGTTCGCCCCGAGGATCTGCACCCACAGGGCCGGGTCGCTGCTCGCGATGCGCGTGACGTCGCGCACCCCGCCGCCGGCCAGGGCGAGGGAGGCGTCGGGCGCGTCGCGCAGACGGGCCGCCGTGAGGCTCGCCACGACCTGCGGCACGTGGCTGACGAGGGCGACGCCGGCGTCGTGCTCCTCCGGGGTCATCTCGATCGGGGTCGCCCCGAGGTCGAGCGCGAGGTCCTCGACGAGGGCCGCGCGCCGGTAGCTGATGTCGTCGTGCCCGGCGATGACCCACGGGCGGCCGACGAAGAGGTCGGCGCGGGCCGAGACGGCCCCGCCGCGCTCGCGCCCGGCCATGGGGTGCGAGCCGATGTAGCGCGAGACGTCGGCGCCGAGCGCGACGAGCTCGTCGAGGGGCAGGCCCTTGACCGACGCGACGTCGGTGACCAGCGCCTCCGGGTGGGCCTGCAGCTCGCGGTGCACGATCTCGGCGGTGACGTCGGGCGGCACCGCGACGACGACGAGCACGGGGGCGTCGTCGTCGGCGGGCACGCGGCCGGCACCGTAGTCGACGGCGAGCTCGCGCGCCGACGGCGAGACGTCGTCGAGCACGACGTCCACCCCGTGCTGGCGCAGCCGCAGGCCGATGCTGGTGCCGAGCAGGCCCGCGCCCACGACGCGCACCTGGCCGGCGAGGCGGCGGCTGCCGTCGACGAGGTCGCCGACGGTCACCGCCGTCGCCGGCTCAGGCAGCGTCGAGGAGTCGCGGGTCGGGTCGGTCACGACCGGCCGCCTCCCCGGGGCCCGCGGCCGTCGCCGTCGGGGCGGCCGCGGTACGGACGGTCGCCGCCGCGGTCGTCGCGACGGTCGTCACGACCGCCACGGTCGTCACGGCCCTGGTAGCCGCCGCGCGAGGGTCCGCCACGGTCGTCACGACCCTGGTACCCACCGCGCGAGGGGCCACCACGGTCGTCGCGACCCTGGTACCCACCACGCGACGGTCCGCCACGGTCGTCACGACCCTGGTAGCCGCCACGGTCACCCGAACGGTCATCTCGGCCCTGGTACCCACCACGCGAGGGGCCACCACGGTCGTCGCGACCCTGGTACCCACCACGCGAAGGTCCGCCACGGTCGCCCGAACGGTCATCACGGCCCTGGTACCCGCCGCGCGAGGGCGCACCACGGTCTTCACGACCCTGGTAGCCACCACGCGAAGGCGCACCGCGGTCACCCGAACGGTCGTCACGGCCCTGGTACCCGCCACGGTCGCCCGTGCGGTCATCGCGCACGGGGTACTCGCGGCCTCCGCGGCCGGCGCCGGGGCCACCGGCGCGGACGCCGGAGGGACGACCCGTGCGCGGATCGCGGTTCGCGTCGCGGTTCGGGTAGCCCGCGGCGCGCTCCTCGCCCGCGCTCAGCGGACGGTCGCCGCCGCGCGACGCACCGCCACGGTCGTCGCGGGAGACGAAGCCCCCGCGCTCAGGACGCGAGCCGCGGTCGTCGCGCGACACGAAGCCACCGCGGTCGGGTCGCCCGCCGCGCTCGGGGCGCCCGCCACGGTCGTCGCGACCCTGGTAGCCGCCGCGGCCGCCGGAACGGTCGTCACGGCCCTGGTACCCGCCGCGCTCGTCGCGAGCGGGGCGTGCGCCACGGTCGTCGCGACCCTGGTAGCCGCCGCGCGACGGTCCGCCACGGTCGTCGCGACCCTGGTACCCACCGCGGTCGTCGCGCTGCGCCGGACGGCCCGAACGGTCGTCACGGCCCTGGTACCCGCCCCGCTCGTCGCGCGCGGCCGGACGGCCACCGCGGTCGTCGCGACCCTGGTACCCGCCACGATCGTCCCGCGCCGGGCGCGCACCGCGCTCGTCGCGAGGCTCGCGGCGGCCGGCCTGCTGGCGGCGCACCTCGGCCCGGCGCGACGGAGCGGCCGAGGCGTCGCCCTTGAAGCCGGACGGCCCACGGCGGCGCTTCGCGTCGCGGGCGTCGGTCTCGGGGTCGAACTCCTCGTCGTCCTCGTCGTAGTACTCCTTCTCGACCTCGGCCTCGTCGAGGGGCACCTCCACGACGTCGGCCTCGTCGACCGGCGCGTCGGCGCTCTCGGTGACGGGCATCGCGTCGACGCGGGGCGACGGGGAGGCGTCGCGCGAGATCGTGAGGATGGCCCCGAGCTCCGCCTTGTTGAGCGAGCGCATGTGGCCGACCTTGAGCGTGCCGAGGTGCAGCGGCCCGAACGAGCGGCGCACCAGGTCGATGACCGGGTGCCCGACCGCCTCGAGCATTCGGCGCACGACGCGGTTGCGCCCCGAGTGCAGGGTGATCTCGATGAGCGACGAGTCGGCGGAGCGCGACAGCCCCGCGCCTCCCCCGACCACCGCGGCCTTGTCGGCCGCGATCGGGCCGTCGTCGAGCTCGACGCCCGAGAGCAGCTCGGCGATGACGGCCGGGGTCACGAGGCCCTTGACCTTCGCGATGTAGGTCTTGGTGACGCCGAACGACGGGTGGGCCAGCACGTGGGCGAGCTCGCCGTCGTTCGTCAGCAGCAGCAGTCCGCTGGTCTCGACGTCGAGGCGGCCGACGTTGAAGAGGCGCTCCTCGTAGTCGCTGGTGAACTGGGTCAGGTCGGGGCGGCCGTTCTCGTCGCTCAGGGTGCTGACGACGCCGACCGGCTTGTTCAGCATCACGTAGCGGCGCGTCGAGTCGAGCTGCACGGCCGTGCCGTCGACGACGACCTTGTCGGTCGCGGGGTCGATGCGGCGGCCGGCCTCGGTCACGACCTTGCCGTTGACCGTGACGCGGCCGGCGGCGATCAGGTCTTCGGAGACGCGGCGCGAGGCGACGCCAGCGGCGGCCATGACCTTCTGGAGGCGCTCGCCCGAGGGCAGGTCGTCAGAGGTGGGGGTGGTGTCAGTGGGCATCGTCGAATCCTCCGGATCCGTCGGAGAGGAGCGGGGAGATCAGCGGGAGCTCGTCGAGCGAGCTGATGCCGAGGTGGGTCAACAGGAGTTCCGTCGTTTCGTAGGTGGTGGCGCCCGTCTCGGGATCGGTGGACGATTCCGTGACCAGGCCTCGACCCAGCAGCGTGCGGACGACCGAGTCGACGTTCACCGCGCGGATCTGCGCGATGCTGCTGCGGGTGATGGGTTGCTTGTAGGCGATGACCGCCAGCGTCTCGAGAGCCGCCTGCGACAGTCTGGACGGGTTCTGCGTCATCACGAAATCCCTGACGACGGGGTCGTGCTCCTCGCGGACGTAGAACCGCCAGCCGACGCCGACCTCGCGCAGCTCGAAACCGCGCCGCACGCCGCCGTCCACGCCGTCGAAGTCCGCGACCAGCGCCTCCACCGCCCGGCGCACGACAGAGACGGGCTCGCCGACCGCGGTGGCGAGGTCGACGAGCGACTGCGGCTCGTCAGCGACCATCAGCAGCGCCTCCAGGCGCCGCTCGACGGCGGCGGCGACCGCGACGGTCGCCACGGGGTCAGCCGTCATAGTCGGCCCCCAGCGCGGCGAGGCTCTCGTCCGTCCAGGTCTCGGCGACCCAGCGCACGCTGAGCTCCCCCAGCGGCTCGATCTGCTCGAACGACACCGACCCGTGCCGGTAGAGCTCGAGCAGCGCGAGGAAGCGGGCGACGACGACGCCCTTGACGTCGACCCCCGAGACGAGCTCGCGGAAGGTCAGCAGCCCGCGTCCGCGCAGCAGCGCGACGACGACGGCGGCCTGCTCGCGGATGCTGACGAGCGGCGCGTGGAGGTGGTCGAGGCCGATGGTCGGCACCTCGGCGGGGGTCAGCGCGAGCGTGGCGAGGGCGGCGAAGTCGTCGGGGCTGAGGGTCCAGACGAGCTCCGGCGTCGTGACCCGGTACTTCTCCTCGAGGCGCACCGACCGCGCGTGCCGTGCGGCCTCGGCGACCGACCGCTCGGCGAACCACTCGGCGGCGAGCTTGAACGCGCGGTACTGCAGCAGCCGCGCGAAGAGCAGGTCACGCGCCTCGAGGAGGGCGACGTCCTCCGCGTCGACCAGCTCGCCCTGGGGCAGCAGCCCGGCGACCTTGAGGTCGAGCAGGGTCGCGGCCACGACGATGAAGCCGCTGGCCTGGTCGAGGTCGGCGTCGGTGTCGAGCCGGCGGAGGTGGGCGAGGAACTCGTCGGTGACGGCGCTCAGCGCGACCTCGGTGACGTCCATCTCGCGCTTGCTGATCAGCGTCAGCAGCAGGTCGAACGGGCCGGTGAAGTTGTCGAGGGCCACAGCGAAGCCGGGCACCTCCTGGGGCACGGGCGCGTCGCCCCGTGTCGAGGCACCGCCGTGCGCGACGTCGCTCCGCCCGGGAGCGACGTCGACCGTCACCGTCGTGGCCGGCTCAGGCTGCGGCACCACGCGCGATCAGCTCTCGGGCCAGCTGGCGGTACGCCTGGGCCGCGGGGTGCTCGGGCGCGAACTTCGTGATCGGGG
>Ga0308160_10000324_pt1 | contig 104018 bp, 90 predicted proteins | sample PhyFR1_FD_201036 | JGI IMG/M metagenome (GOLD analysis project Ga0308160, IMG submission 201036) | Phyllosphere microbial communities from UC Gill Tract Community Farm, Albany, California, United States - DLSLF.R1 | ecosystem: Host-associated > Plants > Phyllosphere > Unclassified | place...
ATCAGGAATGCTTTTATAAAACCGGAAAAAGTCTTTGTTTTATCAACTCCTGAAAAACTAATACTGAATGGTCGGTAAAAATCAATTTTAATTTGCCCTCAGCACCCGTAAAGTGTTGGGGGCTTTTCAATTGAAGCCAAACGGAACCCCTGTAGTTATTTTACTACACCAACTTCCATGTTCCACTACAGAGAAACTTTTATCGCCACCGTAGATTTGTAATGTCAAAAGAGGACAACTAAACAAGAATAAAAAATAAATACTACTATAATGAAAAAGCAAATCGCCATCGCAGCCTTAACCATCGGAGCCTTCATCTTAGGAACCAACAATGCCCAGGCCCAGAATACGACCGCAACTACAACGGTAAACATCACCCTGAACGATGTGATCTCCATCGATGCGGGAAGTACCGCCATCGGGAACACCGTTGATTTCAACTATGCTACCGCAGCAGACTATAACTCGGACCAGACGGTGACCAAAGCCAACTCTCTGAAAGTAACCTCAACGAAGAATTTCAATGTGAAAGTAAAAGCGGGAGGCGCGAATTTCATGAACGGAGTGAACCTGATCCCTGTTAATGTTTTGACCATCAAAGCAGCGGCAGCTTCCGGAACCATGGGCGGAACAAAAAGCGCGGTTGTTTTATCGGCAACGGACCAGACTTTAGTAACCAATGCCCCGCTTGGAAGCGCACTGACCCTGAACCTGGACTATACTATCCCGGCAGCGAAATCATCTTCTTCGGATATCTTAGGGAAGCCGGCAGGAACGTATACACAGACCGTAACTTATACGGCAACTGCTTTATAAAAAAAATTTTTTAGTTGTTAAGGTTTCTTTTGTTACGTTTTCATTAGTTTTGGGAATCTTTTATCTTTAAACAATTTACACCATGCGCAAGTTTATCCACCTTTTCATTTTCTTTTTCCTTACAGGCTCTTCTTCAGTTCTGGCACAAAGTATCTCGATGTCGCCTACACGACTGTTCTTTACCGGTAATCCGGGAGAAAAAGTGACGCAGACCGTCACGCTTCAGAACAGCTCGGATAAGGATTATGTTTTTAATCTTAACTATAAAGACTGGATGAGGGAAGAAGACGGAAATAAGGTTTATCTTGATGCAAGCAGCTCAAAAACCTCCAATGCCTCCTGGATGTCCACGCTGGAAAATGCTGTAACCGTTCCTGCGAAAAGCACAAAGGAAATTGTAGTAACCATGCAGATTCCGGCAAATGCATCAAAGTCTGCCGTTACGAACAGCATGTTGTTTTTCACACAACTTCCTCAGCAGGCAGATAAGGCACGTATTCAGAACGGTATTGGTATTATCACCTTATTCGAGGTGGGACTTCACATCTTTTACACGCCACCGGGAAACCATGTAAAAAGTCTGGATATTACCAATATTTCTGAGGTGAGCAATGACAGTACAAAGAACCGAAAAGTTGCCGTAAGCATCCATAATGACGGAAATACCATCAATGATGCCACCGTTGAGTTTGAACTCACCGATACAGACAGCGGTAAGGAAATAAAATTACCCGCCATTTCCATCTCCATGCTTCCCGATACCAATCAGGTCGTTCAGTTTACTTTGCCGGAGAACATTTCAGGAAACTTCCTGGGTGTGGCAATTATCAAAATGGCAGAATCCAATGATTTACGCGTAGGCGAAAAAAACTTTAAATTTTAAAAATTAAGTCTTGAAACCACAGAATGGAATATCGATATCAGCCCTGAGAAGAACAGTCTTATGTTTTGCCTTTGTTCTTCTGCACTTTTCATTGGCCTTTGCGCAGGAAAAGAAGAACGTCCAAATTCATTTTGAAAATGAGAAGGTAGCTGTTGAGAAGGGTTCTACTTTTACCGATTTCCTGGTTATTGAAAATAAAAGTTCTGAAGCGGTTACCATTCAGAATATCATCCCTGAGGAAAAATATCCGGGCTTGCTTTTCTATCCCAAAAACGGCTTTACCTTGGGTGCGGGCCAGTCTAAGAATCTTCCCGTGAAACTGATCGCCAATGTGGATTTTATGAAACTGAGATCCAATGAGATCAAATTCCGGGTTTCGTATACTACCCCAACGGTTAGCGGAACTGAAAGCGCCTCGTTCTTCGTTGACAAAGGCGAGAACAGAAACATCGCCGTCTATACGGCCACCTACGAAAATTTCATTAATCCTGCCGTTCCCGAATCCTCAATTATGCTGATTGTAGAGAACCAGGGCTATAGCAAACGGACCGTTAAGATCGATCTGCAATCCATTCCCGATGGGCTTGAAATGATGCCGAGACAACAAACCCTGTCTCTGGAAGGTTTGGAAAAACAAACGGTTGAGATTAAAGTTGCCGTCAGAAAACAGAATACGCTTTATCCGGAATTTAATATTAATGCCACCGTCACCGATCTGCTTGATAATAAAATCGTGGGAAGCAACACCCTTTACCTGGTTATTTTATCGCACAACAGACAAATTGCCCGGGGAAACGGAACGGCAAGCGGAAGTAATTTTGCGGAAATGAGCTATAATGAAAACAGTTCAGGTTTCAATTATCTTCAATTGAGGGGCAACACCGCATTCCGGGTAACCGAGAACCTTAAATCACGCTTCAATATGGGTGCAGATTACTATCTTGCAGACGGCCGTTATAATATATATGATACCTGGCTGGAACTGGAGAGAAAAAATACGGTATTGCGGCTGGGAAATGTCAACAGCAACGATTACGATTACCCGGTTTTCGGGAGAGGCGGGAAAGTTTCCACCAGATTCGGGGATCATAATCAGGTTGAAGTTCTGGCGCTGGAAAATAATTATAACCTGTACGGTACTTATTTCCAACAAACGCAGGGATCTACCATGGTGGGAACGAAGTATGGTTTTGGAAACGGAACCTCTTTCAATGGGAAAGTATCCTATCTGTTCGACCATGATCCGCGCTTTAACGTAGATACGCAGGTGGCGAACGGGGTCACTTCACTTTTACTTAATGATAAACACAGCATCCGGATGGAGATGGGGGTAAGCCATGAAAAGGGCCTTTTGAACCGGGATGAGAACGCAGGTGCTTTAATGGGCGCCAACTACGAAGGAAAAATCGGAAAATGGGAGATCCAATCGGTTAATTCCTTTGCCACCAAAAGTTATGCAGGGATCAGAAGGGGATCTTTTCAGTCGAATCAGCGGATCGGCCGCCAGTTTTCCGATGCTCAGCGCGCTTTCATACAATATCAGAATTCGCAGGTAGACCCCGAGTTCCTGAGTTTCCAGAATGTGCCCATCCAACCCGGGAATACCGCCAATCTGCGGTATTATTTCAACAGTACGGAAGCTCTGGGAACCGGTTACCAGTTTTCTTTAAAGAAGTGGAATTTTCTACTGGCACCAAAGGTTGAAAAGCAGAAAACAGCCAGTTTATACACATCGCAGGAACTTTTTTCTTACCGGCTGGAAGCCGGCATCAGTGCCACCTTCGGTGCTCACGGACTGAATTGGATGGCAGAATATTCCTATTCAAAAGCAAACGATAATCCGGACTGGTTCAACAGCCTGAAAACCACCTTGTCTTACCGGTATAAATCTTTTTCCCTCAACGGAACCGCCCAATGGAATGCAACGAGTGTCTTTGATCTGAATTCTTATTACAATGCAGACCGTAATTTCGCCAACTATAATTTATACGCCTCGTATAATTTCCAGATGATGAATAATAATCTCACCGGATCTTTTTCAGCGGGGACTTCCTATTCGGAACTTTATAAAAATTTAAACAGCAATGTGAGCGGTAATCTGGAATACAAGATTTCACCTTCCTGGTCCACCACCGGTTATTTTAATTTTTCAGGATATCAGTCTACAGCGGCTTACTCAAGCAGCGGCAATTATTACCAGTTCAGGATCGGGATTAAAAAATATTTTACCGCAGCAACTGCCCTTGGAAATCATAAAGTGACCTTCCAGTTATTTGAAGATAAGAATTTCAACGGACTTCTGGAGGCCGGCGAGCCGGTACTTGCCAATGAAATCGTAAAACTGGATAATTTTGTGGCATTGACGGATAAGAACGGAAAAGTAGTTTTTCAGAATGTGCCTGAAGGTATATACACCCTGAGGGTAAACGAAAGTGCGGGTGCCCGGCTGATGATGGATCCTGTCATTATGGTTGATAACAACATCAACCGCAAAGTAGGCCTCGTAAAAAACATTAAAGTAAGCGGGAAATTAACCGAGGTGAAACAAGCCTACGACACTTTGGAAACGGATGTCACCGGAATCGTGGTGTATGCAAAGAGTGAAGACGGCAAGATCTATACCGCCGTGGTTAACCAGAAAAATGAGTTTGAGTTTTTCCTGAAAGACGGAAAATACGACCTCTATATTGAGAACGACAAATACAGCTATACACAGCCTACCCAGACTATTCAGGTGACAAAAGAAGGGTATTCGAAAACCGTGGTTTTTGAATATAAGAAGAAAGATACCACCATTAAGGTGAAAAAGTTTTAAATTTAAAAGTATGAAAACGACAAGGGCTTTTTTAACAGGAATTTTTATTGTGTTCTTCGGGGCTGCAGTCACGAAAGCCCAGGATGTATACCTGTCGGTTCCTGAAAATAATATTTTTAACAGGATTGAATTTACCTCCGTCCCTACAAGGGTCATGACGAATGCCAACAGAACGAACTGGGATTATACCTTTTTCGGATTAGGGCCGGTAGCTCCTACCTTTACTTCTGTGTCGGGGCCGAATTTTACCCAGCCTACTTCCTCATCCACTTTACCCGCCTCCACGCTGCTGTGGCAGTTGGAAAGTATGGGCGGGCAGCTGCCGGCTAACGGATATTCGGGTTATTTACCCGGTTTTCAGTCGTTCAGTACAAGTGCTGTAAGATGGTTCGAACCGCCGGGGTCTGTTCTTTTCGGAGGGGGGTTCAACCGGGGAAATATCAACTTTACGTTTAAGATACCCGCTGCCCAGTTTACGGCCAATGCCTACCGGGCCGGAAATTACTCCATGGACATCACCCAGAATTATAATGATTTCACACCACGTAATTTTAAAACCATTTTGGTTATTCCCCAATCCATGAGATGGATCACCACGTCTTTAACCAAATACATCGAAATATCTTCTTTGAATGACTACCGGATCACAGGCAACCGGGTGCTGAATCTGGATAATGCGGAACTCGCGAATACGGTAGATTTCAGCTTATGGGCCAAAGCTGCCGCAAATATCCAGTTCACTTCTTCCAAAGGGGTTCCGTCCACCAGAAATATATCCGCCATCAAGCTGGGCAGTAACGGACCGGCCCTCACGACCAAAGCTTTATCTGCCGATTTCCAGAATTTTTCTGCGGCCAATTTCAGTGTGGCCGCGGGAAACCGGAACAGCTTCCTTCCGGAGCTTTATGTGTCTGCGGAAGATTTTAAAAATCTTTTTTTTGAAGCCGGAACTTATACGTTTGAACTGAACTTCAATGCCAGAAGTGCAGACAACTCAATCAACAGCCTGCAGAATACGGCGGTTCAGCTAAAGGTGCTTCCCCTGTCGGAGATCACCATTCCCAGTTCCGGACGGAATGTCAACTTCAATTTCAATACGGCAGCCCTTTACAACAATGGTCAGTCCCAGGTGATCCCCAACCAGATTATCCTGTCTAACAATGAAAGTTTTGAGCTCTATGTAAAATCGGACGAAAATTACTTCAAGAAAGGCGGCCTGCAGACCGACATCAATTCCAACATCTTACAAATCGGTGTGGATGGAAGTTCTGTAGATGTCCCCTTATCCAAAACTCCCCAAAAAATACTCTTCAACGGAACACCGGTTCTGGACCGGGGACTGAACGTAAGATATACCATACCGGCTGCGGGAGCCCAAAGTCTGGTAGGGAAGGAAAATACCACGTACTCCGTGAATGTTTATTACAGCTTTACGGCAATTTAAACGATGAAATAGGGTCCCGGATTTCAAATTGTTTGTCCTTCATGAAATGCAGAGAGGGTCATTTAATATTTGAGGTTATTATCGATAGGTTGGAGGAAGTTTCTTCCTGCATCCGGCTTGCTTCTTCCGGCCTTTTACCCCTTTTTATCATTCGGGTTCACAATATATGAGCGGCGGGAAGCCTTCCCGGTGAAGAAGAAAAGTGCCTGCCAGCCGGAATTCCAGGCTTTTTACCCTTAACTTTATTAAAAAATACCCTGTCTGATATCATTCAAAAACAGTTTAGCGCATAAATCGAAAAAAAAGTAAATAATAAACTATTATTTAAAAAATATAGCATATTTTTAACTTTTGATATTGAATTTATGAATGATTTTATCAACGAACTGCAATTAAAAATTGAAAGACTAGAAAACGAAATCAATTTTAAGAATGCACTGATCTCGATACTGTCTCATGACTCAAAAGAGCTGTTTGGAAATTTTCTGTGGCTTATCGAAGCTTTGGAAGAAAAGACCATCGGTGAGGAAGATTTTTTTAAGTTGCTGCCGCAGGTAAAAGGCGATGTGCAAAAGAATCTGCAGACGGTAAAAGACAGCAGTGCCTGGCTGAAAACACAATACGGAGAATTTAAGGTTAAACCCGTTAAAATCATGGTGACGGATCTTTTCCACCATTTGGAAAAAGAATACGCTGCTAAATTAAAAGAAAAAAACATTAATTTTTATTTTAAAGAAGATCACCATGCATCCGTTACAAACGATCGCCTGCTGCTTGAATATGTTTTAGATAAAATAGTAAGCAATGCGGTAAAATACTCTTCGCCCGGGCAGGACATTTACCTGGAAGGAGCTGCCAAAGGTGATCAGGTCGTCCTTTCCGTCACTGATTCCGGAACGGGAATGAATGAAAAGTATTTATCAGCGATCTTCACTTATGATAATCCCGTATTTCTGGGGACTTCGGGTGAAAAGGGAGCCGGATTAAGTTTGAAGATTGTAAGAAATTTTGTCTCCCTGATGGGTGGAACTATAGACATCGTTTCGTCTGAAAATAATGGGACATCCGTTTCCCTTTTTTTACTTAACTTTAAGGAATGAAGGAGCTAAAATTAAATGTCCGGATTGTGGTGGCAGACGATCATGGTATTGTCCGGATGGGTCTGATCCAAACGATCAGACGACTCAGGCCCGATGCCCTGATTTCAGAAGTAGAAGATTATAAATCGCTGTACAAACTGATTCTGAACGAAAAATTTGATCTGGCCATTATGGACGTTAATATGCCGAATGGTACGGTTCAGGAAGCGATAGATTATATAAAAATCCGCCAGCCTGAATTAAAAATCCTGATCTTTTCTTCGCAGGACGAGGCGTTGTACGGGATGCGTTACCTGAAAATGGGTGCCGGCGGCTATTTAAGCAAGCAAAGCTCTACTGAAGCCATTGAGGCTGCCTTAACGGCCATGCTCAGTAAGGGCCGCTATGTCAGTGAGAATGTAAAAGAAGCGATTCTTCTGGAATCATTAACCGGTGCGGCAAAAAATTCGCCCTTTGAAGCGCTGTCAGACCGCGAACTGCAGATTGCCAATAAACTTGCAGAAGGCCTCCCCCTTAAAGAAATTTCCAATCAGCTGAATCTCCATTCATCGACGATCAGCACGTACAAAAACAGGCTGTTCGAAAAGCTTCAAATACGGTCCATCCCCGAACTGGTGGAGATTCTCAGAATCTATAACTAACCCGGATCCGGGAGGATTCACCCGCTTCCTGTAATTTATAATGTGAAGTCGAAGCGGGACGAGGGATACCGGAAGCTTCTTTTGTCAAAAGACAATCAAATGGATTGATAATAAAACCCAATCGTTTTTTATTTTCTCAAAAGAAATTTTTTATTTAAATCCTGACCAGACCGCTTTCTTTCTCCTTTAGGTTGAATGTTTCGTGTTCGGCGACGGTTTATAAATATTTTTGAGACCTTACAAAATAGAGTATATTATCAATAGCGGCACTTCCCACCCAATTTCGTGGTCATCACCAGATGTAGAAATTCAGCGACAGGCCCTGATGTTCAGGTTGTGCCTGATCTTATTATTTGATCGTTTTAACGGATCCTAAAATTTCTTGAATTTGCTTTATCTGCTCCGGCAGCAGCTCTTTTTTAGGAATCAATATCGCGGATAAATTATTTTGATAGATCAGGAACCAGTTTTTCTTTTCAACTATCTTATAAATTTTCGGCCAGAGAATTTCCATGTAGAATGATTCGCCTCTGATTTTTATCTCGTCTCCGGTGAGATCCATCTCCAGCGTTTCCCTCAGGTGATTACTTGAGTAGTAATTTCTAATAATGGTGGTAAATATCACAGCCGGCTGAACAACACCAATTAAAAGTAAAGTGATATACTGATAGATCACAGGCTCCGGAAGATTTAGAATCTCCAAATGGTAAAGCGCAATCCAGAGAATCAGCAGAAATGCGAAACAGATAAGAAAGATCATCATCGGCTTCGTATAGGCCAGGCTGAGTACTATTTTCAAATATTGACGGATGGTTACCTTTACTTTTAATTTCATTCTTTTGTTTTTTAAGATTGATGAAGCTGTTGCTAACTTTTTGTTTTTAATCTGGTACCCCTTATTGCAAATCCTTCCCGACAGACTTCCCTCCTGCATTCATGATGATATAAGTGAAGTAAGTTACGATAAAAATCGTCAGAGGAATCTGAAATGCCAAATCGTTGAACATTTCAATGGGGACCTGTACCCATCTGCTCACGATTGGTGATAACAGGAGTACGAAACTTAAAACACTAACAGGAGTGCTGGTTTTCCAGTCAGTGAGGTTTAATATAATTCCTGTAAGTCCAGCTATTGCAAACAATTGATCAATATTTCCAAAATCAAAGGCTGTAAATATTAACCATATGATCAATGGAATTCCACTTATCTATCCTGCCAAAATAATTAGTGAATAAGAAATAACAGAGATCCGCCTGATACAATTTTTCATTTGTTGGTTTGCGTTAAATGTATCCATCTTTAACCCGAAATAACCACTTCCTGATTTTCATGGACGGTTTTACATTTAAAGTGTGAGTTTATAGGTCCTTACTTCGATGACCACAGTTTTTTTTTTGAGATTCTCCTTTTTTTATCATGAACATAAGGTATGATTCTCTGCTTTTTTTATCAGATCCCTGATGATATCTCCTGTTGAGTCCCTGCTGTAAATCGGTTTTGACTGACCGGTCCAGAGGCTCAAAAATCCGGGATCTTGCCGGAGTTTTGCCGCGGCGCGAAGCGGTCCGGTAATTTTGTTCTGGTAAGGATATGGCAGTACGTATCCACTATCGTCAAATGTCTCTGTAAAAATATTTTTCAGGCCTCTTGCATAGCGTCCTGAAAAGCTCTTCGTCAGCACGATATCTTCTTCGGAGGCATTCTGCAATCTGCGTTTTTCAAATTCCTGCAAAGCACTTTCTGCTGACCCCAACAAGAGGCTTCCAATCTGAAAGCCCTGTGCCCCTAACAGCCTGGCGGCCAAAAGCGTTCTGGCATCGTATATTCCTCCGGCATAGATTAACGGGACATTCACCTGATCATATACCTGGGCTAAAAGTGAGATCCCTCCGATCTCCGGTATTTTATCACCGATGAAGCTTCCCCGGTGGCCCCCTGCTTCATACCCCTGCACACAGATAACATCAATTCCGGATTTTTCCAAAACAATTGCTTCCGCAACGGAAGTAGCTGTACCGATCAATACGGTTCCACTTTTTTTAAACCGATCCACACTTTCCGGATCCGGAACGCCAAACGTAAAACTGACAATTTTACAATTTTCAGCCAGTACCACATCAATCTGGTCATGGTAATCGGTCAGAATAACATCTTCATAGTCAGGATACTCTACCTTCAGCTGATGTTCTTCAGAGAAGGTCTTCAGAAATTCTTTGGCCTGAGCATATTGCAACCTCAACGCTTCAGTTCGTTCCGGCAAAGCGTTAAGGAAAAGATTGACGGCAAATGGCTTGTCCGTTAATTTTTTCACGGTACGGATAAGCTCCACACATTTTCCGGCAGGCAGATCTCCCAGCGCCAGTGACCCTAATGCTCCCGTTTTTGCCACAGCGGCCACCATTTCAGGAGTGGTAATACCAAACATAGGAGCCTGAACAATGGGATAGTTCACACTTAATATTCGGGTCAGATCATTTTTCCATTTTTCAGACTGATTATTCATAAGCATGGTATTGCTAAATTATTCTTTTTATTAAAAAAACAAAGTTATATCACCGGCTACTACCTGTATCCATCATTTTAACGCTTTGTGCGTCGTATCCCTCTGCCTGATGAGCCGGACGTACCTTTATTCCCCAGATCAATCCTAAAGTATCGGTAATCACATGACGCTTCAACCCATCGTTGTTTTCACTTCATGACCCCTTTCCCGATGTTTAAAAGGTCCTTCTTTTTTCTTTATACTCTTCAGATGATGATTTTTGAAATCCTAAACCCCAATATATTTTTTAAGAACTTCAGAAAGGTCTGCCTGCCGTATGGGTTTGGGAAGGAAGTCATCCATTCCGGATTCAAGACATTTTTCTTTTTCACCCAGGACATTTCCGGCGGTAACGCCAATAATCGGAATATGTTCGTAACCCGGCAGCATTCTGATATTTTGGGTAGCCTCAATGCCGCTCATCACCGGCATTTGGACATCCATGATAATAATGGAAAATATTTTTTTTCTGCATTCTTCCAAAGCCTGCATACCATTGACCGCTTCCGTTAAATGTATACCCGGAACAAGCGCCTTCATTATCCTGTTATTCAGGAGCATATTCACCGGGTTATCATCAACCAAAAGCACATCTAATTCTGATTCTGAAGCAAATAAATGGGGAGCTTCGCCGGTATGATCCTGGATAATTTCTATGGTCCTGTTTTCATCTGTCATTCTGAGGATCTTAAACAGATCATTTGATTTGATGGGTTTCATCAATAAATGCGTATTTTCTATCTTCCGAAGTGAATTGGTGACATTTAATTCTTCCGACGAAGAAGAAAGGATTATCATCGGAGAAATCTCTTTTTGCTGGTTGAACAGTGCGGTTATTTTATCTATTGTTTCCAATCCTGACATTACAGGCATAAGCTGATCCATCACAATCACATCGAACCGCTCGCCCTTCAACAGGATGTCCAGGGCTTCCAGACCATTGGAAGCCAGGGTGGATCTGATATTTTTATAGGTAAGCATGTGTTCCAGAATGATCCTGTTGGTTTCGTTGTCATCTACCACCAAAGCTGTTTTAACAATCAATTCATCCTCTTCAATACATTCGGAGATCTCGTAAGGAACCTCAATATCGAAGGAAAATAAGGACCCCTTTCCTATCTCGCTGGTCAGCGACAAACGGCTTCCCATGTATTCCAGGATATTGTTTGAGATCGTGAGTCCGAGCCCGGTGCCACCATACCGTTTGCTGATGGAACTGTTTTCCTGTGTAAAGGCGGCAAAAATATATTTCTGTTTCTCAGGAGGGATGCCGATTCCCGTATCTCTTACCGAGAAACGCAGAGCAATAGTATGATCGTCCATGCTTAATTTCTCTACCCTTAATTCGATTTCTCCCTTTTCTGTAAATTTCACAGCATTTCCCAGAAGATTGATCAAAATCTGTTTCAACCTTGCCTCATCAATGAATAGTGTTGCCGGAAGGCCCGGTTCGATATTGAGAAGAAGCTCGATATTTTTCTTCCGGGATTGATAAAGGATAACATTGATGACCTGGCTTACCATATCATAAACATCGCATTTATCAATCAGAAGTTCCATTTTTCCGGATTCTATTTTAGAAAAATCCAGTATATCATTGATGATGCTAAGCAGGTTTTCTCCTGATTCATTGATATAATTCAGATACTGTATCTGTATTTCATTCAGCGGTGTCCTGAGGAGAAGGTCTGAAAAGCCAATCACTCCGTTCAAGGGAGTACGGATCTCATGACTCATATTGGCCAGAAATTCGGATTTTGCCCTGCTGGCTATATCTGCAGTATCCTTTGCATGTTTCAGTTCTTCATTGATCTTTACCGCATTTGTAATATTCTGTACGGAAATAATCATCCCGCCAATCTCATCTTTTGTAAGGTACCAGGGCCCGACTTTAAGATCGTAATGCTGAATTTCTTCTTTTCCTTCCAGCTTCAGCGTAAAATCCTCGTTGTTGTAGGATTTTCCCAATAACGCATTCCTGTAAATCTCTTTTCTTTCTTCAGGAATATCCGGAGATATGGTAAATAAGTGATGACCGATAAGGTTCACATTATTCATATTGAATTCATCCCTCCATCGGCTGCTTACCGCAACATAATTAAGGTCTTGGTCAAACATGGCCAAAGGAATGGGAACATCAGTGGCAAAGGATTGCATCATCGCCTCTTTCCGGGTAACTTCCAGAAATATTTTCTTGAATGCATCAATATCCTGAATGATTCCGAAAACCCTGCTGCAAATTTCACCTTCAAATTCAGGAACACCCTTTATTCTTACCCAGATCGTTATACCGTCATTACGCAGAAGCTGAAGTTCCTCATCAAAAGAAATTCCTTGCTGTACGGCCCTGTTAAAGAGATATTTTATTCTTTCTCCGCTTTTTCCTTTATAAAACCCGAGGGCATTTTCAAAGGTCGGCTGAAAATTATTTTCAGTTTTGTGAATTTCTCTTGTACATTGGGACCAAGAAAGCTTCTGCGTCTTCAGATTGGCTTCCCAGCCTCCAACCTGTGCAACGGCGCTTGTTTCCTCAAGCATTTCCTTCGTATAAAACAGATCTTTTTCTAACTTATCCCGGCGGATAAGGTCAGATTTTAGTTGTATATAAACAAAAATGACAACACCAATAGTTGCAACTGCAGAAAAGATGATAAATAAAACGGTCTGTCTGGAAGATTTATCCAGATCTTCACTTTTTATGGCAAGCTGACCTTCCTCTTGTTTTACGAATTCCCGAACGAGCCTGCGGCATTTATCCATGGCCCTTTTGTTTTGCAAAAGCTCCTCCGTGGTCATTGGTATTCCTTTTTTACGATGATCGATGAACGAGAAATATCCTTTCATCATCATTCCTGAAGTACGCAGCAGTTCATTCAGGATATTACTCTGGTACTTATCTTCAAGATTAAGTTTATCTTTTCTGGAAACCAGCAGCGGATACTCATTCTCACTTTCAGTGAAAGGTTCAAGAAAATTATTCTGCCCGGTAAGCTGATATCCCCGATTGCCTGTTTCAGCATCCAGTAAAGTATTTAAGACATCTTTTACCAAACTTATAGATTCCTTACTTTTTAAAAGACTTTTCCGGTCTTCCATCTGCTTATTGATGCTAATATAAGAGGCTATAGAACTCGCAATAAGCAGTATGAGAGAAAGTACGATCCCGATCTGTAAATTTCTTATAATTTTTTTCGCCATTGAACGATTAGTTTGATGGTTAAGATACTAAAAGTAGATCAGAAAAAGAAGACAGCTTAAAAAGAAGACCGAAATAATAAGCGTTTTTTAAGACTTTTAATAGTCATTTCAAGATAACCATTCGGTAATGATATTAATGACAGAATCTTCACTTGAAATTCTCGTTTTTACTACTCCATGTAAATTTATATAAAATTCCATGTTTGTAGCAATATAATTCATATTCGGGCTCATGTATTACAGTGAATACTTTTTCCAACCCGATATGATCATATTGCTTTATCAGTTGGTCGTATTTTTCTTTTAAATGTGGGGGAAGCTCATTTGATTTGACAGGTCTTTCCACCTCAAAGCCGTTATCAAAAGCAAATTCAATGACCAAATCGGTATTCCTCCAGGAAAGTATGGATTCCGTTTCATGATTCCGTGTGATATTCGCAAAAGATATTTTGTCCTGAACTATGATTTTCTGAGTGGTTCCTGCCATAAGTACGACACCGGAAACGACCATTGCCCCATAACCAATCTTCCGAAATAAAAATTCGCTCAGATAAGGCAGGATATATTTGACGGTGTATGAAGAGATGACGGTGGCTACCGCAATTGTTAAACCCAGCCACAAGGCCGTTTTGGAATATAAACCGATGATAAGGTAAATAATAAGCTTAATAAAGTGCAGGAAGATTTCATTGGCGGCACGGGTAGCTACAATTTCTTCTTTGCTTAATCCGAACCTCAGGTAAAAACGATTGAAAAGCAGTCCGATAGCACCGGTGATCCCGGATACGAATCCCGCGCAAAAACCGATAACAACCAAGATCAGTTTCGGGTAATTTTTTAGATTTTCCTGTACTGCCTTTTTGGATTTAAAAAATTCCGGAAGATTCAGGATCAGAAAAAACGCGACAATTACCTGCAGATAGTTCGGATTGACAAATTTAATGAGCCATGCACCCAGCAGCACTGCCGGAATAGAAAAGGGAACAAACCACAAAAAAACCTGCCACCTGATGTGTTTCCGAAAAACAGCGATCCGGGAGGCAGAGCTGGTAAAAGTTCCTATGGTAAGTGAAAACGGAACAACGGAAGCCGGAAGCAGCAGATTAAGAATGGGAATCAGGATCAGGCTTGCCCCGCCGCCACAGATGGCACTGATCCAGAAAGCGGCAATGGTTCCTACAAACAGCAAAATAATATTCAAAAGCATAGACGGCCGGTTAAAAATTTTTTATAAAGCCAATGCCCGCATTTCCTTTCTGGCAGTACGGCATGATCATCATCTGGCCGGTCTTATTTTTTCCGGATAAAAGACTGCTGATCTTCGGGTACAGCCAATAAGAAAGTTCTGTGGATAAAATACCGACTCCTGCACCGGCAACCACATCTCCCAGCCAGTGTTTATTATTCAGCATTCTGTAAATACCTGTAAAAACAGCAAAGGAATATCCGGAGATACTTAGCAGGAAATTGGTATCCCGGTATTCGCGGAACATAAATTGTGCAGAGGCAAAGGCAGCAGCCGTATGGCCGGAAGGGAAAGACAGGTGATCTGACTGATCCGGTCTTTCTTCTTTAACCAGATGTTTTACCGGGAAAGTGATGGCACTTGTGATTAACAGGGAAGTTCCGTAGATGATACTGCGGTCGCGGAGATTATGCTTTCCCCTGATCCCGAATGCATTCAATCCGTAAACGAATGCTGCAGGCGCAAACTGCGTATAATTATCCAACCGGATGTGGTCCGGCCGGTGTTCACTGATTTCGAACCTGGTAGACTCATTAAGTTGCTTCAGGCTTTTAACGCTTAAACCTGCAACACCATAGGAAATAAACACCGCCGGAACAATTAGTTTTTTATAAGCAAACTGATCTTTCGTATCCTGTATCACCCGGGAAGAATCAATTCCGTGACTTACAGATAATGTATCTTGGGCATTAATCGTTGCGTAACTTAAAAAGGTTACCGAGAGAACAATGAGCAATGTTTTCATTTTAAATAATCAGTTTTTAACATGGATGAATCATGCAAAATTGATATTCAATTTGGAAGATATTTTGAATTTTAGAGCCCGTATAAAACTTTCCTTCCGGTAATTCCTGGAAACCAGGCATATAATGAGTGAAAATTAGCTGAAGAAATTAACCGGATATCCTGAAACGGATGATAAATACATGATTCCCATTTTCAAACCGGTAGTCGATGGACCAACCGTGGAAATGACAAATCTCTTTTATAATGGCAAGTCCGAGCCCGGTGCCGCTTCGTGAAGAATTCCCGGAAAACCTCTTAAACAACAGATACCGGTCGATCGCCGCACTTCCCGAATTGGATATCTGCAAAGAGGCTTCGGTGATGACTATGGAAACATGTCCATATTCCGGCGTGTACCGGATTGCATTGACCAAAAGGTTGCTGATCAGGATTTCTGCTAAATCCATGTTTCCGCCAATATATACATGGGGCCGGATGTCCGCCTGTATCCTGATGCTTTTCCGGCTGAAGTGTTCGGTTAGAAGATCAATGCTCTGCCGTGTCAGAACATCAATGGCCATGGTTTCAGATTTGTCGAACTGGCTGTTGTCTATTTTAGCAAGCAACAAAAGGTTTTTGTTGATTCTTGCGCTGCGGATTAATGCTTTATTCATGTCTTCAGCAATGCCGTATTGCGCTTCCGTAAGATCCTCGTTCTGCAGAAGCAGATCCAGTTTCTGTTTTATAATTGCCAAAGGAGTCTGGAGTTCGTGGGAGGCATTTTCCGTAAATTCTTTCTGGGTCCTGTATGCGGCAATGTTTTGTTCGATCAGTGTCTGCAATGATTGGTGAAGTTCTTCAAATTCTACTGTATCTGTCTTTTCAAAAGCCAGATTCTGCTGATGGTTGAGATTGAAGTTCTTTAATTTTTCAAGAGTATGACGAAATGGTTTCCAAATGCTCACGGAAAGCCTCCTGTTGAGCAGCAAAAGCCCCAGCATAATGATGATAAAGAAAAAAGCGGTCGTAAGTGCGATGATCCCCATCGTTTCTTCAGTTTCCTCAATATTGGTCCGGACCGTAAAGATAAAAGGACGGTCATTAAGACGTATCATCGTGGTCAGGCACCGGTAACGCTCAGTCTCGGATGCTGATTTGTTCCGAATGGTTTTTTCAAAAGTAGCATAAATATCCTCGCCGGATTGATTGGCGCTCATCTCTCTGATGCCGGATTCCGGCTGTATACGATTCCAAAGGATTATGCTTTTTTCCAGTTCTGCATCCGATAGCCTCAGACGGTTGAACTCAAAAGCTGTTTTTTGAGCAATGTTTTTATTATGTTCGTCCAGTTCGGCCTTCCAGATCTGATCGATTACCCAATAGTAAACCGGAATACTTGTGATCAGAATAATCAGTACATAGATCAGAAACGGCCGGGCCGTTTTGTTCAACAGGGGTCTCACGGATGATAATTTATTATGGGTTAACTTTCAATATTCTGTATCCACTTATAACCGGTGCCGTAAACGGTTTTCAGGTAATGGCGGCATCCTGCTTCATAAAGTTTCTTCTTCAGGTTTTTTACATGGGCGTAGACAAAATCGTGGTTGTCCAGCATATCCGCCAGGTCACCCGAAAGGTGCTCGGCCAGAGTACTTTTGGAAATTACCTTATTTTTGTTGCCGATAAAATAGATCAGCAGATCAAATTCTTTCCTGGTTAGGTTCACCGGTTGATCCCGGATTGAGACGGTCTTTGCAGGAAGATCGATCTGTATTTCATTCTGCCGGATAATATTGGAGTTATTGAATTGCTTCCTTCTGATAATCGAATAAATCCTGGCCATCAGCTCGGACAGATGAAAAGGCTTGGTGAGGTAATCGTCTGTCCCCATCTGCAATCCGCTGATCCGGTCTTCCAACGCATTTTTTGCAGAAACAATGATCACGCCGTCCTGCTTCTCCTGCTTCTTCAGTTCTTCAAGAATGTTCAGCCCGTTACCGCCCGGCAGCATGATATCCAGAACAATGCAGTCGTATTCAAACATCCCGATCTTATCCATAGCCTGTGCAAAGTCTGATGCAAACTCGCACCGGTAGTCCTCACCGGAAAGATATTCGGGCAATAGTATTGGCCAATTCAATTTCATCTTCAACAATGAGAATCTTCATTCCGTAAATGTACAGCGTTAATCTTAATTAAGGTTTAAATTATTTCCGTCTGTATTCCATTAATGATGTGATAAAGGAGAGGGATGATTTTAAAGAAATCCTGAACCGTTAATGTACATCTCCGGGAACATTTTTGTTATTTTTAACATAAAAATACCCCATTAATAAAACACATAAGACACCGAGAATAAATCCGCCCAAAACATCTGTAAACCAATGCGCCCCCAGATAGACCCGCGAAACGGCTCCGAAAAAAATGATACTGAGACATCCGGTTACGAGAAAAATTTTCACCTTATATTTTATCCTTTTTAAACGGAGAATAATCAAAATCAACGCTCCGAAGAAAACGGTATAAAATAAAACATGACCGCTCGGAAAACTTTGGTATTTCGTATCTTCCAGAAGAACCACCAGATCCTTTGTGGGGCGCGGTCTGTTGATCAGCATTTTTAATCCTAAACCTAAAACGCCTGATGAAAGCGTAGATAACATCAATACAGCTTCCCTTTTCAAACGGAAAAAATAAAAGAAAAGAGCCCCTACCACGACCATGACCACGGATACCGGGGTTCTTCCTAAATAACTGATCCGGATCATGATGGCATTGAAATCCGGGGTTTGATTTTCCTGTATTTCCTCGGAAATATGAAGGTCCAGATATTCCGGTGGTTCAAAGAATACGAAAAAGCTTAACGCTGCAAATATGATCGCCAGCATGATAAGCGAGGAACGAAACAAAAGCCGTCTGTTAGCTTTAAGAAAATTTATCAATCTCATAATTTAAAAAATAATCAGTCCACAAAATAGCTTTCCAATTCTGAATTAATTTTGAATTGATCTTTTTATTTGAATCTAAGATTACAAAATAGATTTAATGGAATATGCATTCTCTTTATACAATATAACAAATTGATATCCGGCTGAATAATTTTCGCTAAATCCTTGATAAGCTATAGCACTAATTCTGTTCTCCCGGAATCAGAATCTCTTCCTTTTTAATATTATTTGCAAGATGTCTATAAAATGTGAAACACCTCAATTTTAATTACTTTTGAGGGTTTTTTCTAAGCCATTCCAGATATTTTTTCTTTAAAAATACATTTCCGTCTTTTCTGTATTCCGGAGTAGATGCTGTAAAATGATCTCCCGGATAGTAAGCAAATTTAAAATCTGAATTCAGTTTTTTCATTTCCATTTCTAAAGCGTAAACAGATTTATCTAAAAAGAAATTGTCCTGACTCCCCACGGCAACCCTTACTTTACCGTCTAAATCATTCTTAAGGGACGTCCAGTTTTCCTTTAAAAAGGCTGTGATATCATATTTTTTCCAGTTTTCAAATACAGACTTATCAATATTTCCCGTAATTGGATCACACAATCTTTCAGGCAATCCATCTTTTCCTTTCTTACTAAAAACAGCATTAAAAGAATTAAGTTGCTCGCCACGATAAATTACATTTTCGATTTGAAAAATATCTTTCATTTTCATCCAGGGAATATTTCCTGCCACTGAAGACAATAACCTCGGGGTAAGATCATTCTGATAAAACATATTTACATCGTTATATAAATTTATCATTTGAAAATTTTCGAAATTTACAGGATCCGGCGAACTGGCGAAACAAGCAGCAAATGTCTTTGGGTAATGGGTCTGAAGCCATAAGGAAGACCAACCGCCACTGCTATGACCGGTAAGCAATCTTGCACCGTTACATCTGTAGTTCTTTTCCAGAATGGGTATAAATTCTTTTACCAAGGCTTCTCCCCAAGGTCCGTTGTTATCGCTGTTAGCATATACAGAATGTCCTGATTTGCAATTGCCATCCAGAAAAACTTTGATAACAGGAACATCTTCAAGTGGGGTCGTTGGTAAATTACTTCCGGAAAAGTAATGATAATCTGCTCCATAACCGAAAATTGTAAATAAGACAGGGAACTTGCTGTTTGGTTCTGTAAAATATTCTACAGGTAAAACCACAGCTGCATTTACTGTTACTGGTATTCTTTGAAATTTGCTCAGTAAAACAGATGGCACTTTCAGTTCTTTTACATATTGGGTATTGGTAAAAGCCTTTTCCGGAACAATCTCCGTAGCGCTGATTTTAATGATTTCAGAATAGTTTTTGGTTAATGTTATCTTTTTACTTTTACTAAATAAATTTCCGGCACTTTCTGAAATCTGTCTTCCACCAAGATTTCTGTCCCAAACAATTTGGACATAGTACTCTCCGCGCTCAATGTCTGAAAGAATTTTAGGGTACGAAACTCCGTCATCGCCGATCAGAAAAGAATCTCCAGCTTTTAGATTTTTAACCGATTTTCGAAAACAGGGAAATAAATCAACTCCAATAGCGCCATTTTTTGGTTCCTGATTATCTTTTGAGAGGTAAACAATTACATTCCCCGTAAAGTTATCAGCATATACTGACGGTAAATAATTGACCTCAAATATTTGCGCAAAACTTTGTGCGAAGCAAAAGCTAAGGAAAAAAATCAGTACTAAATTCCGTATAAATTCTGTTTTAAAAATTAATTTAATTTTCGGCATGAAACAAATATTTTAAATATGATCTAAATATAAGACAATCATTAAATAGAATATATTACACCGTTTTGTGAGACTTTCTGATTGATTTAACACTGCTTATTGGTCTGCACCGTAATCTTCGTTTAATTTATCATTGTTTTCTTTTACCAGCTGCTCTAATTGGCAGATAGCAACTCCTAAAGGTTTATCCAGGCTCCGCATTGCATATTCTATTTTTACAATAGCAAAATATACATTGTGACTTGTTATTCCCGGCTTTTGAATGTCTCTATACCGGTGTCAATACATAAAAAAAAATCAAAGGCCTCCCGCAGGAAGCCTTCGAAACACCAAATCACAAAATATTAATATGAATTTTTTTTATAAAGCTGTAGCAGTATACGTTACTGTTTGCGTATATGTTCCTGCCGGCTTCCCTAAGATATCGGAAGAAGATGATTTCGCTGCCGGGATAGTATAGTCCAGATTCAGGGTCAGTGCGCTTCCAAGCGGGGCATTGGTTACTAAAGTCTGGTCCGTTGCCGATAAAACAACCGCGCTTTTTGTTCCGCCCATGGTTCCTGAAGCTGCCGCTGCTTTGATGGTCAGTACATTGACAGGAATCAGGTTCACTCCGTTCATGAAATTAGCACCTCCCGCTTTTACTTTTACATTGAAATTCTTCGTTGAGGTTACTTTCAGAGAATTGGCTTTGGTCACCGTCTGGTCCGAGTTGTAATCTGAGGCAGTGGCGTAGTTGAAATCAACGGTGTTCCCGATGGCCGTACTTCCCGCATCGATGGAGATCACATCGTTCAGGGTAATGTTTACTGTTGTAGTTGCCGTTGTATTCTGGGCCTGGGCATTGTTGGTTCCTAAGATGAAGGCTCCGATGGTTAAGGCTGCGATGGCGATTTGCTTTTTCATTATAGTAGTATTTATTTTTTATTCTTATTTAGTTGTCCTCTTTTGACATTACAAATCTACAGCGGCAATAAAAGTTTATCTGTAGTGGAACATGGAAGTTGGTGTAGTAAAATAACTACACGTATTTAATAGAAAAGCCCCCAACACTTAGAAGTATTGAGGGCGTATATAAATTGCTGTTATTTCTATTACAAAACTGTCGTCATATAAATTACCGTTTGCGTATGATTTTCTTTAGGCTTTCACAAAACTATTTACAGGCCGGTAAATTGGTTATCATCGTTTTGTGAGACAGAAGAAAAAGAAATAAACCTTAAGATTATGCAGTGTCAGCCGATACTTAGAAATCTCATTATCTTTGATAATCTTTTAATTGTGAGCTTTTATTCATCGTTTGCATCATCAGCATCATAACTGCCTTAACAATTTCAGATATAAAATTGTTTTTGAGCCAAATAGTACTATAAATTGAACTTAACAGAATGTTTAATTAATATGATACACCCAATTACGCGATAAAAAAAATAACACATTAATTTTCAGATTTTTAAATCCGGCTAAAAGAATATTATTCAAACATTTCTAATCCATATTTGAGCACACTGAATTCTTTTCTTTGATGTTTTTTATTTTGACCAACCGTCTGGAGCCTGAGAAAAGGTGAGTATATCAGGGTCACGCTGAGAAGTGGGTTGTCCTACAATTACTTTCCCAGAATGTTTACTTGCAAATAACCAATCCCATGCTTTTCTTACCTAGCTTCTTTTCTTTGGATCTCCAGGCCCCTCACCTCCTACTCTCTCTCTCTCTCTCCCATCATACCAGATGGATCTGTATAATTTACCGGATCATTCCAGACGTAAGCATAAGGTGACCCAGTAATATCAGCGAGCGGATCTACAGACAGCCAGAAGCTGCGTTTAGGATCGTAATATCTGGCGCCATAATAATAGTACCCGGTAGACGCATCTAATTCTTTACCGTTATACTTATATGGGTTGTTGTAACTTTAGTCGGAGAGCTTCATCAGCATTTCTCCATACGACATATACTCGTACCAGTTGGTTACTTTTCCCCCGCTGTTTACAGCTTAACTTTTCATAAACCAAGCAATTAACTCTCCAAATTTGTGAATTTTATTTCAGAATGACAACTCGATTACATATGCTTATCACCAGATGGGCAGACTGTCCCTGTATAAAAGTTGCTACGGCATTAAAAAAAATCCTAATTTAAGCTGAGAGTTTGGATACCACCAAAACACAAACCCACTACAAATTGTGGTTAGGTGGTGTCACTAAAAAGAATCATCTGAAATTTTACAAAAAACCATTCGAAATTCCGAATGGTCTGATATATAATTGTTTACATTATTTAAGCTATAATATTCTTCTATTCAAGGATTTAATTTTTTATAAAACTATCTCTTTTTCATACTCACTCAAGAGAAGGAGTTCTATATATCCGACAAATCAGGAAAAATATATTTATTCAATTCTTTATCATAGTAAACGTTAATAGGAGGAATTTCCATATTATGATTTTCAAAAAACCATTTTCTAAACATATAATACATTCCTTCAGGTTGGTAATCACAAATATTATACTCTAATTTTTCAATTGAAAAATTAATTGGCAAGGTTTTAATATCTGACAAAACACTTTCTATACCTGCTTTTAAATATTTAAAAGATACGTCATCAATTATTTTATTATTCATATTTAAAAAAACCTGTGGGGCTATTTTATGAATCTCTTTTAAATCTTTAGTAAAATTAAGATGTTCTTTTATTTCATAAAAGATGGCAATTCCCCAACTAGTTTTTAATATTGTAAATCTATTCATTATTATTTTAATTTAAATCTGTTAAAAACATTTTTATTGAAATAATGCTCATAACCCATACCCGAATTACGCTTTATGTATTGGAAACCATGTGGTTCTCCAGAACCAAATAAACTACTGTATTTATTTAACCATGAATTTGCCAAATTATCATCTAAAGGTACTTCAAATTTCTTAAGCCTATTGAAGCTTCCTTTGCTTATTTTAAACTCCATTATTTCTAAACGTAATTCAGGCCACCGTTTTTGCAGTAAATCACGATATGCCTCAGCTTCTGCTCTCGTTCCCCACGTATATAGACCTTCCCCAAAATGAGCAGATGTTGGTGACGTTGGCCACGGAGTACCTCCTGCTTTTAATCTTGCGACATCCTCAGCACCTTGCACACTATAAAAGCTTATTTTAGGGGTTGATTTAATACTATTTAATAAAAATCCTCCACCTTCACTTAAAGCATATGTTGTGGCAAATTGAGCACTATTGTATCCTACAAAATGCCCCACATCATAAGCAGATGCTCTGGAAACACTGTTGAAGAGATCTATTCCATTTGTAGAACCATCTGGTCGAATTTTATTAATATCGCTAATAAATACAGCTGATTGAAAAATTTCGCCCCCTTTTTCTCCCAATATTTTATTGAATACGCATTTTTTGTTGCAAAATTATACGAATCTACAACATAATCTTGCACCCCGGCCTTAATTCCTTTATCAAGGTTTAAGGACATCTTCATAAATGAATAAGCAATATTTGATTTCTTTACACCTTTAACAACAACTCCTTCAATTAACTTTCCTCCTTTAGGACCATAGACTTTCTTTGGATCACCAGGTCCTTCACCTCCAACCCTTTCCCCCATCATCCCGGATGAATCTGCGTAGTTTACAGGATCGTTCCAGACGTAAACATACGATGAACCCGTGTAAACATACGGTGAACCCGTGAAATGTAGTTTCATTATTAAACACAACCCCATTGCGATGCAATAGGGTTGGTTTGTTTATGAGCATTTTACTTGTTTTAATAATTAACCTAAGCCTAGTGTGTTTAAATAAAATCCTAAAGAAGTTTTATCTATTGCCATTTCTTTTGCTAAGAGGTTTTTTTCATCATCAGATACTTTTTTAATATTTGCATCATTGATTTTTAGCAAATTATTTAAAAATTCCTCCGAAGAATTACTTAATAAACAAATTATCTCATAATAGCCATCAATCAAATATATTTTATTTGATTCTTTATGAATAGATATAAATTCTCCAGCACCATCTGATCCTACCATAATAAAATTCTCGTCAGATGACAAATCATCATAATCGTAAAAATGTACCATTCCTATGTCAAACGTATCAACTATGTAATTCTTAACCAAATCTATAATTGAATCTTCAAAAAAAACATATGGTGCGTCTTTTCTTTCCAGAATTAAACACATCCTTAAACATTCTTCTGCTACTTCATTATCAGGTTCTTGTTGGATACCTTCCTTGTAATGATTCTCGGCTGCTTCTACAAAATTTTTAGTAATAATATTTTCCATAATAATATGTTTAAAATTTTAAAATGACATCCGCTTTTTAAAAGATAAATTTAATTCTGTTAAGGATAAATGCATATATATAGATTTTTCCCATTTAAAAAAATTAAGGGCTTCTTTAAAAAAATGTACATTCACTAAAAAACCAAATCTCACAAATCGTGAGGGTAGGTATTTATTTATCGGACAAGCAAGATGCTTACGCCAACAAAGAGCCTAATATTATTTTAAACATCAATAAAAATTTCTGAGATTATCTTATCATTAATATTTTGTTCTATAAATTTTTTTAATTCATCTTTTAATATCTTCAAAGATAATTGATCATCAGAACGCGATTTAAATCTAATAAATGTTACCCAATCAGGATAATTAGTATCCTCATTATATATCAAATGATCAATTTGACTATTAATTAAAAATTTATCAAACTTTACTCTAAAGTAAAAGTAATCTAATTGCTTACCAGCACAATAACTTTCTAAGAACAAACGATATTCTTCAACGTTTCTTATTTGAAAGACTCCTGGTCTATTTAAAAAATACGTAGGTAAATTAATTTTTTCTGGCTCTATCATAATTTATTATTTTATTATTTTTGCATTTTTCATTAAAGCTTCACCACCTATAATTTGTCCTTTTCGCATATTAACTGCATCTAATCCTTTTGTATATTCACTTTTCAAAATACCTCCATTTAATTCTCCTTTATGATAGAATGTTAATATTGGGTCAGAAAAGTCAATTCCTCCAGTATAGTCAATCTGAGTCTTGGGTATACTTTCAAGACTTTGAGTTTCAGCATCAACTACCTCACTAATTTCTGTTCCAGGAATTAGTAATTTATTTTGTACCACTGCTTGAATTACTGCAGAGATCATTTTTCCTGCGTTCGCTTCCTGAGAATGATGAACTGCATAGCTAAAAGCACCATTATCCGAGTGGCAAGATAAGCATCCTTTCCAAATTAATCCGTCAGATCCCGTATTATCCTGGCTCCATCCACCAAAATTCTGTGGAAGAATAAAACGGTACTGATGGGAATCATTATTTGCTCCTATCTTTCTTGTGATTAGGGTATTGGAGGTGACCTGTTGATAACGTGTATCTCCTTCATCCCAACAAGTAGTCTGGTATTCTTGTTCGGATATTTTTGTTGGCAATCCTACCTGGATCGTATTATTGGCCTGTAGGCGGATATTAGACTTATATCCCTTGTCTACTCCACCTCCAAACAATCCGGCAAACCAATCCCACGCTCTTCTCGTGAAACTTCTTTTCTTAGGATCACCAGGCCCTTCACCTCCAACTCTTTCCCCCATCATACCGGATGGATCCGAATAATTTACAGGATCATTCCACACATAAGCATAAGGTGAACCCGTGATATCAGCGAGCGGATCTACGGACAGCCAGAAGCTGCGTTTAGGATCGTAATATCTGGCGCCATAATAATAGTACCCGGTAGATGCATCTAATTCTTTACCATTATACTTATATGGGTTGTTGTAACTCTGGTCGGAAAGCTCCATCAGCATTTCTCCATACGGCATATACTCGTACCAGTTGGTTACTTTTCCGCCGCTGTTTACCAGGATGGAAGCTCCGCTCAGATGATCCGGATGGATCCAGTACATTTCAGATTGTAACAAATCGGTGTAGAAATGTTATCTGCTCAAAATCAGGAGACTTTGCGTAACGGAACCAAGGCTAATTATACTAATTTAGTTAAATCTTTTTTAGCATACTCTGATATGACAAGATTATCGCTTTTTATTAGAATTTGCAGCTTATTTATTGCATCAGTATTTCCAACAGCAGCTAATGCTCTTATACTTTTCCTAGCTAATTGGTAAGTATAATCATAATCTAAATAATCAAAATTCATTGTTGCTACTTTATAAAGATAATCTACAGTAGATGGATCTTTTAATTCATGAAATAGTCGTACAATATCTTCATGTTTAAAATGCCAAGATTCTAATATAACGTTACATAATTATTTAATAAAATCATAATTATTTAAGTCACTTGAAAATATTAAAACTAGTGCCTCTTCAATATCAATAGCGCTTTTATTTCTGATAGCTTGTTTAATTAAATCATTTATATAAGTTTCACTTATTTCAATTTTTTGCTCCTCTTCATATTTGTTAATAAAAGGTTCCTTGATAATATCATTTTTTATAAAGTTTACTAATTATTTATTTTATGAATTTTTTCATTTTAATTTGTATTAATTATAGACTACTTCTCGGTTCTGTAAAATAAAAAACCACCGCAAAAAGACGGTGGCTTTATTTTCACTCTTCACTCTACAAGTCCAAAAGATCAGAGGGGTCGATACCTAAAGAAAGTTTTTTTAATTCTTTATCATCTATAAATTCCCCAAAATTCATTGTTTTAATCTCTTCTCTATTTAAAAAATAAAACATTTCATCCCTTAAAATCTCTAATGTTATATTATTGTAAACCGACATTGATTTAATAATTAAATTATATTGTGTACCATCTTTGAAATTATATTTTTTTGACAAATATTTTGAAAATTCCTCCATGAAAATACTATATCCCTTTTCTTCTTTTCCGGCAATATATCCACTGACCATAAAATAAAAATCATCTATTTTTTGAATGAAGAACATTTTAGGTCTTCTCAATAAGTGAACAATAAAACTAATAAACTCTAACATTATTTTATTTTTTTTGCATTTTTTAAAAGTTCCGCTCCTGAAATTGGTCTTCCTGGTGTATTTGCTCCTTCTAACATTTTCTCATACTTACTCCTTAACACTCCTTTAGGATTCATATTATCAAATATATAAGACTCACCATCAACAATCTTTTCAACAACTCTATGCATACCATTGTCTGTGATTGCAATTTCCTTTCCATCTTTTAATAAACTCATAAAATTTGCTTTGATTTCAAATATGCTCCCACCATAAGCCTTTTTAAATGCACTTGCAAATTCTCGACACATTCCAAACTTTTCAAATTTTGATAGGTCTATTCCCGCTCCCCAAATATTAGCCATCTCTTCTCTGGAAAGAATTCTCATACTTAAGCTAGGACCAGACCTCATATTTCCGAGTAATAATCCTGAACCTTCACTTAAAGCATATGTTGTGGCAAATTGAGCACTATTGTATCCTACAAAATGCCCCACATCATAAGCAGATGCTCTGGAGACACTGTTGAAGAGATCTACTCCGTTTGTAGAACCATCTGGACGAATTTTATTAATATCACTAATAAATAAAATTGATTGAAAAGTTTCGCCTCCCTTTTTCTCCCAATATTTTGTTGAATACGCATTTTTTGTTACAAAATTATACGAATCTGCAACATAATCCTGCACCCCGGCCTTAAATCCTTTATCCAGGTTTAAGGACATCTTCATAAATGAATAAGCAATATTTGATTTCTTTACACCTTTAATAACAACTCCTTCAATTAACTTTCCTCCTTTAGGACCATAGACTTTTTTAGGATCACCAGGCCCTTCACCTCCAACTCTTTCCCCCATCATACCGGATGGATCCGCATAATTTACAGGATCATTCCACACATAAGCATAAGGTGAACCCGTGATATCTGCGAGCGGATCTACGGACAGCCAGAAGCTGCGTTTAGGATCGTAATATCTGGCGCCATAATAATAGTACCCGGTAGATGCATCTAATTCTTTACCATTATACTTATATGGGTTGTTGTAACTCTGGTCGGAAAGCTCCATCAGCATTTCTCCATACGGCATATACTCGTACCAGTTGGTTACTTTTCCGCCGCTGTTTACCAGGATGGAAGCTCCGCTCAGATGATCCGGATGGATCCAGTACATTTCAGATTGTACCAGCTCGGGCGGTGTATAATTGCTCATACACGTATCGTTCAGAAACTCGCTCCACATATTGCAAACAGTTCCGTCGGCAAGAGCATGACCGTAGGCCTCCTTAAGCTTTTCAAAGCATTCCATGTTCTGGTCCTGTTCGAAAATCATCAGCTGCTGCTCTACAAGATAAGAACATACCATAGGATCGCTGGTCGCCGAAACAGGAGGGGTATAGGTTCCCTGAGAATCTGCATTGGTAACCCAAACTTCAGGAGGAAACCCGGCCTGTACAACAAGATCTTTTATCTCTTCAGAAAGCGCATTCGCCAGATCATCATATTCTCCTGATAAATCAATTTTGAATCTATGAGTGGGAACTTCGCTTACACGGGTTGCGATTCTCTGGCTGCCCATATAGTAATGCTTACTCATATTTTTTTCACTCAGCACAAGATATCCGCTTGGGTAGTAGATAAATGCGCCCATCTGAGTCGTCTGGGCAGGATCATTCCCATTCACGTAAAGATTTTTGGAAACGGCATCGTTTTTAAGGATTCTCTCTCCTGCAGCATCATATACATAATAGTTAAGCGCATGTTGTTTGAAAGCGACTACTGCCTTCAACCTGTTTTCTTCATCCCAATGTAAGTTTCTGAAATCTTCAGAGCCGTTTCCTGCTGTAGGATAATACTCCTGAAATTGTCTGAGATTTCCATTCAGGTCGTAGGAAAAGAGTTCCAACACCTGAACCGGTGAAGCAGCGGGTGCGGTTCCGCAATCCAGAGGTGAGGTAAAGCTTTGGAATTTATCGTATTTTATAGCGGATACTGCATTAGGATGGTTAGGATCATCATATATATACTCCCCTACATTTCCTTCATTTTGAGGGAACTGACATATTAAATTCTGGTACGATTTCAGTCTGAAATCCTTTAAAGCCATATTCCCAACATTATTATACTTCATATTCAAAGTATAGTACTTGGTATTTTTCTTTCCTTTAGCTAAAATCCCTGCAGACCCCAGTCTTCCGAAAGGATCATAATTAAAGGTCTTCTGGGTAGCAATGGCCATAGATGCGGAAGGATAATTACCCGTCATTGGTGTTACGCCACTAATATTAGCCACGTTTCCGTTGCCATCGAACGTGTACTGGTTTGTCCGGATATTTGTTCCTGCAGTGTATAAAAGGGACAGCTCTTTTGTTCTTCCCCAAGGATCATAGGTATAATCGGTCCTTGTTCCGTTTGCGGATAGATAAGAAGTCAACTGATCCCTGCTGTCATACGTCAGGGAATAAATAATAGGGTTGACTTTTATTTCTCCCGGCAGCCTGCTCTGGATGTTATCCAGCAATCCTGCCATATTATAATTATAAGTAACTTCTTCGGTATCCGGATAGCTGATCTTGTTGACCCTTCCCAGCGCATCATATACGAAAGATGTTTTAAACATTTTCGGAACATTATTAGCGGCCACCACTATCCGGGTATTCTCTTTCACCTGTCCTACAGCATTATATTTAAATACCTGGGTTCCTGTTTTATCTTTCTGCCTTACCAGTCTTCCTGCAGCAAAATCTGCGGCTCCCGCAGCTCCATATTCAAAAGACACCGCATGGCTCGGATATTCTACTGAGGTAAGCTGATCATAGTTATACCTGTAATTTATTTGTTGTCCATTGGAATTCAGTATTGCAGAGCTTGAACTGATCATTTTTCCGCTCAGGTCATAATTAAAAGTAGACGTTCCCGCATCCGGCTGTTGTACAGAAACTTTTCTGCCCAACATATCATATATATATTTGGTCGGGTTATATCCCGTATCATCAATTTCGGTAAGCTGCCCTAATAAATCATACCCGTAGCTTGTCCACAGATCCTGGCTTCCGGCAGTCTGCTTGCTGGCAGTGGTTCTTCCTTTTTCATCCGTATAGGATATTGTCGTATTCCCCAATGGACTTTGTGTCCTTGTCGAAAACTGGGTAAGCCCGTTTCTGTCGGTCCCAAATTCATAGAATATTTTTGTCACCAGGTTTTGCACTCCCGTATTGGTATTTACACTGTTTTGTGTAATGGTCACCGGACGGTCAAGCTCGTCATAGACCATGGTAGTATACAACTGCGCTGCCTGGTCTTCAGAAGTCAGATAATCGTCAAACGTTCTCAGGGAAGCCATGATATTGGTTCCTGCAGTCACCTTATCCCTGATAATGGTTTTCACCGGTCTTCCCAGCTTATCTTTGATCTGATAGATGTTGTTGGCAAAATAATACGTTCCGTTCTCCTTTTTAAAAAGCTTTTTCATCATCAGCCCGGATCCCCATGCATCACTGAAGAGGCTGCTGAAATAGTTATCGGCAGGAACATTGCCGTTAACAGAAGGGGCCTTTCTCTCCGTGACCGCTACCGGCATTACATCTGAGGGATAATAATACATTTTTACCGTCCAGTCTCCATCCAGTGGCGAACGGTACTGAGTAAGCCTTCCGAAACTGTCATACTTATACTCAGAGGTTACCCCGTTAATATCTGTTATAACTGTCGGAACCCCTAACAGATAGTTATTATCGTATTGGGTTGAAGATGTATAACCGTAAACATCAGTCGTCTGCAGAAGATAGGTATGATAAACCGGATCGTATGAATAAGAATAAGACATCCGCTGCGTATTTGCTGACGCAGGCTGTGTAACCTTGGTAAGATTGCCATAGCTATCATACTGCATATCAAAGTCTGCCGTTTGCGTTCCCAGATACTTTCTGATTTTGCTGATATTCTGGGCAGCATCCTGGTAAGTTGTACTCTTTCTTACCAACTGGCCTCCTGCCGTGATGGTTTGTTCCGAAGGAACCCCTACAACATTTTTAACTCCCGGGCTGTGGTATGACACGTTCATTTTCACATCATCCAAGGCGTTGCTCATGGATGCTCCCCGGTCTGTAGACTGAGTAACGTTTCCATATTTATCATAAGCGTCGATGGTCCTGATTGTTGTTTTACCATGGCTGTTTCCTCCTGCATATTCGGTAAAAGAAGATTCGGTCTTATACAGTAAAGGAATAATCCTTCCGATATCTTTGTACTGAGGTTCGGTCTGGTTTTCGGTAAGCTGGTAACCGGAAGATGAAATTTGATCGAAATAACGGTAGGTATTTTTTGTTTCCGATCGTTTTCTGTTCTGGCTGTCCAAAAGATAGGTCGAACGAACCAGCCCTTTCTTATAGAAATACTGTCTTACTTTGGTATCATTATAGTTAACAAAGAAATCATTCTCATTTCCTGTATAATCTGTTTCATACTCGGTAACGTGGGTTTGATGAAGTGTCGCATCGTTTAATACTTTCGTCTTAATTACTCCAAATCCTAAAAACTCCCTTTCTCTTCTGTCATGAACGCCTTTCTCATATTCAAAAAGAAATTTTTCTCTTGGTTTTATTTTCTGAGGATCGAGAATTCCATTAGTCATTGCTAATGTAGTATCGAATGGTCTGAAATTCCATATTGCAACGCTCGACATTACTGTTTTTGAAAAAGGCATTTGATAGGTTCCGCCCACTAGAGAACCTAAATTTCCATTTTCATTAACATAATTATACTCCATTTGTATAGCCCCCTGAAGAGGATTTTCAATGAGAAGCAACAGGTTTGCTTGTGCCAGGTTATTATGATAATAGGTTAATTCTGTGTCTTTATCAGAAATCAGCAGGTCCGGATAACCGTCTCCATCGAAATCCCGTAAGTCAACCTCCTGCTTGTTAACCGATTTATCCGTACTAAAGCCTCCCGATAAACAGATCTTCAGACCGAAACACGCACATAATGTTCCGAAAAAGTTACTCCCGGAAGAGTTCTGTTTATTATTCAGGCTGAAATTTTTATTGAAATTATTGGGTGATATAAATGAAGTCCCGTTGTTCATCCAGATTTCATACGTACTTCCATTTTTAACGATTTTATCAGCCATCCCGTCGCCATTGACATCGATCAACCCGGTTTTTGCAGTCGAGTTAGATTTGGAAAGTCCGACACCTCCTGCCCAGCTTCCGTTTGCCATACTATATCCCCCACCTCCTGAAACAGCAAAGGAATCGTTTTTAGAAACTTCGGAGACATTCCAGCCGTAAGGATCATAAGCAAATCCATTTCCGTTATTGAGATATACATTTCCTTCCGAAACATAATCCATCAATCCGTCTCCATTCATGTCTGCCCATACTCCGTTACCTTGTGCCCAGGCTTTTCCTACAGTTATATTGGCCCCGATCCCCAAAGCGAATGAAGAGGAACCGGTATGTAAATCTTTCTCCCCTCCTATATTGAAGAATATGCCTGAAGTACTACTGAATTTTGCGATAGAAGGTGATGCCGAAAGTCCCGCTCCTAATATCCATCCTTTGCTTTTTATTTCTTTTTTATCAATGCCTGATTCGGCAGAGAGCTGCCCTAAAATATTGGTTTTCTGGAAGTATGTTCCGGAAATAATATCGGGATACTGGTCTCCGTTAAAATCCTGGAAATAATCTGCTGTTTTGTCATTGGAAAATCCGGCATGCCCGCTGATTCCAAGCCATGGGGTAATCGAGCCCGCTGCATATAAATGCAATCCATCTGATTTTGATCGCAGAATAATCCCCCGGGGATTAGGAACAGCAAAAACAGGCGTCTGAATGACGGTCTGACCGCCTGTACTTACCCCCAGCATAAACGGCTGTAGATAATCACCGGTTAATTCTGCAGATTCCAAAGGAGAAACATAGGCGTATTTTTCAGCATCCAGCGCTAATGGGGTAAAATAGCGATTATTATTCTGCTGGGATATATAATTGATCATGCAGGTATTATAATTCGGATCTGAAGGATTACATGGCAGTGATCCGCCCGGAGCAGGAACAGTACTTACAGGATTAGCCGTAAATTCATTTTCACGAATCGGCTGTCCAACATATTTAGAGCCATTATAAGTAAATCCTCCCCAGCCCTGATATACCAATCCTGTATTGATGTTGTAATGGGTATTATCGGATCTGTAAGCAAAATAATCCGCCTTATGCCCGGTATTAGCCATTGGTGGATTTCCGAGAAATGCAGAATTAATGATATATGGATTTATCGATGAAAGATTTTTAGCAACTACATAATCCGGAGAACTGATTTCAAAATAGAAAGGCAAAGCATAAAGCTCGCTATAAGACAAAGGGATGGTGGCAAAGAATGCACAGATATCGATTTTAGGAATCGGCATTATATTGTTTACAACATCAACCGTATTTTTTGCGGTATAGACATTTCCGTTGTTATCCCTTATTTTTAATGAAAAAGTAACTTTGGTATTATGAGGTGAGCTTAAGCTGATTGTATAGTCATTCTGCGTACTGTCTCCATTGAAATCAGGGAAAACATAATACGAGGTAGATGATCTGCAGTAATAAGGAGGCGGACAATTGTCCTCCTTGCCACAGAATGGATAATTCAGGTATTTTGTAAAGTCCCTGGGCTGTGTATTGATCAGCCTTTCCGAATAAGGATTATACTGGACCAATGCTTTAACTGCTGTGGTATCGGTATCTGACATTACTGTCATATCGGGTCTCCATCTGATCTTTTCCCATGAAACATTCGTGTCTGAAGAAACATCAAAATGTAACATGGTCATGGTGGAATCTGACGGATTCTGGTTGACCAGAATATTCGAGATATCCGAGTTGGGAATCAGGTTACTGGTTTCCACTACGGAATTTAAACTTGCTCCTTTCGGCAGTCTGTGATGATAAATTAATGTGGAAGGCGGGGCAATACCGGTTGTATCTGAAACAGACTGAACAGATTTATAAATTTTGAAATCCACATCATCTGTAAAAGTCTGACCGGAAAGCGTTCCCCATGAAATCTTCACCTTACTTTTATCACCTACGACATTATCCTTCTTACTGGAAGCTAAATAATGGGTGGAAGAATTGAATTTATAATAAGTATTGGTATTGGCATCTTTTAATGACAGATTGGTAACGCCCGAAACAGAAGTATACTCGATGCTGGTTGTTATATTTATTTTATCTCCGTCGGGATCGCTTTTAGAAGAGGCAATTACAAAAATCCTCTGCCCTTTCTCAACATGGGTGCCGGATGCGAGGCTTTGGGCCTGTCCGGAGGTAGTTAATGTAACCACAGAAGAAATCGGGGTTGAATAAGAGGGCGAAAACGCTGAATTGTCTTCGTTTGCTTTCTTCATTTCTCCTCTTTCAATCCAGACATCCACACCGTCCTGGGAATTCTGTGACAATGAAATACTGTTGTTAATTCGAATATCTCCAGCAACAGGTGCTTCCCACATCCTTACAATATTTGCAAGGGATGAAGTAAACTGAGTGGTATTAACCGTATCCATAACAGCAGGGCTTCCCGCCAGAATGGCATTAGGGGTTTCTTCCGTTACATTTACAGTCGTAGAAGAATTCTGTGACTTAAATTGAAGAGCCCCATTTCTTATTTTACCAAAGAAAACCTCTCCGTAATTTACCATATCCACAAGTCCGTCTCCGTTCACATCTGAGAAGTAGGTAGGGGAATTACTGTTACCCCAGGAGTAATTTATACCTACGACGCCCTTTTTAAAAGAATATTCCAATCCTAATGTTGTGTTATAGGCATTGTGCCGGGTGATAGGGGTTTCTCCCGGAAGCCCTGTAGATGAATAAGTGCCTCCAAAGGAAGTTCTGCCATTTTTCCGGAAGCCGATGGTTCCGTTTGATGCGTAAAAGGCTTTATCCAGCAAGCCATCTCCATCCATATCGATGAGCTGGTTCTTACCGTAGGATCTGTTATCATCATAACTCCCGGTAATTCCGATCGTTCCTTTTTTATTGGTTCCGACAAAAAGACATAATCCCCATCCAAAACTTAAAGATCCCCTTATATTTTTATTTTTTCCATAGCTGCCCCCGATAAAGCTGGTATTTCCTCCGGGAAAAGAACCCACATCACTATTATCTTTAGGGGTATTATAAACTTGTGTAGGAAATTTATCAAAGATTGCTTGCGCCGTATTATAACTCAGGACATGTTTATTGAATACATTTCCATTACCATCCTTCTGGATGATCTCTTTCAAAAGCCTTTTTGAGAACTGACCTATGAGAGTGTTATCCAACAGATATTCCCTGATTACCGTATTTGCTCTTTTAACCGTTATTTTTCTCAAAATTTTTGGTTCAGATAACTTTACCCCCAGTTTGTTATTGACGATCATGTCTGGCCGTATCCCCGGCTCATTTTCAAAATCAATAAATGTATTTGTACTGTAAGCGATCCGGGAAAGGTATTTATTCTTTCCTCCCCCTTCATAAGTATCGGTGTAAGTATAGGTTATTGTATTCCCGAAACGGTCAGTCACTTTGGTTAAATACCATTTGACAATATTTCCTGAAGTATTATTGCCGGGATCAGTTGTTAATACATCTTTGTATTCTTTTTTTGTTCCGCTTCCGTCCAGCATTTCCCAGGTGTATGTCCCTGGAGAATTTCCTTTACGGATCATGGTGTATCCTTCTTTTATCCCATTGCGGTAATAAAAGAGCCTGTCGTTTGTTCTTGCTTCAGCATAGGGAACTTTATTGGGCAGGTAATCATCTTTAAAGACCAGCTGCTCTCCGGCAAGGGTATAAATTTCAGATTCGTTGGCACTGTTAAATGCAGGCACTCCCCAACGGGTATCAAGATCGATGGTTTCTACCGGGATGTCCCATCCCGTTCCGGCCCATCCGAATTTGTTGTCACTGTTATAAGCCAGAGATACACCCGGCTGGAAGCCCCCGATACCGGAAGGGATTTCTATCGGATACTGTACATTGGCACTTCCCTGCTGATTAGGGGTCGGTGGAGAAATAAGATTGATTTTCGATCCCGGATTGGCAACAGGCATATCGTCAAATCCTGTCGGAGCTTCAGCTCCTGTTTCGGGACTTTCAGGATTCTTGGATACTCCTGCTACGTAATTGGCCTGTTTCAGTAAAGTATGCAGGACCACATAGTTTTTAACTGTATTAACACTGTCTATATCTGCCTGAATCCATTTCTTTTCTTTATAATCAAATGTAAAGGCAGCAATATCTTCTTCCTGATATCCTTTGGGAAGTTTATTTTTATCATAGGAAAGATGAACACTTACAGAATGCTCAGTCTTATTGGTAAGTAAAAAACCGGCGTATCCGGAACTTACGTTTACCGTTGAAAGATCCAGAGGCGGAAGATCAATGGTTCTTAATCCTGTCAGGACACTCGACGCATCTTTATGGATAAGATTAACTCCTAAATCCCGGTAAGAATCTACTGAAGAAATATGATCCCCTTGCGATCCGTTTTTAACAATGGATTCTTCCAAAACCGAAGCCGTATTCTGTATAAAAGTAACAGGAATTGAAAGCCCCTCTTTTTTTCCGGTGGACAGGTATTCAAATTCATTGCCATTTAGTACAATCTTTTCTCCCTGAACTTCAACAGAGGAAATTCCTGCAGAAGGATTGATATATCCTCTGATATAGCATACCTTATCATTGTATACTTTAGATACAATTTCATATGCCTTGTGTGAGGCAGCGCTGTTTTCTATAATTCTCACATTTTTGATGTGATAATAATCTCCTTTTCCCAAGGAGTTAAACAAAACCGTATTATTCCCTTTTTTCAGAAGACCGGCATCCAGATTTTCCGAAACCTCGCTCCAGCCGGATTTTTTGTACTTTATATAGCCGCCGATCGCAAAACTCCCGTTGATACTTCTTGTTACTGAATTAATATCAGAATAGCCGTCTACCTCATATTTTAAGGTATAGGACTTATCCGGAAGTATATTTCCCAGGTAAACATCAAAGATATTATCAGAAGCGTCTTCATCCCTGTCTCCGTCCTTATTTCCGATCTGGCCTATAAAGCCTGATCTGGCCAAGGCTGAATTAGCAAACGAAACATCCTGATGCGCGTAGGAGCCTGTTAATTGATTGGTATTTAGAGCAAGACCTGTTGAAGGCGCAGAATCTTCTTTATTCCCCGTAAAAAACCCAATATCAGGAGTTTTACCGCTCCCCGGAACTTCCATTCCCGGAGAAGGTTTTAAAAAACCGCAATCTATTTTGAAGGGGTTTATATTTGCCCGGTGGTTCTTTACATGTATGTTATCTCCCGTATTTCTATAGGAAACCGTATAAAAGGTCCAGCTGCATAACGAAAGGATAATGGGTATGAAAACCGGAAGCATTTCAAGTTTCCTCTTTCCGGAAAATAATTTTTTAAAAGAAAAATTCATGGGATTAGTGTTTTAATTAATAAGGAAATTAACGCCTTTTCCTTCTTCAGGAATAAATATTTTAATATTATAATATCCTACAGCAGCAGGAATTTGCATTGGGATGCTAAAGTCTGCAGCAGGGCTGTACTGCCCTTGTCTGATTAGAACATCCAAGCTGTTGAAGATTTTTACCGTAAGAGGCTTAATTGCTTTTAACTCTACTTTTACGGTAAGGTTACCGTCATGAGACGGATTAGGAGACACACTGATTTTCTTGAATAAGGAGTTGCTCTGTAAAGCATCATAGTCTGCCTGGCTTAATACGGAAAGTGATTTATTAACTTCACAGCCCAGCTTATTCTTTATTTTAAGCTGATAGTTGCCCGTTCCGTTTAATAGAAAAGGAGCTGTAATTGTTGTCTGACCCGATGGTGAAGTCAATACATACTGATAGGAGTCTGTATTTAAATCCAATTCTATTGGACTTCCCTGCCATACGTAATGATCATCAATATTCTGATTCACAATCCCTTCCAGGTCAAATGTTCTCACAATATCGTTCTGCCCGGGCTTCTGTATAATCAGTTTATAGTTATCCGGTAACAGATTATTGAAGACAATCGGATTGGTGCTTCCTGAAGTTGGAGATACAATTGTCTGGCTGCTGCTCAGACTTTGTAGAGAATAGGTGAAGGGAAAAAGATCTGCAGGAACAGAAATCTTTACAATCCCATTTCCTAAATCAGAACAAGTACTCACCATTTGGATGTTCAGTTCACTTTGGGCATCCTTCAGGTTGAAGGTAAAATACTCGGTACCGTCATGGTTAATATCCCACATAATATCTTTAAACACATATCTATCGCCTATTTTCTCTCCTAAGATATCGGTGGAAATATCATTCTGATAATTGCTTTCGTTGGCAAAAAGTCTTAGTACGACCTTATCGGTGGGAGAAAGCCCGGAAAGGGTAAGGTAAAGTTGGGTTTTGATGGCTTGAGCACCAGAATTTTTTATCTCTGCTTTCCACATTCTGAACATATCCCGCTTAGGATGGGCAGAAAGCAGATCTGCCTCTTTAAAGCTGAAAGACTGATTATTATCACCCCACAAAAGAAAATTACCCTGATTTAAGGTTTCCGGATTCTGATAGTTGGTTGCTTTCAATGAATTTAAAGACATAATAATATGCTCGTCTTCCCAATTCTTTGACTGCTTCTGATAAAGCCCAAAAGCATCATCTCTTCCGATTCCCGTAATTCTGAAATTGTAATTTTTATTTTTTTTTGAATCCCACAGAATATCACCTGCAGAGGAAACATAATTATTCTCTGAAATATCGTTTATGGTAATCCCATACTTCACAGAAAGATAAGTTTCTATTTTTTGTTGGTCGATTGTCGTAAGGTTAGTATCAAACACCAGGATCTCAGGAATAAGAAGCGTAGGGTCTGTCTTTTTATTCAAAAGAACAATCGGATTGATCTTTTGACCCATATCGGTTTTGGTAAAGGTCAGGATTTTCGAACTTAACTGCGGACTGTTAATTCTTAAGGTATCCGAAAAATCATCAATGCCCAGACTGCTGATAATAGAGCTTCCTATTTTTCCGTAGACCTTTTTATTATTTCCTCCAAATTTATTGCTTACAAAAAATAAAGAAGGTTGATTCAGGTTTCCGTCCAGTTTCTTAAAAAATGTCCCATGGACCGGATCTTTCACCAGATGATAGTTCATCAGCCGGTCTGTTAAGGTATCCGTCGGAACGATACTGTCCTTTACATTATTCTTCCGGAAAGATAGTCCCGCAACACCTCCGAAAACAGTAGTTTGGGAAAAAAAATGGGAAAACACTAAAACAGTGAGTAACGTGAATATTTTATTCATAAATATTGCGTGCTTTATTGTAGAAATTGTGAATAAGTTTGAAAGAGAAGAAAAGAGAACTTTCTTATAGAATTATTGTTTAATTATCGTTATCGCATGGTTTTTGTTTATTACTTATCAAAAATAAACTTTTTTAATAAATTTAAAAATTAAATTTACTTTAAATTAATATTTTAATAAAAATAAATAATTGATTAAAATTTTACTATGATTCGGCAAAATAGATAAATGACAGATTTAAATTTTGATATTTTTCAATAAATTATAAATTTATCCTTTACTTAAAAAAGTAATTCAGTACTCTTATTTTTATGAAATAATATAAATTTGATAAAAAAAGCAAAAGCTTTATCACTAGAACCCACCGTTTTTAGAAATTATTCAGAAGCAATTCTGCTTTAGGGAAACCTGCTTATTCTACCCATCCCCAACAAAAAAACCTCATCATTTCTGACGAGGCTTGTATCTTAAATTCAGATCAGGAATTATCCCTGTTTTCTGTGGGTGCTTTTCGGAGCGGCTTTTGCTGCGGAAGTCGCTTTTACTTTAGGGGCAACGGTTTTCGGAGCAGCGGTTTTTTTAGTCGCTTCGTTTTCCAGACTCACTTCTTCCGTCTGAGCCGGCTCGCCGTCCAGGGTTTCAGGCTCTGCTTTTACGAAGCTCTCAGGCGTAATATATCCTGCTTTCTGAAGGATGTTGTACCATTGGGCCAGTTTCTTGATGTCGGAAGCATATACCCTTCCCGTATCGTAATCCGGAAGAGAGGCAGTCATGAATTCCTTCAGCTCGGCATCACTTGCCTTATGGGGAATCGCTTCTTTGTAATCGTAGTTTTTAGCAATATTTTCAAAAACTTCGAACAAGGGAACTTCTTTATCAAAGGTAAACATGGCGATGTTATCCAATAAGCTCACCTGGCTGGAGTTGCCGATGCTTACTTTTTTCTTGGTGGTTACATCTTCGATAATAAATCCGTTTTTCAATTGGGAAACTAATTTAAAAAGTCCCGGTTTTCCGGAAATTGAAATTATTTTTTCTAACAGCATAACTATATTTTTTTAATTCTGCAATCGGCTCCTGCACTCCGGCGGGCTCGGTGTAAGAACCTTCTGCGTTTTTATTTTTTATTTTATTATTAATTCAGATTTACTTCGGGAACCTCATTTTGTAACCGATGCTTACGTCACCCTGGGTAATTTTGGTCAGCTTACCTTTCACCAGCTTCTTTTTTAAAGCACTCAGATGGTCGGTAAACAGAATTCCCTCGATGTGGTCATACTCATGCTGGATTACGCGGGCTCTAATATCGGAAAAAGTTTCTGTATGTTTTACAAAATTTTCGTCGTAATATTCAATCACGATGGTTTCTTTCCGCTTTACATCTTCCCGTACATCCGGAATGGAAAGGCAGCCTTCGTTAAACTTCCACTCTTCTCCGGATTCTTCAAGAATCTGCGCGTTGATAAATACTTTTTTGAATTCTGCCAGCTCATCCTTGATGTCTTCATAGTCTTCGTCTTCAGCCAGAGGGCTTACATCGATCACAAAAAGACGGATATCCAGGCCGACCTGAGGTGCAGCCAGGCCAATTCCGTTGGCACTGTACATCGTGTCGAACATACTTCCTATCAGTTCCTGCAGCCCGGGATAATCTTGATCGACATCCTTCGCTACTTTTCTTAAAACCGGGTCACCAAAAGCTCTTATCGGTAAAATCATCTTGTTCTTTGTTCTAAAAAATTCTGCAATATAATGGTTGCACTTACTTTATCTATTAATCCTTTTTCCTGTCTCTGTTTCTTGCTTTTCCCGCTCTGGGAGATAAAAAACGAAGCCATTTTGGAAGTGAACCGTTCATCGAAGCGGTGAACTTTTACAGCCGGAAATTCCTTTTCAAAAATTTCTATGAATTTTAGAATATCCTTTTCCACTTCGGAAACATTTCCCTTCAGGTCTACAGGGAGGCCTACCACCACTTCATCGACAGGGTTCTCACTGAAATATTTCTTCAGGAACCCGATGGCGGATGAAGTCTGTACCGTATCCAGGCCGCTTGCAATAATCTGCATATCATCTGTCGCAGCGATGCCGCAACGTGCCTTTCCGTAATCAATTGCAAGGATCTGTCCCATAAGTTTGCAAATTTAGTAAATTTTAATGATTTTATTCCAAAAGCCGTTTTTTATTCCCTTAGAGCCTGTTTAAATGTGCCCTTTATTTTTTGCCATTCAGCGATTAAGGTATTTTAATCAAGGTATTGGCTGTTTAGCGGTATTCAACTAGTTCATTGAAACCACCGTTTTCTTATATCATAAATCATTGTTTATAATTTCTTGTTCTTTAAAATATTTTTCTAAGTCATATTTAAATTTATTTTTATCAAAATTTTTAATTTTTTTTGAAAGTTTATCCAAATGAATGAAGGAATCTAATATCTTCATTGCCAATATTCTTTTACTATCCGAATCACTTGCATATACAAATTCGTCATAGAGATGATTATCAAATTTAATATCATAACTATAAGTCTTTATTGTTTCCATTGAAAGTCCTGTAATACGGTTTTTAGAAACTTTATACGCTATGTATCTGGGCTTTCTTTCTTTATACCAGTCTTCATATCCAAGTTTTATTTTAATGCCAATAAAACCGATAAGAAACGTTTCTATATCAGATCCATAGTTCTTTTCTTTTAGATAGTTTTGCAAATCATCCGATACCTTTTGAATAATATGGCTCTTCTTTGATGCATTCGTATCTACTTCTTGTGTTATTGCAAATTCCATAATGTTTTTTGTCTAAAAATTTTATTTCCTGGAGGCAATTTACTATTTTGAAAGAAATAATTATATTTTTTTGCTTTTTCCATAAAATATAAATTACTCTACACCGCAGATAAGGCTACTCTCGCCGATTCATTATCTGAGCAGTTATTAAATATAAAGTATTTATAATGTTATCTTTGCTATATGAATGATCAACAAAAAAAAGAAAATGCTATACTTAAAATACTGTCTGAGCAATTTAAAAAAGATGGGGACATAATGGCGTTACTATGAATTCCTTTGATCATATCCTTGAATTAAATATTGAAGATCGCAATCAATTTCTTTTCAGAATGCAGAAGGAAAAAAAGATATTGATATTTGAAAGTTTAAATTCTCCGCGAATAACTTTACCTAAATAAACTTTGGTACGGACAAAACATCTTTTTACATTTCTTAGATTTTACATGTTTTTGTAATATTCCCAGCTTTAAGCACCGTTTTTATAAACTTATCATTTATAAAATTTATTTTATCTGTGCTAAGCTACTTTATGGTATAATTATCCAAAAATTTAAAATTCTATAGTTAAAAACTAAACAGAATTTGTATTAAATAAAATTTTCTAGGTTGCCGCACTATCTGCCAAATTTTCCATGCATTAGCACGAACATATAGAATCTATAACGAAGGCCGGGTTAAGTTATATCTAAAAGCAAAGAGCTCGGTTAATACCGAACTCTTTTACCTAATAATATTGTTCAATTTTATTTAAACTTTTGGGTGCAGTGAAGTCTTTTAAAGAATGATTCTTTATTATTAGTCACCTTCTATTTATAAAAAATGTCAGAAATATTAATGCCATAACGATTAAAAATATTATAGAAGTCAAAATAAGAGCTCCCAAGGCAAAGTAGAATCTCCAATTCTCATCAGTATTCAAATAGATCAAATTTTTATTAAACACTAAGATCGTTACCACTAGAATAGCAGATGAAAATATTACCGAATTAAATATCAAAAAACGTTTTAACATATTAACTAATTTTTTAACAACCAGGTGTTACTAAAGCGCCAGTAAGTAATCCTGCTGCTGAACCTAATGAGCCTCCTGCCCAACAACCAATTGCAGCACCTAAAGCAGTTCCAACTGGAGTGGCTCCACTACCAATAGCAGCACCTACACCTCCTATTGCTCCACAACCAGTAATCAAACCTGTTGCATGACCTGCAACCATACCTGCAATGCATCTCCATTTAAATCTTCCTGTTGTATTTGTAGGATACATACTCTCAATTCTATCACCCATCTCTACAACTTTCATTTGAAAAACAATACCATTCAGTAATATTGCTTGTTCATTTGAATCTAAATTTTTATCAACTGTGATATTATTTTTTATACCATCAAGATATTGGATATAAGGCTTTACATCACTAAATCCCTGATATTTTATAATTTGTTCATTATATGATGCAAAAGTTTCTGATACTTTGAAATCTTCTATAGCTGACCCGCCTCCCGGATAACCTAAATCGGCAAGTTGCTGATTGAAAAAACTATCAATATTGTTGTCATTAATTTCCTTATTTCCATAAGAAATAAATGTTTTTTCCATGGCAGAAACCATATCATTAATAACTTTTTCATTATAAGTAGATGTTGATACTTTTGCTGCATTCTGACCTGATGCAGATTTTAAACTGATATTAGAATTTTGAGTGCTATTGTTAGCTGCTAAGTCATCATTTCCACAAGAGTTGATGATGAAAAGTCCTGAAGTCAATAATACACAAGTAATTTTTTTTCATGAGTTATTTAAATTTGTATTAATTCATCAATATTAGAATTACAAACATATTGGTTTTTTTTAGCTTAAAATGTGATTAACATTTTTTAACTTTTATAAAATTTTTATTAAAAGATAGAATTAGTTACAAAAAAACATTTTCACTCGACTGACAGGCAATCGTATATTATACAAAAGTTTTTAACTGTTAAAAATGTAGGCGATCATAACTTACACTGATATGCTGGAAATTTGAAGTACTATTAATTCTTTCTGCTAAACTTGCACAACAGTTATTCACTGTATTAACACCGTTTTGTGAGACTATAAACAATTTTTTATTTAATCTTGATTGTCCAGGTAAAATTTCACTCTGTCTGCTTCAATCAGCTGTTTCAATTCTTTTTCGTCAGGTAAATATGTTCGGTATTTACTTGGAAATAACTCTCATTTTCCGACATTACAGAATATTTTACATCCGTTTCATCTTTTTCAGTACATAAGATTATTCCGATCGCGGGATTGTCATCTGATCCCTTTTTAAGATCATTATACATTCTTACATACATGTCCATTTGTCCTATGGCTTCGTGGGTAAGCTTATGAGTCTTCACATCAACAAGTACAAAGCATTTCAGATAGTAGTTATAAAATACAAGGTCCACAAAAAAATCGGAAGTATCAGTAACAATATGCTGCTGTCTTGCTACAAAGGCAAATCCTTTCCCCAACTCCATCAAGAACTTTTGAAGATGTGTTATTAGAGCGGATTCTATTTGAGTTTCAGTATGCGATATTTCTAATGGCAATCCTAAGAACTCTAAGATATAGGGATCTTTTATAAAATTGGATACCTCCTTGCTTTCTGATATCGGCAATTTAGTAATCTTCCTAAATACTGGCTGTCAATATTTCTTTGAAGTGTCCTGGTATTCCAGTTTCCTTCAATCGAATATTCAATATACTATATTCTATGTTCAGGATTTTCAACTCTGCTGATAATTCTGTAATGGGTCCAGCTTAATTCGGTACGCACTGCGTTCCAAATTGGAAATGCCATGAAAAAAGCCCGCATATTATTAAGATTCCTCTCATTAAAACCTTTCCCAAATTCCAATGATATTTGTGCAGCAAGGTTTTTTAAAACTGATTTACCATACTTAGCCCGGAACTCACCATTCTGCTCATCTTCAATGATAAGCTTTCCAATTTCCCAATACATTTTCAGCAATATCGTATTACTGCTTCTGTAAACTTGGATTTTGCATCAATAATAATTTTAGCGATGGAACTGTAAAGCTCCTGATTGAACTGTGACCTTTCTATCATTTACCAAAATTACAAAATTTCTTTGTTGTCAAGCTAGTCAAGTGGAATCATTGTCCAATATCAATGAACATTACCTAATAAAACACTACATACATTAGTAATTAACTTGAAACTCCAAGAATTAAAATATATCCTATCACATGCAAGAATTGACAATCAGATGCTTGACATGATCCCCATTCACTTCTGATACGGTTACTTGCCGGATGCTTCCTCTCAGCGAATAAAAGATGTCGGAAGGTTGATTCAAGAACCCGGACAATATCGCACTTTACATTTTTCACTAAACTATGTATTAAGTATAAACCCTCAAAGGCAAGTTTCCTTATTTTCACTTAATAGTGTATTATTATATTTCTTCTACTTTGGTTATTCTTATGAAGCTTCAGAACAAAGGCCAGTGGCAGACGGAGATTCAGGGATGGTTAAAGCATACAGATCAACATGAAATAAACACTCATTACCCTGGGGTAAAGCCGGCTATGTGGAAATAATATGGATAGCGTATGTTCATCAGGCCAACAGTCAATTGAAAAATGCAATTTTACCAGGCAGATCCTGTACCAGCATATCAATGCTTATTTTGAAGAAATAGGGGTAGGCAATTTCCTGAGTACTGTGACTTCAGGACGTAAATCAATGAGTGTATGCAGCATTAAGCAGAAACTGCTTAGCCACATCATAGCTGAGGAAATCTTTTAATGGCTGCGATAAAAAAACTGTTCCGGATTTGATCTTGCTCCAATAGACTGCACTTTCATCATAAATATGCATGGGCCCGGTTACTCGACCGGACCCTTTATTTTTTACTGGCTTTTACGTTTGAAGGAATATCTGATATTTTCCTGAAGTGTATTGTTCTTTTGTGCAGAAAAATACAGGCAAAGCTCAAAAATATGGTAATGTTTTCAATGGATGATGCGGTGGACATGGGCAGGATGCATATATACCACAGAGGGTGCACAAATCTGGTACTGTCTGAAATCAATTTCCATATCAACGGTCGCTTGCTCAAGGATATGAAAGCATGCCCTTCATCACGGTAGGCATCCCGGAAATTGTTTTTCCGAAAACCCGTTATGGCAACGGATATCCAATGGCCATCGTCATGATCCATTGTATTTAAATGGAAAGAAGTCAAATTTTTATCATATTAAAGTACGAACAAACAAAGTTTATTTTAACTCAGAAGATGAAGAGAAACGACGGAACGTTTCTGAATCAGAACCTGAACGGATTCTTGCCTCTTGTCGGGATGGTTTTTATCACCTTCCGGGCAACTTATGATTGCACTAAATACCTGACTGAATTGGAATTGGCGATGAAAATTCTACGGAATCGGAAGCTTTTTTTATAAATTGTGTTCTCATCCGCTAATTTTTTTATAAATTTAATTTTCAAAACGAAATTATGAAGCAACTCATTCTCGTAAGACATGCGAAAAGCGACTGGCCGGAAGAGACGGACGACTTCCACAGACCATTGGCAGACAAGGGTTTGGAAGAAGCCATGCAGATGTCCAGATTTATGAAAGATAATAAGGTGGCCATCAGTTATTTTGTATCGAGTCCGGCAGTTCGTGCACTGAATACCTGCAGAATCTTTAACCAGACCTACCAGATCAGCATCAGTACCGATGAGAAGCTTTACAATCCTCTGGAAAGCAATTTCGAATCGGTGATTTATAATCTCGACGACAGCCACGAGTCGGTTGCTTTTTTCTCCCACAACAACGGGATCTCCAATTTCGCCAATTCCATTTCCCAGGATATTTTCCACTTCCCGACCTGCGGAGTGGCCGGCTTTGAAATCGACTGCAATTCGTGGTCGGAATTCGACGGGGCTAAAAAAAGGCTGCTGTTCTTTTACGACCCCGGGAAGATTAAATAAATCTTCTGTAAATAGGGGCTTTTGTCATTCTGAGAACAGCAAATAATCTTTATAAATCAAACAACGGATTTTCAAAGAATATATACACATTAGTCACATAAGAATTTTTGATAATCTTGAAAACATTTTCAGAACACATTAGAAAAAAATCAAAGATTTTCTAAACTCATGTGATCTGAAATATGCACAAAACTTTATTCTTTAATCTAATGTGACTTATGTGTTAAAGCTTTTGTAACTTTTATCGTTAAAAGCTCCCACGGATTTTCAAAGAATATATACACATTAGTCACATAAGAATTTTTGATAATCTTGAAAACATTTCAGAACACATTAGAAAAAAATTCAAAGATTTTTCTAAAGTCATGTGATCTGAAATATGCGCAAAACTTTATTCTTTAATCTAAATGTGATTTCTGTGTTAAAACTTTTGTAACTTCTATCGTTAAAAGCTCCCACGGATTTTCAAAGAATATATACACATTAGTCACAAAAGAATTTTTGATAATCTTGAAAACATTTTCAGAACACATTAGAAAAAATCAAAGATTTTCTAAACTCATGTGATCTGAAATATGCGCAAAACTTTATTCTTTAATCTAATGTGACTTATGTGTTAAAGCTTTTGTAACTTTTTATCGTTAAAAGCTCCTACACACATTAGTCACATAAGAATTTTTGATAATCTTGAAAACATTTTCAGAACACATTAGAAAAAAATCAAAGATTTTCTAAACTCATGTGATCTGAAATATGCACAAAACTTTATTCTTTAATCTAATGTGACTTATGTGTTAAAAGCTTTTGTTGCTAATTATTTCCTTCTTAAATCCAGGTCATCGAAATCAAAACTGAAATCCGTCACATCGGAAACCGGCTTTAATCTTGCAGACCGGGCTTTTCCGGTTTCATCATAGTCAAAAATAAGATAAGCGTCCGCATCATAGCTCCGGTCGTCCCATCTGATGATGAAGGAATTATTGGAATACGGCAGCAGCTCCCCTTTCAATCTCGGGGAATTTTTACAAACGATCCGGTACGTATTTCCCTGTTGGGCAATTTCCACATCCCCGAACCACCGGTCGCTGTACGTTCCGGCAAATTGCTCCGCTTTAGGCTGGAGGTTTTTATCTTTTCTGAAGGCTTCGGATTTTGCAAAAGCATCTTTCTTCTGCTTATCGAACATTTCCTCCGTTTTTTTCATCCGGTCGCCGTAGGTTTTCAGCCAGTTCCGGTCGGCAATCCCAAGATAGGAATCCTTCACCGTATTGGTAATGGTGTTGAAAGCGGCCCCGGACTGTTGGTTGGTTAGGACCACAATGCCTAGCTTCATATCAGGAATCAGGGTAAACTGGGTTACGGTTCCGATAAGTCCACCGGTATGCTGAACCTGCTTGTGGCCTTTTACGTCACTTAGGAACCAGCCCATGCCATATCCGTAGAAATTCGTATCGTATGGGTTTTTCGCGGCTACCCCGGCCGGAATCTGCAGGCTCCAGAGCTGCTGAATATTTTTATCCGACACCAGCTTTTTACCGTCTTTGGTGGTAAAGTTGTTCAGCAGGAAATCGGCCCAAAGCGTCATATCCCTGGTGTTGCTCATAATTCCTCCGGCCGCATTGGCGGTTTCATTCCAGTCGTGGGGAACGGCAACGGCTTTTCCGTCTACCGGAGCATGGGCATCGATTTTATTGGCCACGGCTTTGGCCCTGTTGTAGCTTCCGAAACTCGAGACCATTCCTATCGGCTTCATGATCCGCTGTTCGATAAATTCAGCCCAGCTTAACCCTGAAACCCGGTGAATCACTTCCCCGGCTACGATGAACATGATGTTGTTGTAATCGAGTGTGGTCCTGAAAGGATTTTCCGGCTTCAGGTACCGTACATTATGAACGATATCATTAACGGTTAAGCTTCCGCCTTCCGGAAAAAACATCAGGTCGCCCTGCCCGAGGCCCAGCCCGGCGCGGTGGGTTACCAGATCCTTAACGGTTACATTCTGGGAAACGTACGGATCGTACATCTGGAATTCCGGAATGTATTTCGAAACTTTATCGTCCCAGCCCAGTTTTCCTTCATCGGCCAGGATCGCCAGTGCGGTACAGGTAAATCCTTTTGAATTGGAAGCGATGCCCACCAGGGTGTTCTCATCCATCGGCTGTTTCGTCGTTAAAGACCGGACACCGAACCCTTTCGAGTAAATCATTTTTCCGTCTTTGATGACCCCGACCGACATTCCCGGAACGTCAAACGTTTTCAGGGTGTTCTGAATTAATTCATCCAGTTTTTTCTCTTCCACCTGCGCCTGGGCAATTCCCGCCGTCAACAGAAGAAGGAAAAAAGAAATTTTCTGCTTCATTTTTAATTTTTCCCAAATTTAATTAAATATTAGATGATGCTGATAAAAAAGTAAATCTTCATAACTTTGCACTGATAAAACCAGTCAATGACAAAAATCCTCCTTCTTTCCGATTCCCATTCATACATCGACGACCGCATTTTAGAGTATGCCGGCCAGGCCGATGAGATCTGGCACGGCGGTGATTTCGGAAGCATGGAAGTGATCGAGCAGCTGGAGAAGATCAAACCCCTGAAAGGCGTTTACGGAAACATCGACAATGCAAAGATCCGGTCTGAATTTCCTGAAGTAAACCGTTTTACCTGTGAAGAGGTGGAAGTCCTGATGATTCACATCGGCGGCTATCCCGGAAAATATACGCCGCCGGCCAGACAGGAAATTTCGGAAAAGGCACCGAAATTGTTTATTTCCGGGCATTCGCATATTTTAAAGGTAATGTTCGATCGGAAAAACAACCTGCTGCACCTGAATCCCGGAGCCTGCGGAAAACAGGGCTGGCATAAGATGCGGACGATGATGCGGTTTGTGATTGACGGTACGGAAATAAAGGATCTGGAAGTGATTGAATTGGGAGCGAAATTTTAAACACGGATATCACTAAATTCTTTACGAATATTACGAATTGAATTAGTGGAAATTTGTGAAATTATTTGTGTATTTTGTGGTTTACGGGCATGCATATCAAGGATACTGAAATGATTGAATTGAAAACTAAATTCTAAACACGAATATCACTAATTATATTTGTGAAATTATTTGTGTATTTTATGGTTTAAAACCAATTATATCAGGGAATTGAAAGTAAAATTCAAACACGGATTTCACGGATTTCACGAATTAAATTGGTGGAAACCTGTGAAATTATTTGTGTTTTTTAGTGGTTTATAAAAAAAAATATGAAAATAGGCGATAAAGTTTCGGTGGTAGATGAAGATTTAAGCGGGGTGGTTACTTCGGTGAAAGGGAATATCGTGGTTTTTAAAGACGGATACGGATTTACGCACCAATACCCAAAAGAAAAGCTGGTCCCTAAAATTTCGGATTTTTATGAAAATATTAAAATCGTCAGAAAAGCGGAACCGGGAAAAGTGACCTCCAAAGCACATCAGAAAACCCCGATGGTCCTGGATCTCCATTTTCATCATCTGGTAAAGAACCCGAATGATTATGACAGCTTTGAAAGACTCTTCATTCAGAAGGAAAAGCTGGTGCAGACCCTGAATTTCTGCCGCAAGCATCATCTGAGAAGACTGGAAATCGTACACGGCATCGGCGACGGGGTTTTGCAGAGAATGGTACACGATACCCTGGAAAGCCAGGCGAATATCGATTTTTACAACAAGGAAATACTTCATCACCAATCGGGTGCGGTAATGGTAGAATTTCACTAAATTTGCAGGAATCAGATTATGAATATACTCAATTTACTTTTTACCAAAGACGGGCTGATCTGCCAGATTGCTAAAAATAAAAGCATTGTGGAAGAAAAATCATATTTCGTAGATGAGGAATCTCCGGAAAATTTCATAGCCGGCAAGCTGGATGATGTTCTGCTGAAGCAGCGGTTTGATGAAATCCACGTGGTTTCCGCCCTGAACCATTTTACGCTGATGCCTGAAGGATTTTCCGAGCACGAAACCGGATTTGACCTGATTGCCTTCAATGCGCCTGTGAATAAGGAAAAAGAAGAACTGATGCTCTCTGTGAATGAAAAATTCGGAATCCAGTTTTATTATACTTTTCCGAAGAGCTTTTATCAGAAGATCAAAGAGCTGGCGATACCGGTTCATTTCAATTTTTCAGGAGAGAAGTTTTTAAATTCGATCCATCATAAAAACAACAAGGAAATCCACATCAACCTGTATCATAACCAGTGTGAGTTTTTCGCCATCGACAACAAAAAAATTATCCTGTACAATAACCTGGACGTCAATTCCGAAGTAGACTTCCTTTATTTTGTGATGTTTACCCTGAGCAAAATCGGTTTCGGCATCAATGAAACCAGCTTTTTCGCCTATGGGGAAACCACAGAAAATGAAACCTTCATTTCGGAACTGCAGAAATTCGTCAGGAATATGAAAATTGTATATGATAATGTTCCCAATAAAAATTTTATCTTAAATTAGGCTGAAAGAAACCCCGGATTTTTTTCCAGGCGTCTTTTATCATCAACCTATAACCCAACAACTATGTACAGAATCATCTCAGGCAAATGGAAAGCCAAGAAAATAGCGGCTCCGAAAAATTTTGATGTAAGGCCGACCACGGATTTTGCGAAGGAAGCGCTGTTCAGCATTCTGGAAAACACCTACGACATGCAGTCGGTTTCCATACTGGATCTGTTTGCAGGAATCGGCTCCATTAGCTTTGAATTTGCTTCCAGAGGCTGCGGAGATGTCACTTCCGTGGAAATGAACCCGAAACACACCTCTTTCCTTAACACCACCGCTTCGGAATTGGGATTCAGCCTTCAGGTGAATGTCCAGAGAGGCGATGTGTTCGACTGGCTGAAGAAATTCAGAAACAGAAAATCCTATGAAATTGTATTTTCCGATGCCCCTTTCGAGATGGAAGAGAAAAAATACCAGGAAATCATTTCGCTGGTATTAAATAATAAATACCTGAAAGAAAACGGCATTCTCGTCATTGAGCACCAGAGCCGGATGAAGTTTGACCACCCGAATCTCATGGATACCCGGAAATATGGAAATGTAAGCTTCAGTTTTTTCAGGCCGAATAAAGAAGAAGAGATAACGGCTATAGCAACCGAAGAATAATCAGGATTTTTTCCTGATTTTTTTTTGAATCCTGCCCCGCTTCGATCTCCCATTTGTTAATCTCGCGAATCACCAAAAGCAGGGTGCTCCCGAATCGTTAAGGGTATGCTCCACAACCGGCGACAGGTTCTCCATACATCCTTTCCGGTGGATCACATGGTCTCCTTCCAATTATCAGTGTCATTTTCCGTAATGTGGGGAATCAGCTTTCCGGGCCCATTGTACCGCTTCAGCCCTTTCATGGGAAGGACAAGAATCACCTCCCTATGCTTTCCTCCTGATGAATTTATGGTTACACCCATACATCCGGGATAGGATTCGTCTTTTATCACCTGCATTTTTATACTATCATTCTTTACCGTTATTGCAAATGTATAAAACTTACAATAGTTTTGTAACTATAAAAAATATAGTTTAAAAATTATGAGCTTTTTAGAAAAAATGAAATCGAGATATACGGTAAAGAAGTATAATCCGAACGAAACCCTCAGCAGTGAAACGGTACAGCAGCTGAAAGACATTTTACGGCTGAGCCCGTCTTCCATCAACAGCCAGCCGTGGAATTTTATTTTTGTGGACGAATCTTCGGCAAACCGGGAAAAACTGGCCGATGCGTCTTACTGGAACAAGGATAAAATTGTCAACAGCAACCTGCTGATCGTTTTCCAGGTATTGAAAAACCCGGAAGATTTCGAAAAGCAGATCGAAGCGTACCTGCCGGAAGGTTCCATCAATTATTACAAAAATTTTGTAAAATCCAGAGGAGAAGTATTCATCAAATCCTGGATGGCGCACCAGGTCTATCTGTCACTGGGCGTACTGCTTTCCGCCTGTGCCGAAATGGGACTGGATTCCACGCCTATGGAAGGCATTGAAAACGACCAATACGATGAAATCATCGGCAATGAAAAATACGAAACCTTATTTGCCGTAACCATCGGAACAAGATCGGAAGAAGACTCCAACCAACCTGCTGTTACGCCGAAAAACAGGCTGGATCGTGATAAGGTAATTCTCGAAATATAAATTTTATTCATTTAAAAGCTGTCTCTTCACGGGACAGCTTTGTTTTTATAATACCTTAAGTTCAAGATCAATGGTTTTCCCGAAAAATTTCTTAGAGATCTTTTCAAAGTTTTTCGTCAGATCCGAAAGGTAGAAATGATAATTCGGTTTGGGATTCTGATCGTTCAGGAGGTGGTATTTATCCAGGATAATCTTCAGATGATTGGCTACGATATTCGGGGAATCAATCACGCGGACCCGGTTGCCGTAATATTGTTTGATCTCGTCAATTAATAAAGGGTAATGGGTACAGCCCAGGATCAGCGTTTCAATATTCTTCAGTTTGCTGTTGCTGAGGTAATTGTAGATGATGGCATGGGTAATCGGGTGATTTTTGAAACCTTCTTCAATGGCCGGAACCAGCAAAGGAGTCGCCAGCTCATCCACTTTGATCCATTTGTTATGCTTCCGGATGCTTTTTTTATACAATCCCGAATTCACCGTCGCTTTTGTTGCAATAACCCCTACATTGTTATGGATCTCATAAGAAACCTTCTCGGCAACCGGATTGATCACATCGATAACCGGTACTTTTCCAGCTACGGACATCATGACTTCACTCAAAGCATTTGCCGTTGCCGTGTTGCAGGCAATAACAATGGCTTTACAGTTCTGTTGCAGCAGAAAGTTGGTAATCTTGGTTGAATATTCGATGATGGCTTCCCTCGATTTCTCACCGTAAGGAAGATGCTTGGTATCCCCGAAATAAATAAGGTCTTCATGAGGAAGCAGCCGCTTGATTTCTTTAGCGACTGTCAATCCGCCCACCCCGCTATCGAAAATTCCGATGGGCTGTTTCGGTGAAAGATGAGCGTAATCCTGTTTTTTAGTTTTCAAAATCCTGATTTAATGGCTACAAAATTAATTTAAATTTCAATATCCGGATGGCCTGTTGCCTTAGTATTTCACAACTATTTTAAATATTTTCTTAAACGCTTTATTTTCAACGGTAAGAAGATAGCTTCCGGTAGTCATCCCGGTTACAGGAATCAGGTTTTTGCCTTCCTGCAGATCAATATTCTGATGGTAAATTGTCTTTCCGTCGAAGGCGGATATCATGATATCCGTATTTCCCCGGAGCTTTTTGCTGTTATGAAGCTCCACATATCCGTTGGTCACAGGGTTAATTACTTTAAGTTCACCTTCTTTTTCAAGGTCAGATGCTTTCAGGACTACCGAATTCAGTGCGGCATACGCATTGATTCTTCCCCAGCCGTGGTATTTGTCAAATCCTGCTGTATCTTCAGAAGGAAGACCTTTCATATCTTCGGCCGTCGACTGGAGGATGTTTCTCACCTGTACCGGCGTCAGGGTCGGTTTTTTAGACAGCATCAGCGAAGCCACTCCGGCGACCAGAGGCGTAGCCTGGGAAGTACCGCCCCAATAGGAGTTATAGGAAGTATTGGAATCGATGCCTAATCCGTAAATATAATTTCCGGGAGCCACTACATTGATGTGGTTCCCGTAGCTGCTCCCGGATGTGGCACTCCAGAAGAAGGGCTGGGTTCTTTTGTCATTGGCGTCGGTAGAACCAACGGCAATCACGTTATCATAGGTTGTTGAATAAGCGGCAGGATAATTAGCCACTTCATTGTTATTATTCATCATGCACGCAACCAGCAGCACATTATTGTTTTTCATATAGCTGATGGCATTTGCGATCAGGGAAGAGGTGGAAGATCCTCCGATAGACATCGACACTACTTTGGCTCCGTTGTCCACGGCATAATACAGGCTGTTTGCCATAGCGGCATAGGTAGCATTGTTGGAACTGTTGAGTACTTTCAGCGGCATGATCTTGCTGTTCCAGTTGACGCCGGCATATCCTTTTCCATTATTTGCTATGCTTCCGATGATCCCGGAACAGTTGGTTCCGTGACCGTGGTCATCGGTCGGGTTGTTGTCGTTGTTTACCCAGTCCCAGCCACGGTAATCATCGATCAGGCCGTTTCCGTCATTGTCGATACCGTCAATGATTTCCGCCGGCTTACTCCATACCCTGGCGGCGATATCTTCGTGGGACATATTCAGCCCGGAATCCGATACGGCGATAATCATATCGGGATTACCGGTTTCGATATCCCATGCCAATTCCATATCCACATCGGCATCGGCGGTGGTATTCATACCGGACGCAGAGAACGTTCCGTTATTGTAAAGGCCCCATTGCCTGGACAGGAAATAAGAATCATTCGGGAAAGTGGAAAAAGTATCCGCTCCCTTTACTCCTGCGCCATGGGCTATGTAATTCGGCTCAGCAAACTCGATGGCAGGATTTTCCGCATAGATTTTCCGAACTGAAGCAACATCCACGTCGCTGTTGAATTCGAGCACCAGGGAAGCAGTCTCTTCAATTCTTCCGACCGGAACCATTTTGCGGATCATATAATGCTGATTCAGTCGGTCTAAGCTTTGTATTCCGGTAGTATTTCCGGTTACATCGAATTTTTGTTTGCTGAAAGATTCTTTTTTGATCTTAATGACCAGCTGGTTCTTTTCAAATTCCTGAGCATGGAAGAAGGACAGCAACAGTACGGAAAATACCGTCAGAATATTTTTTCTCATGTTTAAAATGTTTAATTAGGTTTTCAGATTATGATGGTAAAAGTACACAAATACCTGTCTTTATGCAAGTTTTCCTATCAAGCCTGATTAAACTTTATACTGCAGAAAACTCTATTTGAATGAGTTCAACATGATGATCAGCTTAAACCATAAACAGATCCGAAGCGATCCCGTCTGCCATAAACCAATGCTTTTCCGGAATTTTCAGATGACCGTTCTCGATGACGAGGATTTCTTCATCCAGCTTCTGTCTGATTTCACGCTGGAAATGTTCCAGGATTCTGTCATCGGATTTTTCCTTTAAGCTTCCGAGATCAACGCCCCGGAGGGTACGAAGGCCGATCATGATCATTTCATTGAACTGGTCTTCCCGGGAAAGGATTTCCTCTTCTTTTGCCAGAAGACCGGCATTCAGCTTTTTAATATATTGCGGGTTGCTGGCTACATTCCAGCTTCTGGTATCGGATCCGTTGTACGAATGGGCAGACGGGCCGATTCCCAGGTATTCCGTATACTTCCAATAGGAGGAATTATGTCTTGAATAAAAGCCGGGTTTTGCAAAATTGGAAACTTCATAATGTTCAAAGCCGTGATCCTTCAGGAAATTCGACAGATAATAAAATTCCCGGTTCTGTTCCTCTTCTTTCGGACCGGAAACTTTTCCTTTGGCAATCCAGTTTTCCAGAGCCGTTTTGGGTTCCACCGTCAGGGCATATGAAGAAATATGAGGAACTTCCAGGACAATGGCCCGATGTAAATTTTCCTTCCAGATTTCCAGATCGGAGGTGGGCGCACCATAAATAAGATCGATGCTTAAATTTTCAAATCCGAAATCCTGTGCCCTTTTAATGGAATCTTCCGCTTCACCGGCCGTATGTGCCCGGTTCATCAGTTTCAGATCGGCCTCGAAAAAACTCTGGGTTCCGATGGAAAGCCTGTTTACCGGGGAAGCGGCCAATGCTTTCAGAAAGTTTTTATCCAGATCATCCGGATTGGCTTCCAGGGTAATTTCTATATCCTTTTCAAAACTGAAATATTTCAGCACCTCGTCAATCATAGATTTTATTTCATCTGCGGAAAGGACTGAGGGTGTTCCGCCGCCGAAGTAAAGGGATAATAAGCTTTTATTCTGCAGTTCGTTTTTCCGCAGAAGGATTTCCTTCTTCATCGCAGCCAGCATATCATCCTTGAAATTCAGGGAAGTTGAAAAGTGAAAGTTGCAGTAGCTGCATTTCTGCTTACAGAAAGGGATGTGAATATAGATCATAAAAAAAGAGCCCTGAAAAATTCAGAGCTCAAATGTATTTAAATTAAATCAATTAATATCTATAACCTCTGTGGTTAATGAAGTTGTCGAAGTTGTATCCTAACCCGATCATGAAGCTGTTTCCTCCGTATTGCTGGATATCAGACAATCCTAAGTTGTACGTTGCTCCGATCATGAATTTGTTGAATCTTACTTTTACAACCGGTGCAATCTGCAGCTGCTGGCTGTCGAACCTGTTCTGAACAGAACGGTAGCTTACCCCGAAAGAGAAGGCATTGATATCGTTGAAGAACGTTGCCATCAGGTTATAATCAATCGTTCTTGTAGAGTTCGTATTAAGGTTGATTAATGCAGATGGTGTGAAATAGATGTTATCTCCGATATGCCAGTCGTATCCTAAGTTTAAGAAGAACTTGATCGGAGATGGCTCACGTCCGTTCACGATGGCTTCGTCATTCGTAAGCGCGATATCGTTTACGGAAACCCCTGCAAAGATATTCCTGTAGGTGGCCTGTGCCCCGAAGTTGGCATATGCCATAAAGATGTTGCTTTCGCTCCCCTGTAATAAAGGATCCGAAGCATCCTGGGTATTAATTTTTGAATAATCAAAATTCATGTTATAGAAACTCACGCTGGTACCGAATGAGAACTGGTCTTTACGGTCTCCTTCGCTGCTAAGAGGAATAAAATATGAAGCACCCGCCGTAATACCTCCTGCAGAAATAGGGCCGTTGCTGTCTCTGAATACAGACAAGCCTGCTCCTACCCTATCAAAGATGTTCGCGTTGATCCCCACCGACTGTACGTTGGGAGACTCACTGAACTTCGAAAATTGCTGCTGATAGTTAAGATTAAGCTGCACATAATCGGTCTTTCCGTATTGTGCCGGGTTGAACAAAAACTCACCATCTAAAAGATATTGTTGATAGTACGGTAAAGTTTCTTGTGCTTTGTATGCATTTGACAAAAGAGCTAAACATACGATAGCATATAGTTTTCTCATAACAAATCTTGATTTCAATTCAACAAATATAAAAAAATTCTCAATATATTTTTAGTTTTCTAAATAATTTCTCCATTTTTTTACAGCATCCGCCATATCTTTCGGCATTGGGCTTTCAAAATATAATTCTTTCCTGGTGGTGGGATGTATAAATCCTAAAGTATGGGCGTGGAGCGCATGACGGGGCAGGATTTCAAATACGTTTTTGATAAATTGCTTATACTTAGGAAGATTCACCCCCCGGAGTGGCGTATGGCCTTCATATCTTTCGTCATTGAACAGCGTGTGTCCGATGTGTTTGAAGTGCGCCCTGATCTGGTGGGTCCTTCCGGTTTCCAGTTTGCACTCGACCCAGGTCATGTATCTGAAACGTTCCAATACTCTATAATGCGTTACGGCATGCTTTCCCTGGCTTCCGTCCTCGTAGGTATGCATCTGCATCCTGTTCTTCGGATGGCGTCCGATATGGCCCCGGATGGTCCCTTCCTCATCCTGAACATTCCCCCAGACGAAAGCCCAGTATAATCTTTTGGTTTTCCGGTCGAAGAATTGTTTGGCCAGAAAACTTAGGGCAAATTCGGTTTTCGCGATCACCAGAAGTCCGGAAGTATCCTTATCGATCCGGTGAACCAGCCCTACCCGGTCCAGATCCGATTTTTGTCCGTTCCGTTCGAAATGATAGGCCAAAGCATTCACCAATGTTCCGTCCCAGTTCCCGAATCCCGGATGGACGACCATTCCCGGCTCCTTATCCACAACGATCAGATCGTCATCTTCATATACGATATTGATGGGGATATTCTGAGGGATAATAATATTTTCCCTCGGAGGATGGGCCAGAAGCACGGAGACCTGATCTCCCGGCTTAACGCGGTAGTTCTGTTTAACGGCGGTTCCGTTGACCACGACATTCCCGGCCCTGCAGGTCTGCGAAATTTTATTTCTTGAAGAATTCTGACGGAAAATCAGCAGAAACTTATCGATCCTCAAAGGTTCCTGGTTTTTATCCACCGTGAGGTTAAGGTGTTCATACAGCCCTTTATTTTCTTCATCGATATCAATGTCCCCGATGCTGTTCGGGTCCAATAATTCTTCGTCCAAAAAATCTTCGTTATCTTCTGCCATTGTTTTATCTTTTATACAAAAAGCTTCAACATAATCAAAGTTGAAGCCTGTATTTTATAATGATTAATAGATTAATCGATCACCACCTTTCTAGCTTTCGGCTTTTCTGCGGGTTTTGTCGTTGTCGTTACCGTTGCAGGCTTGCTGCCGTTTGAGCCGGAAGCAGTACCGGATCCGTTTCCTGAAGGAGTGGTTTTGGGCCTGCTGGTTTCCGTTGAAGAAACGGCCGGCTTTGTATTGGGTCTCGGCGTTTCCGTTTTCGGTGACTCGGCAGAAGGTCTCGCAGTTTCCCTTCTCGGTGCAGGCGGCGGCGTTGGTATTTCGGAGCTTGATTCTTCCCGTACCGGCATTTCCTGATACTGTACCGGAGGCAGCGCCGTATCTACTTTCATGCGGTAAGTGGAGTTCAGCTGTTCGATCTTGGCGCTCAATTCTGCTAACGTCCGCTTACTTGCCCAGAGATCGATCTGCATCCCCTGGTCACGGACATCGCCTGCGGCCGGATCCTGATAATAAATAATATCGGATTCGTCTTTGCTGCCGTCTTCATGATCCACAAGTCCTACTTCAAACATGCTTCGGGTAATTACCTGTCGCGCTTCCTTCACCGTTAATCCCACTACATTCGGAATGGCAATATTCCGCAGCGGCCCGGAACCGATCACCACATCAACGGTGGAGAATCTTGCCAGCTTGGTCTTAGGTTTTACTTCATTGCCGTTATATAAAATACGGATGACCGCATCTTTCTGAATACTCGGTTCGAAAATGGTATCGCCCACCTTTAATCCCACCTGCTCCAGCCGCTGGAAAGCAAGCCCTGAATATTTATTGATGACGTCCGGAACTTCCACTTTAGCCCACGTCCTCGGGTTTACCCTCAGCTGGATGGCTCTGCCGTCTTTCACCCGGGAACCCGGAATCGGATAGACCTGCAGTACCTGGAAAGGCCTGTATTTCGGATCATAATTAAAACTGTCCACTTCATATTCCAATCCTGAATCATCCAGTATCTTGATGGCTTCCTGTACAGATTTATTGACAATATTCGGAACCGGAATTTCCTGCCCGTGATGGGTATGATACTCCAGCCAACGGAACGTAAGCCAGACCAACCCCACAAAAACACCGATGGCTACGATTAAGTTCAGTAAAACTTTCCAATTGAAAAGTGATTTAAGCATACTCAAAATGACTATAATTAGACAGCAAATATAATTAATAATTTTAGAATGTCCTTTTTATTTAACACATTTCAGTTTTGACCTGAAATTTTGCGGATTTGCAGTTATCCGTCCCATAAAATCATTAAATTTGCCTTACTGATACTAGACAAAATGAGCAAAAAACAAGTTGCCGTAGTAATGGGAGGCTATTCTGACGAATACGTCGTATCATTGAAAAGCGGACAATTAATCTATGATTCTTTAGACCGGAATCTTTATGACGTTTATAAAGTAGTCATCCTGAAAGACGAATGGTATTTTTTAGATGAAAACGATCAGAAGCATGCCGTCAGCAAGGGAGATTTTTCGGTAACCCTCGGCAGCCGGGAGGCTCTACGATTTGATGTCTGCTTCAACATCATCCACGGAACACCGGGTGAGAACGGGATCCTTCAGGCCTATTGGGACGCGATCGGGCAGAAATATACCGGCTGCGATTTTTACCAGAGCGCTTTAACCTTTAATAAAAAGGATACTTTAGCTGTCCTTTCAAAATACGGGATTCCTTCCGCAAAAAGCGTTTACCTAAGAAAAGGCGAAGACATCAATGAGGATGAGATCACAGAAAAACTCGGGTTGCCGGTTTTCGTGAAGCCCAACCAATCCGGATCTTCCCTGGGGATTTCAAAAGTGAAAGAAAAATCAGGACTGCTCGCCGCAACGGAGCTTGCTTTTAAAGAGGATGATGAAATCTTAATTGAAAGCTTTCTGGACGGTATGGAAGTGTCCGTGGGCGTTATCGATTATAAAGGAGAGACCATCGTTTTAGGAATTACGGAAATTGTTCCCCAAAATGAATTTTTCGATTACGAAGCGAAGTATGAAGGGGCTTCCGAAGAGATCACCCCGGCCCGCCTCGACGATGAAACCAGGATCCGTATTGAAGAAATTGCCAAAAGAGCCTACAATTCTTTGGGGATGAGCGGTTTTTCCAGAAGCGAATTTATCCTGATGGACGGCATTCCCTACATGCTGGAAATGAACACCAATCCCGGATTTTCCCCGGCAAGCATCCTCCCGCAGCAGGCTAAAATTTACGGAATCTCCATTACCGACCTTTGCGGAAACGAGGTTGAAAAAGCTTTATCTAAAAATCAAAACGTATGAAAATTGCTGTTTTCCCGGGTTCCTTCGATCCGATTACTTTAGGACACTACGATATCATCGAAAGGGCAGCCCCGCTTTTCGACAAGCTGATTATCGCCATCGGACAGAACTCCCAGAAGAAATACATGTTCCCGCTGGAAAGGAGAATCGAATTCATCCAGAATTCCGTGGCCGAATTCCCCAATGTGGAAGTGGATTTTTTTGAAGGACTGACCGTCGATTACTGTTTTGAGAAAAACGCCCAGTACATCATCAGGGGCCTTAGAAACCCGGCCGATTTCGAATTTGAAAAAGCCATTGCCCATACCAACAGAACCCTGGCTCATAAGAAGCTGGAAACGGTATTTTTACTGACCTCCTCCGGGAAATCCTTCATCAGCAGCAGCATCGTCAGGGAAATCATCAACCACGGCGGAGAATATGGGTTGCTGGTTCCGGATTCGGTGAGGGTAGAAAAATAGGGAATTGGGAATGGAATGTGATGAATTGGTAAAAGGAATGACATCCTATAAATTTAAATTATCTCAAAATATATAAAGAGCAGCTTTATTGCTCATTACCCATTACTCATTATCCATAAAAATGCACGAACAGTTCAATTTTGCCATAGAGGTCCTCGGAACGATTTCCTTCTCGATGTCGGGGAGCTTTGCGGCGATGCAGAAACGCCTGGATCCTTTCGGGGTACTGATTATTGCTTTCGTGACTTCGGTAGGCGGCGGAACCGTGCGGGATCTCCTGCTGGACATCCCGGTGTTCTGGATGCACGACCTCCTGACCTGTGCCCTGATTATCCTGACGAGTATTTTTACGATGATCTTTAAATCCTTCGAGAAAAACTTCAGGGTGACCTTATTTATTTTCGACAGTTTCGGGCTCGGACTGTTTACCATCATCGGTGTCCAGAAAGGAATGCATGCCGATATCCATCCCCTGATCTGCATCGGCCTGGGAACCATTACCGGCTGTTTCGGAGGGATTATCCGGGATATCCTGCTCAACAGGATCCCTTTGATCTTCAGGAAAGAAATTTATGCGACAGCCTGTATTCTCGGAGGTTCCGTTTTTTTATTATTGACTGAATTCACGACCCTGACCTATACCATCGTCCAGATATTCACCATCCTGCTGATCGTTTCCATCCGGACTTTAGCCGTAAAGTACCACTGGCAGATCCCGAAATTTTACGGATACGAGAATAATGCGGAAATGTAGTTGAAGGTGAATTTGAAATCAGACCTCCGATTAATTGGCTGGAAGATGGATGCCGGGTGCCGGAAGTTTTTGTGATTAGTATTAAAATCAGTTAAGATTATGAAAAATTTCATTTCTTTAATCATCTTCTCCATACTTTTCTCCTGTACACCCAAAAGCAATTTTGATTTAGAAAGAGATTTATACCAGTTTTCCGATAACATGGAAAACGGGGATACCCTTGAAGTAAAGGTAAATCATTCAGCCTGCTTATTTTTATCTCATGAAATATATACTTTTGTCAAACAGAAAGATACCGTATTTCTACAGACCTATTCAGAAATAAGTTCATTTGAAAAAAGAGAACAAACATTACCAAAAAAAGTATACAACATAAGAAACAAAAGTCACCTGTCTTTTGAGAATTATTTTAAATACCTGACTAAGGAAAACAAGCCAGAAACAGAAACAAAATCACCTCTTGTTATCATTCATTATAAGAACAAAGCCCAATCAAAATCTTTTTATGATGATGGCTTGAAGGATAAATTTGAAAAGCTGGACCGCTTCGGATTGCTTCGCCAAGAAATTTATCCCCATGATTCATTTTTCAAAGCACCGGAACCTCCGCCGCCGCCTGACTTTACGCAATAGGGAAATTTGCTGAAAGATCAGATTGATTTACAATTGGTTAAACCTCATAGGTTTTAAAAACCTGTGAGGTTTATAGCCCCGATAGCAGCGGCATCCTTTTTCTGTACAGGACCCGGCACCGGCAGAAAAAGATATAGCGGATAGCGGGAATAAGCTCCTGAAAAATCAATTTTATACAAAGGGAAACCCCGCTGATTAAAACTGTTCGGCTGATGCCTGACCAAATAAAAGAGCACCTGAAATCATTCAGATGCTCTTTATTTTTTATCAAGTCCTTTTGTTAAGAGAATTTCCCTCGGTTTCTCATATTCGGATTGTGCATATGCTTCTGCATGGTCGGCATTTTCAGCTGATCTTTCATCATTTTGATCTGATCGGTCATCATTCCGGCACTGTCCAGTCTTTTGGCTTCATCCAACAGCTTCTGCCCTTCCTGCCTTCTTCCTTTGGAGATGGCTGCTGCGGCCAGATTCAGGGTGGCCATCGCCCGGTCGTGCTTCATATTCAACCCGTACTCCAGGGCTTTTTTCATGAAAGGTTCCACTTTGGTCGGGTGATCCTGAGCGTTGGTTAGTCCCATCAGGTAATGATAATATCCGTACTGGGTCTTATGAAGCTGCGCTTTGTAATCGGTAATGTTTTTCAGCCATTCCCCGGCTTTTTGCATGTTCTGCTTTCTCAGCTGCCAGAAAGCCAGAAGAATATATTCATTTTTAAAGAAAATAAGAATAGGCAGTGACGCTAAAAGAAAAACAACGATTCCCCAGCCCAGACTTCTCGTAAAGATCATCAGGTAAAGCCCTGCAAGGATAAGAACTGCTGCAACGGCAATTTTTATGTATTTATTCATTGGTAAAATTTAGAAGTGCAAAGATAATAAATTTAAGGTTTAGAGTTTAAAGTTCAGGATTTAAAGTTTACACCAATTATCTTTCAAATTAAGTCAACTATTAATCCGCTCAAAAGTCTGAAAGCAGAAATCGTATGGATTTTTATCATCTTTTTCGTGGCAGACTTCACTGGTCATTTTCCAGACTTTAGGATCGATTTTCGGAAAATAAGTATCCGCTTCAAGTTCTGCTTTCACCAGGGTTACCTCGAGCCGGTCTGTAATATCCATCGTCTGCTCATAGATCTTTCCGCCGCCGATGATGAAAACCTCCTCATCGATTTTCTTTGCAAACTTTACGGCTTCCTTGATACTTCCCACAATCAGGATGCCCTCCTCAAACCAGTCGGTTTTCCGGGAGACAACAATATTGGTACGGTTGGGAAGCGGTTTTCCGATGCTTTCATACGTTTTTCTTCCCATGATCACCGGATGTCCCGAAGTGATTTCTTTAAAGTGTTTTAAATCTTTCGGAAGATGCCAGAGCAACCGGTTATCAAAACCGATCCCGTTCTTTTCTCCCATGGCCACCACAATTGTCGTCATTAAAATAAATTTTTACAAAATTAGCACATAATTTGTATATTTGGTTAGCACAAAAAATATTAAAAAATTCAAACTATGAAAAATAAAGGTTGTCTGAGCGCAGGAACGATCGGTATTGCCCTCCTTATCATTGTTGCGGTCCTCTTCTTCTGGGGCAAAAGCGGCTACAATAATTTTGTAACGAAAGAACAGACCGTTAATACCAAATGGTCCAACGTGGAAACCGTCTATCAGAAAAGAGCCAACCTGATCCCGAACCTGGAAAGAACGGTAAAATCCTATTCCAAATTTGAGCAGGAAACCTTAACCAAAGTAGTGGAAGCCCGTTCTAAAGCAACCTCCATCAATATTGACCCGACCAATATGACCGAGCAGGATCTGGCCAAATTCCAGGCGGCACAGGGTGAATTGTCAGGAGCTTTAAGCCGTTTGATGGCGGTGGTGGAATCTTATCCTAACCTGAAAGCAGACCAGCAGTACATTAATTTCCAGAGAGAATATACGGCGATCGAAAACAGCATCAGAACCGAGACTGTTTACTATAACGCAGCGGCTCAGGATTATAATACTTCCATTAAAACATTCCCGAATAATATCCTGGCAAACTTTACCAACTTTAAAGAAAAACCTTATTTCAAAGCGGCGGCAGGAGCGGAAAAAGCACCTGAAGTATTCTCAGAATAATGGCAACTTCTTTCTTAACAGATCAGCAGATTGCTTCCCTGGTGGATGCGATTCAGTCAGCGGAAGAACATTCTACCGGTGAGATCCGGGTGCATATCGATACCCATACGGACGGGGACAATGCCAAAATTGCCTTCAGGGTTTTTGAAGAGCTGTGCCTGAATAAAACGGCAGAACGAAATGCAGTGCTTTTCCACATCAATTTTGAGCGGAAGTATCTGACGATCATCGGAGACACCGGTATCCACAAGAAGGTAAGCCAGTCTTTCTGGGATCATCTGCATGATTATATTACCGCTGAATTTTCGAAGGGAAATTATTACAAAGCCCTGAAAAGCGGAATCCTTGAAACCGGACTGGAACTAAAAAAATATTTTCCCGTAACAGGGGAAAACCACAATGAGCTGCCAAATGAAATTACGTTCTCTTAACATAGTTTTTTCATTCTTATTCATTTGCTTTTACAGTTTTGTAGCAGCCCAGTACACGGTACCCCCAAAACCGGATGTCCTGTACCCTGTTTTCGACGAAGCCAATCTGCTGAAACCGCAGGAAAAAGAGGCGCTGAATAAGAAGCTGATTGCTTTTGCAGACTCCACCTCCACCGAAATCGAAGTCATCATTATTCCCTCTACCAAAGGAGAAGACGTAAATTTCCTGGCTACGATGTTCGGAGAGAAATGGGGCATCGGGAAAAAAAATGTAGATAACGGGGTCGTTTTTTTAATCGCTACCGAAGATCATACCATGGCTATCCAGCAGGGCCGTGCCGTTGAGCAGTATCTGACGGCCTCCGTGGCAGGACAGATCCTTGACTATATCGTAACTCCGCATTTCAAGCAGGGCGAATGGTATGAGGGCATCAATCGCGGTACTTCGTCTATTATGGAAGCAGTTCAGGGGAAATTCAAGCCTCTGAACAATCAGGAAAACAGCGGTAGCGGAAGCGTTACAAAAATTATCATCATTGCTTTTGTCATTTTTATCCTTTTAGCCATTTTCTTCGGAAATAAAGGCGGCGGCAAGGGCGGGGGCGGTGATGACGACGACGTGATCATTTCCAGACGGGGCCGCAGAAATTATCCCGGCGGATTCTTCCCTTTCCCCGGCAGTTTCGGAGGTGGATTCGGCGGCGGCAGTTCCGGTGGTGGTGGTGGTGGTTTCGGAGGCTTTGGCGGCGGCGGAAGCTTCGGTGGCGGCGGCGCTTCGGGAGGATGGTAGATTTCTCAAAATAAAAATACAAGTCCTGATGTTCAATTTTTTTTTAAAAAGAAAGAAATAGAAAATAAGCTGATTTCTGTTGTAGAATATCCTGACAATTACATTTTTGAAACATTTTTTAAGATTGAAACCGGTTTATGGAAATTAACTGATATAATATCAATTTCTAAAAAGGACATCAGTGGACCAGAAATTACGTCGCTGATTCTTAAACATCTCAGTTGCTCAAAAAATGTAAAGGAAAAAAATGTTGATTTCAAAAGGATGTATGAAAATTATAAAAAATTAACACAACTCTCTTCCATGAAAAAACAAATGAACAATTCAAAATGTGTTCAAATTTATCAGCGGAAAGATACAATTACATTTACTCCAACAAAAAATGGCGGTACAAAAGGAGATAACAGAGGGTATAACGAACTTTCACATAAAATTATAATTGTTGAAAACAATACAGAAAATTTATATCAGCATCTATTTCAATGCCTTGAAAATTGTGAATAATCAAAATTTATATTAAACTTATCAATATTTTTAATTTTATTTTAATATAAAACTTAATTTAACATTAAAAAACCACTAAATAAGCTAAAACCCAATTTCTACTTCAAAAATTTTTAGTTATATTTACTAAAAACAGGTTATGAAGAAGACATTGGTAGTTTTTGCACATCCTTATCTGGAGCATTCCAATTCGAATGCGGAACTCATCAATTTCTACGTCCGTCATCAGCATTTTACCCTTCGGGATCTGTACGAAGAATATCCCGATTTCCACATTGCCGCTTTCAGGGAAAGAAAAAGAATCGGGAATTACGACCGTTTCATCTTTCAGTTTCCTTTAATCTGGTTTGGCACGCCTCCCCTTTTAAAGTTATGGATCGATGAAGTTTTCGACCGTGAATGGCTGAAAGACGATAAGCCTAATCCGCTGGAAGGCAAAGAAGTCTTTATCCTGGTAACCACCGGTGGTAAAGAGCGCTCCTTCAGCAAAGAAGGTACTTATAATTTTACCGTAGAAGAGCTGATCAGCGGACTGATCGTCTCCCTGAGTGTCTTTAAAGCCGACATCAAAAATATAAAAGTGGTTTACGAAGCCAATAAGCTTTCAAAAAAAGAAATTATTGTGCATAAAAAGCAATTTGTAGAACTTCTCAATCAATAAATTATGGAAACAAGCTTAGCAATGAATACCCTGCTTTTTCTGGGCGTTGCCATCATCATGGTGCCGCTGGCCAGAAAATTCGGGCTGAGTTCCGTTATCGGATACATTGCGGGCGGAATCATTATCGGGCCCTATGTCCTGAAACTTACCGGCAGAAATGTAGACGACATCATGCATGCCAGTGAATTCGGGGTCATCATGCTTCTTTTCCTGGTAGGTCTTGAGCTTGAGCCCCGGAAATTCTGGGAGATGCGGAAAAAGATCATCGGCCTCGGCATGACGCAGATGCTCCTTACTATTTCCCTGCTCTTCGTGGTTTTCCTCTGGGCGGGCTGGAAGGTGGATAAAGCCGTAGCCGTAGCGATGTGTTTTGCCCTGTCTTCCACCGCCATCGTTCTCCAGACCCTGCAGGAAAAAAACAACCTGAACACACTGGCCGGTGAAGCTTCCTTTTCGACACTGCTGTTTCAGGATATTGCGGTGATCCCCATTCTCGCCATCCTGCCGCTGATGGCCCATCATAAGGTGAGCAACAATGATAACGAGATCCATGTCATCATCCAGAACCTTCCGCAGTGGATGCAGTTTGCCACGGTTATCCTTGGGGTTGCCCTTCTCATCCTGCTGGGAAGATATGTGTTTGTACCTTTCCTGAGGTACGTTTCAAAATCCGGGATGACAGAACTGCTGACGGCCTCTTCCCTTTTCCTGGTGATCGGTGTATCCGAACTGATGATCGCCATTGGCCTTTCCCCCGCTTTAGGGGCCTTTCTTGCAGGGGTCATGCTGGCCAACAGCGAGTTCCGGCATGAGCTTGAAGCACAGATCAATCCGTTCAAAGGCCTATTGCTGGCCGTCTTTTTCGTAAGTGTCGGCTCTACCATGAATTTCAATATCATTGCAGAAGATCCGCTCTTTATTTTCAGTACGGTTTTCGCGGTATTGGTCATTAAATTTATGGTGCTCTACATGATCGGGAAGTTTTTCAAGATCGATACCCCGCAAACCCTATTCTATGCTTTCGCCCTTTCGCAGGTGGGTGAATTCGCTTTTGTGTTAATCAATTATGCGTCCAACCTTTACCTGCTGAGTTCTGAGCTGAATGCCCAGATGATGGCGGTAACGGCCATTACCATGTGCATCACCCCTTTCCTGCTTATTATCAACGACAAGCTCATCACCCCGAAATTCATTAAGGGAATACCGGATGAAGAAAACGATTTCAATATTATGGATGGAAATGTCCGTCAGAAAAAGATTATCATTGTAGGTTTCGGGCATTTCGGAAGTACGGTAGGCCGGCTTTTGAAAGCCAACAAAATTTCAGCGACGGTTTTGGACCGGGATTCGGACCGGGTAAAGCTGCTGAGAAGCTACGGTTTTAAAGTATACTATGGGGACGCCACGAAAATCCCCACCCTCCGCGCGGCGGGTATTGAAGATGCGGAAATCCTGGTCCTGTGCCTGGATGATCCCGAAGACAACAAATTTGTGGCCGATGTGGTACGGGAGAATTATCCCAATGTAAAAATATTCGTCCGTGCCAAAAACCGGATTGATGCTTACGAATACCTTAATAACGGCATCAGCAATATTTACCGCGAAACTTTAGGAACCGCCGTCGATATGGCAGTGGATGTCCTTCATGAGACCGGAATGCGGAAATATTCGGCCAGGCGTCTCGGCCAGAGGTTTATGACCATCGACAAAGCTTCCATCAGAAGGCTGGCCAAATCGGAAGAAGATGATGAAATCCATCTCTTTACCACAAGAGAGATCCTCCAGAGAGAGGAGGATCTGCTCGCTTATGATAATCTGAATTTCGACAACCAGCAGTGGGAAGATTCTTCCATGGATGAGGATGACGAGGAAGAGAAAAGCTGATTATTGTATGCTTACGCTTCCGCCGCTGCTCTCTTCTTTGGTGACGTTGGTTATATTTCCTCTCTTATAAACACTGAGACTTCCGCCGGAAGAGGCTTCTGCTTTTATGGAAGAAGAGGCACTGATGTCTACGCTTGCTCCGCTGGAAGATTCCGCTTTCAGATTTTGCACCACCACATTTTTAGCAGAGATACTGCTCCCTGAAGAAGCGCTGATTTCGGCATTTTTAGATTTTCCGGAAAGATCGATACTTGCCGCTGAAGAAGCATCCACATTCAGTTCTACCGCCCAGATCTTACCTTCGAAACTTCCGCTGCTGTCAATGGAAATATCAAAATCATTAGCTTCCAGATCACCGGAAACCGATGCTGAGCTCGACACTTCCACTTTCATTTTATCCTGTACAAATTTATCTTTAACGGTGATAGAGGCTGCAGAATTGGCATTTAGCTTTGAAAAGTCTTTGGTGTAAATTTTTGCGGAAACATTATGGGTATTCATCACCCTGATTCCCGGTTTGTAATGGATATGCAGTTCGCCGCCGCTGTTATCCACCAGAACCTCATCAATGATATTCTGAGGAGCGGAGATCACTACTTTTTCAACATCCGATTTGATGACTTCTGCAGAGATGGACTGGGAAACTTCAATTTCGTCAAAATCCCCTGTAATGGTTTTTTCCCTTATCGGACCGTTGTCTTTGCTGACCACCTTTTCCACCCAATTGCTTTTTTCCTGTCCGCGGTCGTTTCTGTCGTGTTTCTCACATGAGGCCAGCAGCAAAAAGGCTGAAAAAATAAAAATAGTTTGTGATTTCATGTTTACCGATTTATTTAATTAATGTGTTATTATTTAGTGACAACTAAGGTATAAAAAATATTACATCGGCCCGGATAATTATGTAATCAGCGTTATAGTAACGATTTTTTAGATAAATCCCGGTTATGAATACAGTCTGGCCAGGATGATTCCTGTAAGGCATACCTTATGATTGATTTCATTGCCGGCACCCTGTTTCTGATTTCGCCGGGGCTTTTTGGTTTCAGCGACCGGGCTTTATCTTCCGCACGTTATTCCGGGAGCCTTTGAACTGGTTGTCTTCTCAATATCCCTGAAATCAACTCCTGTCATCCACAAGCCGAAGCAGGCATAATTATTCTTACGGTTTTAAGTAAATAAGGCTTTCCAATTTCAGGAAAGCTTCTTTTATGAGGCCTCAAAACCTCACAGGTTTCAAAAACGTGTGAGGTTTGATCAGATTAAGGGGCCGCCTGTCAAAATATACTTTTTTCACAGACATTATTTCTCAGATTCAGATCTTCCTGCTGTGATGGTAGCGGAAGTTTTAATATCTTTATACTTTATTAATAAATAATTTATGAAGAAGATTTCATCAGTATTATTAATTTCTGCATTAGCATTTAATCAATCCTGTACAACAATGAAAAACACCGATACCCGCAAGGAAATTCCGGTGCCCGACGCATCGCTTGCCTCCAATCCTCTGATGAAGAAAAGCAGGCTTCAGTACGAAGCCCCGGAATTCGATAAAATTAAAAATGACCATTTTAAACCGGCTTTTGATTTCGGATTGAAACAGCATGACGCCGAGATTTTACAGATAGCCAACAATTCTCAGGCCCCCACTTTTGAAAATACCATTGTGGCCCTGGAAAAAAGCGGGGAAGTCCTGAAAAGGGCCATGACCATATTCTCCAATCTTACCAGTGCCAATACCAACCCTACGCTGCAGGCCCTGGATGAAGAATACGCTCCGGTTTTCGCAGCCCATTCCGATAAAATGTACCTGAATGAAAACCTGTACAAAAGAATCAAAGCCATTTCCGAAAACGGACTGGATGCCGAGAGCAAAAGACTGGTACAATATTACAAACAGAATTTCGAAATCGCCGGTGCCAATCTTTCTGCCGCAGACAAGGAAAAATTAAAGCAGATCAACCAGGAGCTGGCTTCCCTGTCTACCCAGTATTCCAACAAACTGCTGGAAGCCAGGAAGCAGGGCGGCGTATTCTTTAACGACGCCAAAGAACTGGACGGACTTTCGGCAGATGAAATCGCAGCGGCGGCAAGCGATGCGAAAAATGCGGGCAAACCGGGTCAGTATTTACTGGCTTTACAGAATACCACCCAGCAGCCGCTTTTACAAAACCTGAAAAACAGAGCCACCCGGGAAAAACTGTTCAAAGCATCGTGGATGAGAGCGGAGAAAGGTGATGCCAACGATACCCGGGAAACCATCGAGAAGCTGGCAAGGCTGAGGCTGAAGAAAGCACAGGTTCTTGGCAAAAAAAGCTTTGCGGAATGGAAACTGCAGGACCAGATGGCCAAAAACCCGGAAGCGGCGACCCAACTGATGAACCAGATTGCCACCCCTGCCGTAGAAACGGCAAGACGGGAAGCCAAAGACATCCAGGACCTGATCGATCAGCAGAAAGGCGGCTTCAAAGTAGAACCGTGGGACTGGAATTTCTATGCCGAACAGGTAAGAAAAGCCAAATTCGATCTGGACGAAAATCAGATCAAACCCTATTTTGAAATTACTACCGTTCTGGAAAAAGGGGTTTTCTTCGCTGCTGAGAAATTCTACGGACTGACGTTCAGGAAAAGAACGGATCTTCCGGTTTACCATCCGGATGTCGTAACCTATGAAGTTTTCGATCACGACGGGAAATCGCTGGCGATCTACTACCTGGATTTCTACACCAGGGATTCCAAAAACGGCGGGGCGTGGATGAGCAACTTCGTGGAGCAGTCCTATCTATTGGGAACAAAACCGGTGATCGTCAACTGCTACAATTACCAGAAACCGGCTCCCGGAAAACCGTCGCTGATCAGCTATGATGATGTTTCAACGATTTTCCATGAATTTGGGCACTCCATTCACGGGATGTTTGCGAGCCAGAAATACCCTTCCCTTTCAGGAACCAATGTACCGCGGGACTTTGTGGAATTCCCTTCACAGATCAATGAACACTGGGCGCTGGATCCGGTGGTGCTGAAGAATTATGCCCTTCATTACGAGACCAAACAGCCGATTCCGCAATCGCTGGTCGATAAAATCAAGAAAGCGGCTACCTTTAACCAGGGATATATGACGACTGAACTGGTATCTGCAGCTGAATTGGATATGGACTGGCATACAGTGACTAATGACAGTCAGCTGATTCCCGTACTGGATTTCGAAAAACAGTCGCTCGCCAGGCACGGATTTACCTTAGCTACCGTTCCGCCGAGATACCATACCCCTTATTTTGCCCACATCTGGGGTGGCGGATATTCGGCAGGATATTATGCTTATTTATGGTCTGAGACCCTGGATAATGACGCATGGGAATGGATCAGCAAAAATGGCGGACTGACGAGAGAAAACGGTGACCGTTTCAGGAAATACATTCTTTCCGTAGGAAATTCCGTGGATCTGAACCAGGCATTCCGGGATTTTACGGGACACGATCCGGATATCAAACCTCTACTGAGAAACAGAGGTTTTATAAAATAATTTTTGATAAGCATTCATTTTTTGGATGCTTTTTTGTTTATCATTAAATTATAAAATATATTTGACCCTTTTATTTAACCTAAAAACAAATACACATGAGCTCTTTAACCCTTTTAAGTATTTCCTGGCAACACCTATTGATTCTTCTCATTTTCATCCCTTCTTATTTTGTCCCGACATTTATCGCACTGAGCAGAAAAAAATCCAATACCCTTTCTATTTTCGCATTAAATTTACTTTTAGGATGGTCGCTCATCGGCTGGGCAGGAGCTTTAGTCTGGGCTTTATCCAACAAAGAAGGCAATCAGAACACCGGTTCAAATATCGACCAGCTGACGCAATTGAAAGTGCTGCACGATCAGGGAGTCATTACCGATGAAGAGTTTGAAACTCAAAAAAACAAATTGCTCCGGTAGAAGGTCTGCGTCTGTTTTATAAAATGAATTTGAAATATCCGGGAAATTTTAAGACTTTTGCTTTTAAAATAAAAAAATGGATTGTCCCTGCTGTTCCGGAAAAACATATGAAGACTGCTGCCGGCCTTACCACACCGCAGAAAAGAATGCACCGACCGCTGAAACCCTGATGCGGTCAAGATTTGCAGCCTTTGCCATTCCCAATGGGGATTATCTGATGGAAACTACCCTTCCAGGCAAAAGAAAATACCACAACCGGGAAGATTTACAGGAATGGGGAGAAATCAATACCTGGACAAAGCTGGAAATCGTGAATAAACCCAATGTAAACAAGGTAGAGTTCAAAGCATTTTATACGGATGAAAACGGCAACCCGCAACTCCATCATGAATTGTCCACTTTCAAAATGGTTCAGAACCGCTGGTTCTATGTGAGCGGTATATTTTTAGAATAGACTTTCAATTCTCCTACAGATGGCACGGATTTTCACGGATGATTGAGGTTAATAATAACACAGCAGTCACAGAAGAGTATTTGATAGCTTGAAAACATTTCAGAGCACATGAAATAAAACTCAAAGATTTTTTAAAGCTTTTGTGCGCTTTTTCAGCCTAAGGAATTTAACTTTTTTATACAGCATGTGTATCTTTTGTGACTTTTGTGGTAAAATTCTCCCGCAGATGGCACGGATTTTCACGGATGATAACGTGGCTTCGGCTCCGCTCAGCCACCGGATAGTGATTTAAAATCCAGTGGAATAACATACAGAACATTCAGCACACTGTTTGTCATCCCGCAGGGGATCTCAACATAGTATTAGATAATCAATAAAAGGATTCTCTTTTGGATTCCTGCTGAATGACAAAAATATTGTGTTTGGGACTTTTATGAAAATCTTTGATTTTCTCTAGTGTGCTCTAAAAATATTCGCAAAGCAGGAGAATAAAATCTTATGTGACTTATGTGTTAAAGCTTTTATGGCTTTGTAACTTTCGTAGTAAATTTCTACGGTTAGATTAAAGCCAAAGGTTTACATAAAACAAAAATGTCCGGCAGAACCGGACATTGTATTTCATTTAGTGAGCTTCGTTTCCGTCGACCCCGTGTGCGTGACCGTGAGACAGTTCTTCTTCCGTTGCAGGACGGGTATTCAGAATTTCTACCTGGAAATCCAATACTTTCCCGGCCATCGGGTGATTAAGGTCTGCGATTACCGCTTCCGGTGTAACTTCTACTACAAATGCCTGGAAATTGTTCCCCTGGTTATCGGATAGCGGCAAAATAGCCCCGACAGGAGGAACTCCGGATTCGTTGAACATGTCGATCGGCAGCTGGGCAATGGCATCCGGCTGTTTTTCACCGTAAGCTTCCTCAGGCTGAATGGTGAAAGCGGTTTTATCACCTGCTTTCATGCCATGGATATTCTGCTCAAACTTTGGAATCATCATTCCCACACCGTACAGAAATGTAAGTGGATTTTCTGCTGTTGTTTCTTCTACAAGAACCTTACTTCCATCTTCTTCGATTGTGTGAAGTATGTAACTTACAGCTACAACATGATTGTTTTCGATTGTCATATTTTTTCTTTTTTTCGTGAATTTCCTCACGATTAACAGCACAAAGATACTGCTTTTGAAATCATTGGCCGAAGAAATATCAGGTGAAAAGCGGTCTTTGCAGTAATGGCTCTACTTTTGTTTCCGGGCTTCATTCCGCTTCTTTTCACGAAGCATAAAAAGATACAGGCTTTCCACTTTGGCTCTGGCCCAATCGGTTTTTCTCAGGAATTTTAATGAAGAATTAATACTCGGATTATCGGTAAAGCACCGGATGTTGATCTGCTCACCGAGTTTTTCAAACCCGTTGTAATACGCTACCAGTTCTTCCAGAATGGCATCCAGCCTTTTTCCGTGAAGGGGATCTTTCGATTGTTGTTCCATACTGTAAAATTAGATATAAATTATATTTGATAACAACCAATCCTGAAATAAAAGCAAAATCTATCGCTCTGTCTTTTCCGGTCCGGGTTGTTCCTTTTTATCTTTAAGGATATTTTCTGACATCCTTTTGAAATCTTCCGTTTTCATAATCATCAGGGTATTGTTCGGATTCCAGATGCTGACAAATTTCTTAGAAACCGTTGTATACCCTTCCCATTCGGATTCCAGATGCTGACAAATTTCTTAGAAACCGTTGTATACCCTTCCCATCCTGTAAATTTCTGATAGAGCATTAATGTGCAAATATCGGTTGGCGTGATCGTCTGCCAGTTTTCAATAACATGGCTGTGGATTCCGCTTACCGTCTGCCCGGTCTTTTCATCACTGATTTTTTGAACGATCATACTGTTGTGAAGTTTTTCAACAGCCTGCACCTCATTATGATGATCAAAGGTAATCAGATAATCATTTCCGAAGACAACAATATTCCCGGCAGAAGGTCCCGTGAGAACATAGACTTTCTTAACTTTATTTCTGATCAGCGGAACAATGTTGAGGCTGGTATCCTTGTACACTTTAAAGATCGTGTCATTTTTTATTCTTTTTAATGCATTCTGCCTTATCGTGAAATATTCGGTTTCCTGGGGCGTAAAATCTCTTCCGGTAAGATCGAGCTTTGCATCTTTCGGATTGTAATTGGCAGGAAATGAAATCGTGCCGATCACTTTTTCATCTTTAGAGAAAAAAATACATTTCGGAACCCCATGATCCGAATACGAAAAGTAGCCGCCGATATTTTCACGGTTTTTATAATTTTCCATAAAGATATCCGTGCCGTTCCAGCTTGCCGTTTCGCTGCGATACAGGGCGATTCCCTCATCGTTGATTTCTTTAGAAAGTTTTTCAGTATTTTGAGCTTTCATAGAAAAGGAAAACAAAACAGCAAGTATGATCAGAAGGTATTTCATGACAGTCATTTCCAACAAAAATAGCGATAATAATGTTTTCCCATTCATTCTTCCTTTTCATTTATCTTCTTTACATTTACCTTATGAAAATTCTGCATACTGCCGACTGGCATCTGGGCAAACGCCTGGACCGCTTTTCAAGACTGGAAGAACAGGTTTCGGTAATGGACGAGATCATTCGGATTGCCGATGAACAAAACGCCGAACTGATTCTGATCGCCGGGGACCTTTTTGATAATTTCAATCCCGGTGTGGAAGCGGTGGAACTTTTTTATAAAACCCTGAAACGTCTTTCCTTAAACGGAAAGCGGCCGGTCATTGCCATTTCCGGAAATCATGATTCGCCAAGCCTGATCGATGCACCCGATCCGCTGGCGCGGGAATGCGGCATCATCCTGATCGGCCATCCCAAGGCAGTCATCGGCTGTTTTGAGCTGGAACATTTTAAAATTTTAAAATCTGCGGCAGGATTTATGGAGCTGGAACTGAAAAGCCGGCCTTATCCGATAAGGATCCTCCATATGCCTTACGCCAACGAAATCCGGCTAAAGCAATATTTCGGCGAAGACAAAGAAGCCGAACTGAATAAAGTCCTTGCCGGGCACTGGAAAAGAAATGCAGACGGTTTCTGTGACGAGAACGGGATTAATCTTTTGATCACCCATTTGTACATGAATAAAAAAGGAGGCCCCATCCTGGAAGAGCCGGAAGGTGAAAAGCCCATCAAAATCGGAAATGCAGACCTTGTTTTTTCGGATATTATCCCGCCACAGATCCAATATACAGCTTTAGGGCACCTCCACCGTTTCCAAAATATCGGAACCGAGGAAAAGCCGGTGGTTTATTCCTCTTCTCCTCTTTGCTACAGTTTCAGCGAAGCCGGGCAGGCCAAGTATGTGGCTCTGATCGACGCAGAACCCGGCCGGCCTGTTTCGTATGAGAGGATCGCCCTGAAAAATGGGAAATGCCTTGAAAGAAAAAGCTTCGACTGTATTGAAAAAACCGTAGACTGGCTCACCCGGAACCAGGATACTTTCGTAGAACTTACCCTGGAAAGCGAGACTTTCCTGAAAGCGGACGAGAGAAAACGGCTCTACCAGTCGCACAGCGGGATTGTCCACCTGATTCCTAAAGTGAAAAGCCTGGAAACTGATGAGAATCAGCCGGGTGAAATCAATCTCAGCCAGGATATGGAGACGCTGTTTAAAAATTATTTTAAATCTAAAAACGGCGGACAGGAAGCAAATGAGGAACTGATTCATCTTTTTCATGAGATCACTTCCACTCAGTCTTAGCTTTTTAGAAACGATTTTAATCTCCTCCGGGAGCACTCAATCACCATCTCTTATATAAAATTCAGAAAATGATTCCAGTTCAGCTTACTTTAGAAGGCCTCTATTCCTACCGGGAACGCCAGAAAATCGATTTTGAAAACCTGACGGAGGCCGGATTGTTCGGAATATTCGGGGCAGTAGGCTCAGGAAAATCGTCCATCCTCGAAGCCATCTCTTTTGCACTGTACGGTGAAACGGAACGGCTGAATGCCCGCGACCGGCGTACCTACAACATGATGAACCTGAAATCCAACCGGTCTTATATCGAATTCGATTTCATCAATTTTGAGAATAAAAAATTCCGCGCCACCAGGGAATTCAAGCGGAACTCCAAAAATTTTGAGGATGTAAAAACCCCGTCCGTGACTTTCTATAAATGGAAAAACGAGGGCTGGATCCCGCTGGAACATTCCAATGCGGAGCAGCTGATCGGCCTGAGCTATGCGAATTTCAAACGGACCATCATTATTCCGCAGGGGCAGTTCAAAGAGTTCCTGGAACTGGGTGCCACAGACCGTACGAATATGATGAAGGAAATCTTCGGGCTCCAGCGTTTCGACCTACAGAACAATGTTTCTGCCCTGCATCATAAAAACCGGTCGGAGCTCGATCATCTGGAAGGCCGCATTAAAGGTTTTGAAGAAGTAAGTGAAGATCAGATTGCGCTTCAGAAAGAGCACCTGAAAAATGAACGGGAAATATTCGGGCAGGTACAGCAGGCTTTTAAAGAAACGGAAGAAAGATATGCACGGTTAAAAAACCTGAAAGCCGATTTTGAGCTGTTTCACCAGAAAAAATCCGACTTTGAAAAACTCATTTTACAGAAAGAGGAAATTGATGTACTGGAAAAAACAACGGAGGTATTCGACCGGGTTTCAAGAGCTTTTACACCTCTGCTTGCGGAAAAAGATAAGCTTGAAAAAGAAATTTCGGAACAGAAGAGCCAAAAAGAGCAGCAGCTGAGAGTATGGCAGGAAACTGAAATCCGTTACAAGCAGCTAAAAGATAAACTTTCCGTGCTTCAGCCGCAATATGAAGCCCTGCCCCAATCAAGGATACGGGAAAATGACCTGATGCTGATCCTGCAGATGCTTACATTTTCGGAAGAAATCAAGACCTTGAAGGAAAGAACACAGAAAGGCGATGACGAAGTCCGGAAGGTGGAAGCCCGCCAGAAGCTGATCCGGCAGAATATCGAAACGCTTCAGAAAGAATCCGAAGCTTTAAAATCCAAAAAATTAGATTCCCATGTGCTGGTACTGGTGGGCAACTGGTTTCTGGAAAAAAAGAGATTAGCGGAAGCCCTGCAGAAACAGATTGAAAAGGCGGAGGCTAAAAAGGCAGAAATCCACAGGGTTGCCGATGAGCTGAAATCCCTCACCCTTAATACCGAAACTTGTAAACATGATTTTCAAACCGAATACGATGCTTTGGAAAACCGGAAGAAATCCCTTTCCGAAAGACGCAGCCAGCTGGAAGTGCAGCAGAAACTGGCCCATTTTGCGAATGAATTGCACGACGGCGAAGCCTGTCCGCTCTGCGGTGCCAGCGAACATCCGCATATTGTGGAATTCGATGATGTGAATGCCGAGCTTGAAGAGATCCAGAAGGAAATTACCGATATCACTACCCGGCAGGAGAACAGGCAGAAACAACTGGCGGAGATTGAGAAAATCCTGGACCGGAAGAAGATTTTTGAGGAACAGCTGGACCTGGAAGAAGAAAGTGTAAAACACGCCAGGACCACTTTTGATCAGCATCTGAAAAGCTTTGCCTGGACGGAATTTGATGCGCACAACCGGCAAGCATTTGAAGACAAAAGACAGGAATCTTTCGCCATTGAAAAAAAGATGGAAGAACTGAATGCCCAGCTTGCTTCCGAACAGAAAGACCTGGAAAAAGAAAGGACTCATCTGGACCAATACAATAAGGCGCTTGAAAAATTCAGGATTGATGAAGCCAAAAAACAAGAACAGATACTGACCAATGAAGCCCATCTGAAAATGCTCCGGTGGACAGATTACCGGGAGCAGGAAATTCCTGGTGTTGAAGAGATCCATGCCCAGCTTTCAAAATCCAATCTTGAAACGGAGCAGCTTTACCTGCAATTGGCTTCGGAAGAAAAAGAGATGTCCCCCGTGCTGGCCCGTCAGAAAACCATGGCCGATGAATCGGAAAAAAGAATTTCCGCACTGGAACAGGAAATCTCCGTGAATAAAAACCTGATTGAAACATCTATGGCAGAACATCAGTTGGAGAAGATCGAGGAGATCCGGCAGATTCTTTCACAGAACATCAGTGTTCCCAAAACGAGGGTTGTGGTTCAGGAGTTCAGAATTCAGTTTGAAACCCTGAAAAACAGCATTCTGGAACTGGAACGGAAGCTGAAAGATTTCGCTTTTAATGAAGAGGAATTCTCAGCAACTGAACATCAGTTTAAAATAAAGGAACAGGAATTAAAAACAGCCAATGATACGGTGGTGAAAACCCTCGCGGAAATCGAAAGGCTGGAAAAGGAATTCAGGAAAAAAGAAGACCTCTTAAAAGACCTGGCACAGCTTCAGAAACGGGCGGATAACCTGAAGATCATGGCCAATCTTTTTAAAGGGGCCGGATTTGTGCAGTATGTATCTTCCATCTACCTCCGCCAGCTCTGCGACCATGCCAACATCCGTTTCCACCGGATGACCCGGAACCAGCTCAGCCTGCAGCTGAATGAGGCCAACGATTTCGAAATCGTCGATTACCTGAATGAAGGCCGGAGCCGGAGCGTAAAAACATTATCCGGAGGCCAGGCTTTCCAGGTTTCTCTGAGCCTTGCGCTGGCGTTGGCGGAAAGCGTACAGAGCAATGCGAGTGCAGAGAAAAACTTCTTTTTTATCGATGAAGGTTTCGGAACCCAGGATTCGGAATCGGTAAATATCGTTTTTGAAACCCTGATGAACCTCCGGAAAGAAAACCGGATCGTCGGCATCATCTCCCACGTGGAAGAGCTGAAAGAAAAAATCCCGGTGGCCCTTAATATCACGAAGGATGAAGAACACGGGAGCTTGATTGAAATTATTTAACTGACTTATGAAAAATTCACCGATTATTTTAAGACCAGGAAAAGGAAAAAGCATTTTACTGTTCGTCATCAGCACCGCTTTTGTCTGCCTGGGTATTTCGTTATGGGAAACCCATAAGCTTCCTGCCGCTTTCACCGTAATCTTCTTTGGATTATGCCTCCTTGTCTTTATCATCAACCTGATTCCCAATGCCTCTTATCTTAAAATTGACGATCAGGGAATTGAAATGAAGAATCTCTTCAGATCGACATTTATCCCGTGGAATGCCGTCAGCGGTTTCAAAACCAAAAGCGTCTTCCTGAGCACCATGGTCGTTTTCGAACTTAACCAAAAACTTCCGGAAGCTTCCGGCATGAAGGTAAAGACCGGTGCGTTTCCTGATACTTACGGAATGGCCGGCAAAAAACTGGCGGCGTTGCTGAATGAGCAAAAAGAGAGGTTTGACAGTATGTAAGAATAACAGAAGCCCGAAGTAGAAATCAGTTAATAAGCTCGAAGAGGGATGCCGGATGCCGGAAGTTCCTTTTGTCAAAAATACGATCAGATTCACGTTAAAAATAAAACCTCCGCTGAAATTCAGCGGAGGTCCTGTTTATAAATTCACGATTAAAGGTTTTACTTCTTTACCGAATAGTTCGATGGATTTCATCATGAGGTCATGTGCAGGATCCCCGACATCCATGTGTCCGATAAACCGGGTAATGCCGAAAATCTCTTTCATATAGGCGATTTTAGCAGCGACTTCTTTCGGGCTTCCGATGAACAGGGCCCCATCCTTGCCTCTTCCGCCTTCGTACTGCATTTTTGTGAAAGGCGCCCAGCCTCTGGAAGACCCGATCCGGTCCATCTGTGCTTTGTAGGTGTGGAAATACCCGTCGATCACGGCAGGATCATCGCTGACAAACGTATGCGAATGAATCGCAATCTGCATTTGGGACATATCATGGCCGGCTTTCTTGTATTCCTGCTTGTAAAACTCGATCAGGTTCCTGAACTGTACCGGCATTCCTCCGATGATCGCCACCACCAGAGGCATTCCCAGTTCGGCAGCCTGAAGTACCGACTGCGGTGTTCCGCCCACCGCTCTCCAGATCGGCAGTTTCCCGTCATTTTTTGCCCTTGGGTAAACGGTCTGGTTCTGCATCGGTGCCCGGAGCTTCCCTTTCCAGGTCACATTTTCTTCTGCATTTATTTTCAGCAAGAGGTCTAATTTTTCGTTGAAAAGCTCCTCGTAATCATTCAGCGAGTATCCGTACAGCGGGAAAGACTCGATAAAGCTTCCGCGGCCTACGTAAATCTCGGCACGTCCGTCGGAAATCAGATCCAAAGTCGCGAAATCCTCATAGACTTTCACCGGCTCGGATGAGCTCAACACGGTAACACCGCTGGCCAGCTTTATATTTTTGGTGATGCCTGCTGCCGCTGCCAGTACGATTTCCGGGGATGAAACCGCATAGTCGGGACGGTGATGCTCGCCCATGGCGAAAACATCGATCCCCACTTCATCCATGAATTTTACCTGCTCCAGGATTTCACGGATTTTCAGGCCTGCGTCTCTATATTTTCCGGTGGTCCGGTCGAATGACAAATCGCCGAACATTCCTATTCCTAATTCCATATTGTTGATTTTATAGTACAAAGGTACGGCAATGAAAGATCAGAAACATTGATGTTTGTTAAGAACGGAAAACGGAAAATATTTGAAGGGCAGGATGATTGGTGATGGATGCTGGATGTAAATGGGCTGAAGCCCATTTCTGTTGATGTACCCATGCTCTCTTATCTATTGAACCCGCGTGAATATTTAAATCATCGGATTCATGCTATTTTAACTTTAAAAACTGTTTTTCAAAAAGATGATAGGACAGCACAGAAAAAAGGACGGAAGAAATGAAGGACAGGAAAGTAATGATTATCCAATCCAGCCCCATGTAGATTCCTACTTTAGAGAACAGCATAATGCAGATCGTATGGAAAAGGTACAGCCCGTAGGTGTATTTCCCGAGCCATGCCAGAATACTTTTGTCGGAAATTTTCAACGCATTTTTTTGGCTTAAGGTCAATAAGATCAATCCTGAAAACAAGATACTGAATATCAGTGAAGATAATCTCACATCCGGAATTAAAGCTGTATTGGCAATGATTACGATGACAGCCAGTACCAGGAAGGCATACAGATATTTGTAAACAGCCGGAATACGGCTCAGCTTTTCGACAAGGCTGTTTTTAAATACAAAAAGGTAAGCCGGAACTGCTCCGAAAGCAAAATAATGGATATTGGTAAAAAGATCTGCCGTGTTTATGCCGTACTTTTCGTAGACCGTCTGCATGATGAATGAAAGTATGATGCAGCTTGCCAACAGCTTCGGAATATTCTTCAGGGAAATAAAATAAAAAACCAGACCCCAGACGATATAGAAATGCTCTTCCACACAAAGCGACCAGATCACCGTGAGCGGTGAAACATTCGGAAGCCGGTGTTCGAACATGCCTTTATAATTTTCGAGAAAGGTAAGCGTCAGTATCCAATTGGGCTGATACCCCTCATTGGAATACGTAAGATGAAGAAGATCCAGGATAAATGGCGTGACCATTGCAAAAAGTACCATTGCATAATATAAAGGCCAGATTCTCAGGATCCTTCTTTTAAAAAACTTTTTTAAAGGAATTTTCCCCCGATGGTTAATTTTCTCAAGAATCAGAATATAGGTGATGAGAAAGCCGCTGAGGACAAAGAAAAAAGAAACACCAATCCCCCCTTCCACAGAAAAACAGTGTAGCCAACTGTCCTGGGGAACGGGGGAGTGGTGCAGGAAAACCAATAAAAAAGACAGGAACCTCAACGAATCAAACGTATGAAAGTGTACCCTGTCTGTTTTTATGAAATTCATTATTACTCAGGGCTTATTTTTTCAGGTACTGATCAAAATAATCCGTTACTTTCTGCATCAGGTGTACGCGGTCTTTCCCGATCACGTTGTGTGGATGGCCAGGATAAACGAAATAATCCATCTGGATTCCGTTGTCTACCGCGGATTTGATGAATTTTACGGAATGCTGCCATACCACCACATCATCCTGGGCACCGTGGATCATCAGCAGTTTCCCTTTCAGGTTCTGCACTTTGTCCAGCAGGTTGGCCGTTGCGTATCCCTGGGGATTTTCCTGCGGTGTGTCCATATATCTTTCGCCGTACATGATTTCGTACATGCTCCAGTCGATCACCGGGCCTCCGGCAACGCCTACCTTGAAAACATCCGGTTTGCGGAGCATAAAGCTGGTGGTCATAAACCCTCCGAAGCTCCAACCATGGATTCCCATTCGGCCGGCATCTACGTAAGGCAGGGATTTCAGGTATTCCACCCCTTTCATCTGGTCGTTCATTTCGTTGGTTCCGAGGTTTCTGAACACCGCCTGCTCGAATTTCAGGCCGCGGTTGGCCGAACCTCTGCCGTCCATGGTGAAAATAATGTATCCGTTCTGGGCCATGTACTCGTACCAAAGGTTTCCGGATGCCGGGAAGGTATTGCTAATCAGCTGCAGGTGCGGCCCGTTGTAAAGGTATACGATGACCGGATATTTTTTATTGGGATCGAAATTGGTCGGAAGGATGATCTTTCCGTACAAAAGGGTTCCGTCGTCCGCTTTCAGGTTGACGTTTTTAATTTCGGGACGCTGGTAGTTTTTCAGCGGGTTTTCCGAAGTCAGGAGATTGGTTGTTTTCAGCGTATTGGTATTGATGATGTTGGCAACCCTTGGCGTATTCGCATTGCTGTATACATCGTACAGGTAATTTCCGTCGCTGCTCAGCATGCCGGAATGTACGCCTTCTGCATTATCCATCCGCTGCATCTTAAAGCTGACCCAGTTGATCCGGTAAAGGTGTTTTTCGAGCGGCGTTTCTTTGGTGGAGGTAAAATAGATTTCTTTTTTCTTTTCGTTGAAGCCCAAGATCTCGTTCACCAGCCAGTCGCCTTTGGTGATCTGAGCCACCAGGCCTTTTTCCAGGCTGTAGTGGAACAGGTGGTTGTATCCGGTGCGCTGGCTCTGCCAGATAAAATCCGTATTGGAATTCGGGAAAAAGGTGAGCGGATGCTGCGGTTCCACATATTTATCACTGGTTTCTTCAAACAGGGTTTTTACCAGGTTTCCGGTAGCGGCATCATACTGGTTCATTTTCAGATGGTTCTGGCCCCGGTTCAGGACGCCCACAAAAATATACTTTGAATCCGGGCTCCAGGTGACGGCCGTCAGATACTGGTCTTTTTCCCCTTCGATATTCAGGAAGGTGGTCGTCTGGCTTTTGATGTTGAAAACGCCCAACGTTACCTGGTGCGACGTTTTTCCGGCCATCGGATATTTGATGTTGTGGTTCACGGCCGGCGTTACAGACCAGTCGATAACCGGATAATCGGCCACCATGGTCTGATCCATGCGGTAAAAGGCTATGCTTTCAGAGTTGGGAGCCGGGAAAATTCCGGTGTCGATCCCGAATTCATTCCGGTGGACATTGGCTGCGCCGTTCAGGATATTTTCATTGGAATCATTGGTAACCGCGATGGTTTTCCCGTTTTTGCTGACGAATAAATTATTTTTTACGGTAAACGCAAAGGTCCGGTTGTCGCCGAATACCTTCATATTCTCTGCATTTTCGTCTACGGCAACAGTCGTTCTATTTTTCCAGTCGCTGCCTGATTTTTCCATCCACACCATTTTCCCGTTCGAGCTGAAATATCCCTGGTTCGTCCCGGTAAATTTCATCGGCGGAACGGCTTTGAATTTATTGTCCGCCCAATTTTTATTCAGTTGGGTTAAAGACACGAGGGTATCCTGCTTATTAGTTTTCAGATCGGTGATCAGATAGCCGCCTTTTACGGCCTGAATATATGATTTGCCATCCGCAGCCCATGAAAACTGGGAAATGTTTTTAACGGCCAGGTTGGTTCTCAATCCGTTTACTGCCTCCGCCATCGTGAATTTCTGGGTCTGGGCAAATGCGCTGCCTCCCAAAACCACCATCCATAAAGATAATTTATATAGTTTCATCGTATAAAATTGAATCCTCCAAAAATAAGAAATAATTATCAATCGTTAAGAAAACGTTAAATTAAAACGCATGGATCTGAAGACTGTCTCAGGAAGGGAAATATTGCGTAAATTGGATTATGAGTTATGGGTGATAGATGAAGGTCGATAGGTTTTAATTCTTTGATCTTACGGGCAAAATCTTCATTATGGACTGCGGCCCCTAGCCCCGATAGGAACGGCATCCTTTTTTGTTGCGGGTGGAGCAAAGCGGAAGCCGTGACAAAAAAGATACAGTGGATAGCGGGAAACAGCTCCTGAAAAAAAAGAAGAGACTGAAACATCATTTCTTAACCTACGTCAATGGTTTGAAGGGGAACCAGGCCTACCTTTGCAATATAATTAATCATAAAAATAATAATACAATGGCAACAAAATGGAATTTAGACCCGGCACACAGTGAAATTACGTTTAAAGTAAAACACATGATGATTTCCAACATCAAAGGAAATTTTACTGATTTCACCGCGGAAATCGAAGCGGAAGACGATACTTTCGCCAATGCGAAAACAACGGCAACCATTCAGACAAATTCTATCTCTACGAACAATACCGACCGTGACAACCACCTGAAGTCTGCAGAGTTTTTCAACACGGAGGCCAACCCGACCATCACTTTCGAATCTACTGCCCTGAACAACGAAGTAACGGGTAACCTTACCATCAACGGGATTACAAAACCGGTGGTTCTTGACGTGGATTTCGGAGGAATCAATGTAGATCCGTGGGGAAATACCAAAGCAGGATTTTCTTTTGAAGGGAAAATCAACAGAAAAGATTTCGGACTGAACTGGAACGCTGCGCTTGAAGCAGGCGGTGTAATGGTAAGCGAAGAAGTAAAAATTGCCGGAGAATTACAGTTTGTAAAGCAGGCGTAATTTTCTAAACTTATTTTGAAAGGTTCAGGGATTTTCTAAAAACCTTGGACCTTTTGTTTTTTCTAAAAGGGAACAATATGAACCTCAACGATCTTCAGAATATCAGTGATCATTTCAATCCTACGCAGAAGATGCCCGTTCTTTTTCTGGGGCACGGCTCGCCGATGAATGCGATTGAAGAAAATATCTTTGTACAGGGCTTCCGGAAAGCGGCGGCCGAAATTCCAAGACCGAATGCCATCCTATGTATCTCGGCCCACTGGCTTACGGACGGTACCAGGGTAACGGCGATGGATATGCCAAGAACCATCCATGATTTCGGAGGCTTTCCGCAGGCCTTATTCGACGTGGAATATCATGCTCCCGGAAATCCTGAGCTGGCGAAAGAAACGGCGGCCTTATTATCCCCGGTACCCGTGGAAGAAGACCACAGCTGGGGACTCGATCACGGTGCCTGGTCGGTGATCAGGCATCTGTATCCGGATGCGGATATTCCCGTCATCCAGATGAGCATCGATTACACGAAACCTCCGCAGTACCATTTCGACCTGGCCAGGCGACTGACTAAGCTCCGCGAAAAAGGCGTTTTAATCGTGGGCAGCGGAAATATCGTGCATAATCTGCGGATGATCGACTGGCGGAACATCAATACGCCTGGCGCCGGCTGGGACTGGGCCATCGAAGCGCGTGAAAAAACCAACCGATGGCTGCTGGACGGGAATTTCCAGCCCCTTATCGATTATCACAGGCAAGGTACGGCCCTTCAGTATGCGGTTCCTACCCCGGACCATTATTTACCTTTGATTTATACGCTGGGACTGAAAGAACCATCCGAAAGCCTTTCTTTATTCAATGACGAATTGATCGGCGGTTCGCTCAGCATGACGAGTGCCCGGACCGGATAAAGAAAAAAACCGGAAGGCTATTCCCCCGGTTTACCATGATTAAGCTGATGCGTATCAGACTCTGTGACTAAAAACTGTATACGGCCGGCCTTTGCCGGGAACACGGATCTCCACAATCAATTCCCGCTGATGGCTCTTATACAGAAGCCTCACAGGCCAAAGGTAGGGCAATGCTGCTGGATGCGGTACCGTAGATTTACCCGTTTTCGACTTAGGTAGAAATACTTATCCCGCATGAACCCGGGTGAAAAGGTTGGAAGAGGGATGCCGGAAGTTTCTTCATTCAACCCATCGATAACAGTCTCAAATATCAAAATTTTAAAATTCCGAAGTGACGGCTTTCTACACGATAGGATTAAAGCCCCGTCAGAAGCGGTAAACAAAAAAGCAATGCTGTAGAAGGCAACATTGCTTTTTCCATTTAATTAAATTTTATTACTGCACGGCCTGCAGAACGTTAATGTTTCCATAGCCGTAATCGGAATTCGGAGTCGGATAATACGTGCTCGATTGTCTCATTTTATTTAACACCTGATCCCTCGTCCAGGAAGGGTTTTTCGCCCACACCAGCGCTGCAATCCCGGCGGTGGAAGCCGTGGCAACGGAAGAGCCGCCTACATAATCGGTTTGTGCGTTGTAATAGCTCAATACCGGGATATTACTTCCTGACGCCCGTTCCATCTGGTAGGTAAAGTCGATTTCGGCTCCGGAATGGCAGACCTCGCATTTCTGATTGGCGGTATTTTCCTTTACGCCGGTGATGGCCTGTGCTTCGGGCATCCATGCCGGGAAGATTACGCCCACAAAATTGGTAAAGCTGGTCGAGGTTCCGCCTGCGCAGAAAATCAGTTTTCCTTTGGAATAAGCATATTTTACCCCATCTTCAATCTTGCCTACGGAGAAAATGTGCCCCATCGACATGGAAATGATCTTCACATTAGTGTTGTTTCCCAATTCCGTAAAGGCGATCTTCACGCCGTTCTGCTCATGATAGCCGTCCAAAACTACGTTGGACGCTGCACGGTATGTTACTAAGTTCGCGTTGTAAGCCACTCCTACCGGCTGCCCCAGGTTATTGCGGGGTGCCGCTGCCGCCGAAGCCATGCTGGTTCCGTGGCCGCATTTGTCTGCGGAGCCGTCGTATCCGGTACTCCACGGCCACGCGGAATCTACATAAACCCCGTTTTTGCTGATGGTTCTACCCGATGAAAGCCCGTTGTTGAAGCTGCTTCCCAGCAATGTCTGCTCGGGAGAGACCCCGCTGTCGATGATCCCGATGGTTACCCCCTGCCCGGTACTGTAACTCCAGGCATTGACGATGTTGTGCTTTGCAAACGACCATGGCGCTTTTGCATTAGGAGAAACGGTGGTATAGTCGGAAGTGCTGAGCGTTGCAGATTCAAACCCGCAGCCTGATGAACTGCTGCCGGATTTTGCCGTTGCGCCGAATTGTTTTTCGTTTTCAAAATAGCGGTAATCGGCAGGCTCCAGATACCGGATGTTCTTCATTTTCCTGAGTGCGATTACGGTTTCCTGCTTTTCGATAGCCACATCGATCTGATTTAAATAAGGATCCGAAGACAGGACGATCCTGTCCGTTTTGCCTTCATATTTCCGAATCAGTTCCAGGATTTCGTTTTCGATAGCTTTGTTATCGGCCTCCAGGCTTCTGTCGAATGAAGAACCGAAACCGATGGAAGCGATCTTGTTCCCCTGATAAATCGCACTCCACACAAAATGATCGGAAGATTCGTTCCATGAAAACCGTCCTTTAGTTTTGATGGTTTCATTGATTTTCCCGTTGATCTGCCTGGCGGTTAAGGGATCCTTCTGGGTAATCTCGGTTTCAGCCATCCCGCCCTGAAAGTCGTCCCTGTTGCATCCCATAAACACGGAAAGGGAAAAGAGTAAATAAAAGACATTTTTTTTCATATTCAATAGATTTGATTCGTAAGACCAATATATCACTTTAGACTGAATTACAGTCTTTTGAAATTTAAATAATCTTTAATTCTGTTATGCTTTGAATAATAATGGATGCTGATGAAGGCTGAAAGAGGGATGCCGGATGCAGGAAGTTCCTTTTGTCAAAAATACAACCAAGGGTTTTATGATTATATGAAGTATTTATTGAATCAAAAAGGCTTCCATTCACTGGAAGCCTGATATTACTGAACATTGGAAGGCATTGGCGGCGGTGGAGATTGGTAACCTCTCTGCTTACTTATTTTTTCAATCAGTTCTTTTCCTAATTTCTGTCCAAAATCTCTTCCTGTCTTTTCGCTTTCCTCCATTATTAGAGGAGTATTTGCAATTACTTTCTGTCCAATCGGAGTTCTATAAAACTTTATTAGTTCATCCAACTCAGATTCCGTATAATACTTTGCATAGATTGAGACGTATAAGTTAGAAAATTCTTTGGAAGAAATTTCTTTCAAAAAATCATCCCAAAATTGGTCAGGAATATCCTTATAATTTTCTTTAAAAGTATTGATAAACTGCTTAGTACTCTGTACGGTCATCTTGCTTACCCCCATAACTTCCATCAGTTCTTTTACCTTTACTTCTCTGGAAGATTGGGCAAAAGCGATAGTACCTACAAAAATAAGAACTGCTGCGGTAATCTTTTTCATCATTTTAATTCACCACAAATTTCCTTTCATTAATCAGCTCGGCAATGGCCAGCATATCCTTCCCGATCAGACGGTCGTCTTCAAGCTTTTCTACTCTGGAACGGAGGATGGCGAAATTTTCTTCGATGATTTTTGAACATTTTGCCGGTCTCCTGAATTCCAGTCCCTGTGCGGCAAACATCAGTTCTACAGCCAGGATGTTGACTAAATTTCCAAGGACCTGGTTGAATTTTCTTCCGGAAATGCTTCCCATGGACACATGGTCTTCCTGCCCCAGGCTGGTTGGGATCGAATCGGCGGAAGCCGGGAAACAAAGTGTTTTATTTTCCGTTACCAAAGCGGCAGAAGTATATTGAGGAATCATGAAACCTGAATTGAGTCCGGAGCTTTCGGTTAATAACCTCGGTAGTCCGTATTTTCCTTCCAGTAGCAGATAGCTTCTCCGGTCTGAGATATTCCCCAGTTCGGCAGCCGCCAGGGTTGCATAATCCAGGGGCAGGGCCATCAGCTGTCCGTGGAAATTCCCTCCTGAGATGGATTCTTCGGCACTCAGGACAATCGGGTTGTCCGTTACGGAATTCAGTTCCGTTTCCGCCATCATTCTCAGATGTTCGAAGGCATTCCGGCTGGCTCCGTGTACCTGCGGCACACATCGCATGGAATAAGGATCCTGCACCCGGTCGCAGTATTCGTGGGATTTCAGGTTGTCGGAACCTTTTAAAAATTTCAGCATTCTCGCCGCTACTTTCTTACTTCCCTCGAAAGGCCTGATCTCATGAAGCTCTTTTTTAAAAGGGCTTGCCGAACCTCTGTAGGCTTCAAGGCTCATGGCAGCCGTCATATCCGCAAGATCCAGCAGGTATTCGAATTTCTCAAGCCCTTTAATGGCGTGCGCCAGGATAAACTGGGTTCCGTTGATGAGTCCGAGACCTTCTTTAGGACCCAAAGCCAGAGGTTCCAGGTTGTTTTTCTCCAGCACTTCAGCCGTTTCAAAGATTTCGTTTCCTACCCAAACCTGTCCCAGCCCCAAAAGCGGCAATACCAGATGGGCCAGCGGTGCAAGATCCCCGGAAGCCCCTACCGAACCCTGCTCCGGAACCACGGGAATAATGTCTTTTTCCAGCATCAGGATCATCCGTTCGATCACTTCCAGGGAAACTCCTGAAAATCCTTTCGACAACGCATGAACTTTAGCGATCATCATGATCTTGGAAAGTTCTTTATCAATCGGCTTCCCTACCCCTACGGCGTGGGAAATGATGAGGTTGTACTGTAAAAGCGCCGTTTCATCAGCAGAAATTTTCGTGTCGCAGAGCGGCCCGAATCCCGTATTGATTCCGTACACACACCGATCCGATTCTACAATCTGCTGTACATTTTTCTGGGATTTTAAAATCTGCTCTATGGCAGTTTTGTTTAATTTAGCTTTATCAGGCGTTTTACAGATCTCCAAAACATTATGGAAACTGAAAACGTCAACACCGTATATCATTATCAAAATTTTGTCTTAAAATTAAGCATTTAGCCAGTATTGGGAAAACTTAATTTTCAAAGGCGGTATTTTCTGAAAAGCAACTGATTAATTTACTATTTTTACCGCCGAAATTAAAAAAATTAATATCCTTATGAAACTTAAATTTTTACTGTTGGCCCTATCCCTTGCGGGCAGCGTTTCTTTTGCACAAAAAGTAAAATACTCCAAAGAAGAGGTTAAGAAAATGGAGCAATACCTTTTCAATGAGGGCTTCAATACCCCTTCCACCCGAAAGACTTCTACCGTGATCCTGAAAGACGGCTCTACCCACAAAGGATTCTGCAGCAAAACCGATACGAAAAAAGGACAGATCTTTGAGGTAACCCTGAAAGACAGCCTTACCAAGAAAAACGAAATTTTCGATGCGGAGCAGATCGCCGAAATGTACATCTATCCGAGCAATGCCGAAAAGATCATGAAAGTAGGAAAATACATGGGCAACATCCGGAATTACAGCACCAAGAAGCTAACGAAAACCACCAATGGCGACAGGATCTACTTCATCAACCAGACCGTTTCCCTGAAGAACAAAAAGGACGATAAGGAATTCCTCATGCAGGTGATCAATCCGGGATTTGATGATGTTATTTCGGTATATCATGATCCGCGGGCTAAAGAAACTGCCGGGGTATCATTCGGATACGGTCCTCAGCTTGGCGGCGGGGTCATTAAATCCTATTATGTAAAAAAAGGCAACAAGGTAATGTGGCTTCATAAGGATGATTTTGAAGACAATTACGATTTCCTGTTCGGAGACAATGCCGAATTCATGAAAAAGTATCCTAAAAACTCAGTGGAATGGGATTATTTCAGCTTCCTGGTTCATGAATATACGGACATGAGCAACGGATAAGCAATAACTTTAACATAATATTGTGCAGCCATAGGATTTCTATGGCTTTTTTCTTGCTTTTTATTTCCGTAATTTTGTTATATGAATCCTTCTTTAGAATTACAGCTCAAAACTTTACCATCCGAACCCGGCGTTTATCGTTATTATGATAAAAACAATCAGCTTTTGTATGTGGGAAAGGCCAAGAATTTAAAGAAAAGGGTTCTTTCATATTTCAATAAGAATCTTCCGGGCTACCGGATCAAAATCATGGTCGGGAAAATCAACCGGCTGGAAACCACCATTGTCAACAGCGAATACGACGCCCTGCTCCTTGAAAACAACCTGATCAAGGAACATCAGCCGTTCTATAACGTAATGCTGAAGGATGATAAAACCTATCCGTGGATCTGTATCAAGAATGAGGATTTTCCCAGGATTTTCCTTACCCGCACCAAGATCAGGGACGGATCGGAATATTACGGGCCTTATGCCAGGGTGCGTCCTGCCAAGATCCTGCTGGATACGATTAAACATATTTATAAGCTGAGGACCTGCAATCTGAACCTGGCTCCTGCCAAAATTGAAGAAGGGAAATACAAGGTCTGCCTGGAATACCACATCAAAAACTGCGAAGGCCCCTGTGAAGGTCTGGAGAGCAAAAAGGATTATGACGAAAAGATCGATGCAATCCGCGGGATGATCAAGGGGGATTTCCGGACAGCCAAAGAATATCTGATGAATCAGATGATGCGATATGCCACGAATCTTCAGTTTGAAAGTGCCCAGATCGTCAAGGAACGGCTGGATGCCCTGGAAGATTACCAGGCGAAAAATACGGTGGTGAATCCAAGTATCGATGATGTAGACGTCTTCGGAATGACGAGTGACGAAACGGCGGCATATGTGAATTTCTTTAAAATCCGGAACGGAAACATCATCCAGAGTTTTACCACTGAAATCAAGAAGATCCTTGAGGAAAGTGACGATGAAATTCTGGAAGAAGCGATGATCGAAATCCGTCAGAAATTCGATTCGAATTCAAAAGAGATTCTTCTGCCTTTCCATCTGTCTGTAGAAATTCCGAATGTAAAGCTGATTGTCCCGAAAGTAGGCGACAAAAAACGGATCGTCGAACTTTCCGAAAAAAATGCGAAGGAATACCGTCTGGAAAAACTGAAGCAGGTACAGATCATAGATCCGGAACGGCATACCAACCGGATTATGGCAGAAATGCAGAAACTGCTGAGAATGCCGGTAGAACCCCGCCATATCGAAGGTTTCGATAACTCGAATATCCAGGGAACGAATCCCGTTTCGGCCTGTGTTGTTTTCAAAGACGGCAAGCCCAGCAAAGCGGATTACCGGATTTTCCACCCGAAAACCGTGGAAGGCGCAAATGACTTTGCGACCATGGAAGAAGTGATCTACCGCCGGTACAAAAGACTGCTTGACGAAGGGGACGCCCTGCCGGAGCTGATCCTGATTGACGGAGGGAAAGGACAGTTGTCTTCTGCCGTAAAAAGCCTTCGTCTGCTGGGACTGTACGGAAAAATTACCATCGTCGGTATTGCCAAAAGACTGGAAGAGATTTTCTTTCCGGAGGATCCTATTCCGTTATATCTTGATAAAAAATCCGAAACACTGAAAATCCTGCAGCGGGTAAGGGATGAAGCCCACCGTTTCGGGGTAAAGCACCACCGGACCAGAAGAACGAATTCAACGATAAAATCCGAGCTGGAAGAAATTCCCGGGGTCGGCGAAAAGACCATCGAAATGCTGCTGTCCAAACTGAAATCGGTAAAGCGGATCAGGGAAGCAAACCTGGAAACCCTGGAAGAAATCCTGGGAAAAAGCAAAGCAAAAATAATTTATGACTTTTTCAATCAGTAATTAAAATTTAAAAACAATTGATAAAAATTAAATTATTTTTCAAAATAAAATATCATAATATTTGTTAATTTAAATATTTTTAATAAATTAGCCAAAGTTAAACACAGCTTAACAACTTCTACACATTTAAATTTACAAAAATTAAGTCCTCAATTGCTTGAGGACTTTTTAGTTATGGCAAAATCAGGCTGTTTATTTCCTGGTAAATGTTTCTTTCGTATAATTGCCGTTCCCCTGTGGAAGTTCAATAACGATATTTCCGTTCTCGTAATAGCCTAAAGTAGATTCGCCGTTCTGAAGCTTTACCCGGAACACATCGCTTTTGGCAGTTGCTTTAAAAGTGGCAAAAGGAGAAGAGCTGTTGTTCCCTACCAGAATAAACTGCGAAGCATCGATCTGGACTTTCTGAAGATCCGTTTTTCCATTGCTGAATCTTACCGATGTATTTTCCACAGACGCTGAAGATTCAACCGCCGGAACAGAAGCAGCGGTTTCCAGAGCGGCCGGCTGGGTTGCTGAACTTACCTGGTTCACCGGATTAGCCGGTGATATGGAAACAAAGGTCTGTTTCAGGGCATCCTGATAGCCTTCTTTATATTCTTTGATGTTTGAAGCCCCTTTTGCAGAGGAAACAATTTTCCCATTGCAGTCTTTAAACTGGAGCAATACCTTATTGCGCAGAAGACCGCTGTCGTTTATGACATCCGCCATCACCACATTGCAGGGGTTGCTTTGGGCGTCGGCAGGCCACTGCAGCTTATCTTCGGAAATTACCGTATAGTTCTTGCCTCGTAAGGTTTTGGTTAATAATCCCTCAAGCCCGAAATCTTCTTTTTTAAAGGTCGAAAATTTTGAAGGAACAGATATGTATTTATAATCCGAAACTTTCTGCCCGAAAGCAAGCATCGAACAAACCGTTACTGTGAGAATTGAAATCTTTTTCATACTTCTAAATTTAATCATTTCTAAATTGTCCGATATCCAGTTTCAGCGAGAAGAAGTTAGAGTAGAAATTCGATCCGCCGATCCCAGAATTCGTAATAGCATAATCCAGCGTAAGACCTCTGTACCGGATCCCGATTCCCGCACTCGGCTGGAAAGAGACTTTTCTTCTGAGATCCTCAATATCGGTGATGGACTGGAACCTGTTTACCCCCAATCGCACAAAGATCATTTTCTGATAGCCTAATTCCGCGCCGGCATAAGGGGTCAAACTTGCAAAATCCGTTGAAACCAGGGCAGCGGTCTTGGCGAAGTCCACATTGATCCCCGCTTCCGGCAATACATATACACTGCTGTTGATTTCGAATATTTTACTGGCCCCTACGTTCAGCTTAGGCATTGTAAGCTCCATTTTATCTTTCGGAGCCGGGTTGAATTCTTCTCCGTTTACTACCGTCGAAAGTTCTTTCTGGTTAACACTCCAGAAGTTGACGGTCGTCGTCGCATCTCTCAGCATCCCGCCCAGCTTCCAGCCGTTGTCCAGTTTATAAATTGCTCCGACATCGAAACCGAAGCCGTATCCGTTGGCAAATTTCCCGACATTCCGGTAAACGATCTTCGCATTGATCCCGACATCCAATCTGGTATTTCCCCCGGGATTAAAAGCATACGAAAGAATGGCTGCGTAATCGGACTGTGAGAATTTGGTGATCTTATCGTAATCGATATTTCCTTCGGTATCAATAAGCTGCGTTGTATTTAAGATATTGTCGACCCCCAGCCTTACCACGGAAACGCCGAAAACCCCGGTTTCCAGCACTTTGGCATAGGCCAGGTAGTCGTATTTGGCGATAGACTCGAAATATTCAGCGTGCATGGCAGCACCCTGCCAGTCCTTTTCCACCCCCATCAGCCCGGCCGGGTTCCACATCGGGGAATAGACGTCATCCTGATTGGAGATCACGGCACCTCCCATGGCCAGACCCCGGGCTCCTGCTCCGATATTTAAGAATTCATTGGAATATTTCCTGATGATCTGGGATTGCGACATCCCGAAAACCAGGGCGAACACAAATAGTAGATATTTTTTCATCATATCAATTGATGCTTAATTTAAAGTTTTTTGTTTCTTAGCTTTTATCAATCCGTTGACAATGATTGCCAGTATCATAACTCCTGAAGCGATGTAAAAAACCGGACTCATGTGTTCTGATTCTCCAAAGATAAAAAAAGCTAGTATAATTCCGTAGACCGGTTCTAAATTAACTGTTAAAATTAACGTAAACGGCGAAATGTATTTCATCAGGTTCACCGATTCCAGCATGGGAAAAGCTGTGAAAACACTTGCCAGTAAAGCTATTAACGCAAGATCACGGTAACTTATTTCATTAATTTCAAAAATCTGCCCGCTGAACAGGTAAAAAAGCACCAAAAGGAACCATCCTGAAAATATTTCGTAAAAAATAATGTTTCCGGAGCTGGTCTTTCCAAACATTTTTCCATTAAAAACAGAAAATATCGTCCCGAAAATGGCACATAGAACACCGTAGAAGATTCCCTCCTTATACTGGAATTCCGTTTTAAATATCATTAAAATACATGAAACAATCACCACTCCCATGATAACCTCCGAAATATCAATCTTTCTTTTAAAAATCAAAGGTTCCATAATGGACGCAAACAAGGTCGATAATGAAAGGCAGCTCAGGGCAATGGAGACATTGGAGATTTTAATTGAGTGGAAAAAGCAGTACCAATGCAGCGCCATGGAAAATCCGATCGCCGCCAGCTGGAAAAATACTTTCTTCGAAACCTTAATGCTGTCTTTCCTGAAAACACGGATGTATACAAAAAGGCATACCGCCGCAAACAGCATCCTGTAGAAAACAAGAATTTCCGCATTCGCATGAATCAGTTTTCCCAAAATTGCCGTAAATCCCCATAAAAACACAATCAAATGCAACCTGAAAAGAGCCAATTTATGCATATCCTACCTTCTTATACTATTTTTGCAAATTTACAAATCAGTTTTACAAAACCTGTAATAAATTTATAATAAGGTGATTAATTCTTTAAATATTGATAAGCGCAACATTTTTAAATAATTAAAATTAATTTCAAAAGATTATACATTTGAAAATCAATTATTTGAATAAAAAAATAAATTTTCATTCAAATGTTAACTGCATATACTTGAGAGTTATGCCTAATTTTAGAATTTAATACGGACATAGAATGGAATTTTTTAAAAGTAAATACAAAATAGTTACTGGAATTACTACTGAGTACAAAATAAATTCTCAAAATCCAAAATACTTCGCAAAATTTGTGAATAATCATATCATGACTTTAGGACATACTGAAGAAGAGGCTATTAAAAGGCTAAAAAAACTTTATGAAGAATATAAGTTTAAAAATAAACTACACTGTATTTTGTCTAAACAAGTTCTTAACGCATTTGTACCAACAGAAAAATTTGAAAAACATTTTGATAATGGAATTTCAATAGATTTTTTTGAACTAATTGGTAAAGACCCTTACACGCAAATAGATGATGAATTCACTATAAAAGATTTGGAATTAGACACTCAACAAATTGAATTAATTAACACTAAATATAATATTGAAGTTAATGAGGAGGATATTATCGTATATATCTTTGAACAAATTGAAAAGAGCCAGGCATAACAAAAACTTGCAATAATGGAACTAACCTGCAAAGTTCAGCTGTTGTTATTCGGTTTAACTTTTTTGCAAAGTTGAAGATTTGTGCTTCAATGCCCAACTACCGCAAAGCCCGGAAATGTTATAATTCCTTAAAGGACAATTAAAGAAGAATTGCAGATCTATTTTCAAAATACAAAATTAATCCTAATAATAGAGACCTTTCTGAAGGCGGATTAAGTGTCTGTTAAAATGTTTTGTAATTGCTGATGACAAAATTATTATTGAATCAATGACTTTTATGGTCACCCTTTTATAAATCAACCGTTTTAATAATGATAAAAGTTTAAACCTAATGAGTTTTAAAAAACCTGTTAGGTCTATATAATCCCCAGCACATGGATTTGATATTTCCAAAAGAGCGCTCGACAGCATTTGTACCTACATATATAAAAAACCCTGAAAATTTATTCAACTTTCAGGGCCTTCAAATAATAAACTATTAAAAAAATAAACTAGGAACTAGAGAATGGTGAGATATCACTCTCACTTTCTCTATGGTAAAGTTAGCAAATAACGAACCATAAAAAATATATTTTTTGTTAAATATTTCATAAATTTCTGAAAACCAATTTATTAAACAATTGTTTACATCAATTTCCATTCCATCCAAAAAATAGTATCTTTAAAGGGAAAAAATAGAAATTTTTATGGACATCGAATTCAACAAGAGAGAAGATCAGAACAGATTAAAATTATCCGAGATCAATCGCCTGCTTTCGGAAATAAAAAAAGGAGGCGGTGAAAAGAGGCTTCAGAAGCTTCGTGACGAAGGTAAAATGACGGCCAGGGAAAGAATAGAGTATCTTCTCGATAAAAATTCGGATTCTATAGAAATCGGCGCTTTTGCCGGCTATGAAATGTATGAGGAACACGGCGGATGCCCAAGCGGAGGCGTTGTTGTTGTGATGGGCTATGTTTCGGGAAGACAATGTATCATTGTGGCCAATGACGCTTCGGTAAAAGCGGGGGCCTGGTTCCCGATTACCGGCAAGAAAAACCTGCGGGCCCAGGAAATCGCCATGGAAAACAGGCTTCCTATTATTTATCTTGTAGATTCTGCAGGGGTTTACCTGCCGATGCAGGATGAAATCTTCCCGGATAAGGAAATGTTCGGAAGGATTTTCAGGAACAATGCCAAAATGAGTGCTGCGGGAATTATTCAGATTTCTGCCGTCATGGGCAGCTGTGTGGCCGGTGGTGCCTATCTTCCGATTATGAGCGATGAAGCCATGATTGTTGAAGGAACAGGCTCTATTTTCCTGGCAGGAAGCTATCTTGTAAAAGCAGCGATCGGGGAAAGTATCGACAATGAAACACTGGGTGGAGCAACCACGCACTGCTCGATTTCAGGGGTTACCGATTATAAGGCTAAAGATGATAAAGATGCTTTAAACAGGATCCGGACCATTATGAAGTCAACCGGAAGTACGGAAAAGGCAGGTTTCGACAGAATTGAAAGTGCACTGCCGAAAGAAAAGCCGGAAAATATTTTCGGAATTATGCCGGTTTCAAGAGCAGAACAATATGATACGTATGAAATTATCAAATGTCTGGTAGACAACTCGGAATACGATGAATACAAGGCAGATTACGGTAAAAGCATTATCTGTGCTACGGCGAGAATCGACGGCTGGTCCGTAGGAATTGTGGCCAACCAGAGAAAGCTGGTGAAGAGCGGAAAAGGGGAAATGCAGTTCGGAGGTGTGATCTATTCCGATTCTGCGGATAAGGCGACCCGGTTTATTGCCAACTGCAACCAGAGAAAAATTCCGTTGGTTTTCTTACAGGATGTTACCGGATTTATGGTCGGTTCAAAATCCGAGCATGGTGGAATCATCAAAGACGGGGCAAAAATGGTTAATGCCGTTTCCAATTCGGTGGTTCCGAAATTTACGATCATTACCGGAAATTCTTACGGGGCCGGAAATTATGCCATGTGCGGGAAAGCATACGACCCAAGGCTGATCGTAGCGTGGCCATGGGCAGACCTTGCGGTAATGGGCGGTACCCAGGCAGCAAAAGTACTTGCCCAGATCCAGGAATCAACCCTGAAGAAACAAGGTAAAGAAATCACGGAAGAAGAACACAACGAAATTTTGGATACCATCTCTAAAAAATACCAGAAACAGACCGAATCTACGTATGCCGCAGCAAGGCTCTGGACGGACGCCATCATTAATCCGGCAGACACCAGAAAATGGATCTCTATGGGAATCGAGGCGGCCAACCATTCGCCGATTACGGAGAAGTTCAATCTGGGGGTTATTCAGGTTTGATCATAAATTATTAGTTATAAAATAAAAAAAGATGTGAAATTAATTTCACATCTTTTTTTATCGGATAATTTTATGATTTGATTTTTAAGAAAAGAAAACACCGGTGCGGAATCTTTCTTTATTCAACTTTTTATTAACCGCTAATCCCCAAAGGATAAATTCTTTTAAAAAGAGAACATCTTCCGGCTTGGTATCCGGCTGGTATTTCTCAATAATCTTATCCAGCGGACTGATCCTGTTTAAATTTTCAGCATAGTTTTCATCGGATGACTCATCGGTGATTTCCAGGAAGCCGTCGTCTTCCAGGAACCAGTCGGTAATCTGGCTGAAAGGTCCGTCGGTATTTTTCTTTTCCAGCTTTTCCACTTTCGGGAAATACGTCATAAATAATGTTTTTATGGCATTGTCCAAAAGCATTTGCGCCACTGCTTCGGCACCCTCCTGCTCTCCTTCATACACCAGTTCCACTTTTCCGGTAATGGCCGGAATAACGCCTACAAAATCACTAAGACGTACCGAAGTAGTTTCCTGTCCTGTTAATAAAGCCCTTCTCTCGGCGGTACTCAACAGGTTCTCGAAAGCCGTGATGCTCATCCGGGCACTGACTCCGCTTTTGGCATCTACATATTCGCTTTCACGCGCTTCAAAACCAATCTGCTCCAGAAGGTCTTTTGCCAGATCGGGAACATACACACCATCGTTCTGACGACTGTCCAGGCTCGATTCATAGCGGGTAATTTCCTTGGCGATATGGATATTTTCAGGATAGTGTGTCAAGATCTGCGATCCGATCCGGTCTTTCAGCGGCGTTACAATGCTTCCTCTGTTGGTATAATCTTCCGGGTTAGCCGTAAATACAAACTGGATATCCAACGGCATTCTTACCTTAAATCCACGGATCTGAACATCGCCTTCCTGAAGGATATTAAACAATGAAACCTGGATTCTTGCCTGAAGATCGGGTAATTCGTTAATTACAAAGATGCAGCGGTTGGCACGCGGAATCATTCCGAAATGGATCACCCGGTCATCAGCGTAAGAAAGTTTGAGATTGGCTGCCTTAATGGGATCTACATCTCCGATAAGATCGGCTACCGTAACATCCGGTGTGGCCAGCTTTTCAAAAAAACGCTCGTCGCGGTGAAGCCATTCGATCGGGGTCTGGTCTCCTTCTGCCCCGATCATTTCTTTCGCATACCGGGAAATAGGGTTCAGAGGATCGTCATTGATTTCACTTCCCTGTACAAACGGAATCCACTCATCCAGCAGCGAAGTCATCATTCTGGCTAATCTTGTTTTGGCCTGTCCTCTCAAACCTAACAGGTTGATATTGTGTCGGCTCAGAATCGCCTGTTCCAGCTGTGGTATTACCGTATTCTCATATCCGAAAATCCCTTCAAATACCGACTCTTTATTTTTTATTTTACTTCTTAAATTATCCCTCAGTTCGTCTTTAATGCTTTTGGTCTGATATCCTGATGCTTTTAACGAACCTAAGGTCTTTATATCTGGCTTTGCAGTCATTGTATGTAATATGTGATTGATAATAGTTGATTGATATTGGTAAACTTCAATACTGAATAGTTAACGTATTTTCTTCTTGCGGTTGGCTTCATAATCTTCAAAAATCATTTGGCCGAGACCATTAAGCCCTGTATAAAATGCTTTCCCCTGATTGGCTTCTGTAAATTCACTTACAAAATGCTGAAGATAAGAATCCTGGGCAATCATAAATGTGGTGATCGGAATATGCAGCCTTCGGGCCTGTGCTGCCATGTTGTAGCACTTCTGCACCACATACTCATCCAGACCGTAGGAATTCATATAATAAGTACCGTCCGGCTCACGCACGCAGCTGGGCTTTCCGTCGGTGATCATAAAGATCTGCTTATTGGTATTTCTTTTCCGCCTCAAAATATCCATCGCCAGCTGAAGTCCCGCAACCGTATTCGTATGATAAGGACCCACCTGCAAATAAGGCAGTTCCTTGATTTTAACCGGCCAGGCGTCATCCCCGAAAACGATAATATCCAGCGTGTCTTTCGGATAGCGCGTGGTAATAAGTTCGGCCAGGGCCATCGCTACTTTCTTGGCAGGGGTGATGCGGTCTTCGCCGTACAGGATCATGCTGTGGCTGATATCGATCATCAGAACGGTACTCATCTGCGATTGATGAACGCTGTCTTCTACAACCAGATCATTCTCCGTCAGATGAAAATCTCCGACTCCGTTATTGATCTGCGCATTCTTCAAACTTTCCGTCATGGAAATTTTTTCAACGGCATCCCCGAAATTATAATTCCTGAACTCACCGGTTGTGTCTTCACCTGCACCGCTTTTTTTCGTTTTATGATTTCCCGTGCCGCTTTTCGCCAGATTTCCGAAAATCTGATTCAAGGCCTGTTTACGGATATTCTGCTCCATCTTTGAACTGAGCTTTACCCCTGTTCCGCTGCCGTTAGGATCAACTTCTTCACGGATGTAGCCTTTCTTTTTAAGATCTTCTATAAAATCGTCAATGGTATATTCCGGAGTCGTCAGCTGATACTCTTCATCCAGCATCCGGAGCCAGTCGATGGCTTCATCAAAATCTCCCGAAGTATGGGTCAACAGATCGGTAAAGATTTCCAGCAGCCTGTCGAACACCGATAATTCCGGCGCCTTGTACGTTTCAAACCTGAAACCTTTCACAATATGCTCTTTCATATTCTAAAGTTACGATATAAATACAGGAATGCATCAAAGATTTCGTCTATTTTAGTTTTTGAGATTAAGTATAATAACTGAAAATTGATATTTTCTCAGGAGCTTAATCCCGCTATCCACTGCTACTCCTCACGCCTGGGCTTTGCCGTTTCTGATGCCCTTGCTTTCCACCGCCTGCTGCGGGGTATCCGTTTCTATCGGGGCTAGGGGATTTGCCGGTATTTCAGCAGCAGGCTGTGAGAGGTAAAGTTTGGGGGGATTAATGAGTAAGGGTTATAAATTATAAGTTATAAGTTATAAGTTATAAAATTACAGTCTTTTGATTTGTGAACGATTGTTTTAACCTGGACCCGAAGGAGCAGCTTGATTAAGAGGCTGGAATAGGAAGATGAAAGCCGGATGCAGGAAGTTATGCAGAAAGTTCCT
>Ga0308160_10000325_pt1 | contig 103551 bp, 93 predicted proteins | sample PhyFR1_FD_201036 | JGI IMG/M metagenome (GOLD analysis project Ga0308160, IMG submission 201036) | Phyllosphere microbial communities from UC Gill Tract Community Farm, Albany, California, United States - DLSLF.R1 | ecosystem: Host-associated > Plants > Phyllosphere > Unclassified | place...
GAAGGCAACGGCGTCGACATCCGTTACTACAGCATCATTTACGATGCGATCGACGAGATCAAGACGGCACTGTCGGGCATGCTGGCACCGGAGAAGCGCGAGACCATCACCGGCCAGGTCGAGATTCGCCAGGTCATCCTGGTGTCGAAGGTCGGCGCGATCGCGGGTTGCCTGGTCACCGATGGCGTGGTCAAGCGTACCTCTTCGGTCCGCCTGCTGCGCAACAACATCGTGATCTGGACCGGCGAGATCGATTCGCTGAAACGCTTCAAGGACGACGCGAAAGAAGTGCGTGCCGGCCTCGAGTGCGGCCTGTCGCTGAAGAACAACAACGAAATCCAGGTTGGCGACGTCCTGGAAGTGTTCGAAGTGCAGGAAGTGGCGCGTACGCTGTAATTTCCGCCTATCGCCGATAGGAGTAGCACTAGGAGTAGTATCTGGGGCCAGGAGCTCGCGCCGTGCGGCGCGGGCGACTGGCCCCGATTTTTTTATGAGCGCGCATACTCGAATGCGACGCGCACTCAAACGACGTCGTCCCCGCGAAGGCGGGGACCCAAGTTGCTTGCGTTACGTTAGCTCATGTAACTTGGATCCCCGCCTGCGCGGGGATGACGGATTTGGCGCTCACCACGGTGCAAGCGCCAGCAACAAAACAAAAACACACAGCAGTTATCAACCATGGCAAAACACAGCAAAAGCATCCCCTCGCGCGGCCTGCGCGTCGCCGACCAGATCCAGAAGGACTTGTCGGAACTGATCGCCTTCGAGCTGAAGGATCCGCGCGTCGGCATGATCACCCTGGCCGAGGTCCAGCTGACCCCGGACTACGCCCACGCGAAGATCTATTTCACCCTGCTCAAGGACAGCCCGGACGAGGTCAAGCAGACCCTGGAAGGCCTCAACAAGGCGTCCGGCTACCTGCGCAACATGCTCGGCAAGCGCCTGCACATCCACACGCTGCCGCAGTTGCACTTCGTGCACGATACCTCGGCGCGCCGCGGTATCGAGATGTCGGCGCTGATCGACCAGGCGAATGCCACCCGCGCCGCAGACGATGAAGAAACACTGGCCAGGCAGGCCGGCGACGCTGCGGCCGCCGATGCGGCGCGCACCGACGGCAACAAAGGCGCGGATTCCGAGTGAACGCACGTCCCCCGAAGAAGCCGCGCGACCTGGTCGACGGCGTGCTCCTGCTCGACAAGCCGGTCGGCCTGTCCTCGAATGACGCGCTGATCAAGGCCAAGCGCGTGGTCAACGCGAAGAAGGCCGGCCACACCGGCACGCTGGACCCCTTCGCCACCGGCCTGCTGCCGCTGTGCTTCGGCGAGGCCACCAAGTTCTCACAGGACTTGCTGGAAGCGGACAAGACCTATCTCGCCACGGTCCACCTGGGTGTCACCACCAACACCGGCGACACCGAGGGCGAGGCCATCGACACCCGGCCGGTCAACGTCAGCGTGGACCAGATCGAAGCCGCCCTGGCGCGCTTCCGCGGCCCCATCCTGCAGGTGCCGCCCATGTATTCGGCCCTCAAGCGCGACGGCAAGGCGTATTACGAGTACGCGCGCGAAGGCATCGTGCTCGAGCGCGAAGCGCGTCCGGTCACCATCCACAGCCTGGAATTCGTCGACTACGACGCACCGATGCTGCGCATCCGCGTGTGCTGCAGCAAGGGCACCTATGTGCGCGTGCTGGGCGAGGACATCGGCGCCGCGCTCGGCACCGGCGCCCACCTGAACGCGCTGCGCCGGATTCAGGTCGGCGCGCTGACCATCGACGGCATGGTGACGCTGGAAGCATTGCAGGCGCATGCCGATCCGCTGTCGCTGCTGGCGCCGGTCGATGCGCTGCTGTCGAGCTTCCCCCAGGTGGCCTTGACGGCCGAACTGGCGCCCCGTTTCCTGAACGGCCAGCGCCTGGCCCTCGGCAAGGAGCCGGCGGTGACCGTGCCCGAGGTGCAGGGCAGGGTGCGCGTCTACCACGAACACAAGCTGCTGGGCACCGCGATCCTGGGCGAATATGCGATCCTGGCACCGGAGCGCCTGATCGCCTTCCGTCCCTGAGTCTTCGGCGCAACACCGCCGCCAGGATGCTTGCTCATCCGGGCCGCATGGGGGAATATTGAACATTCAATAATTCTCGCGTGCAACGCCAAGGAGTCGTCATGCAAGCTACCCAACCCGGCCATATAACGCATGACGATGGCGCCGCCCTGGCCAATCGCGCCATGGGCGCGATGATCTTCTTCGTGTTCGGCGCCGTTTGGCTGGAAGCGTGGGCGCGGCAAACAGGCGCAGGGTGGCTGCGTTATGCGGCGATCGCCGTGGCCGCGCTGGTCTTGCTGGCACTGGCCTGGCGGCGCTTCCGCCGTCATGCGGCGGCGCGGGCGCGCCAGGGCGCCACGCCGGAGCGGCGCCGCATCGACCGCCTGTTCCACATCGTCAATGGGGTGACCTGGACTGTCATCGTCATCGCCGGCAATGTGCTGGCCAACACCCGCCATGGCGCCTGGGTGATTCCGATGGCGATCTTCGTCCTTGGCCTGCATTTCCTGCCCCTGGCCCGCCTTTTCCGCAACCCGCCGCATTACGTGACCGGTGCTGCGCTGCTGGCCCTGGCGGTCCTGTATCCCTCGCTGGCACGCGGCGGGCCATCCGATCCAATCGGCTTTCTCGGCGCCGGCCTGGTCTTGTGGCTGAGCGCCCTGTGGGCCTTGCGCGGCAAGGCTTGACGCTGGCAGCCTCTTGAAAACGGCGCCGGATACCATATATACGTCGAATCTACGACACGGCGTCCCGGCGCCGTCGTCATCCTCCTCGCCGCAAACGCGCCAAATCGGCAAATCGTTGAAATTCCAAGACTTTTCCACCCGCTGGTAAGCGGCGAGTCACATTCGCATGCTATACTCGCCGGTTTCCGAAATTGGCAGCACCGTACACCTTCGTACACCCGCAACAATAATTCTCACGCTGGATAGACAATGTCAAACACCAAACGCGCGATTCGTAATATCGCAATCATCGCCCACGTTGACCACGGCAAAACCACGCTCGTGGACCAACTGCTGCGTCAATCGGGTACCTTCCGCGAGAACCAGGCCGTGGACACCCGTGTGATGGACTCGAACGACCTCGAAAAAGAGCGCGGCATCACCATCCTGTCGAAGAATTGCGCGGTTGAGTACGAAGGCACCCACATCAACATCGTCGACACCCCGGGCCACGCCGACTTCGGCGGCGAAGTCGAGCGCGTCCTGTCGATGGTTGACTCGGTGCTGCTGCTGGTCGATGCCCAGGAAGGCCCGATGCCACAGACCCGCTTCGTGACCCGCAAGGCACTGGCCCTGGGCCTGAAGCCGATCGTCGTCGTCAACAAGGTCGACCGTCCGGGCGCGCGCGCCGACTGGGCCATCAACCAGACCTTCGAACTGTTCGACAAGCTGGGCGCCAACGACGAGCAGCTCGACTTCCCGATCGTCTACGCCTCGGGCCTGAACGGCTACGCCGGCCTGACCGAAGACGTGCGCAGCGGCGACATGAAGCCGCTGTTCGACGCCATCCTGAAATACGTGCCGGTGCGCGACGACAATCCTGACGGCCCGCTGCAGATGCAGATCACCTCGCTGGATTACTCGTCCTACGTCGGCAAGATCGGCATCGGCCGCGTCAACCGCGGCACCGTCAAGACCGGCCAGGACGTGATCGTTCTGAACGGTCCGGACAGCACCCCGATCAAGGGCCGCATCAACCAGGTGCTGAACTTCAAGGGCCTGGAGCGCGTGCTGGTGGACTCGGCCGTCGCCGGCGACATCTGCCTGATCAACGGTATCGAAGAAATCGGTATCGGTTCGACCGTCTGCGCCGTGGACACCCCGGAAGCGCTGCCGATGCTGACGGTCGACGAGCCGACCCTGACCATGAACTTCATGGTCAACAACTCGCCGCTGGCCGGCCGTGAAGGCAAGTTCGTCACCAGCCGCCAGCTGCGCGAGCGCCTCGAGCGCGAACTGAAGGCGAACGTCGCGCTGCGCGTGCTGCCGACGCCGGACGACACCGTGTTTGAAGTGTCGGGCCGCGGTGAGCTGCACCTGACCATCCTGCTGGAAAATATGCGCCGCGAAGGCTTCGAGCTGGCCGTGTCGCGTCCGCGCGTGGTCTACAAGATGGTCGACGGCGTGCGCCACGAGCCGTTCGAGAACCTGACGGTCGACGTCGAGGAAGCCAACCAGGGCGGCGTGATGGAAGAACTGGGCCGCCGCCGCGGCGACCTGCAGAACATGGAATCGGACGGCAAGGGCCGTGTGCGTCTGGAATACCTGATCCCGGCGCGTGGCCTGATCGGCTTCCAGGGCGAATTCATGACCCTGACCCGCGGCACCGGCCTGATGAGCCACGTGTTCCACGAATACGCAGCGGTCGACAACAGCAAGGGCGAAATGGCCGGCCGTCGCAACGGCGTGCTGATCTCGCAGGATGACGGCGCCGCCGTCGCCTACGCGATCTGGAAGCTGCAGGACCGCGGCCGCATGTTCGTCGAGCACAACACCCCGGTGTACGAAGGCATGATCATCGGTATCCACTCGCGCGACAACGACCTGGTCGTCAACCCGATCAAGGGCAAGCAGCTGACCAACGTGCGTTCGTCGGGTACCGACGAAGCCGTGCGCCTGGTGCCGCCGATCCAGATGTCGCTGGAATACGCGGTCGAATTCATCGAGGACGACGAGCTGGTCGAGATCACCCCGAAATCGATCCGCCTGCGCAAGCGTCACCTGAAAGAGCACGAGCGCAAGAAGGCCAGCCGCGAAAACGCGTAATCGGCTTCCTGTGTGAAGTGAAAAACCCGCTGCTTGCAGCGGGTTTTTTTATGCCGGTCCCCGTCGTTCCCGGCCTGGGCGGCCCCCTCAGCGGGAACCCTTGCTGAGCTGCCGAAGCCGGTATTTTTGAATCGTTGCGCCGGATCCAACAGACGGACTCCGGTACTTCAGTATGGGTTCCCGCTTGCGCGGGAACGACGTGTCGCCAACAAAAAAGCCGCCCGAAGGCGGCTTTCTAAACGCAGCAGGGAACGCTTAGCGCAAACCCAGCAGCGCCAGTACGCGCTCGCGGCTGACGCCGACCAGGGCCGAGCTCAGTGCCAGCAGCGAATCATAGTTGGTGCTGGCGGCGGCGCCGGCGAAGTCGTCGGCCGCCATGTTGACTTCCGGCGGTGGCGTGGCTTCGACGCTGACCTGCACGCTGGCGCTCGACAGGGCGCTGCTGGCCGCGTCCTGTGAGCGGCGCACGCGCTCCAGGGCCTGCACCACTTCGCGCAGGCTCTGGCGCAGGGCATCGGCATTGCCGCCGCCGCCACCGCTGCTGCCGGCGCCGATCGGCCACTGCTGCGGCGCCAGCGCGGGCGCCACTTCATCGGTCGCGACGCGGCCGCGGCCGCTGACGGCGATGCTGTCGCGGACTGCCGGCCAGTTGGCTTCGGGCGTCGAAAACACCAGGCTGCCGTTGTCCAGGCTGGCGCGCACGCCGAGTGGGGCGACGGCGCGGTCGATGGCGCGCGCGGTTTCCTCGCTCGACTGGTCGGTGCCGATGGTGGCCGCCAGCTGCGGGCCGCCGATGCCGCCGACCGAGAAGGCGACCGTGGCCGGCGCGCTCTGCTGCAGGCTGTCGATGTCGAGGCCGCGCACGCGGAAGCGCTGCTGTGCCGGCTGGCCGTCGAAGTTCAGGTTGGCATCGACGCCGCCGCCGGCGCTGCTCTGGCGTGCCGCCAGGGTGCTGGCCAGCTGGCGCACCGAGCTGTCGAGCTGCTGGCTGCGCTGCTGGGCACGCGGTTGGACGCGGGTCTGGCCGCCGCTTGCGCCGGACAGCTTGGCGCTGATCTCGCCTTTCAGGTTTTCCAGCTGGCCGGCGACGCGCTCGAGGTAGTCGAGGGCTTGCTGGGCGCGCGCGACCGACTCCTGCTGGGCACCGCCGACCGCCGCGCTGCTCTTGCCGCGCAGCGGGGCCGGGGTGCTGGCGGCGGCCGTCGCGCCATCCTTGTCCTGGTCGGCCGCGACGGCGTCGAGGCTGCGCGCCGGGACCAGGCGCGCCGGAGTGGAAGCGCCGGCGACAACGGCGCCGCCGGAGGTGCGAAGTGCTGTGTCGATTGCCATCAGAGTGCCGCGAACAGGGAAAGAGTGCCGATCTTGCTGTAGGCCTTGTAGGTGGCCTGCAGCGCCGTCGAATAGCCGTTCAGTTCGATCGCGGCGGCGCCGACGTCGAGCTGGCCGATGTCGTTGATCGCCATCTGGTTCGACAGGCTGACGTTGTCGTGGTTGGCGTCGATGGTCGACAGGATGTTCTGCTGCCCGCCCAGTACGGCGACCTTGCCGGCCAGGAGTTCCATGGCCGTGTCGAAGCTGTCCAGGCCAGCGGCGACGGTCTTGCGCACATCCGGGTTGTTGGCATCGACACCCGGCGCCGACAGCGCGGCAATGGTTTCGTCGAGGCTGTTAAGCAGCTTTTCCATGCCGGAGACGTTCTGGTTGGCGGTCTGGGTGATGCCATTGCCAACCACGACGCTCTGGTCCTTGGTATTGCCGGCGAAGCTGTAGCGCTTGCCCAGCGCCTTGTTGGCGTCATAGGCGATCGGCGCGGTGGCGGTCGCGGTGCCGGAGAACAGGTAACGGCCTTCCTGGTCGAGCGAGTTGGCGGTGTACAGCAGGCTGTCGCGCAGCGAGCTGAGCGAAGTCACCATCGAATTCAGGTCGTCCGGGGTATTGGCGCCATCGGCGGCCCACACCATCAGGTCGCGCCCCGAATTCATGTCGTTGACCATGTTCTGCAGGTAACCCTCGTTCTTCGACATGCGCTGCTTGACGGCGGCGATGTTGTCGCGGTACTGGGTGATGGCAGATTCCTCGCGCTTCAGGCGCGACAGGCGCACGCTGTCGACCGGGTCATCCGACGGCAGCTGGATGCGGTTGCCGTTGGCCATCTGCTGGGTTACATAGGTGATGCGCTCTTGGTTCTTCTGGAGCGACTGGTTCATCATTGCCTGGTATTGGCTGCTCGCGATTCGCATTCTTGTTTTCCTTGACCGTCTTGTCCGACTTTATCTTATCAAGCCATCATGGCCAGGGTAGCGTCGAACAGTGCATTCGCAACCGACATCACCTTCATGTTGGCCTGGTACATATTCTGGTATTCGACCAGGTTGACCGCTTCCTCATCCTGGTTGACGCCGCTGGTGGACTGCCAGTCGGCGTCGGCCTGGTTGCGCATGGTCTGGGCAGTGGTCAGCGCGACCTGGTTCTGCTGGCTCTGGACGGCCAGCTTGCCGACCAGCTGGGTGTCGGCATCGCCGATCAGGACCGTGCCGAGGCCGGTCACGGTCAGGCTCAGGTTCTTGATCTCGACCAGCTTTTTCAGGTTGCCGGTGTCGCCCGGATTGCCGTCGCTGGAAAACGCCAGGTCGGCCGTCTGGAAATCGGGGGCCACCTGCAGCATGTTGGAACCATTGCCCGGGGTGTAGACGAACAGCGGCTTGCCGGGCTGGTTGTCCATGGTTTTGCCGGCGGCAAGCTGGGTGTTGACCTTCTCGGCGATTTGCTGGGCCATTTCGGCCACGCCTTTTTGCATCGGCAGCAGGGTGTCCTGCACATAGCTGGAGATGCCGCCGAGCTGGCCGCCGGCCTTGGTCGGATCGAGGTTGAAGGTGGTGCCCGCGAATTGCAGGCTGAAGGTCTGGTCGGCACCGCCGCCGACCACCAGCGTGCCGGCCACGTTGCCGAGCACCAGCGACTGGCCGGACTTGAGCGAGACGTTGCGGCTGCCGTCCGGCTGGTCGCTGACTTCCAGCGCCATCTGGCCGGCCAGGCTGTCGATCGCCTGGTCGCGGGTGTCGATCAGCGACGAGGCATTGCTGCCGGCGGCATTCGCGTTGGCGATCTGGGCGTTCAGCGAAGCGATCGTGGCGATCGCGCTGTTGGCGGAATCGACAATGGCCGAGCGCTGCTGGCGCACCGATTGCAGCTGGGCGTTGAAGACGTTGTTCAGGCTGTTGAAGCGCTGGGTCAGCAGGGTCGCCGAGGTCACCACCTGCTGGCGCAGCGGGGTCGAGGTCGGATCGACGCCGGCCACCGCATTCATCGCCGCGAAGAACTTGTCGATCCCGCTCGACAAATTGGATTCGTCGTCGCCCATCACCTGCTCGAGCTGGGTCAGGTAAGGCTGGGTCTGGGAACGTTCGCCGAGATCCGAATTGCTGCGCCACAGCTGCTGGGTCTTGTAATTGTCCGAGAAGCGCAGCAGGGTGGTCACGCGCACGCCATTGCCGGCCTGGTTGGAGCCGGCGCTGGGCGCCACCGCCGACAGCAGGGCGGACTGGCGCGTATAACCCTTGGTCTGCAGGTTCGCCAGGTTCTGGCTGCTTGCGGACAGGGCCAGTTGCGAAGCAAGCGCGCCGGACAGGGCGTTATTCAGGATGGTCATGGTGACGGTCTTCGGTAATCGGGATCAATGGACAAAACGAGCGGGCTTGGTAATGACAGGCGACCGTTCAGCCGGCTTTATTAAGCGGTGGCAACAACTGTTTCAATATCGCATCTGCAACACCGAAGGCACGCTGGTTGGCCAGGTTCCCGGCCAGCATGTTATCGACCATGTCGGTCATGTCCTGGTTGACCTTGTTCTTCGTCGGGCTGTCTTCGGGCGCGATGGTGCGCTGGCTCTCGCGCATCTGGTGCAGCATGTGCGAGATGAAGAAGCTTTCGAATTCGACCGCTGCCTTGGTGGCCTTGGCGACATAGGCCGGATCGGGTGCCTGCGCCTTGGCGTCGGCGGCCGGGGCGACGGCTTCCGCAGCGGTCTGCTCGGGATGCAGGGGCTTCAGCGGATTCAATGGATTGAAGTTGTTCATCAGATCACCACCAGTTCGCCTTCGATGGCGCCGGCCTGGTCCAGGGCCTGCAGGATCGCCATGATGTCGTCCGGCGAGGCGCCCAGGCTGTTCACCACGTCGATGATGGTCTGCAGGCGCGCGCCCGGCGGCCAGTGGAACATCTGGCCCGAACCTTGCTGGACCGAGATCTTCGATTGCGGCGTCACCGCGGTCTGGCCATTCGACAGGGGGCCGGGCTGGCTGACCGAGGAACTTTCCGAAATCACCACCTTGAGCGCGCCGTGGGTGACGGCGGCCGACTTGACGCGCAGGCCGTCGGAAATGACCACAGTGCCGGTGCGCGAGTTGAACACCACTTTCGGGGTTTCCATGCCGGCTTCCACCATCATGTTCTCCAGCTTGGCGACAAAGGCCACGCGCTCGGTCGGATTGACGGGCGCGACCACTTCGACGCTGGTGCCGTCGGTGGTGGTGGCGACCTGGCCGTAACGGCGGTTGATGGCGTCGACGACGTTGGTGGCGGTGTCGAAATTCGGATGGCGCAGGCGCAGCATGACTTGCGGGCGGGTCGAGAAGTCGGTCGGGATTTCGCGCTCGATCATGGCGCCGTTCGGAATGCGGCCGCCGGTCGGGGTGTTCACCGTCACCGAGGAGCCGCTCTTGCCGGATGCCGACAGGCCGCCGACCACCATATTGCCCTGGGCCAGCGCATAGACTTCGTTGTCGGCCGCGCGCAGCTGGGTCAGGAGCAGGGTGCCGCCGCGCAGGCTCTTGGCGTCGCCCAGCGAGGACACCGTGATGTCGATCGCCTGGCCGCGGCGGTAACCCGGCGGGAACACCGCCGACACCATCACCGCCGCCACGTTCTTGTTCTTGGCTTCTTCGCCGTCCGGCATCTTGACGCCGAACTGCTTGAGCATGTTGGTCACCGACTGGCTCGAGTACTTGACCTGGGTCGAGTCGCCGCTGCCGTTCAGGCCGACCACCAGGCCGTAGCCGACCAGCGGGTTTTCACGCACGCCTTCGACGCTGACCAGGTTGCGCAGCGGCTGGCTGCGGCTCAGGGGCTGCTCGAGCGCGGCCTTGTTGACGGCAGGCGCGGCGCCGGCGTCGATCGCCAAGGCGGCCAGGGCGGCCAGCAGGGCCAGGGAAATACTACGCGCCAGCGCCGCTGGCCGTGGGAATTGCATCATGTCGTCCTCAGAACGGCATCAGGGGACCGGTAAAGAACCTGGTCAGCCAGCCGGGGGTGTTGGCATCGGCCAGGGAGCCTTGGCCGGAATAGGCGATGCGGGCGTTTGCCACGCGCAGCGAGGAAACCTGGTTGTCCGAATTGATGTCGGCGGCGCGCAGGTAACCCTTCACGCGCAGGAATTCCTCGCCCTGGTTCAGCTGCAGGCGTTTTTCGCCGGCCACGCGCAGCAGGCCGTTCGGCAGCACTTCCTGCACGATCACGGTGACCGCGCCGGACAGCGCGTTCTGCTGGGTGCTGGTCGAGTCGCCCTGGAAGCTGCGGTCGGCGTTGATGCCGATCTGGGTGCGGCCGAAGGTCTTGCCCAGCGCGGTGATCGGGTCCACCGCGACGGTCGAGCCCTTGCTGAAGCTGGTGCCGGCCTTCTTGCTGGCCTGGGTGGTTTCCTGTAGCAGGATGGTGACCACGTCGCCGGTGCGGAAGGCGCGCGCGTCCGAGGTCAGCGAGATGGCGTCCGACGAGAACACGCCGCCGGAAACGCCGTTGCGCGCGACCGCCGCCTTGGGCAGGGCCAGCGCATCGTCCGCCGCGGCGGCGGTGTGCAGCGGCACGTTCGAGGCGCAGCCGCTCAGCAGGAGAATGGCCGCGACGGCGGCGGTGGCGAGACGCATCATGATCAGCGCGATGCCTGCGACAGGTATTGCAGCATGTTGTCGGCGGCCGACAGCACCTTGGTGTTCATCTCGTAGGTGCGCTGGGCGGCGATCATGTCGACCATCTCTTCCACCACCTGCACGTTCGAGCCTTCCAGCGCGCCCTGTTTCAGGGTGCCGAAGGCGGCGTCGCCGGGACGGCCCTCGTTCGGGGTGCCGCTGGCGGCGGTTTCCTGGAACAGGTTCTCGCCCATCGCCTGCAGGCCGGCCGGATTCACGAAGGTGGTCAGGGTCAGCTGGCCCAGTTCGGTCGGGGCGGCATTGCCCGGCGTGACCGCGCTGACCATGCCGTTGGAACCGATGGTGAGCGAGAGGGCGTTGTTCGGCACGGTGATCTGCGGCACCAGCGGCAGGCCCTGGGCGTTGACCAGGATACCGTTGGCGTCGACCTGCAGCTGGCCGGCGCGGGTGAAGCCGGCGGTGCCGTCCGGGCGGCGCACCTGCAGGAAGCCGTTGCCGGAAATGGCGACGTCGAGCGGCTGGCTGGTGGTCTGCAGGCTGCCGTTGGTGAACACCTTCTGGGTGCCGACGATGTGCACGCCGTTACCCAGCTGGGTGCCGTTGGTGACGGTGTTGTCGGCGGTCTGGGCGCCGGGCTGCTTGTCGACCTGGTAGAACATGTCTTCGAACATCACGCGGTCGCGCTTGAAGCCGACGGTGTTGACGTTGGCCAGGTTGTTGGCGATGGCCTGCAGTTTCGCATCCTGGGCCTGGACACCGGTCTTGCTGATCCACATTGCTGGATTCATGGGGTTCTCTCTTTATCTGTTGATGCTGCTATGTGGATCAGGCGCCGAGCAGACGATTGCCTGCCTCGTTCATCTTGTCGCTGGCCTGGAACAGTTTCATCTGGATTTCGAAGCTGCGGTTCAGGGTCATGGTGGCGACCATTTCCTCGATCGCCGACACATTGCTGCCCTCGAGCGCGCGCGGGCGCACGTTCACCGCCGGGTCGGCGGCCAGGTTGCCGCCGTCGCGCGCGACCACCAGGCCGGCTTCGTTCTTGGTCAGTTCCGCGCCTTCGGCGTTCACCAGGCGCAGCTTGTCGACCACCTGCATCTGGGTCGCGCCTTCGGTCAGCACCGAGATGGTGCCGTCGGTGCCGATCTCCACCGCGGTGTGCGGGGGCAGGGTGATGGCGCCGCCTTCGCCCATCAGCGGATGGCCGTGGACGGACAGCGCGCCGTCGGCGCCGATCTCGATTTCGCCGGAGCGGGTGTAGGCTTCGCCGTCGCCATACTGGACGGCCAGGAAACCCTTGCCGCCGATCGCCACGTCGAGCGGGCGGCCGGTCTCGCGCACCGTGCCGGCGCGGGTCGAGATGGTATCGGCCTGCATGTTCGCCATGTGCACGTCGTCGTAGCCATAGCCTTCCGGCTGTCCCTGGCCGGCCACTTCCATGCTGGCGCGGAAGCCCGCGGTATCCAGGTTCGCCAGGTTGTTGGCGTGGACCTGCTGGGAGCGCATCAGGCGCTCGGCGCCGGAGGCGGCGGTGAAGATCAGTTTATCCATGTCGGCTCAGTCTCGATCGTTCTTGCTTACAGGGCCTGCATCAGGGCCTGCATCATCTGGCTTTCGGTGGTCAGGACCTTGGAGTTGGCTTGGTAGTTGCGCTGCGAGGTCATCAGGCCCACCAGTTCCGAGGTGATGTCCACGTTCGAACCTTCCAGCGTGCCGGTGTTCAGCTTGCCCGACAGGCCCACGCCTGGGGTGTTGTACAGGGCGGCGCCGGAATCGGCGTTGGCGGTCCAGCTGGTGTCGCTGATCGACTGCAGCGCGCCTTCGTTGGCGAAGGTGGCGATGGCGACGGTGCCGACCACCTGCGACTGGTCATTGCTGTACTTGGCCACCAGCGAGCCGTCGTTGGCCAGCTCGACGCCGACGAAGGCGCCCGAGGCATAGCCGTCGCTGCGGTTGGTGGTGGTGGTGGCTTCGCCGGCGAACTGGGTGGTGCCGGTGTAGTCGATGGCGACGTCGAAGGCGGCTGCGCCGCCGGCCGCGGGAATCGTGACCTTGCCGCTGGTGGTGCCGGTCAGCGCACCCTTGCTGTCGAACTTGAGCGTGATGTCGGCCGTGGTGCTGATCGGGTTCTTGTCGACGCCGTAGTAGACGTTGATGGTGTTGTCGGCCGATTTGACGAAGTACTGCGACACGGTGTGCTGGGTACCCAGCGCATCGTAGGCGATCGACTGCTTCACCATGTTGTAGCTGGTGGTGTCGCTGGCGTTCAGGGCATTGGTCGGCTTGGTCCAGCCGGCCGACAGGTTGCCGATGAAGTCGATCCCGGTGGTCGCCGAGGCGTCGATCTGGCCGGTCGGCACCTGGATGTCGCCCATTGCGCCCAGCGCGCCGCCCTTCGATGGGCCGTAGCCCTGGACTTTCTTGCCGTTGCTGTCGATCAGGAAGCCCTGGGTGTCGGTCGAGAAGATGCCGACGCGGCTATAGGTCAGGCCGCCCTGCGGATCGCGGCTGACGAAGAAGCCGCGGCCGTCGATGGCGGCGTCGAGCGCGCGGCCGGTGGTGCTGCTGCTGCCGTTCTGGCCGATGTTCTGGGTGATCGAACCGATTTCCACGCCATTCGCCTTGGAGCCGGCGTACACCGACGAGAAGTTGGCGCGGCCGGACTTGAAGCCGTAGGTGGCGGCGTTGGCGATGTTGTTCGAAACGGTGTTCAGTTGCTCGTTGATGGCCTGGATGCCGGAGAGTGCGATGTCGAAGCTCATGTCGATTCCTTGAAATTAGATGCGGTGGATGCGTTGGGTGCGGCGCGGGGCAGGGCTCAGGAGCCCGACTTGCCGTTGAAACCGGTGACGGCGGACGGCGCGACCTCGCCAATGCCCGCCACCTGCATGACGACGCCGGCGCTGGTCACACGCACGCTGTTCAGGCGTGCCGCCACTTCGATTTCCGGTGCGGAGCCGTCGGCCGGCCTGGCCTGGATCGAATAGGTGCCGGGGGCCAGGCCCAGCGCGTCCGGGTCGATGGTGAAGGCCAGCGCACCCGAACCGTGGGCGCCGAGGGCGACGGTGTGCTGCTGGCCGTCGGCGCCGGTCAGGACCAGGTCGGTGGCGCTGCTGGCGCCCAGCAGGTTGACGTTGCCGCTGATCTTGCTGCCGTCCACCTTGACGCTGTTGGTGACCACGGTGATGTCGGAGCCGACCTGGCCGCCCATGGCCAGGGTCTGCAGGCTTTGCAGGATGCTGGCGCTGGACGTGGTCTGGCTGGACAGGTTCTGCAGCGCTTCGGTCTGGGACAGCTGCGACAGCTGGTTGACGAAGGCGGTCGGGTCCGATGGCGCCAGCGGATCCTGGTTCTGGATCTGCGCCACCAGCAGCTTGGTGAACATGTCGCGGTTTTCGCCGGTCGCGGCCTGTGGGGCCACGGTGTCGGTCTTGGCCGCCGTGTTGTTGTTCAGCAGGCTGTTGGAAGTGGAAGTCGTGGTGACCATGTGATTAACCCTCGCCCAGCTTGAGCAATGACTGCTGCATCGATTTGATCCGGCCCAGCACCTCGACGTTGGTCTCGAAGGCACGCGAAGCGGACATCATGTCGGCCATTTCGGCCACTTCATTGACATTGGTGTAATACACCATGCCATCGGCGTCGGCCTTCGGATTGTCGGGCTCGTGGGCGCGGCGCAGCGGCTCGCTGCTCTGCACCACGTCCAGCACCTGCACGCCGCCGCCGTTCTGGCTGCCCATCACGGTAGCGAACACCGGCTTGCGCGCGCGGTAGGCCTCGGCTTCCGAACCGGCCGCCGCGTCGGCGTTGGCCAGGTTGCTGGCGATCGTGTTCAAGCGCACCGACTGCGCGGTCATGGCCGAACCGGCAATTTGGGAAATGTCTTTAAAGCCCATGTTTATAGTCCTGCCTTATTGTCCATTGATGGCCTTGGCCAGACCGCGCAGCTGCATGTTCACGAAGGTCAGGCTGGTCTGGAAGTCGGAAGCATTCTGCGAAAACGCAGCCTGCTCGACGCCGATCTCGACGGTATTGCCGTCGGCGGTGGGGTGGAAGGGCACGCGGTACAGCGCCTCGCCGTCGCCCAGGCTCAGTGCGGCACTGCCGTCGCCATTGTCGCTATCGATGCGTTCCTGCATCAGGGCGGCGAAGTTGACGTCGCGGGCGGTGTACCCGGGCGTGCTTTCGTTGGCAATGTTCGCCGCCAGCACCTTGGTGCGCTCGGCGCGCACTTCGAGCGCATCCGCATGGACCCCGAGTGCATTCTTGAAATTAAACGACATGATCCGGAACCTCCGTTGTACTGCACTGTGATTGGTTAAAATCGGTTTTTCTTTCGCTGACGCTATTCTCTAATGATTGCTTTCTGTAAGGCAACCCTTGTCGCTTCGACATTTGCGCTGTTTCCGGGCCTCGCGCAAGCCGCGGCGCAGCCATTCACGGTGCAAATTGAACAAGCCGCCCGTGCCGAATTGGAAAGACAGATGGCGGCTTCGGGATTGACCGAACCGCAGATCGATCTCACCGTCGTCACCACCCGCGCGGCGCCGCCGTGCGCCCAAAATATCGCGATCGAACCCCTGGATACCCGTTCTCCCCAGCGGATGCGCTTCCTGGCGCGTTGTAACGACACGCCGGGGTGGAGGTACGAGTACGTGGTCCGGGCGCGCCTGACGGCCATGGTGGCGGTCACGGCGGGTCCGGTGGCGGCCAACGAAGCCTTGACGGATGCACAAGTCACGATCGAGCGCCGTGATATTTCCAACATTGCCGATCCGATCACAACACCAGATGAAGCTGTCGGACAAATGTCACGCCGCATGTTGCGCCCAGGAGACATTTTGCGCAGCGGACAGCTCAGCAGCCCTGTCATGGTCAAACGCGGCGATGCCGTGATGATGGTGGCGCGCCGCGAGGGCATCGAAGTCAGCAGCGCCGGCGAGGCGCTCGATGCCGGCGCGCGCGGCGCCATGGTGCGTGTACGGAATGCCAACAGTGGCCAAGTGGTGCGCATGCGCGTCGCCGGTCCTGGCCAGGTCGAGCCGGTCAATTAGGAACTGCTGCCCTGTAACTTGCTGGCCAGGCGCGACAGCTTGGCCGCATACGACGGGTCGGTGGCATAGCCGCCCTTGGCCAGGCCGGAGGCGAAGGCGTGGGCATCGCTGCCGGTGCCGAGCGCGCCGCGGAAGCGCGGGTTATCGCTCAGCATCTGCGCATAGTCGCGGAAGGCGCTGGCCTGGTCCGGGTAGGCGCGGAAACGGGCACTGGTCTTGATCGCGGCGCCGCCCATGTATTCGGTGGTGCCGGCTTCGGCCACGTCGCCGCGCCAGGATTGGTTGGCCTTGATGCCGAACAGGTTGTAGGTCGAGCTGCCATCGGCATTGCGCAGTGGACGCTGGCCCCAGCCCGATTCCAGCGCGGCGTGGGCCGACACCAGTTCCGGCGCCACGCCCAGCTTGTCGGCCGCTTCCTTGGCCCAGGGCGCGATGCTGTCGAGGAAGGCCTGCTGGTCGGGCGAGGCGTCGGCGTCGCCGATGATGGCGCCGGCGGCGCCGGCCTGGCTGCTGCGCGCGGCCCAGACCTGGCCTTCGGCGCTCAGCGCGTTGCCGGCACTGCCGCCTGCCATCCAGCCTCCGCCGCCGTTCTGGATGAAATCGGCGACTTCTCCCTGCACTTCGCCGAACACGCCGCCGAAGCCGGCGCCATTGGCACTGCCCATGCCGGCGGTAGGGCGGGTCGGCGCGGTCGCGGCCAGCGCCGGGATCGCCGCGGTGAATTCAGCGTGGCGCATAGGTCTGGTCCTCGCCGTGCAGCAGACGCTGCATCACGGAATGCTGTTCCGCCATCAGGCTGGCGTTGCGGGTGGTGGCACCCTTGCAGGCGCGCACCAGGGTTTCCAACTGTTCCCAGGCGGCCGTGGCGTCGTCGCGCTGGGCCGGTGCCAGGCTGGCGAACAGCTGGTCCATGCCGGCCTGCTGGCCGAACAGGGCGCGCACCAGTTGAACGCGCTGCTGGCGCCGTCCTTCCATGGCGTCCAGTTGCGGCGTCAGGTCGCCGGCCAGGGCCGTCAGTTCGGCGCCGCGGTGGCGCAGCGCGGCCTGGAACTGGCGTTCCAGCAGGTCGCGGATGGCGCTGGAGGCCTGGATATCGTGCTGGATCCCGTCCAGCAGGCGCGCCAGCGCCTGGTCACGTGTCATTCTGCTCATGTCAGGTCGGGCTGCCGTGGAAGCGTTGCATCAGGCCGGCCAGGCGGCCGGCGTCGAAGGGCAGCTCGCCCTTGGCCAGGGCGTCGCGCAGTTCGGCGACGCGGGCGGCGTCGAAGTCGGGCAGGGCGCGCAGTGCGGCCTGGGCCGGCTGCAGGACCGCCGATTCGAGCGGCTCGGCGGCGGCCGCCGAGATGGGAGCGGCAACCGGCGCGGCGGCGGCAGCACCGGATTGCGGGCTGATGGAGACGGTAGGAGTCGAGACGCCCGTGATCTTCATGCGTTGTCCTCTGGATTTCGATTGAATCGTCATGGTTTTTTCGCCAATTGGCTGCGCAGGTCCTGGAGCGCCTCGTCGCCGGCCTTGCTGACCGTCACGTCCTTCGACAGCGATTCGGTCGTGCCCGGCGTGCCGAACATCGCCTTCATGCTGGCGGCCTGGGCACTGGTCAGGATCAGGAGTTCGATGCGGCGGTTCGCCGCCGCTTCCGGTGTCTTGGTGTCGAGCGGTGCGCGGTCGGCCATGCCAACCACTTGCAGCACGCTTTCGGTGCGCATCCCGCCACTCAGCAGTTCACCTCGCGCAGCCAATGCGCGGTTGGCCGAGAGGCTGGTGTTGGAATAGCCGCTCGGACCCTTGTAAGTGTACTGCAAGGAATCAGTATGTCCCACAATCAACATCTGATTTTCCATTTTTTCGAACAATGGCGCCATCGCACGCAACAGTTTTGCGAATTTTCCGGTCGGTAGCGGGCTGCCGCGCACGAACATCCCCTGGCGGTCGGTATCGTGCAACATCACGCGCAAGCCGTTCGGCGTGACCACGGTGGCAAGATTCGATGACAGTCCGGCATCCGCGCTCATCTGTTCCAGCGCATGCGCAAGGGCCGCCAGTTCGGACGGCGATTCGTACTTGGTGCGCACGGCATCCTGGGCGCCGGCATTCGGCCCGGCGCTGCCGCCGTTACTCTTCGGCATCTCGAAACGCTCGATCAGGCTGCCGCTGGGGCTGCCCTCGATCTGGGGCTTGCCGCCGCTGCCTTCGATCAGGCCGCTGGCCAGGTTGTCGCGCACGATTTTCTTGGCCTGCTGGGCGTCGCGCGAGGCGATCAGCCACAGCACCAGGAACAGCGCCATCAGCGCCATGCAAAAGTCGGCGAAGGCCACCTTCCAGGCGCCGCCGTGTTCGTCGTCGTGGTGCTTGCCGCCGCCACGCTTGACGATGGTTTCGCCATGGTGGTGGTCGCCGCCTTTTTTGTTTGCTTGCATATGTCGGTCCGGTCTACGCTAACAAGGCATCAGGCCTTGCGCTTGGCGCCGGCGTCTTCGCCGTCGGCCATCGCGTTCAGCCAGGCTTCCAGTTCGGCGAAGCTGGGTTTGGTGTTCAGCTGGATCAGGCGGCGCCCGGCGTCGATCGCCAGCAGCGGCGGCTTGCCGGCCACGTGGGTGCACAGCACGACCTTCACGGTTTCCATGGTCGAGGCTTCGGAATTGACCAGCTGCTTCATCATGCCGGAAATCGGATCCAGCACCCCGTAGCAGAAGAAAATACCGATGAAGGTGCCGACCATGGCCGCGCCGATGTGTTCCGCGATCTCGGCGGTGTCGGCGCCTTCGCCGACCGAGTTCATGGTGATCACGATGCCCAGCACCGCGGCCAGGATGCCGAAGCCCGGCATGCCCTCGGCGACCTTGTGCAGCGATTTCGACGGCTGGCTCAGTTCTTCGTGGATGGCTTCCAGTTCCTGCTCGAGCACGCCTTCCAGCTCGTGGGCGTTGATCTTGCCCATTGCCATCAGGCGGAAATTGTCAACGATGAAGGCCAGCAGTTTCGGCTCTTCCAGGATCTTCGGGTAGCGCTGGAACATCGGGCTTTCCTTGGGCGCTTCGACGTGGGCGTCGAGCGCTTTCAGGCCGCCGGCGGCGGTCTGCAGCAGTTCGTACATCAGCAGCAGCAGCTGGCGCTGGAATTCCGAGTCGTGTTTCTGGCCGCCGGCGATTTTCTTCATCTGGCCCATCAGCTCGACCAGCACGTGCTTGGGGTTGGCCAGCACCAGGGCGCCGAGGGCGGCGCCGCAGATGACGATCAGTTCGTTCGGCTGCCAGATGGCGAGGGCGGTACCGCCCATCAACATGTAGCCGCCGAACACGGCGCCGAGCACGATGAGGATGCCAAGGATTTGCATGATTGTTGTTACCTTTCTTGTCGGGCGTTCAGGCCTGGGCCAGCGCCGCTTTCATTTTTGCCAGGGCGCTCTTGTTGAGCTGGCAGACGCGGGCGTCGGACAGGTCGAGCACGGCAGCAATTTCCTTGTAGCTGAGCTCGAATTCATAAATCATCTGGATCACGCGCTGTTCGCGCTCGTTGAGGGCGGACAGTGCCAGTTCCAGGTTGCGCCGCACCAGGTATTGCTCTTCCGGTCCGGGGGTGGCGCTGGCGCGCTCGGTGCTTTCCTGCAGCACGTCGTCGAAGCTGAGCAGTTCCTCGGCGCAGTCGTCGAGCAGGAACTGGCGCCACTCGTCCTGGGTGATGCCGAGCGCCTCGGCCGCTTCCTTGTCGTTCGGCTCGCGGCCGAGACGGCGGGTGAGGGCACGCACGGCGTCGCGCATCTTGTGGCTGTCCTGGCGCACCGCGCGCGGACGCCAATCCTGGCGGCGCAGCTCGTCGAGGATGGCGCCGCGCACCCGCAGCGAAGCGTAGCTGGCGAAGCCGGCGTCGGGCGTGCCGTAGCGGCGCAGCGCCTCCAGCAAGCCCATCAGCCCGATCTGTTCCATGTCGTCGCGTCCCATCGCACCCGAGACCTGCGAGGTCAGCTGGCGCGCGATGCGCTTGACCAGGGGCGCGTAGGCGACCAGGTGACGCTGTTCGTCCTTGGCGCTCATGGCCGCGTGGATGGCGGCGTCGGCGTATTCGGTACTGGCGTAACTGTCGGCGTAGTCGGTCATGTATGCCACGATGTCCCCGGGGTTATTCGATGATCAGCTTGCCGATCATGACTTCGGCGAAAGGCTTTTCCGCGTGCTCGTGCTCGTAGTTGGCGTCGAACGCATGGTTCAGCTTCTCGGCGTACTTGTCGACCGACATGGCCGACGCTTCTGCCATCGTGTAGCCGGACAGGGTGCGCACGGCCAGGCTGCGGATCAGCGGCAGGTTTTCCTTGGTTTCCTTTTCCTTGGCATGCTCGGTGGCCAGCACCAGGTCGGTCGACAGGTAGTGCGATTCGGTTTCGTTGGGGCCGCGGCGCAGCATCACGATCACCTTGTCGAGGGTGACGTACTTCATCGGCTTGGCTTCCTTCGGCTTTTCGGCTTCGGCTTTCTTTTCGGTGCCCGCGGCGGCGGCCGGCTTGGGCATGAACCACCAGACCGCGCCACCGGCGCCGGCGGCGCTGATGAGGACGGCGCCGGCGATGGCCAGTATCATTTTCATTTTCATATTGCTGTTTTTCGGTTTGACTTATCGGTTAAGCGTCGCGGCCGCCGAGCGAAAAGACGGAGGACGGGTTGCCGGCTTCGGCCAGCGCGCGGCCGGGCTCATCCTGGTCCCGGCCCTGGCCGCGGCCGCGGCCTTGCTGTTGCTGCTGCGGGTCGCCGAAAGGCGACGCGCCATTGTTCTTCGGTGTCGGGGTCACGGACACCGCAACGTCGGTGTACTGGCGTTGCGCCAGGTCGCTGCGCAGGTTGTCGCTGACGGTCTGCAGCTGGCGCAACACGTCGCCATTGCTGGCCGAAATATTCACTTCCAGCGTACCGTTGCTATGGCGGATCGCGATATCGATGCGGCCCAGCTGGGGCGGCTCGAGGCGGATGGTGGCTTGTTCCATGTTCTTGCCGACCTGCAGGTTCAGGCGCTCGCCGAGCGCTTCCTGCAGGCTTTGGCGCCAGGCGGTCGGCGGACCGGCCAGCTTGACGGTATCCGGCGCCGGCTGGGCCGCGGCGGGCGTGCCGGCGATTGCGGCGCCGGCGGCCGGCGTCGCGGTGTTCGGTAGTGCGGCGGCGCTGTCCTGGCTCGCATCGGCGCTGGTGCCGCCTGCATTGCCGTTGGCTTGGGCGTTGCCGGCAGCCTGGATGGCGAAGCGCACGGTGGCGTCGTCCGGACGCGCGGCCTGGCTCGACAGGACCGGCAACTGGGCCAGCGCGATGTCGGCGCGGCGGCCGCCGTCCTGGGTGCCCGCGGCCGTGCTCACGCCGATGGCGGCGCCCTGGCCGGCGCCCGGCTTGGCGCGTGCGGCATCGTCCTGGCTGTTGGCGCGGACGTCGCCGGCGGTGTTGCCGGTGCCGGTGTTGTTGCCCTGGGCGCTCTGTACCGCCTGTGCGATCTGCATCGGGGTGAGCGGCATCAGCGGCATTGCCATCGCGGCCAGCAGCGGGGTGTCCTGGACGGCCGCCGCAGCTTCGTCGGCGGCCTGCTTGCCGTCATCGGTGGCGGGAGCGGGAGCGGAGGCAGGGGCGGACGCATCGGCGCTGACGCTGGCCGGCAGCATCGCCATGCCGGCCGACAGGGCCGCCGACAGCGCTGGTGGCAGTGCGGAATCGACGACGTTCGCAGCGCTGTCGGCCTGCTGGCCAAGCCATTGGGCAAACTGGGTGGCGGGCGCGGCGGCGGCCCCGGTGGTGGTGGCCGGGGTGGTGCCAGTGGCGCCGGCAGCGCTACTCTTGGACGAGGTGGCGCCGGTAGCCGCCGGAACGGCTTGCGCCGCCTGCACGGGCTGGGCCGCGCTCGCTGGCTGGGTCGGGGTGGCGGAAGTGCTGACTTGGGTGGAGATCATGCTTGTACCTGGCTCGTGCCTGATTCGGTTTCGCTGTGCATCGCATACGCGATCCAGCCATCTTTATTGCTGCGCAGTTGTTCCAGGCGAGCGGCGATCTCGCCCGAGGCGGCGGCGGCCGCCGCGAAGGCCAGGTCGTGCGCCGCGCGCAGCCGTGTCACGGCCTGGCGTTCGGCCGCGCTCCACGGACCGCGCGCTGCGAGGGCTTGCAACTGGGGTGCCAGCGCGTCCACGTGCTGGCCGAGCAGGGTCCAGTCGGCGGCCGCGGCCGCGCCGCGCAGGGCGTCGCCCATGCGCAGCAGCTGTGCCTGACGCCCCGTGCGCGGATCAGCCATTGCGTGCCTGTACGCCGGCCCAGCCCTGGCGGATCGTACTCATGATTTTCACGACCTCGTCGACCATCGCCGGATCCTGCTTGACGCCGGCGCCGTGCAGGTGCTTGGCGCAGAAGTCGTACAGGTTGGACAGGTTGGCCACGACCTGGCCGCCGCTCTCGAAATCGAGGGAGCTCGACAGGCCGTTGATGATGTCGACGCACTTGTTGATGCTCTGGGCGCGCGCTTCGTAGCGCTTGGCGACGATGTGGGCGCGGGCGCGCGCCAGCTCGTCGAGCAGGCCGTCGGTGAGCAGCAGCACGAGTTCGATGGGCGAGGCGCGCGAGGTCTGCGCATCCAGGCTGGTCGCGTGATAGCTGGCGTAGGCTTCTTGGTAGGACATCGGGATTCTCTCAGGCTTCGGTTACGACTTGTCGCTGCCGAACAGGGCGTCGAACAGGGAGACGTTGCTGGTCATCTTCGACTGCAGCGTCTGCAAGTCAGTAAATTGTTTCAGGTAGCGCGCATAGGCCGAATCGTACTTGGCGTCGAGATCGGTCTGGCGCTTGGTCGTGTCGGACTGCAGCTTGGTATTCGCGTCCGTGCGTGTCTTGATCTGTCCGGCGGTGCTGTTGCTCCACTGGTTCAGGTAGGTGTTCAGCGAGCCGGCCACGCCCTTCGGCGCGGTGGCGCTGCTCGAACCGATCAGGGCGTCCAGACCGGTCGGACTGGCTTCCAGCTGCTTGGTCAGGCGTGCCGAGTCCAGCGCCAGGCTGCCATCGCGGTTGGCGGTGATGCCGTAACTGGCCAGCGAGTCGCCGCTGCTCGGGCGCAGCATCGTCACCATCGCGCTTTGCAGCGCCTTGATGCCGGCATCGTGGGCGAAGACGCCGGCCGCCACGCTGGTGGCCGGGTCGCCCGGATCGACCAGCTTGTCGATCGCCGCCTTGAGCGTGTTGTAGGCGTTGACGAAGGACTGGACGTTGGCCACGGTGCCGCTGCTGTCGCTGCCGACCTTGAGCGTGAACGGGTTTTCGCTTGCGCCCTGGGCGCGGGTGAAGGTCATCGTCACGCCGTCGATATTGGTGAAGGTATTCGACGCCTGCTGGATCTTGGTGCCGACGACGCCGGTGATGGGATCGGGATCGGGCTTGCCGCCCAGGTAGACGATGGCATCCTGGGCCTGGGTCACCAGGGTACGGTTGCCGAGGCCGGTCTGCAGATCGGTGTCCGTCACGCCCGAGGCATCCAGCGAGATGGTGTTGGCGGCACCGGTATTCTTCGAGGTCAGCACCAGACGCGGCGTGCCGTCGATGGTGACCACGCCGGCCGACACCTGGCCGGCATTCGCCGGGGCGCGGTTGATCGCGGCTGCCACTTCGCGGATGCTGAGCGTACCGTCGCCGTCGGTGTTGGCATTCGCCAGCGACAGGTCGACGTTGAAGCTGACGGCGGGGGCGCTGGTATCGCCTTCGTTCGACAGCTTGACCTTCAGGATGCCGCCGGCGTCGTTGCCGTCAGCCAGGCCGTCGTAGGAGACCTGGCTGGCGGTGGCCAGCTGCTTCACATACACGTTATAGGTGCCGGCCGCGGCATTGGCCTTGGCGCTGGCGCTGCCCACGGTGGTGTCGGACAGGGTCGCGCTGGAGGACAGCACCGACTTGCCGACGCCGGCCAGGCTGTTCAGGCTGGTCTGGAAGCTCGAGATCGCCGAGCTCAGGGTCGACAACGCCTTGCTGGTCGCGGTGGCGGCCTTGGTCTGGTTGTCGATACGCTGCTGGGCGGCGGCCGTCGACTTTTGCGCCAGCGCTTGCGCGGTGCTGGTCGGGTCGTAGGTTGGGGCGGTGATTACTGATGCCATGTCTGTTCCTTTGGTTAGTCGGCCCGTCCGGCCAGCCACGACTGCGTGGCGATGTCGTCTTCGCGCTTGCGCTGCGCGCGGTCCTGCTCGCGTGCGAACGCGGTTTCGTGCTGGGTTAGTACCTTGTCGAGCAGCTCGCGCCGGGTCCAGGCCTGAGCCAGGTTGCGCTGCGAGACCGCCATGTTGGCTTCGTGCAGGTGCAGGTCGATGCGCTGGGTATCGGCCAGCGCGAACACGGCTTGCTTGTAGTTGCCGATGTTCGCCGCCAGCACCGGCGACAGGGCGCCGCCGCTATGACCTGAGGGCCCGCTGCCCACCGCCAGGTCGGTCAGGCGCTCGACGCTGGTCCGGTAGCGCGTGCGCGTGGCTTCCTGCTTGGCCAGGTCGGCCTGCAGGCGTTCCACTTCGGTGCTGCGCAGGCGAACCAGCGTGCCCAGGCTATCGATCGTATTTTTCATGGTCATGACATCATCGCCTTCAGGCCGTCCACGCTCGGTGCGAACGGCGCATCTTCACGCGTGCCCTGGCACAGGAATTCTTCGATGTGCGGATGCAGCTTGACGGCGCGGTCGGTCTCCGGATCGGCGCCCGGCTGGTAGGCGCCGAGCGGGATCAGGTCGCGCACCCGCGCATGTTTCGCGATCGCCGCTTTCAGCTTGCGCGCGGCCAGCGTGTGTTCGGGCGACACCACCTGCGCCATGCAGCGGCTGATCGACTGCGATACGTCGATCGCGGGGTAGTGGCCGCGTTCGGCCAACTCGCGCGTCAGCACGATGTGGCCGTCGAGAATGGCGCGGGCGCTGTCGACCACCGGATCCTGCTGGTCGTCGCCTTCCGCCAGCACGGTGTAGATGGCGCTCATGCTGCCTTTCGAACCTTCGCCGTTGCCGGCCGATTCGACCAGCTGCGGCATGTTCGAGAACACCGACGGCGGATAGCCGCGGGTGGCCGGCGGCTCGCCCAGCGACAGCGCGACTTCGCGCAGCGCCATCGCGTAGCGGGTCAGCGAATCGCACAGCAGCAGCACGTTCTGGCCGCGGTCGCGGAAGTGGGCCGCGATCGAGTGGCATAGTTCGGTGGCCATCACGCGCATCATCGGCGATTCGTCGGCCGGCGCCACCACCAGGACCGCGCGTTTCAGGCCTTCGGGCCCGAGCGACTTCTCGACGAATTCGCGCACCTCGCGGTTACGCTCGCCGATCAGGCCGACCACGATCACGTCGGCCACGGTCTGGCGCGTGATCAGGCCGAGCAGCACCGACTTGCCGACGCCGGAACCGGCCATCAGGCCGACGCGCTGGCCCTTGCCGATGGTGAGCATCGAATTGATGGCGCGCACGCCGACGTCCAGCGGTTCCTCGACCGGCGCCTTGCGCAGCGGGTTGACCTTGGGCGGGGTGGTGGACAGGGTCTGGTCGCCGCCGAGGCGGCCCAGGCCGTCGATCGCCTCGCCCAGGCCGTTCACCATGCGGCCCATCCACGACGGGCCGATCTGGATGCTGGACGGGCCGATGGCCGGCAGCACGCGGGCGCCGGTCACCAGGCCGTCGGCCTTCTTGAACGGCATCAGGTAGGTCACCTTGTCGCGGAAGCCCACGACCTGGGCGTCGAGCCAGCCGCCATCGACCGTCTCCACGCGGCAGCGCTGGCCGGTGTGCAGCTTGCAGCCCACGCTTTCCAGCAGCAGGCCCTGTACCGCGACCAGGCGGCCGGTGGGCGTCGCCACCGGCACCGCGCCGATGTCGAGCGAACGCAGGGTGTCGGCCAGGCCGCTCATGCGGACTCCTTGTCGGCGGCGTCGGCATCGGCCGCGGCCAGGCCTTCACGTACCTGCTCCATGCAGGCGGCAAGGCGGTTCTGGCAGCCGGCGTCGACTTCGTGGTCGCCGGCCTTGACGCGGCATTCGCCCGGCACCAGGCTCGGGTCGGCCAGCAAATTCCATTTCTTGGCGCGCTTCGGATCGAGTTCCTGGATGCGCTTCATTTCTTCCGGATTGAGCAGCACTTCGACATCGTCGCGGGTCGGCGGCATGCCGGCCAGGGCCTCGTCGACCAGGGCCAGCATCTGCACCGGCTGCAGCGCCAGTTCGGCGCGGATCACCTGGCGCGCGATCTTGCCGACCAGGTCGACCACTTCGTTGCGCTGGGCGTTGCGGTATTCGGTCTTGAGCTTCTTCAGCGCGCGCAGCATGGCGTCGACCGGCTTGACCGCGGCTTCGATCTCGGCCAGCGCCTGCTGGCGGCCTTCTTCGTAGCCGCGTGCCACGCCCTCGGCATGACCGGACTCGAGGCCTTCGCTGCGGCCCTGCTCGAGGCCGACGTCGTAGCCGTCGCGCTGGCCCTGGCGGTAGCCGTCGGCCACCGCGCCCTGCCAGTCCTCGCCGCTGCCCGACGACGGCGCGCTGGCGCCGCCGTTGGCCACGAAGTGGGTCAGCGGGGGGAAGTGATAAGGCCGGAATTGCTTCATTCGGCGGTCGCCTCGGCGAACAGCTGGACTTCGATCTCACCGTTGTCGGCAAGCTCCTTGACCGAAGCCATGATCTCGCGGCGGGTCTGCTCGATGCGCGACATCGGCACCGGGCCGGAACGGCGCATCAAGTCCTCGAAGCTCTGGGCCTGGCGCTTCGGCATCGCGCCCAGCAGGACGTCGCGCAGGGCCGGCTCGGCGCCCTTGAGGGCGATCGCCCACTGCTCCAGCGGGATCTCGTCGAGCAGGCGCGAGATGGTCTGTTCGGTCTGTTTCGACAGGATGAAGAAGTCGTACATCGACATCTCGATCTTCGACACCACGTCCGGATCGTGGGCGCGCAGCAGCTCGACCATGGTGGCGCGGTTGTTCGGCAGGCGGTTCAGGATCTCGGCGGTCTGGCGCACGCCCTCGACGGTCGAGCTCTGGGTATCGAGCGAGGACAGGCAGCGCTGCACCAGGTCTTCCAGTTCCTGCAGCAGGTCGCGGTCGATCTCTTCCAGGCGCGCCAGGTTCAGCAGCACCAGCTCGCGGCCTTCTTCCGGCAGCGCGTCGATGATCTGGCCGGCCAGCGCGGCCGGCAGGAAGGCCAGGAACACGGCCTGCATCTGCACGTGCTCGTTGGCGATGTAATCGGCCAGCCATTTCGGCGAGGCGTACTGCAGGCGCGCCATCATCGGACGGATCGCGTCGCCGTAGATCGTGTTCAGGACGCTGTTGGCGATCTCGCTGCCGAGCGCCAGGTCGAGCGAGCGCTTGAGGTAGCTGCGCGAGGCGCCATGCAGGCCGCTCTGCTGGCGGTAGTCGTCGAAGAACTTCTGCGCGGCGTTCTTGACGGCGTCGACCTTGATGCCGCTCATGCGCGACATCACCTGGGTCAACTCGATCAGTTCCTCGCGCTCGAGGCAGCGCAGCACGGCGGCGGCCGGCTCTTCGCCGATCGACAGCAGCACGATGGCGGCCTGCTCGACCGGGGTCAGGGCTACTTCTTGCATATCGTTACTGTTCAGTTCCGGCATTTTTCTTTTGCACCCATTGTTTGACCACTTCAGCGACCCGCTCCGGTTCCTTTTCCGCCAGGACCTTCAAGTGGTCGACCATCACATCCACGGCCGAACCGGCCGGGGGCAAATCGTAATTCTCGAGCAGCGGCTGGACCGCGCTGGTGCCGCCCAGGGCGGCGGCGCCGGGCGCCAGGCCGAGTGCCGCCGGGTTGCCCGGTGCTGCGCCGGGTGCCGCCAGGGCACCGGCAGCGCCGCCCGCCAGGGCCGGGGCACCAGCCGTGGCGCCTGCCAGTTGCGGCACGCCGGCTTGCGGCGCCACGCGCTGGGTCAGCATGCGCATCAGCGGACGCAGCACCAGGAACCAGCCCAGGATCGCGCCGATCGCATACATCAGCCAGCCGGTCATGTCGACCACGTTGTCGCGCTGCTGGTACCACGGCTCGATCGGGGCCGGGGCCGGGAAGCTCAGGGCCGACACCGCCAGCACGTCGCCGCGCTTGTCGTCGATGCCGAGGCCGCCGCGCAGGATCTTGTCGATGTTGGCGATTTCCGCCGGGGTCCAGCCGGTCTTCGGCGTGGCCGACTTGGCGTTGTTCAGCACCACCGCCACCGACAGCTTCTTCAGGCGGCCACGGGCACGCTTGATCTGGGTGATCGCACGGTCGTAGGCGTACTGGCGGGTGGTGGCGTTCTTGCGTGCGCTGCCGTCGTCCGGCTTGGCGCCGTCCGCAGGCGCCGCTGCCGCGTTGGCGTCGTTGGGGTTGGCGGCAGGCGGCGGACGGTTCGACAGGGTGCCCGGCACGCCCATCGCCATGCGGTTCTTTTCCTGCTCTTCGCGCATCGCTTCGCTGGTCACCTTCGGCGCTTCGCCGTACTTCTCCTGGGTTTCCTCGACCTTGTCGTTGTCGACGTCGGCGGTCACGCTGACCTTGAAGTTGTCCGCGCCCAGCACCGGACCGAGCAGCTCGTTGACATTGGTGCGCACCTCGTCCTGGAAGTGCTTGGCGGCGCTGTCGGCCTGGGCCGCGCCATCGAAGCCTTCCGACAGGTCGACGCGCGAGGACAGGTAGTTGCCGTTCTGGTCGACCAGCGACACACGCGCCGGCGCCAGGCTGGCGACGCTGCCCGAGACCAGGTTGACGATCGCCGCGATCTGTTCGTTGGACAGGGTACGGCCCGGCTTCACCGCCACCACCACCGAGGCCGAGGACTTGTCGCCGTCGCTGGCGACGAAGGAGGTCGACTTGGCGATCGCCAGGTGCACGCGCGCCGAGGCGATCGCGTCCATGGTCAGGATCGACTGCGACAATTCACCTTCCAGGCCGCGGCGGAAGCGCACGTCCTGCACGAACTGCGACACGCCCAGCGGGTCGTTCTTGTCCATCAGTTCGAGGCCGGCCGGCAGCTGGGCGGTCACGCCCTTCGCCGCCAGCAGCATGCGCACCTTGCCCAGCTGGGAGGAGGGCACCAGCACCTGGCCGGATTGCGGGTGGACGCGGTAAGGCACGTGCTCGGCTTCGAGCACGCCCATCATGTCGGCGGCGGCGACCTTCTCGCTGGCGCCGAACACCGGCTTGTAGCTCGACTGGTCGTTCCACATGTAGAGCATGACCGCGGCGGTAAGGCCGATGGCCAGCACCAGCATCGGGGTCAGGTTCTTGGAGAGCGCGGGCGGCAGCGCGAGGCGCTTGCCGGCAAAGGCGGACTTGAGTGCAGCAATCACGGTTGGGTTCTTCCTGAGGGATGACGCTTGGATCAAACGGGCAGCTTGAGCAGCTCGTCCATCGCGCCCATGACTTTGTTACGAACCTGCATGAGCATCGAGAACGACAGGCTGGCCTGCTGGGAGGAGAGCATGGCACCGACCAGGTCGTCGCTCTTGCCGCTGTCGACCGCGGCCATCTTGTCGCTGGCGACGCGCTGCTCCTGGTCGACACCGGCGACGGCATCCTTCATGCTTTGCGCAAAAGAGAAGCCGCCGGTGGCATTGCCCTGGCCGAGCTGGGCGCCATCGATGGCCGGCGCCACCGCAAGGCGGCTGGCATCGTTGGTCAATGCAGCCAGGTCGGCCCGGATCAGACCAGCAAGTTCAGTTCCCATCGTGTTTCCACTCCTTGATCAGGTATTGTGCGTTTGGTGAGGCGAAGTAGTGATTTGACAGTGTTGCTTGATGTCACTACTGCATTAAATTGATACTTCTGAGAAATTGTTAAATCTGCAGGATCGGGGCAGAACTTGGTGTAACGCGGAGAAGGGGCGAGAATACCAATTCCTTTTTGCGTCACTCAAGATCAATTTCGGTGTTTCGGCGTTGGATGTGAGCATCTTACCGTACGGCAATCACGAATTCAAAGAGGAATCTCAAACGCCGTGACACAATTTAACAGGTATAATTGTTGCCTAGGGGAATGAAAAGATGGCATTCCCGATTAGTAGATTGTTAATTTAAACATGTCGATTGTTAACCCAGATACCGCCGAACAGCATCCTGTGCTAGACCCCCGCCTGCTGGGGCGTCCAGTGCACCTGCTGCCCCAGTTCGCAGTGCGCTTGCAGGACGACCTCGAGGCCGCCATGCAGGGCAGCGCGCGCCGTTACTGGGCCGGCTGGCGCCTGGACAGCATCGAATTCGGGCGCGCTCCACAACACGAAAACCTGCGTTGGATGGCCGCAACAGGCCTCTTGGGCACGGTTTCCGTGGCCTTTGAACGTGGTTTGCTGCTGACACTGTTGGAACGGCGCTACGGTGGCCGTGGCGCCGGCGCAACTCAGCAGGACAAAAACGCCGAGCGAAAAACCGAGCGCGTAACCGCCACCGAAGATCGTTTGAGCGTCGTACTGACGCAACAAATGATCGATCTGTTGTATGGACGCATCGCTGTCAATATCGCAATGGAGACCCCACCGCTGCCGGTACCGGCAAATGCCGTTGCCGCTGCGACCATGCCGGGCGCCAGTAATTGGGCAGTGCGGGTACAAGTACGTGATAGCGTTGACAACGTGGGCCAGTTCTGGATTGCTCCCGACCAGAACCTGATGGCCACCATCCTCGGCAGCCTGCGTCCCGACCAGCCGCGTCCGCGCGCCGCACGCGGCCCCAGCGAGCCGCTGGCGACCAAGCTGCAAGTCAAGCTCGACGGCCGCCTGGTGAGCAAGGAAATCACCCTGGGCGCGCTGTTCGACCTGAAGGTGGGTGATGTGATTCCGGTCAGCATGGGCCGGGCCGATGTGCTGCTCGACGAGGCGCGGCTGTTCACCGCCGCCGTCGCCGAGAGCAAAGGGAAGCTGTGTTTAACCTCTTTTGAAGATGCCGAGTAATTCACTATGAACCTGAACGACCAATTCGCCGGCGGCGATATCATCATCGACGACTTGAATGAGGATGCCGGCGCCGCGGCGCCGGCCGCGCCTGGTGCACGCCTTCCGCAAATGATGCGGCGCATCCCGGTCACCCTAACGCTGGAAGTGGGTTCGGCCCGCATCTCGCTGCAGGAACTGATGGCCATCGGCCCGGCCAGCGTGATCCCGCTCGACGCCCTGGCCGGCGAGCCGCTGGTGATCAAGGTCAACGGCGCCGCCATCGGCCGCGCCGAAGTGGTGGTCGCCGGTGAACAATATGGCTTGAAAGTCATCGACCTCGACGGTCTCAATCTGGACCTGATCGCACCATGAGTTGGCAGCAAGGCGCCGCAGCGCCTACACCGGCGCCGCGGCGCTGGCTGCCGGCCTGCGCCGGCATTCTTCTGTTAGTGGCCGGCGCGAGCGCCGCAGCCGCGCCGGCGGCGCAGGGTGGACCTGATCTGCTGTCCGGTGTCATCCCCGGTGCCAGCAGCGGCCTGACGATCAAGTCGCAGATCCTGGTATTGATGACCATCCTCGGGCTGTTGCCCGTGATGGTCATGATGATGACCAGCTTCACCCGTTTCGTGATCGTGCTGTCCCTGCTGCGCCAGGCCCTCGGCCTGCAGCAGGGCCTGCCCAACCGGATCATCACGGGCGTGGCGCTGATCCTCACGCTGCTGGTGATGCGCCCGGTCGGACTGCAGGTCTGGAACGAAGCCTTCGTCCCTTACGACAAGGACAAGATCTCGCTCGAACAAGCCTTGAAGACCGCCGAGGTGCCGTTGTCGCGCTTCATGCTGGCCCAGACCAGCAAGACCGCGCTGGCCCAGATCGCGCACCTGTCGGGCGAACCGGCCGACATGCAGCCGATGCAGCGCGCCTTCACGGTCAAGATGGCCGCCTTCGTGCTGTCCGAGCTGAAGAGCGCCTTCCAGATCGGCTGCATGCTGTTCATCCCCTTCCTGATCATCGACCTGGTGGTCTCGTCGGTGCTGATGGCGATGGGCATGATGATGCTGTCGCCGCTGGTGATCTCGCTGCCGTTCAAGCTGCTGCTGTTCGTGCTGGTCGATGGCTGGACCCTGACGGTGAACACCCTGGTCGGCAGTATTCATGCCTGGTAAACGCTGATGACTCCCGCTCATGACTCCTGATATCGCAGTCGATGTGATTGTCGACGCCCTGCAACTGGTGATGATGCTGGTGATGGTGCTGGTGATCCCCGGCCTGGTGGCCGGCGTGATCGTCGCGCTGTTCCAGGCCGCCACCCAGATCAACGAACAGACCCTGAGCTTCCTGCCGCGCCTGCTGGTGACGCTGGTGGCGCTGATCCTCGCCGGCCACTGGATGACCAGCAAGATGATGGATTACTGCGTGGCCGTGTTCCAGCGCGCCGCGCAGCTGGTGGGCTAGCCGTTCGCACATGCTCGAAGTCGCAAACCTGTTGTTGCCCACGCTGATGGCCTTGTGGTGGCCGTTCTGCCGCATCATGGCGATGCTGTCGACCGCCCCCGTGCTCGGCGAGGGCATGGTGCCGGTGCCGGTGCGCGCGCTGCTGTCGGTGGTGCTGGCCTTCCTGATGCTGCCGCTCACCAAAGGCGCGGCCATGCCCGATCCCTTCTCGCTGGCCGGCGTGCTGGCGATGGCCGAGCAGGCCGTGATCGGCGGCGTGATCGGCCTGGCGCTGCAGCTGACCATGGCGGTGGTGAGCATGCTGGGCTTCCTGGCCTCGAGCCAGATCGGCTTTTCGATGGCACAGATGAACGACCCGATCAACGGCCAGGCCTCGGACGTGATTTCCACCATGCTCGGGCTGGTCTCGATCCTGGTGTTCTTCGCGATCGACGGCCACCTGGTGCTGGCCGGGGTGCTGGGCCAGAGCTTCCGCGCCTGGCCGGTCGGCGGCGGTTACTCGCCGATGCTGTTGCAGGCGGTGGCGCTGAACGTCGGCTGGGTGTTCTCGGCGGCGATGCTGCTGGCGCTGCCGATCGTGTTCTCGACGCTGGTGGTGCAGATCGGCTTCGGTTTCCTGAACCGCGTGGCGCCGTCGCTGAACCTGTTTTCGCTGGGCTTTTCGCTGGTGACGCTGTTCGGCCTGATGATGCTGGTGCAGGTGGTGCGCTTCATTCCCGAGCACTACGTGCAGATGACCAACCAGGTGCTGGAGATGCTCCAGCAGCAGATGAGGATGACCCGTGGCTGATACCGGTTCGGGTGGCGACAAGACAGAAAAGGCTTCAGCCCAAAAGCTGAAGAAGGCGCGCGAGCAGGGCCAGGTGGTGCGCTCCAAGGACCTGGCCACCGCGGTCGGCATCCTGGCCAGCCTGAAGCTGTTCGTGTTCCTGTTGCCGGACTACCTGGAATCCTTCCGCGCGCTGTTCCGGCTGGTGTACGTGCCGCTGGGCGCGGCGGGCTCGATCGAGAATGCGCTGTCGGTGGTGTGGAGCGGTGCTGCGGCGCTGCTCTTCAAGATGGTGCTGCCGCTGCTGGGCGTGCCGCTGGCGATCATCCTGGCCAGCGCGGTGCCGGGCGGCTTCGCGATCTCCAGCAGCAACCTGATGCCGCGCTTCGACCGCTTTTCGCCGGTCAAGAACCTGGGCCAGCTGGGATCGGCCAAGCACTGGACCGGCTTCGCGACCTCGGTGGCCAAGGCGGCGCTGCTGGCGACGGTGCTGGTGTATGTGTTGCGCTCGGCAATGACGGCCTGGGTCGAGCTGCAGCGCATGCCGATGAACGACGCGCTGCTGCATGGCGCCGGCCTGATGTTCGACGGCTTGATGGCGCTGGTGTCGGTGTTCCTGATCTTCGCCCTGATCGACGTGCCGCTGCAGTCTTTCCTGTTCGCCCGCAACCAGCGCATGAGCAAGCAGGAAGTGAAGGAAGAGTACAAGAGCAGCGAAGGCAAGCCCGAAGTGAAGGGCCGTATCCGCCAGCTGCAGCAGCAGATGGCGCGCCGCAGCGTCAACAAGACGGTGCCGACCGCCGACGTGGTGATCGTCAACCCCGAGCACTATGCGGTCGCGCTGAAGTACGACAGCGACCGCGCCGAGGCGCCCTTCGTGGTGGCCAAGGGCGTCGACGAGATGGCCTTGTACATCCGCGCGGTGGCGGCCAAGAACAAGATCGAAACGGTCGCGCTGCCGCCGCTGGCGCGCGCGATCTACAACACCAGCCAGGTGCAGCAGCAGATTCCCGCCCAGTTGTACCAGGCGGTCTCGCAGGTGCTGAACTATGTGCTGCAACTGAATGCTTTCCGTGCAGGCCGGCGCCAGGCGCCCCCGCGCTTCCCCAATGACGTGGCCGTGCCGGCCCATTTGAGTGAGGTTATCCCCGACATGAACACGAAGGAAAACGCATGATCCAGCGCTTGATCCAGGAACTGCGCCGCCAGAAATTCGCCACCCCGGCCTTCCTGCTCACCATCCTGGCGATGATCATGCTGCCGCTGCCGCCGGTGCTGCTCGACATCCTGTTCACCTTCAACATCGTGCTGGCGCTGATCGTGATCCTGGTCTCGGTGTCGGCCAAGCGGCCGCTCGACTTCTCGGTGTTCCCGACCGTGATCCTGGGCACGACCCTGCTGCGGCTGGCCCTGAACGTGGCCTCGACCCGGGTGGTGCTGCTGCGCGGCCACGAGGGCACGCACGCGGCCGGCCAGGTGATCGAAGCCTTCGGCAACGTCGTCATCGGCGGCAATTTCGTGGTCGGTATCGTGGTGTTCGTGATCCTCATGATCATCAACTTCGTGGTGGTGACCAAGGGTGCCGAACGGATCTCGGAAGTCTCTGCGCGCTTCACGCTGGACGCCTTGCCCGGCAAGCAGATGGCGATCGACGCCGACCTCAACGCCGGCGTGATCAACCAGGACAAGGCCCAGCAGCGGCGCAAGGACGTCGCCAACGAAGCGGACTTCTACGGCGCCATGGACGGCGCCTCGAAGTTCGTGCGCGGCGACGCCATCGCCTCGATCCTGATCCTGCTGATCAACATCATCGGCGGCGTCGCGATCGGCGCCCTGATGCACAACCTGTCCTTCGGCGAAGCCTTCCGCACCTATGCGCTGCTGACCATCGGTGACGGCCTGGTGGCCCAGATCCCGGCGCTGCTGCTGTCGGCCGCCGCCGCCATCCTGGTCACCCGCATCAGCGATTCCGGCGAGTTGGAACAACAGGTCAGCGGCCAGCTGCTGGCCCAGCCGAACGTGCTGTTCTCGGCCGCCGGCGTGATGATCATCCTGGCCCTGGTGCCGGGCATGCCGTGGTTCTTCTTCATGGTGTTCGCCGCCGCCCTCGGCTACGTCGGCTGGAAGCTGACGCGTGAAATCAAGGCGCCCGACACCGCCGGCGTGGCCGCGATCGAGGCCGCCCTGCGCGACGACCGCGCACCGGAACTCGACTGGCAGCAGCTGCCGGTGGTGCAGCCGATCTCGGTGGCGGTCGGCTACAAACTCGTGCACCTGGTCGACAAAGCGCAGGGCGAAACCCTCACCAAGCGCATCATGGGCGTGCGCCAGAGCCTGTCCGAGCAAATGGGCCTGCTGCTGCCCGCCATCGGCGTGCGCGACGACCTGACCCTGCGCCCCAACCAATATGCGATCTCGATCAACGGCACCGCGGTGGCCGAGGGCGAGGTCCAGCCCGAGATGCTGATGGCGATCCCGTCGCCCAGCGTGTACGGCGAGCTGGATGGCATCCCGGGCATCGAACCGGCCTTCGGCATGGCCGTCACCTGGATCGAGCCGGACCAGAAGGCGCATGCGCTGGGGCAGGGCTACCAGGTGGTCGAAGTGGCGAGCGCGATCTCGACCCACGCCTCGAAGATCGCGCGCGACTACATGTCCGAGCTGTTCCGCCACGAAGACGTGCCGGCGATGCTGGAGCGCCTCACCGCGCTCTCGCCCAAGCTGGCCTCGGCCCTCGACAAGGCCCTGACCCATACCCAGCTGCTGCGCGTGTTCCGCGTGCTGCTGGCCGAACATGTGTCGCTGAAGGACATCGTGGTGATCGCCACCACGCTGCTGGACAGCGCGGAAACCACCAAGGACCCGATCCTGCTGGCGGCCGAAGTGCGCTGCGCGCTGCGCCGCCAGATCGTGTCCGGCATGTACGGCAAGAAGAAGGACATGCTGGCCTTTAACCTGTCGGGCGAACTGGAAAACATGCTGCTCGGCTCCCTGAACCAGGCGCGCCAGGCGAATGCCGGCAAGGTCGCCCTGGACAACTACCCGATCGATCCCCAGCTGCTGTCGCAACTGCAGCTGAACATGCCGGTGGCGCGCGAGCAGATGAAGCAGCAGCACACGCCGCCGCTGCTGCTGGTGCTGCCGCAGATCCGGCCGCTGCTGGCGCGTTACGCGCGCCTGTTCGCGCCCGGCCTGCACGTGCTGTCGTATAACGAGATTCCCGAGAACCGCGAAGTGTCGATCGTGGGCACGGTGGGTTGAGGGCGGGCAGGCGGGCGAGGGTCGAAAAAAAAGGCGCTGGAATTCCAGCGCCTTTTTTCATGGCATAGTATGTCAGCTCGGCCGATTGCCGCCCTGTGCCGGCAGCAGCAGCGCCAGTTCGGCCATGGCCCGGAACACCGGCAGGCTCAGGGCCGATGCCGCCTCGGCTGACGGCAGGCGCGCATGCGCGCGCGCCTCGGGCAGCGATTGCAGGTATTGCCAGCCGAGGACGCGCAGGCCGGTGCGCGTAATGGCCGCTTCCAGCTGCGGCTGCAGCGCGCGCAGGCGTTCCAGCGTGTGCGCGTCCGGTGCGCACAGCTCGAGCTTGATGCCGTCGGCCAGCGGCTCGGCTTCCACCGTGACGATGCTGCCGTCGGCCAGCACCAGTTCCAGGCGCAGTGCGGCGCGGCTGCGGCGGCGCCGGTTCTGCTGTGGCTGTTCCTGTTTTCCCTGCACCACACGCAGGTGCTGGTCCTGCGCACCGCCGGCGTGCACCGTGAAGCGCCAGGCGTCGACGGGCATGTTCAGGTCGGCCTGGCGCAGCATCCTCGGGTCCTGGCCGCTGAGCAGCAGCGCGGACGGCAACTGGCCGGCGCGCGCCTGCTGCGCGCGGTTGGCGAATTGGGTGCCATAGTTGCGCACCATGCCGCGCCATGAGCTGGCAAGCGCGCCGCCATCCTGGTTGGGCCAGCTGAGCTGGCGCGACATGATGATCTGGTCGGGGCGCATGGCCGCGCCGTCCTGCGCATCCGCCGGTGCCGGCAACACCGGCGCCAGCTGGGTGTGCGGCAACGGCAAGGCGTCGAGCTCGGCCTGCAGCAGCGCGACCGGCGTGACGGCGGCCACGGGGCCGACCGGCATCGTCGGCAGGGCGGGCACCGCGAGCAGCGGCGGTAGAGCGGGGAAGGAAAAGCTGGCCATGATGAGCACAGTGTAAAAGTAAAAAGGCCAACCGTGTGGTTGGCCTTCGAAAACGTCCCGCCTGTGTCAGCGCGGGTTGGCGGCCAGGGGCCTTGCTATTATTGCAGCAGGGACATGACCATCGAGGACATGCTGTTGGTCTGCTTCAGCATCGCGGTGCCGGCTTGCAGCAGCATCTGGTTCGAGGTCATGTTCGACGATTCGCTGGCGAAGTCGACGTCCATGATCAGGCCGGCTGCAGCCTGGGTGTTGGTGCTGATGTTCGACAGGTTGTTGTAGACGTGGTCCAGACGGTTGGCCGCAGCGCCCAGGCCCGAACGCACTTTGTTGACCGATGCCAGGGCCGAATCCAGGTTGCCGATGGCAGCGTTGGCGGTGCCGGTGCCGGTCAGTTCGGTGCCGGTGGTGCCGGTCGACGAGTTGTAGTTGGCGGTTGCGGTCGAAACAGCGCTGACCACGGAGGTCATGTCGGCGCTCAGGTCCACCTTCATGGTTTCGGTCGACGATGCACCGATCTGGAAGGTCATACCGCTGGTGCTGGCGATGGTGCCGCCAACCAGCAGCTTGTTGCCGCCGAAGGTGGTGTTTTGCAGGACGTTACGCAGTTCCTTGCCCAGTGCGTCGAATTCCGACTGCATGGCTTTCTGGTCATCGCTGGTCGACGAAGCGTCGGCTGCCTGGGTTGCCAGGTCTTTCATGCGAACCAGCATGTTGCCGACTTCGTCCAGCGCGCCTTCGGCGGTCTGCAGCATCGAGGTGGCGTTCTGGGTGTTGCGCATTGCAACGGCCATGCCCGAGGTCTGGGCTTTCAGGCGCGACGAGATCTGCAGGCCGGCGGCGTCGTCCATTGCCGAGTTGATGCGGTAGCCGGTCGACAGGCGGGTCATCGAGGTCGACAGCGACGACTGGGTCTTGCTGATCGAGTTCTGTGCGGACAGGGTAGCGTTGTTGGTGTGAAGGCTCAGCATGGTATAGCTCCTAGGTATTCAGTAAAATTCGGTCGTTCGGTCGGTGTTCTGTGAGATTTGATCGAGTTTGTCTCGCTCTCACATGTACAAGACGACCGATTTCCGGTGGGCATTAAGTGCCGTATGGAAATTTCTTTAAATTATTTTTGATGATGTAAAGATTTCAAGAAACATGTTGGCCTGGCGCGCACAAGAAAAAGGCCGGCGCTGTGGCCGGCCTCGTGCGAGGGGGAAGTGCGCCGCTCTGTTACTTGGCGCCGGGTGCCAGGTCGGACAGGTTGACGCGCAGCGCAGCCGGCGCCTCGCCCGCGCACCAGCGCTGCCACATGCGGCGCAAGCCGAGTTCCAGGCCGGCCGCGGCCACGCCCGGATAGCCGAGGATGGAATCGAGGAAGCGCTGGCGCATGGTCGCGCGCATGGTCGCCAGCGCCGACGCGTTCTCTGACAGGAACACGCCCAGCTTGATATAGGTGTCCTCGTCTTCGGTGATGAAGCTGCCCAGGCCGAGGTGGGCCATGAAGATGGCCGCGGCCTGGCTCGGGTTGGTGGTCCCGACCGTGGCCAGGGTCGGCACGCCCATCCAGAGCGCGTGGCCGATCGTGGTCGAACCGGTATACGGGAAGGGGCTGAGGCAGACATCCACTTCGTGGTGCTGTTCGAGGTAACCATAGACGTGGGTGCGCTGGCGCAGCAACAGGCGCTCGCGCGGGATGCCTTCGGCCACGAACCAGTCGACCAGCACGTCGTCGATGCCGGTCTGTAGGCCGCCCAGTACCATCTTGGACGTCGGCACCGCATGCAGCAGGCGTGCCCACTGGGCGATCACTTCCCGGCTGAGCTTGCTCGCGCGGTGGAAGCTGCCGAAAGTCAGGTAGCCGTTCTGCATTGCCGGGGACGGATTGACGTCCGGCGCATGCGTCTCGGGCAGGAAGGGCGCGCCCAGCGGCAAGCGGACGATCTGCTCGCTGAATTGCTCGTCGTAGCGTCCCTCGGGCACCAGGAAGCGGTCGCACAGGATGTAATCCACGGCGCGCACGCCGGTCGTGCCGGCATAGCCGATCCAGGTGGCTTGCACCGGTGCCGGCTTGCGCGCGAACAGCGGCAGGCGGTTCAGGGCCGAGTGGCCGGACAGGTCGATCAGGATGTCGATCTCGTCTTCGCGGATCAGGCGCTCGGCACGCTCGTCATCGAGGTCGGCGATCGGCCGCCAGGCGCTGACGTTGGCGCGATGGCGCTCGGTCGCGCTGTCCTCGATGGTGTTGTTGTAGTAAATATAGATGCTGAGTTGGGTGCTGTCCTTCAGCGTGTCGAAGATCGGGTCCACAAAGTGCGACACGGCGTGCTTGAACAGGTCGGCCGAGACGATCCCGACGCGGATCCGGCGCTGCGGATCGCGGTCGTTCAGGTGTGGCTGGCGCAGGGCCTGCAGCGGGGTTTCCCAGCGCTCGCCATAGGCGAAGTGTTCGCGTGTCAGCTCCGCGCCGTCGAGGCAGCAGTGACTCAGGATGAACAGCAGGATGCTGTGGTTCTGCGGGCTCGGTTGGACTTCCATCAAGCGCCGCGCGTGCCCCAGCGCTTCCTGCCATTCGCCCAGGGTAAAGGTGGTGTGCAGGATCGCGCCCAGGATGCTCGGGTTGTCCGGATCGAGCGCGTGCGCGCGCCGCAGCAGCGCGGCCCCGCCGGCCACGTCGCCGAGCTGGTGGGTGATCACGCCGAGGTCGCACAGGGTATTCGCATTGTCCGGCACCAGCGCCAGGGCGCGTTCATAATTGTCGCGCGCCGCCTCGATACGGCCCAGCCGGTGCTGGGACAGGCCCATGTTGCGATAGACCTGGACGTCACCAGGGCGCAGCACATCCAGCTGCGCATAGCAATCGACCGCCTCGGCATCGCGGTTCAGGCGCTGCAGCAGCCTGGCCAGGTCGAAACAGACATCCGCATTGCCGGGTTCGAGGGCGCGCACGCGCTGGATCATGGACACGGTGTCCTCGAGCCGTTCCTGGCCGTTCAGCACGGCGGCAAGGGTCAGCAGGAAAGGCGCGCTGTCAGGCGCCAGTTCCACCGCGCGCCGCGCGCTCGGCTCGGCTTCCTCGAAGCGGCCGAGCAGGCGCAGCGAATCGGCCAGGCCCTGGTGCAGGTAGGCCGCGTCCTGAAAACGCAGCGCGTTGCGGAAGGGGCTCAGCGCCGCTTCGTACTGGCCCAGCTCGAACAGCGCGGTGGCGAGCACGGCGTGCAGGTCGCGGATCTTCGGATTCAACTCGATCGCGCGGCGCAGCGAGGCGACACCCTCCTCGAGCCGGCGCTCCTTCAGCAGGCCGACGCCGAGCAGGGCGTGGGCATTGGCGTCGCGCGGGTTCAGGCGCACCGCACGGCGGTGCTGGTCGAGCAGCTTGGCGGCGGAGGGAAGGACCATCGACGTCATGCCGCCTCCCCATGCGCGCAGGCGGACAGAGGCGGAAGGCCCTTGGCGGGCGAGGATAAGCGGATGCAAGCGTTCATAGGAGTGTCTTGGGATTGGTCGGCCAGTACGGCTACCGGTCACCACGGTATGCTGCAATAGTTTCTATGTGGGAACGGTCTCGAGCGTGATTGTAAATCGCGCGCGCAATGCTGTGACTGCTTTGTTGTAGTGACTTGGGGAAAATTTTCCCGCGTTAGCAAAAGTTAATGCGCAAGCGACGCGCGCGCAGCGCGCGTTCCGGCGGCTGGCGCTGATGATGATCGTGGACCCCGACATGGATGTAACAGTGCTGACAGAATGCGGCATGCGATAGATGCCTGGGTGAAGTTGAAGCTGCTTGCAGATGGGCAGCCTGCAAGGCAGCGTTTCCCCCCCCGCAGTGAAGTAGTTCTTTCGGTACCGGACCCTGAAGGAGTCCTATGTCAAGGCACGCGGCATGGGACTGGCTCTCGAGCTCGACAAGATCGCGTTTCGCTTTACCGCAGAGTTGGCCCCGCATCACATGGCGGTCTCTGCTGCCAACTGCCATGCGGCGCAATGGCATTTCAGGCAATTTAGCTTGTATTCCAACTACATCATCTCGGTATGCTCCGGACACCGGACCGACATGGAGCAGAAGCTTGCGATTAATCAATTGCTGGTCAACGGCGGGGAGCGTAGGCTGACGTTTATTTTACAGTCGCACGCCATCCATTTCAGATCGGACCTGGAAAGCATATCGTCGCTCCAGCCGGCATGAAGAACGGCCGCGCGCGTAGTCCCGGACGCAAAATCATCGCTGCTTTTCGTTTTTCTGCTCGTTACCGGGTGGGTCCCATCTGATGCGTTTGCCGGTTACCTTTCACGGAATGGCTGCCAGCTTCGCCATCAGCAGGAAATCGACGGATCGCAACATGAATGATGTCCGCATTGGCAGCTTCGGATGCTTGTCCAGGTAGTGCAGGCTGAGATCGCCATGGCCGCGCGCCTGATTGCGCAACACGGCTTTCTTGTTCTTCCCGAAAGGATGCGCTCCGCCAATCTCCTCGGCGTACCAATCAATGCGCTCTTTTAGGGTAATATTCGCCAGCCCACGCGCATTCATGATGAAGCGTCGCGCATCCATCTCAGCCTCGATTTTCCGAGCCCAAGCCTGGGCTTGCGCCTTCGTTGGACATGTTTCCGTAACGGACTTATGACCCTTGCGACGGACTTGCGCCCGCCACGTGCCGCCGATTTCAAGTATCGAAGCCATCCGTAGCAAAGTCGTCGCAGCAGGGTTGAGAGAGCAGGGTGGTTTGTGGGAACTTGAGGGAAACGACGTCGCCCTCTCATAGGAAAAAGTAGAGATTTGATGAAGCACAGTAAGCGAAAACTCAGCGTAGCACCCATGATGGACTGGACCGACCGCCATTGCCGCGTCTTCCACCGCCAGATCACGCGCCACACCTGGCTCTACACCGAGATGGTCACCACCGGCGCCCTGGTCCATGGCGACGTCGAGCGCCACCTGCGCTATGACGACGTGGAACACCCGATCGCCCTGCAGCTGGGCGGCAGCGACCCGGCCGACCTGGCCACCAGTGCCAGGCTGGGCGAGCAGTGGGGCTACGACGAGATCAACCTGAATTGTGGCTGCCCGTCCGAGCGCGTGCAGCGCGGCGCTTTCGGTGCCTGCCTGATGGGCGAGCCGCAGCTGGTGGCCGATTGCGTCAAGGCGATGCGCGACGCGGTGAGCATCGACGTCACCGTCAAGCACCGCATCGGCATCGACGATAACCAGGACTACGGTTTCGTGCGCGACTTCATCGGTACCGTCGCCGATGCCGGCTGCCGCACCTTCATCGTCCATGCGCGCAATGCCGTGCTGAAGGGTTTGTCGCCCAAGGAAAACCGCGAGATCCCGCCGCTGCGCTATGAAGTGGCCTACCAGCTCAAGCGCGAGTTTCCGGACCTGGAAATCCTGATCAATGGCGGCATCAAGACGGACGAGGAGATCGCGCTCCACCTGCAGCATGTGGATGGCGTGATGATCGGGCGCGAGGCTTATCACAATCCCTACCTGATGGCGGGCTGGGACGCGCGCTTCTACGGCGACGACGCGCCAGTGAAGAGCAGGGAAGAAGTGCTGGAAGCGATGATCCCTTACATCCGCGCCCAGCTTGACCGCTACGGCCCGCTCGGCATGCGCCTGAACAGCGTCACCCGCCACATGCTGGGCCTGATGGCCGGGCTGCCGGGTGCACGCGGCTTTCGCCAGACCTTGTCCGACTCGCGCAAACTGGCCAGCGGCGATCCGGAACTCCTGCTGGAAGCGGCGGCGCGCCTGCGCCAGGCTGCCTGAACAACGGTTTCGTTTCATATTTGCAAACAGCGGCGCCCGAGGGCGCCGTTTTTTTGTCCAAAATCTGCCACAAACCCTGTATATACATTCGCTGCCATGCAAATTCCTTGCCGAGCAGCAAGAACACAACCATAATTTGGGTTCCCCTGCGTACTTGACCGTTAATTAAGGTTCGTGCAAAAGGTGTTGTAACTGCGAAACAGTATTGCTCAATCGCATGTTTACTGTCTGCAATTGTAGAATTTTGATTTATCCTGACGGAAATAAATGAACGCCATGTCCGTTATGGGGTTCAGCAATGCGACGCGTGGCGCAGCAGGTTCCGGGCGACTTTCGATCACTTGAAACAGGGAAGAACAAGGTATGAACTTAGCAAACATGAAGGTCGGCGTGCGACTGGGTCTGGGCTTCGCCCTGGTCCTGGTGCTGCTGGTTGTGGTCACTGTGGTCGGCATCCTGCGCATGGCACAGATCCAGAACCGTCTCGACCACGTTGTGAGCGTGAACAACGTCGTGACCCGCCTGGTCGTCGACATGCGCAACAACGTGAGCGAGCGCGTGACCTCGCTGCGTACCCTGACCCTGATGACCGATCCGGCCGACATGGAACCGGAACTGAACCGCTTCAAGGAACAGACCGCCAAGTACGACGCCCTGCAGCAGAAGCTGGCCTCCAAGTTCGCGGTGGAAGCATCGAACGAAGAAAAGTCGCTGCTGAACCAGATCAAGGATGCGGAAGGCGTTGCCATGCCGGCCATCGCCAAGGCATCGCAGCTCTACCTGGCCAATAACGCGATGGATGCCACCCGCGTGATGGTCAAGGAAATTCGTCCGGCCCAGAAGAAATGGCTGGAAGCGCTGGACCAGCTGGCCGCGATGGAAGACAAGCAGAATTCCCAGAGCCAGGTCGACGCCGAAGCCGCTTTCGCCAGCGCCCGTACCTTCATGCTGGTGCTGCTGGCCCTGGCCGTGGCGCTGGGTGTTGCAGCGGCAACCGTGATCACCCGCGGCCTGCTCAAGCAGCTGGGCGGCGAGCCGACCTACACCGCCAAGATCGCCGGCAGCATCGCCCATGGCGACCTGTCGATCGGCATCGAGACCAAGTCGAGCGACCGCGGCAGCCTGCTGACCGAGATGAAACAGATGCGCAACAGCCTGGTCGACATCGTCAGCCAGGTCCGTCGCGGCACCCATACCATCACCACCGCCTCGCGTGAAATTGCCGCCGGCAACACCGACCTGTCCTCGCGTACCGAACTGCAGGCCAGCTCGCTGGAAAAGACCGCCTCGGCGATGGAAGAACTGACCTCGACCGTGAAGCAGAACGCCGACAATGCCCGTGAAGCCAACCAGCTGGCGGCAACCGCGTCGGACGTGGCCCGCAAGGGTGGCGAAGTGGTGTCGCAAGTGGTCGGCACCATGGGCGAGATCAATAGCTCGGCCAGCAAGATTGCCGACATCATCGGCGTGATCGACGGCATCGCCTTCCAGACCAACATCCTGGCGCTGAACGCCGCGGTCGAAGCGGCCCGTGCCGGCGAACAAGGCCGCGGTTTCGCGGTCGTGGCCTCCGAAGTGCGCAACCTGGCCCAGCGTTCGGCCGCGGCGGCAAAAGAAATCAAGACCCTGATCGGCGATTCGGTCGAGAAGATCGGCCGCGGCAGCAAGCTGGTCGGCCAGGCCGGCGTGACCATGGAAGAAGTGGTCGACAGCGTCAAGCGCGTTACCGACATCATGAGCGACATCGCCGCCGCCAGTGCCGAACAGAGCGCCGGTATCGAGCAGGTTAACCTGTCCATCATCGAGATGGACGGCATGACCCAGCAAAATGCCGCCCTGGTGGAGCAGGCAGCCGCCGCCTTCCAGAGTCTGCAGGACCAGGCTTCCGAACTGCAGCGCGTGGTCAGCATCTTCAAGCTGGAAGAGGGCGCGGAAGCGGCGGCGGCAGTAGCCGCTCCGGCAAGCACCATGGCGGTCGCTACCCGCGCCGTGGCCGCCGTCCCGGCCCGCCCGCAACTGAAGAAACCGGCTGTCGCGTCTGACAAGTCCGACACCAAGCCAGCCGGCAAGCCTGCAGCCAAGGCCGCCAGCACTAAGGCGCCGGCAGCGGAAAAAGCTGCAACCTCGAAAAAGGTTGCAGCCGCCGCCGCCAGCGACGACTGGGAAGAATTCTGATTTGCCGCGCTGACTTATCTCAGCCGATATAGTTTCTGATTCAAATCCGAGCAAGACTGCTCATCCAAGGCCGGTGCTCGCACCGGCATTAAAAAAAACTTTGTTTTTCAAGGGAAATTAAAATGTCCAATAAGAAATTTGCTCTCAACCTGTTCGCCGCTCTGTTCGTCACCGGTGTCGCCGGCTCCGCTTTCGCCGCCGAAGTCCCGGCCAGCTTCGACCCGTCGAAGTGCAAAGTGGAATACCCGAAAGCCTCGCTGATGAACGAAGAGCAGGGCGTGACCTCGATGTCCTTCCAGGTCAATGCCGACGGTTCGGTGGCCGATTCGAAACTGGAAAAGACCAGCGGCTTCAAAGGCCTGGACAAGGCAGCCCTGAAAGGCCTGACCGCCTGCAAATTCAAGCCGGGCACCAAGGACGGCGCACCGGCCCAGACCTGGACCAAAGTCGACTACGCCTGGAAGCTGGACTGATTTCGTCCGCTTCGGCCTTGCACCGGAAACCGGCCTTCGTGGCCGGTTTTTTTTCGTCTGCGGTCAGGACGGTCACTCTTCCTCGGCCGACGAAACCGCCGGATCCGGACGCACCAGCCCGTGCCCGAACACGTAATCGGCCACGCGGTGCCCGGTGGCGAGGCCCACGGTCTTGTCGAACTGCCAGTGCACGCCGAGATAGATGCGGCTTTGCCCGGCTTCTTCCTCGGCTTGCGAGAGTGTGCTGTAGCTGCGCGGCAGGTAGGGCCGCACGCGTCCCGCGTTATCGCGGGTGATGCCATTGAACTCGTCCGACACGAAGGTGAAGGCCAGCTTGTCGCCGTACAGCCGGCGCAGGAGCTGGAACATCGCGCCGCCCACCCCGGCATGGCCGGAAGGATAGGAGGGGAAGGCCGGCGTGAAGTTCGGACCAACCAGGTTGCTGGCCGGGGCACCCAGCGGCGTCCAGTTGGGATCGGCATGGGTGTCCGGGTTGCCGTCGCCCTGGCCGGTGGGGCCGGTGCCCGGGCTGGCTTCGCGTACGCCCGTCACCGGCCGCCAGAAATCATAGTGATACTTGGCTTCCCACATCACCAGGGTGGCGTCCGCCATCGTGATATTGACCAGGGCCAGCACGCGCGCCAGTTCGAGCACATCGGTGGTGCGCGCATGCGCCAGCTGGACCGCGATCTGGTTGTACATGCGCAGCGCGGTACCGAGCCAGGCGGTGTCGTCGTAACCCCAGAAAATGCCGATCCGGGTTTGCTCGGGCGTGCGCCGGGTAGGCGTCGTGATGCCATCGCCGCCAAGCTGCCTGACCTCGTTGAAGGCCGCCGTGTAGGCGGCGCTGCCCAGGGCGGGCGGTGGCGGCGGGCGGAATTGCGCGGCGTGCTGGATCACGAAGGGTTTGACGCGGCGCCAGTAGCCGCCGAGCGCGGTCCGGTTGCCGCTGACCGGGTCGGGACGCCAGTGGCCCGGCGCATTGCTGACGAAGTAATTCTCGCCCACGATGGGGTTGGGAATGCCCGAGCCGTCGTTGGCGCGCAGGGCAAGGATGGCCGCCGCGGAGCGGCGCCCGATGTCGATGCCGTTGAACTTGCTACGGCTGTCCGGTAGCCGGGCAAGGTCTTCGTTCAGCCAGGCATCCAGGCGGCCGGCCTGGCGCGGATAGAGCGCCACCAGGGCGTCGTGCGCGGCCTGGGCGATGGCGGCGTCGGGCGAACTGTCGGCGAAGGCGGGCAGGGGGCCACTGTAGCCGGGATAGCGCCTGGCGATGGCGTTCAGGGCATCGTAGATGGCGATGTGCACGATGGCCATGACGCGGCTGGTACGCGTGCGGCCGCGCTGTTCGCCGTAGGCTGCCGGACCGGCGGGCGGCGGCGTGTGGTCGAGCGCGATCGCGCGCAGTGCCAAGTCGTTCCAGTAAGCCAGTCGTGCATGCGCATTGGCGCCGGGCGGCGCAGGGTAGCGTGGCAGCGGCGGGCGGCTGCCGGCTTGCGAAGGATAGGGCGCCGGCTCCAGCACCGGACCGGAGGCGGGCGGTGGCGTGCCCGCGCCGCTGACGCCGATAAAGGGCACAAGAAGTGGGACGAGCAGGATGCAGAGCTTGAACTTGAGGCGCAAGGTCATGGCGGAACTCCGGTCGGGGCGTGAAGGACGGATGGGGCCTTGCTCGACCATACGGGGTCCGTCGAGCCCGGACAAGGGCAACAGGAACGGATATTGATGAGTAACAGGCGCCATTCCCTTAAGAATGAAATGCCCTTGATACTGCTCAGTGCCTATGCATGGTGCAAAGGCGCTGGAGCAACTGTTACTGTTCCTTAACGACATGTTTCGAATGTAAGCACTTGCATCAAATCCATTGTGCACGGGTATTGATCGCTATGTTGATTCCAACACCAACCGATAGGAGAAGCATCATGAAACGAATCCTCTGTGCCGCTGCCGCCGCTCTGATCAGTACCGCTGCCTTCGTGCCGGCGCAGGCCTTCGCCAAAGGTGACGTACTGGTTGTCCGCACCGCACCGCCTGCCCCGCGCCACGAATCCGTGCCCGCCGCCCGCCGCGGCTACGAATGGGCACCCGGCTACTGGAACTGGAACGGCCATCGTTATACTTGGGTCAAAGGCCACTGGGAACGCGCCCGCAAAGGCTATGCCTTCCATCGTCCGGAATGGCGTCAGGGCAGCAATGGCTGGGAACTGGACCGCGGCGGCTGGCGTCGTGGCGACCGTGACGGCGACGGTGTGCCGAATCGCGTAGATAACCGTCCGAACAATCCGAATCGTTCTTGATCGGCGTTTTTACGTGTATCGATTCTCTATTTTTGGCTGTCAGATGTACTCACGGTGTCGCATGGTGCCGCCATCTTGGATGTGCGCCGGTCGAAGTGCAATGCACAAGGGCAGCCACGCCTTTCTTGCGCCGGTTTCCCTGCTACTCGGCGCGCGCCGCGGGCACGTCGTGCGCGGCGATGGCGGCCGGCGTGCCATCCTGGCGTCCGCGCGCCAGGCGGTTGAACCAATCCCGGGACGGCGTTTCAATCTTTGCGTAACTCCAGCCGGCTACCACGATAATCAAGGTCAGGTAGATGCCGAGGCCGACGATTGTGAAGACCGTGTTTTTCAGTGGATCGACCGTGTGGCTGATCACCGCCGGCAGCGGCCCCAACAATAGCAGGATAATCGGGTGCAACATGTAGATCGAGAATGAGCGTTGCCCCAGGACCTGCATCGGTTTGCGATTCAGGAAGTCGGCCAGGAATCCCTTGTCCTTGCTGATGGTAATGATGATGAATGCGCACAACAGTGGAAATCCGATCGCCAGCAGGGGAAACGCCCGAATCAGCGCAAAGAACGCGAACAGGGCGCCCAGCGCGCCGATCTGTGCTGTCGTTTCGTTGAAGGTGACCTTGCGGCTGGCATGAAAGGCCAGCGCACCGAGGAAAAAGCTTCCCATGCAGCGGAAGAAGCCGAAGTCGTAGGTCACGGCGTAGCATGCGTTGATGCTGAGGCAATCATGGACGGTCAGGCTGGTCCATGCCGCCACTGCGATGCCGACCACACTCAGTAACGCGCTGACTAGGAGTCGCCACCGGCCGGAAAAACCGATGCATACGGCAGCGAACAGAAGATAGGTGTAGAACTCTGCGCTGATGCTCCAGCTGACGTAGTTCAGGATCTGCTTGTTGAACCAGCCCATGCCTTGCATGAAGGTGGCGGTGCCGATGAGTTCCGAGAACTGTGGAACCATGTATGCAAGCGCATCCGGATTCTTGAAGAGATGCGTGTAACCGATGTCGACGATCGTGTGCTTCGCGAAAATGGCGGCATTGAAAGCAAGGACGAACAGAACCGTCGAGAAAATCATCAAGGGGTAGAGGCGTCCGAATCGGCGAATCAGGAAGGGCCGCAACTGTGCACCGGACGTCAAACGTGACGAATAGGCCAGGGTCACTACGAAGCCGCTCAACACGAAAAAGAGATCGACAAACAGGTAGCCGTATTCGATCGGCCGGAGATACCAGGCGGCCCCGAAATGATGGAGCGTGACAATGATCGCCGCCAGACCGCGAATTCCTTCGAGCGATTTGATTGTCTTGTTTTCCATGGAGCGAGAACGGGTGCGATTAAGGGAGGCCGTAGTGTAGGGAGCGAATTCCGGAAAAGCAACCTTAAAATGCCGAGTGTGGTTTCGACACAGTTGCTGCATTGGAGGCATCGCTGCCATGACAGCAAGCCACGCGACGGGCACCAATAAAGAAAGCCATCGCATGGGTGCCTTCGTGGCCGGTTTTTTTTCGTCTGGCGGCCAGGACGGTCACTCCTCCTCGGCCGACGAAATCGCCGGATCCGGACGCACCAGCCCGCGCCCGAACACGTAATCGGCCACGCGGTGCCCGGTGACGAGCCCCACGGTCTTGTCGAACTGCCAGTGCACGCCGAGATAGATGCGGCTTTGCCCGGCTTCTTCCTCGGCTTGCGAGAGTGTGCTGTAGCTACGCGGCAGGTAGGGCCGCACGCGTCCCGCGTTATCGCGGGTGATGCCATTGAACTCGTCCGACACGAAGGTGAAGGCCAGCTTGTCGCCGTACAGCCGGCGCAGGAGCTGGAACATCGCGCCGCCCACCCCGGCATGGCCGGAAGGATAGGAGGGGAAGGCCGGCGTGAAGTTCGGACCAACCAGGTTGCTGGCCGGGGCACCCAGCGGCGTCCAGTTGGGATCGGCATGGGTGTCCGGGTTGCCGTCGCCCTGGCCGGTGGGGCCGGTGCCCGGGCTGGCTTCGCGTACGCCCGTCACCGGCCGCCAGAAATCATAGTGATACTTGGCTTCCCACATCACCAGGGTGGCGTCCGCCATCGTGATATTGACCAGGGCCAGCACGCGCGCCAGTTCGAGCACATCGGTGGTGCGCGCATGCGCCAGCTGGACCGCGATCTGGTTGTACATGCGCAGCGCGGTACCGAGCCAGGCGGTGTCGTCGTAACCCCAGAAAATGCCGATCCGGGTTTGCTCGGGCGTGCGCCGGGTAGGCGTCGTGATGCCATCGCCGCCAAGCTGCCTGACCTCGTTGAAGGCCGCCGTGTAGGCGGCGCTGCCCAGGGCGGGCGGTGGCGGCGGGCGGAATTGCGCGGCGTGCTGGATCACGAAGGGTTTGACGCGGCGCCAGTAGCCGCCGAGCGCGGTCCGGTTGCCGCTGACCGGGTCGGGACGCCAGTGGCCCGGCGCATTGCTGACGAAGTAATTCTCGCCCACGATGGGGTTGGGAATGCCCGAGCCGTCGTTGGCGCGCAGGGCAAGGATGGCCGCCGCGGAGCGGCGCCCGATGTCGATGCCGTTGAACTTGCTACGGCTGTCCGGTAGCCGGGCAAGGTCTTCGTTCAGCCAGGCATCCAGGCGGCCGGCCTGGCGCGGATAGAGCGCCACCAGGGCGTCGTGCGCGGCCTGGGCGATGGCGGCGTCGGGCGAACTGTCGGCGAAGGCGGGCAGGGGGCCACTGTAGCCGGGATAGCGCCTGGCGATGGCGTTCAGGGCATCGTAGATGGCGATGTGCACGATGGCCATGACGCGGCTGGTACGCGTGCGGCCGCGCTGTTCGCCGTAGGCTGCCGGACCGGCGGGCGGCGGCGTGTGGTCGAGCGCGATCGCGCGCAGTGCCAAGTCGTTCCAGTAAGCCAGTCGTGCATGCGCATTGGCGCCGGGCGGCGCAGGGTAGCGTGGCAGCGGCGGGCGGCTGCCGGCTTGCGAAGGATAGGGCGCCGGCTCCAGCACCGGACCGGAGGCGGGCGGTGGCGTGCCCGCGCCGCTGACGCCGATAAAGGGCACAAGAAGTGGGACGAGCAGGATGCAGAGCTTGAACTTGAGGCGCAAGGTCATGGCGGAACTCCGGTCGGGGCGTGAAGGACGGATGGGGCCTTGCTCGACCATACGGGGTCCGTCGAGCCCGGACAAGGGCAACAGGAACGGATATTGATGAGTAACAGGCGCCATTCCCTTAAGAATGAAATGCCCTTGATACTGCTCAGTGCCTATGCATGGTGCAAAGGCGCTGGAGCAACTGTTACTGTTCCTTAACGACATGTTTCGAATGTAAGCACTTGCATCAAATCCATTGTGCACGGGTATTGATCGCTATGTTGATTCCAACACCAACCGATAGGAGAAGCATCATGAAACGAATCCTCTGTGCCGCTGCCGCCGCTCTGATCAGTACCGCTGCCTTCGTGCCGGCGCAGGCCTTCGCCAAAGGTGACGTACTGGTTGTCCGCACCGCACCGCCTGCCCCGCGCCACGAATCCGTGCCCGCCGCCCGCCGCGGCTACGAATGGGCGCCCGGCTATTGGAACTGGAATGGCCACCGTTATACTTGGACCAAAGGCCACTGGGAACGCGCCCGCAAAGGCTATGCCTTCCATCGTCCGGAATGGCGTCAGGGCAGCAATGGCTGGGAACTGGACCGCGGCGGCTGGCGCCGTGGCGACCGTGACGGCGACGGCGTGCCGAATCGCGTAGATAACCGTCCGAACAATCCGAATCGTTCCTGATCAATATGCCAGCGTGAGCTGCCCTTGAATCTGAGCTTGCAACGCTGATAGGCCATCGTCCCCGCGCAGGTGAAAATCCGATGTGCATGTGCTTGATCAGCGCTTGCACATCGGATCCACATGGCCGGGCCGATGTTGTCTGGCGTGGATTTGCCCTGCCAATGCATCGCTGTAGGTAATGTGATGGGCACGCCGTTCTTTGGTTGCCAATAGGTGTGTCTCTGCTGACGCCCGATGCATTGCATCGGGCGTTTTGCATTTCAGAGCCAGGGAGAGGTTTGCGTTTTGCCTGGCGCTGTCTTTGCCGTGTCGCCAATCGATGAGGGTCCCACGATGTCGAGGTCGACTATATCAAGGCCTAATCAATCACTTCCTGCAGACCGAGTCCAGAAATGCGGGGGATCAAGGCTCTGAACATGCTGCTGAACCTGTTGACGAGACTGTGGCCGAACAGGCTGGTCCGCATGCCGGCAGCGTCTCGCGCACGAAGAATCCATGAGCCATCAACGCCGTCTCGCCCACCAACATAGTCACGGCCGACGTGTACGGCCGCTTATGAACGAAGGTCGGAGAACGCCATGACCCATTTGACGATGACCCCCGAGGTCTCCAGCATTCGCGCCTACGAACAGCCGGGCGGCTACGAAAATCGCCTACCTTATCTAGCGATCGTCAAGGTTACCCACTTGAACGACAAGACCGTCTATCTGCACAGCGGGATCGGCACGGTTGACCGTGAAACCTGGAACAAACTCCTCGACATGTTGCGCGAGACTGGCGTTGGAACAGTGATGCTCGAGCGGCACGGTCAAATGAAAACTATACAGCTGTCTCCGCCCATCGTTGACGCCTGAAAAATGCAGGCAGCAGGTAATATAACGTGGAGTGCAAGCTCGACCGATCTCGACTGTCTGCGCCGGTTTTAGAATGAAATGAACAATTTCATTGACTTTCAAACTTTGTCTCGCAAATCCGCGTTGGGAAAAAGCGCTTTTCCCGGAAACGTAATGCATGGAAGCCAGTGTCGGCGCACGCTTCATATTACCGGCGCAACACAGGTATTTTCTCAGGACGCGTTTCCTGCACTACAGGTTGAACACGTTCATTGTGAACCATAAGCCGGTTAATGTAGTGGTCGTAGAGTACTTCGCCATGATATGCCACGGGTTCGTAGTCGTAAATCAGGCAAGGCAACAGCGAATACTGGATGCCCAGTAGCAGGCGCGCACGGCTGATTGGTGGGGTCCCTTTGTGAACACCCTTGGTATCGATGGCAAAAGCGGTGCCGGCCGGTCCCGTTATGCTGACCCCGCCGCCGTGCTCACGCGTCACTTCGAGATCCGAATGACGATGTAAGCGCACCGGCATGCGGTCGAGGTGGGTGCCTTCTACATAAACATGTGGACCTGAATCGGCATCGACATCAGTCAGATAGACCATCAGCTTGATGCTGCCCATTTCTGAATCACGGTGGAATGCTTGCACATCGGCGTCATTGTTTTTCGTTGGAAACGACCATCGAATTCCCATTGTCGTAATCGTCGGCGTATAGCCGAGATAGTTGGCAGCCAGCGTCAGCATTGCAGGATGATTCGCTATCTCCATCACATGAGGACAGTTGACAACCCATTCGAGTTCATAATCTCCTATGGCGATATTTTCTGGCGGATTATCTTTTACGAAATGCTGGCCGCTTTCTCGTGATGCGAAGACTGGCTTGTCACGCAAATAGGCGAGTATTTCCTTGCACTGGCTGCTGGATAATAGCTTGTCGAAGAGAAGATAGCCCTTTTCTCGCAAGGCATCAGTTGATGCAGACTTTCTGTCACTATATTTATCTTTGCCGTTGAGCAATCTTAGATGTATTGCCGTAGCTCTCATTGCTATTCGCCGGACAGTCCTGCTGGTGATTATGCGCTGGACATAATAAGCAAATATTTTCAGCCTGGCATATCGCGTTCCATGGCTTATGTTGAGGTATTTCTGCATAAGCTTATCCTATAGTTTTGCTGAAGTCTTACGAAAGAAAAAATGTTCGTAAACAGATTACTATAGAACTGCCAAAAAAATGCTCAAAGGCTTAAAAATAAGTAATAGGCGCAATTTTCCATAAAATACAATTACTCTTGGAATAAACATTGACAAATGATGCAATGTAGTTCAGTTAGGCGAAGATAAGCCAAAAAATCGAGTCAATGCGCATAAAGGCTCCAGCTGAAATTTCTGTCAACCTCATGCTTTTCAATCTTCCCTGACCGGGCTATGTCGCTTGAGTAGTATGCACCCCACTCTTGACCTTATTCATTGACTGCATTGTTCCTCGACTAGAAATTCACGGTCTTGGCAATCAAACATCACTGGCAGAGCACAGTCGCGTGTTGCTCAGATAACTTGGCTCATACGCTAGCTTATCGACTCTTGAGTAGGATCATTCATTTGCCTCGGGCCAGTGCCGCGATGTATACCTAGCACAATTCGGCGATATATACGTGGCTTTATATGCGATCCTGAGAAATAGTTGAGTCCTTTGCTTCTTCCAAATATTTTCATGTACATTAAACCGATTTGTATAAAGTCCGACGATGCTGTGTCCTTTCTTCGCTCGACCTTCTTCCGTGCCGGTTTTTGATTGGTCATACAAATAAACCTTCCCTCTTAAAATGTTGTTAAAAAACTGGCGAACGATATTGTGGCCTGACTTTGGCAATGTTTATTCCATTACTGCACTTGTGCGATCTGCTCGGTGTGAAGTCGATGGCGTTATTTGGCGGAGTGGCACTAATTGAGAACGATATCAGCAATAATTCAAGCGCAAATGCAATTTATTTTCCTGTCGTGGAATTCTATTTGGCGTCTCATTAATTAGGATTTTTTTGCAGAAAGCGCACAATATTTCTTTTCGAACCATAGCCTTGCGTTAAGCCACAGAAAATTCTCTGCGCGGCGCAGATTTTATCGAGTTTATATTATCTTTTCACGCCAAGTATAAAGATAGACTTTGAGATGGGTCTAACGCGCAAGGATGCATTTTCATGGGCTCGGTGTATATTCGCACTCCTGCTCATGAATCATTCGCAAAGGGAATTATGCATAAGGTATTAATTGCGGATCAAATTGGTATCAACCGGATCGGTTTCCGCTCATTGCTTGAAAGTCAAGGTCAACTTATTACCCTTGACGAGGTAGATAATGCCGCTGACTTGCTTCGAAATCTGGCATTGCACGACTACGATCTTCTGGTGCTGGAGCCGACTATTGCTGATGGCTCAAGCGAAATGCTTTTAAAAAACATTAAAGAAATTTTTCCAAAATCGAATATTCTTGTGTTGACATCAATGAATGAGGTGATGTTCGGTATCAAAGCAATTCAACTGGGCGTTCGTGGTTATTTGGTGAAAACCTGCTCTGCGGAGGAGCTTGCTACAGCAGTTCTCCGGGTCGGCGGGGGAGGGATTTATATTTCTCAACTACTCGCTGAATTGATGGTCGATATGCAATGTCACGACATATCCCGACCGTTTTATAGTTGTCTTAGCGAACGGGAATGCCAGGTATTCTCAATGCTGGTATGCGGGAAGACAGTAACAGCGATTGCGAACGTATTAGATGTCAGCGTGAAAACCGTCAGCACGCATAAATGTCGAGTGATGAGTAAATTGCATCTTGCCTCGATAAGTGAAGTTGTTAAATATGCGATCTCACAAGATCTGATGGAGGACTGCCGTTCAAGGTCAGCGTCAATAAATCGGAGAAGCGACCTTAATTAAGATTGCTCAAGAAAGAATTGCTTTGCTGGTCGTGACTTGATTGACGTGAGCAATAGCTTTGCTTGATTTTTTTGCATAATCGCATTGAAGATCAAATAAGTACGCCCGATCAAAAATACCTTTCAAATCAAATAAGGCGTAATCCGGTAAGAAATCAGATATGATCCCAGTGTACTATCTTTATTTAACATCGCTCCGGAGATAAATTGATAAGCATATTAGTTGCCGAAGCGAGTAAAGTTTTGCTGCTGGGAATTAAGTCTGTGTTCGGGACACATGGGGAGTTTGTTCTTTCTGCTGAAATTTCCGAAAAGGAACAATTATTGCAGAGCTTGATGGATGTGGAATTTGATGTGGCGATGATCGAATTGGCGTTTTTTAAAAGCATCAAGACCAAAGAATTTGCGGATTTACGAAAAACCAGGCCTGATTTGAGGTTCCTTGTTCACTCTCATAGGGCCGATCTTGATGAAGGGGTGGATGCAATCAAGCGTGGCGCACTGGGGTATTTGTCAAAACATTGTTCACCTGCTGAGTTGATTAATGCGATCGTCACAGTTTATCGAGGCAAGCCTTTTATAAGTGAATCAATGGGCGCAGCATTGGCGGATAAAATTTTTCTACCTAGTAATATATCCCATGTTTCGCTCAGTGAAAGGGAGCGCAAAGTTTTCAGAATGCTAGCGGTTGGAATAAGTTTGACTGGCATCGCGGCCCAGCTTGATCTGAGTGTAAAAACGGTCAGTACTTATAAGAGCCGGATATTGGAAAAAATGGGGTTTCCAGGCTTGAGTGAGCTCGTACAGTATGCAATATCTTATGATCTTTTGAATTATGATTCAGGCGAAGACCAGGACAACAATTCTTTTTGGGCGGCGGATGAATAACAGCGTCCGACAAATCTCCGTAGCTCAAGCACATGAAGGCGTAGCACGTGCGCTGCGCCTCGCGCGCACCGGATCATGCGGCCGGCACGGCAACACGATCTGCAGACCGTAGTCCCGGCCCAGCGCGTCGATCAGGTTCACGGCACAGACCATCGGTGGTGCATCCGAACCCATGCCCGCGATCCGCCGACGCAAGTCCTCCCGCTCGAAATCCATCGACACCGTAGCCCGCGCCAGATAGCCGGCAGGAAAGCCATGACGGCGCAATCCCTGGCGCAGCCAGTCGCCATAGCGCGCACGCATTGCGCTCACGATGGCTGCGGTATCCGCTTGCGCATCGCCCCAGAGGTCGAAGGCCAGCCGGGTCGCGCCCTGCGCCTGCGCCAAGGCATGCAACTTGCCCAGCGCCCAGTAACCGTCGTCGTCGTTGTGACGGCTGACGAAGGTGTGAAGCAGCCCGTAGGCCAAGTTCCTGATGTCCTTGCGTCGTCCCATGATGTACCTCCGATAGGATCGAGCTTAGCGCAGTCGAGCAGAAAAAACAGGTCAAAACAAAAAGGGCCGCAGCGTGAAGCTTGCGGCCCTCTTCGGGAATGCTTTGGGGTGGCTGATGGGACTCGAACCCACGACAACAGGAATCACAATCCTGGACTCTACCAACTGAGCTACAGCCACCACTGTCTTACTTGCTGTCTCGTTGTTGCCGAGACAGAACGAGATTATATAGCCTACTTCGCATTCTGGCAAATCGAAGTTGGCTCAACGGTGCAAACGGCCTCAGGCCATCTCGAAGCTGGTCTCGTGCACCGGCGGATCGATGCCGACCAGGCTGTTGAAGGCCGCCGACAGGGCGGTGGCGCTGGCGCTGGTGTAGGCCGTCAGGCGGGGCGGCACGGCAGCATCGGCAGCGCGCAGCAAGCCGCCCGCATCGAGCAGGCGCACCAGCTGGCGCGCCACCGCTTCGCCGGTATCGACCAGGGCGATGTCCTGCGAGCCGGATTCGGCGATCACGTCCTCGATCGTGGCCTTCACCAGCGGGTAGTGGGTGCAGCCCAGCACCAGCGTGTCCGCACCCTGTTCCAGCAGCGGCGTGACGTAGCGGCGCAGCAGGGCGGTGACGGCGTCGGTGTCGCCCAGTTCGATCTGGTCGACCAGGCCGCGGCAGGGCTGCAGCAGGAAGTCGGCGCCGGTGGCGGCGCTGACCTGGTCGCGCAGCTGCAGGAACTTGGCGCCGGCCAATGTGCGTTCGGTGGCCAGCACGCCGACCTTGCCGCTGCGGCTGGCGGCGGCGGCCGGTTTCAGGCCGGGTTCGACGCCGACGATGGGCATCGCCGGCATGGTCTCGCGCAGCAGCTTCACCGCCGAGATGGTGGCGGTGTTGCAGGCCACCACCAGCGCCTTGGCGCCTTGCGCGACCAGGAAGCGGGCGATCGCCAGCGAACGTTCGGCGACCACGTGCTCGGGCTTGTCGCCGTAGGGGGCGAAGCCGGTGTCGGCCACGTAGAGCAGGTGTTCGTGCGGGAGTTGCGCGCGGATGTGGCGCAGGATGGAGAGGCCGCCGAGGCCGGAGTCGAAGATGCCGATGGGGGATTCTTGGGGGTTCATTCGACGATGGTAACCCAGCATTGCTGCGTTGGTAGAGGGTAACTTGGGCCCCTGCCTGCGCAGGGGCGACGTGCTTCCATTGTTGGCCTTAAAACCGTCGTCCCTGCGCAGGCAGGGACGTAGGGTGGGCACCCTGTGCCCACGCGGAAGCCAGCATGACGCATTCGTCCGCGTGGGCTCGGGGAGCCCACCCTACGCACATATATATCAAGTGCAGCGTGTCATCAGGCCACGTTGACCGGAATCCCCTTCAGCGACTCGATCTTGGCCGACCATTCCTTCGGCCCGGTCTGGTGCACCGACGTACCGGTCGAATCCACGGCCACCGTCACCGGCATGTCCTGCACCTCGAACTCGTAGATCGCTTCCATGCCCAGGTCTTCGAAGCCCAGCACCTTGGCCGACTTGATCGCCTTCGACACCAGGTAAGCCGAACCGCCCACCGCCATCAGGTAGGCCGATTTGTGGTTCTTGATCGATTCGATGGCGGCCGGGCCACGCTCGGCCTTGCCGATCATGGCGATCAGGCCGGTCTGCTCGAGCATCATGTCGGTGAACTTGTCCATGCGGGTGGCGGTGGTTGGGCCGGCCGGGCCCACCACTTCGTCGCGCACCGGATCGACCGGGCCGACGTAGTAGATCACGCGGTTGGTGAAGTCCACCGGCAGCTGCTCGCCGCGTGCCAGCATGTCCTGGATGCGCTTGTGCGCGGCGTCGCGGCCGGTCAGCATCTTGCCGTTCAGGAGCAGGGTCTGGCCCGGCTGCCATGAAGCCACTTCTTCCTTCGTCAGCGTATTCAGGTCGACGCGCTTGGATTTCTGCGTGTCCGGCGTCCAGTTCACGTCCGGCCAGGTGGAGAGCGCCGGCGGTTCGATGTAGGAAGGACCGGAGCCGTCGAGCACGAAGTGGGCGTGGCGGGTGGCGGCGCAGTTCGGGATCATCGCCACCGGCTTGGAGGCCGCGTGGGTCGGGTACATATTGATCTTCACGTCGAGCACGGTGGTCAGGCCGCCCAGGCCCTGGGCGCCGATGCCGAGCGCGTTGATCTTCTCGCACAGTTCGATGCGCAGCTCTTCCAGCTTGTTCTGCGGGCCACGCTGCTTGAGTTCATACATGTCGATGTCTTCCATCAGCGACTCTTTCGCCATCAGCATCGCCTTCTCGGCCGAACCGCCGATGCCGATGCCGAGCATGCCCGGCGGGCACCAGCCGGCGCCCATCAGCGGCACGGTCTTGAGCACCCAGTCGACCAGCGAGTCGGACGGATTGAGCATCACGAACTTGGTCTTGTTCTCGGAGCCGCCGCCTTTTGCCGCGACTTTCACGTCGACGGTGTCGCCCGGTACCAGTTCCATGTGGACCACGGCCGGTGTGTTGTCCTTGGTGTTCTTGCGTTCAAAGTGCGGGTCGGCCACGATCGAGGCGCGCAGCTTGTTGTCCGCGAAGTTGTAGGCGCGGCGCACGCCTTCGTTGACGGCCTCCAGGATCGAGCGTTCGCCGAAAGCTTCGAAGCGCACGCCCATGCCGATTTTCAGGAACACGTTGACGATGCCGGTGTCCTGGCAGATCGGACGCTTGCCTTCGGCGCACATGCGCGAGTTGGTCAGGATCTGGGCGATCGCATCCTTGGCGGCCGGGCTCTGTTCGGCCTCGTAGGCGCGCGCCAGGTGCTGGATGTAGTCGGCCGGGTGGTAGTAGCTGATGTACTGCAGGGCGGCGGCGACGGATTCGATCAGGTCGTCCTGTTTGATGACAGTCATTTCGTTCTCGTTCAGGTTAGTGTTTGGAATTGCTCTGGGTGTTCATCATGATGCGGTCGGTGTAGGCGATCGCCATCGCCGACAGCAGGAAGGCAATGTGGATCACGGTCTGGGACACCAGGACCTTGACCTCGTAGGAATTCGCATTGATGAAGGTCTTCAGCAGGTGAATCGACGAGATGCCGATGATGGCCATGGCCAGCTTGGTCTTCAGCACCGATGCGTTCACATGTGACAGCCATTCCGGCTGGTCCGGATGGTCTTCCAGGTGCATGCGCGACACGAAGGTTTCGTAGCCGCCCACGATCACCATGATCAGCAGGTTCGAGATCATGACCACGTCGATCAGGCCGAGCACCACCAGCATGATCGTGGTCTCGTTCAGCTTGGTCGGCGGCACGGCGCCCGGCACCGCCACGGCCTGGATGATGTGTTGCAGGGCATCGGCGTCGCCCATGGCGGCCAGCACCAGGTCCTTGAGTTCGACCCAGAAATGGAACACGTAGACGCACTGGGCCAGGATCAGGCCGAGATACAGGGGAAGCTGCAGCCAGCGGCTGGCAAACATGAAACTGGCGAGGGCGCTGCGTTTTTTTGTCGCGGAAGGGGATGGCGATTCAAGCATTCTGTGATGGCGCCCGGAAAAGGCATGGGACAAGACAGCTGAGTATTCTACACCCGTCCGGCTTTGCCGGCTCGCCTTCGTCTATGCTTAAAGGTTGGTAGAATCGTACGAGGGATGCCAGCGGGTGCCCCATGCTGGTGCGCTGTAAGCGCTCAGTAAGCGAGCCCACCTAAGGTATTGTGCAAAACTACTACTATGGAGACTAGTATGGCTGATAACGACACCAATCAAGAGCAGGGCGCACTGAACGAACAGCGTGTGTTCCAGCCGCCTGCCGAATTTGCCGCTAACGCCGCCATCTCCGGCATGGACGCCTACCAGAAGCTGTGCGACGAAGCCGCGAATGACTACGAAGGCTTCTGGGCGCGCCTGGCGCGCGAGCACCTGAGCTGGCAAACACCGTTTACGCAAACACTGGATGAATCCGACGCGCCTTTCTACAAATGGTTCGCCGACGGCCAGCTGAATGCCTCCTATAACTGCCTCGACCGCAACCTCGAGAACGGCAACGCCGATAAAACCGCGATCATCTTCGAGGCCGACGACGGCAGCGTCACCCGCGCCACCTACCGCGAGCTGCACGAGCGCGTCTGCAAATTCGCCAACGGCCTCAAGTCGCGCGGCATCAAGAAAGGCGACCGCGTCATCATCTACATGTCGATGTCGATCGAAGGCGTGGCCGCGATGCAGGCCTGCGCCCGTATCGGCGCGACCCACTCGGTGGTGTTCGGCGGCTTCTCGGCAAAATCGCTGCAGGAACGCGTGATCGATGCCGGCGCCGTTGCCATCATCACCGCCGACGAACAGCTGCGCGGCGGTAAATCGCTGCCCTTGAAAGCCATCGTCGACGAAGCGCTGGCCATGGGCGGCTGCGACACCATCAAGGATGTCATCGTCTACAAGCGCACCGGCGGCAACATCGCTTTCCAGGAAGGCCGCGATTTGTGGCTGCACGAGCTGGTCGACGGCCAGTCGGCGCAATGCGAGCCGGAATGGGTCGATGCCGAGCACCCGCTGTTCATCCTCTACACCTCGGGCTCGACCGGCACGCCGAAGGGCGTCCAGCACTCCACCGGCGGCTATTTGCTGTGGGCGGCGCTGACCATGAAGTGGTCCTTCGACATCAAGCCGCAAGACGTCTACTGGTGCACCGCCGACATCGGCTGGGTCACCGGCCACACCTACATCGCCTACGGCCCCACCGCGGTCGGCGCCACCCAGGTGATCTTCGAAGGCGTGCCGACCTACCCGCACGCCGGCCGCTTCTGGGAAACCGTCGCCAAGCACAAGGTCTCCATCTTCTACACCGCGCCGACCGCGATCCGCTCGCTGATCAAGATGTCGAACGCGGACGAGAAAGTGCATCCGAAGAGTTTTGATCTGTCCAGCCTGCGCCTGCTCGGCACCGTCGGCGAGCCGATCAATCCGGAAGCCTGGATGTGGTACTACAAGAACGTCGGCGGCGAGCGCTGCCCGATCGTCGACACCTTCTGGCAGACCGAAACCGGTGGCCACATGATCACGCCGCTGCCGGGCGCGACCCCGATGGTGCCGGGCTCCTGCACGCTGCCGCTGCCGGGCATCATGGCCGCCATCGTCGACGAAGCCGGCGCCGACGTGCCGAACGGGCAGGGCGGCATCCTGGTCGTCAAGCGTCCATGGCCGTCGATGATCCGCACCATCTGGAACAACCCGGACCGCTTCCGCACCGCCTATTATCCGGACGAACTGGGCGGCAAATACTACCTGGCCGGCGACGGCGCGATCCGCAACAAGGACACCGGCTACTTCACCATCACCGGCCGCATCGACGACGTGCTGAACGTCTCGGGCCACCGCATGGGCACGATGGAAATCGAATCCGCGCTGGTGGCGCATTCGGCGGTGGCGGAAGCCGCGGTGGTCGGCCGTCCGGACGACACCACCGGCGAAGCGATCTGCGCCTTCGTCGTGCTGAAGGGCGGCCGTCCGACCGGCGACGAAGCCAAGCAACTGGCCGCCGAGCTGCGCAACTGGGTCGGCAAGGAAATCGGCCCGATCGCCAAGCCGAAGGAAATCCGCTTCGGCGACAACCTGCCCAAGACCCGCTCCGGCAAGATCATGCGCCGCCTGCTGCGCGTGCTGGCCAAGGGCGAGGACATCACCCAGGACGTCTCGACCCTGGAAAACCCGGCGATCCTGGATCAGCTGAAGGAATCCGCCTAAGCATTGCGGGTAGGGTGGACGCGTACGGCAAGTCGGGTTCCCCGTCCACGCGTTCAACCGACCTGTGTATGCCTCTTCAAGGTCAAAGGCCACCTCCCGGTGGCCTTTGTTTTACGCGTCGTCCTTGTCCGCCCCGCCAAACAACTCATCCAAGCCCGCCGGCCGCTTGCCCGGCACCACCCCGGCCCGCCCACGCTTGCCTGCAAACTCCTCCTCGATATTGTCGCGGTAAAAACTCCAAGCCGAACCCGAAGTAGAAAACCTGCGCCATACCTCGCTGCCCACGCCTGCGTAATCGATCGCGTTGCCATCATCGAACTCGACGCGCAGCACGCGCTCGCGCGTGTCGTAGCCGATGGCGCGCAGCTTACCGGCGTTAATTTTCTTCATTTCCATATTGGTATCCTAGAGGTCGGTAGGGTGGGCTCCCCGAGCCCACGCGGAGCTGGCACGTCGCGGATGTTCGCGTGGGTACGGGGTGCCCACCCTAATGCCGGGTTCAAAGCTTCTCCATCTGCCCCCGAGCATACCCCGCCCCCGCACCATGCGGCGCCAGCTCCAGGTAGGTCTTGTAAGCCGCCTTGGCCTTGCCGCCATCCCCGGCCCGCGCATACGCATCACCCAAATTCATGTACGCAATCGCTCGCGAAGGATCCATCTTGATCGCATTCTCGAACCAGCGCGCGGCCTCGGCAAATTTCTCCTGCTTGTAAAACACGAAGCCGAGATTGTTGGCCGCCAGCGCGAAATTCGGCCGCAGCTTCAAGGCCTCGGTGAACTGCGCCTCGGCCTGCGCATACTGCTTCTCCTTATACAACTGCAGGCCATGATCGTTGGCCCGCTGCGCCTGCTGGCGGCTCGACACCGGCACCGCCGCCGGCGCCGTGATGGTCGAGGTACCGCCCTGCAGATCCTTCACGACCACCGCCGTCGCCGGCGTCGAGGCCTTGGCGTCCAGCTTGGTGTTCAGCGCAATCGCATCGTTGGACAGCTGCGCCGTCGACGTGTTGAGGAATTCGCTTTCCTCCGGCAGCTCGAACACGAAGTCACCGCCTTCGGAACCCGGCAGGCTGCCGAAGGCCGGCGTCTGCTGCGACACGCTGGACACCGCCGGCGCCACATAGGCCGCCAGCTCGGTCGCCGTGATCAAGCCGTCGCCATTCAGGTCGGCCTTGCCGCCCAGGCCCTGCAGCAAAGTCCAGGTGAAGATGGAGTGGCCGTTCGGCCCGCCGTCGGACACCAGCTGGTCGCTGCCGCCGGCGGTGAGCATCTGGCGGCCGAGACGGCGCCCGTTATCGCGCAGGAAGGACGCATTGGCGCCGCCGCGCGTCAGCCCCAGGCCGCTGTAGCAGGCGTCCATCACGAACAGCTCATGCTTGGCTTGCAGGCTCTCGGCGATGTTCTGGATTTCCGTCATCGGAATCGCGTCGGTGGCGAGATTGTTCGGGTCCGAATCCCAGGGCACGATGTAGCCGAGGTCACGCCCGGAACTCAGCTTGCGGGTGGCGCCGTGGCCGGCGAAGAACACGAACACGCGGTCATTCGGTTGCAAGCCATCGTGTGCGAGGCGGTCGTGGAAAGCCGCCAGGATGCCGGCGCGCGTCGCCTGCTCGTTCTTCAGCGTGATCACACGCTCGGGCGCAAAGCCGAACTTCTGCACCAGCATCTGTCCCACGCCTTCGGCATCGCGTACCGCATATTGGAGCTTCGGCCATTTCTGGTAATTGTCGATGCCGACCAAAATCGCCCACGAGTTGGCATAACCGGCAGCCGCCGCCTTTGCCACGGGCGCGGGCGCAGCATTGGCCGCCGCGCCGGACACTTTGAAGCTGGTGCCGTCCCAGCCGGCAAACTGGTAACCCTCGGCCACCAGCCGGTCCAGGATCGCGGGCAGGGCCTTCACGGTGCGCTCGTGGATGTCGTGGAACAGGATGATGCCGCGGCCCTCCTTGTCCACCGCGCGCAGCACACGGTCGGCGATGGAGGAGGGGACCGGGTCGGCCCAGTCCAGCGAATCGACATTCCACATCACCGATTTCAAATGCGCGTCGGCCAGCAGATGCATGCCCTCCTTGTTGCGCGCGCCGTAGGGAAAGCGGAACAGGCTTGACCTCTGCGGATCGACCGCCTTCAGCAGCGCATCGGTATCGAGGATCTCGGACCGGAGGCTGGCGCCGCTCTGCTTGGACAGCTGGGCATGCGAGAAGCTGTGGTTGGCCAGCACGTAGCCGGCCGCCTTCAGCTTGCGGCTGACCTCCGCGCCGGCATTCAGACGCGCGGCGCCCTGCGCATCGAGCGAGCCGAGGTTGCGGCCGACGCTGAAGAACACGGCGGGCGCGCCATACTGCTTGAGGATGGCCGCGATCTCTTCGCTGTAGCGGCGGTGCGGGCCATCGTCGAAGGTCAGTACCACAGTCTTCTTCGGCAGCGCCTTGCCGAAGATTTCGTCTTCTTCCTTCTGTGCCTGCTGCTGCGGTTGCGGTGCTTCCGCCGGCTCGGGCTTGGCCGGGTAGGGCAGCACCACGCCGAAGTCCTTGAGGATGCGCTCGCGCTGGTACAAGGTCTTCAGGTAGGCGACGTAACTGTCCCACTTCTCGCGCTTGAGCACGATGGAACGCGACTCGAAGCGGCCGAACACCGCGCGGATCTCCTTCTCGTAATTGCGCTCGATCTCGGCCAGCGCATCGAGGTCTTCCGAGATCCGCTTGTGCAGCTTGATCGCCGGCAGCGACGAATCCTTCGCCACGTGAACCAGCAGCGCCTGCAGCAGTTCGCGGAAGGCGAGGCGGTCGGCGTCGTACAAGCCTTCGCCGGATTCCACGTAATCGAGCAGGGCGCCGATGGCATCGAAGCGGCGCGGATTGTTCGAGGCCGCCAGGGCCGCCAGCGCATCGTCGGTTTTGGCGATGCGTTCCTGGTTTTCGTGGAACAGCTGCTGGCCGACCCGGTTCGCCTCGGCGCGCTCCGCCTCGGGCAGGCCGTCCTCGTCGAGGGTCAGCACGATCATCTTGCGGTAGGCGTCCAACATGCGCTTCATGTCGGCGGCGATGGCGCTGGTCTCCAGCGTCGGACCCTGCGCCTGGGCCTGGGCCGATGGCGGCGGCGTCGACTTGCGCACGACCAGCCAGGAACCGGTTGCCGCGCCGGTGGCGGCGACGGCGAAGATGACGAGGTAGAGGACTTTGCGTTTCACGGTCGGTTGGTCTCGAAAGTTTTATCTAAGCAACAATATCATTCCTTGCCCGGACGTGGGTGAGGAACAGGGGACACTGCTGTTCAGAAACGACAAAGCCGCCCGGGAAGACGGCTTTTCATGCTCGGTGAGACAGTCGGCCGAACGCTATTGTGTTGCCGAGAATCCTTGTTATAATAGGCGGCTTCGCAGTCATGCGAAGACCATCAGGAGAGGTGGATGAGTGGTTGAAGTCGCACGCCTGGAAAGCGTGTATAGGGTCAAACCTATCGGGGGTTCGAATCCCCCTCTCTCCGCCAAGGATATAAAAGCCTTAAAAATCAATAGGTTACGCGATTTTTGAGTGCCAGAAACCACACCCCAAAACCACAACCGTCGAAGTGGTCGAAGAGGCTCCCCAGAGGAGCCTTTTTTTCGTCTATTTGCATGGTCACATCCCCTGAACAAAACTTCTTGACCGGCCGGTATCGACGCAGGGCGGACAATGTCCTGACGAAACTTCTGCGCTACAAAGTACCAGGGTGTCCGTCCATTTAGAAGAAGGTCCTTCAGCCCCGATTAGCTGGAGGCTTTTTCTTCCGCTATCCTGAATCAGGTCATCTCAGCCGACCAGACAATAGCCGTTTTGGAAAGAGAACCATAACTCCCCATCCCTACGCGTAGTCAGTACCTTACGTAATCCCAAGTCATTTCGAAAGCCAGTGATACCTATGGCCTTTCGAGCGTAGTACGCAGACGTTTCCTGCGTGCTGTATTGCTTATAGTCGTCAGAGATGACCACTACTTTCGGAATGCACCCCCACGTGTCGAACATCTCCTCGCAAATACCGTTCTGGCGACCATGGTGAGCTGCCATTAAAACGTGGACTTGACTGACGGCCGCTCGGAAGGAAGCGTTCGTATTCAACATGTTCTGGAAACCGGCCTTTTCCATATCTCCGCAAAACATAAACCTGTACCCGTGCACGTCAAGCATAAGCACCAAACTCAGGTTGTTTTCGTCTTCGAAGTGCGGATATTTATTCCAGAACCACTGCATATCTACGGACACAGGTAAGGGAATATTTCCTCCAACAACATCCAAGTCAGGCTGGATAGTCAGCAGTCGAACGAGTGTCTCGATACCGGTACCCATGCCATCTTCCGTTTTTAGGTGTTCGATGGTCGCAGGAGAAACAGCTGGGTTACGCAACACTTGCTCGATGTAAACACCTTGCTCTACGAAGTTGCGGAGCCCCGACACGTGGTCTTCGTCATAGTTCGTAACAACGAGCAACTGAAGTGTGTTGACGCCCAGCTTGCGTAGATGTTCACCGGGATACCACTTCGTGGTCGAGTTGTGACCACAGTCAATGAGGATTCGGTAGACGCCGCCACTATGCGTTGGCACCGTCAGCAAGGCACAGCCCCCATGCTCCACGTTAAAAATCTGCAGAATACCGTTTTGTACTCCCGGAAACGTCATCGCTTTCCTTATGTCTTGTGAGCGAACGAGGTGAACACTTCAACCGCAAAGTTTCGGTAGAACTTCAGGTAGCGGAATGTCATACCCACGCCAAGGGCACATGCAGCCCACGACCAATGCAAGAACGTTGCTGGACCAGTCCCCCAACGGTATGACCAGTAGAGCAGCCCAGCGTCAACGAAAGCGACGAGAGCCGTGTTACGGCAGAAACCGTAGAGGTTGAGGAAATTTTCCATCTTGGCCAGCACAACAGGCGTTCCCCGCGCGTGGCTATAAGCTGCCAAAAAGAGGGCATCTCCATGGCCCGGTACGCCTGCCGCCTGGCCCTTTTCGAGGGCAAGCTGCCGAGTACGCTCGGGTAGGTAGTTGAAGTAACCCGGGAATAGGGGGCGGAACCATTTCCACGCTTTTGGGTAGCCGAAAAGAACGTCACGCGGAAAGCCCAAAAATTTCCCAACGAAGATACGTTCGAAGATGAGCGAGGAGAGACTGGCCGCGAGCTGCCCCACAGCGTATGCGGCTGACACGGCAATGACACCTTGCACCACAGTCCACTTCTCCCGTGCCAGAAGGCCAGTACCGGCGACCTGGTCCACAGCAAACAAGAAGAGGAACCCGGCCGACAGGTATGCCCAAAAATCGTAATTACTGAAGGGGATTTTTTGGTCCATAGAACAACATTATATGTTGAACTGCTTATAGAAATTTCATCTCTTGAACCTTTTTGCAACAGCAGGCGAAAAAGTTCCAGCGCAAAATCCGAGAGGCTACTCGATTGGCAAGCAGCGGGCTATTCCCCCCCCGGTGGCCTTCGCAGCTGTAATCGCCGAGGAGTTCATTTTTCCGGCGCTTCAAAGCGGCAATTTAGATCGCTCGCTTTCACCGGCCTTACACAACCAATCGAATCAGGCAGGCAAGCCTCAGTGGTCCAGAACTTCTACCTTATGAGCTACCAGCAACAGACCAGCTCAAAGTAGTTCAAAAGATACTTGACGGAATTTTGGTCTAGGTCGGAATCTGCCCCTTATCTTTGAACCATCAGGAATTCCACCTACAGGAAGCGTCCGTCGTAGTGGGAGATGCTAGGTTGACTACCGCCAATTCCTGCGGATCAGCTCGATATGACAATGTTCCGTTGAGTTCAACGTCACATTGGAGAACAAAATGGCAATCGACGCATACCTGCAAATCGAAGGCATCAAGGGCGAATCCACAGATGACAGGCACAAGGACTGGATCGAAGTCTCCAACGTGGCGTGGAGCGTCCACCAGCCCCGAGCCTCGACCGCATCTACCGCAGGAGGCCATACTGTTGGGCGGGCTTCGTTATCCGACATGTCATTCAAGAAGCTGGCCGACCTATCCTCGCCAGTCCTCCAGCAGCACTGCGCGATGGGCAAGACGATCCCTAAAGCGAAATTTGAGTTCATGCGCGCTGACGGTGATGGAAAGCCGATCTGCTACTACACGGTCGAGTTGGACAACGTGATGATTTCCGGGGTCAATCCCACGAGTGGGGCCGGCGGGATCATCAACGAACAAATCTACCTGGCATACTCCAGGATGAAGTGGAAATACACCAAGCAAGGCATCCGCGGTGGCGCCGAAGGCAATAGCTCGGGCGGTTGGGACTGCGCCGCAAACAAGTGCGTCTAAGGCGGAACTGGCATGGGTCCAATAGACGAACTTCCGAAGCGTAACGTCATCTACCAAGGGACTTATCTCGGGCTTGAGTATGATGTGCTTGTGCAAAAATACGACAAGCTGTTGCTGGCCGGGCATGGCGAATACTTGGGCCGGAATCAGGAGTGCGCGGCACTTCCGCAAGTGCTGACCGATGTTGGCTACACTGGTCGTTGGTCACCCGGCCCCAGGGTGATCGACCTGGATTTCCTCATTCCAGGCACTGTCATCGCGAATTTCAAAACCATTGATGGCAAACCCCGATTCCCCAACCAGAGCGGCTGGCACGTTGGCCTGTTCGATCAGTTCCGACGCGGCGCGATGATGGTGAACGGTTTGCCATGTGAATTTTCGATGTTTGACCAGTTCCACGGCAAGCCTGCCGGCCTGCGGGGCGTTGCAATCCTCACGCCGGAGTGGAAGAGAGTCAATTCCAGGTACGGAACGCCTTCGAACGATGCTGCTGAATTTTTTGTGGTGGTGGTCCCATGAGAACACTTCTCATTGCAAGCATGCTTCTCGCTTCTGCCGCACATGCGCAGGAAATCTCCTGCCCCAAGTTCTACCCATCGGAAGACACGGTTTTGACCGAAGCACCGTATCAGCACAATGGAAAAGGTGTCCTCAAGAAACAGGCGTTGTCCAATGCGGGTTGGATGGGAGGCGGCTTCAATGACACTTCTGGTGAGATGGCCGGGGGTAAGGACAAGGTCAAAGGTGGCGTGGACATTGCAGTGCCAACCTTCGCCAAATGGTTCGTGTGTTGGTATGGTGGCGGACGTGCCGTTGCGTGGTGGGAGGAGCTAAAGCCCGAAACCATGAATGCCAGAGAGTGCAAGATCCGAATCAGAAACGAGACCAGCCGCGAGCCAATGGACATCAAGCTGGTATGCAAGTCCATGTAGAGCATCGCTCTGCTGAGTGAAGTACGAACGAAACGCAAGTATAAGTTGCAAATCACAAGATTGATCTCGATGGGACGCTGGCACCCGCTTGCAATGAGTTGGCGAGGCGCCTTGCTTCGACAAGGGCAAATGGCTGACCGACGGTAAAAGCAAGGCGAAGCGATCAACCTTCCTCAGCCAGCATCCCTTACAGCCTGCTGCGCCCGCAAATAACTCTCCATCACAGCCGCATAATTCGGCGCAACCAGCCCATACAGCTGCGCCAACTCAGCCGCCTCCGGCCGCGCCCACGTCCGGTGCAGCTCCGACAGCAGCGCATTGGTCGTCGTCGGCTGCACGCCACCCTGGACGAAGCGCGCCAGTGACACGCGCGAAGCCATCTCGCTCGGATCGCCGGATGCATCGATCACGGCATAAACGTCATAGCCGGCGGCGCGCGCGTCAAGTGCCGGGAACATGACGCAGACGCTGGTCCAGACGCCTGCCATCACCAGGGTCTTGCGGTCGGTGGCGCGCACTGTGGCGACGAAGTCGTCGTTGTCCCAGGCATTCACTTCGCCCTTGCGCGGCACATAGACGGCGTGGCGTGCAAGCTCGTGGATCTCCGGCATCAGCGGGCCGTTGGTGCCGGCCGGTTCCGACGCCGTGGTGATCACCGGGATCTTCAGCAGGGTGCACAGCCTGGCGATCATCGCCACGTTGCGGCGCAGGTCGGCGACCGGGATGTCCTTGACGGTCTGGAACAGGCCGGACTGGTGATCGAGCAGCAGGACCAGGGTATCGGCCGGATCGAGCAGCATCGCGCCGCCGCCGGTAGGCAGGACGCTGGTTTTGGCGCGCGTGGTGGTTTGCATCTGCGTTCTCCTTTGGTGTTTTTCTCAGAGCTTGCGATCGAGGAAATCGCGGATCAGCGGCACCATCACATCCAGCTTATCTTCCAGCGCGAAGTGGCCGCTGTCGAGCAGATGAATTTCCGCATCCGGGAGGTCGCGCAGATACGGATGGGCGCCCGATTCCGGGAAGATGAAGTCGTTCTTGCCCCAGACGATCAGCATGGGCGGCTGGCGCTCGCGGAAAAAGGCCTGGAAGTCGGGATACAGCGGGACATTGCTGCCGTAGTCGTGCAGCAGGTCGAGCTGGATCTCGCGGTTGCCGGGCCGGTCGAGCAGTGCCTGGTCGATGGTCCAGTTGTCGGGGCTGATGCGGCTGACGTCGCCCATGCCGTCGGTGTACTGGAATTTGGTAGTGTCGAGCGTAAGCAGGCCGGCCAGCGCTTCCCGTTTGGCCGGCGAGTCATCCGCCCAATACGCCTTGATCGGATCCCAGAATGCGGCGAGTCCTTCGGTATAGGCATTTCCGTTTTGCACGATCAGTGTTTGCACACGTTCCGGGTGCGCGAGTGCCAACCGGTAGCCGATCGGGGCGCCGTAATCCATGACGTACATGCTGTATTTGCTCAGGCCAAGCAGGACCGTTAATTGATCGACGATATCCGCCAGGTGCGCAAAGGTATAGGCGAATGCGGCATGGTCCGGCGCGTCGCTCTGACCATAGCCGGGATAATCGGGGGCGATCACGTGGTAGCGGTCGCCGAGCAGGGGAATCAGGTTGCGGAACATGTGCGACGAGGTGGGAAACCCGTGCAGGAGCAGGAGGACGGGTGCATCAGCGGGGCCGGCTTCGCGATAGAACACGTCGACGCCGTCGATATGCACTGTCTTGTAGTGAATCACTGGCACTGCCCGTGCCGATGCGCCCGCGGCTTCCGGAGCGGCGATCCTGGTGCTGGCATCAAGTTGGTTCATGGCGTTCTCCGAAAGGTGAAGAGCGCCGGATGTCGACCTGGGTTGGCGCTAGGTGGCCACTGTATGCCGGGCGCACTGCGCATCGCGGTTAAGCCAGGTTAAAAATGGTTAAGCGCTCCTGACGCGGTCTCGATACGCCACCAGATATTTTTGGCAATTACTAAAATAATATTTCCTGCCAAATTCTGGAATTCAGGAGAAGCGTCAAAGTTCGGATTTTGCAAATGATATCCATTAAGGATGAGGAAATTGTAGTGATTGCTTTCGCTGGGGCCCGTGTATATGATTTTTTGAGGCGAGTACAACGGGAAAAAAGTCTGGAGGAGAATTCATGACGGACGATGCGGGCGTGCGGTCTTTTGCTTTTGGGTCATTTATCCTGATTCCCCAGCGTCAGTTGCTCTTGCAGGGCGCGGTTCCGGTCCGGATCGGCGGCCGCGCGCTGGATATCCTGGCGGCATTGGTAGAGCGTCCTGGCGAGCTGATCAGCAAGCGCGAACTGATGGCGCGCGTGTGGCCGACGACGGTCGTCGATGAAAGCAATCTCAAGGTGAACATGGCGGCCCTGCGCCGGACCCTGGGCGACGGCGGCTCGGATGACGTTAGGTATATCGCCACCGTCACCGGGCGCGGCTACAAGCTGGTCGTGCCGGTGACACCTGGCATGCCGAAAGACATGGCGCCGGCACCCGCAATCCTGCGATCTTCTCATGGAGGGCGAAGCCGCGCTGCTGCGCACCGTCTCGGTGTTCGCCGGCGTGTTCGACATCGATGACGCTGCGCTCGTCGCCGGCATGGCGGCTTGTACGCATACTGAGCTGACGAATCAGGCAGCCGCCTTGCGCGGAGGGATCGGCGCCGCCTTCGGCAACAAGCCTTCCGCCAGCAACTCCTCCCAGAACGCTGGCGGCAATTCCATGTGCATCAAGGTCGCATTGCGCTTCAAGTGCTCAGGGCTGCTGGCCCCGGGAATCGTCGCCGCCACCACCGGATGCGCCACCCCGAACTGCAAGGCCGCCGCCGCCAGGTCGACGCCGTGGCGCGCCGCAACCTGGCGCAGGCGCTCGCGCTGGGCGATCTGCTCGGGCTTGGCCGGCGCATAGTCGTAGTGGGAGCCGCCGGCCAGGAAGCCGGAATTGAAAGGCCCGCCCAGCACCACGTGGGCACCGCGTTCGGCGCACAGCGGGAACAGTTCTTCCAGCGGCGTCTGCTCCATCAGCGTGTAGCGTCCGGCCAGCAGGAAGATGTCCGGGTCGGACTGCTTGAGTGCGCGCAGGCAGGGGTCGATCGTGTTCACGCCCAGTCCCCAGCCCTTGATGATGCCTTCCTCGCGCAGCTTGACCATGCCTTCGAAGGCGCCGCCGGGGCCGGCCGCGATGCGGAAATAATGTTCGAACTGGTCGCCCAGGGCTTCGATCGACAGATCGTGCACGTAGGCGATGTCGATGTAGCCGAGCGCCAGGCGCTGCAGGCTGTCCTCGACCGCGCGGCGCACGCCGTCGGCGGTGTAGTCCAATACGCGCTTGAAGGGCAGGGCGTTGACGAAGGGGCTGGCGATCTCGCCGGGGAAGTGGGGCTCGAGCAGACGGCCGGTCTTGGTCGACAGCGTGTACTCGTCGCGCGGGCGGCCGCGCAGGGCCACGCCGAAGCGGTGCTCGGACATGCCGGCGCCGTAGTGGGGCGCGGTGTCGAAATAGCGGATGCCTGCATCCCAGGCGGCATCGACGGTCGCCTTGGCGGCTTCCTCGGTGGTGGTGTGGTACATATCGCCGAGCCCGGTGCCGCCCAGGCCCAGGCGCGTGATCGGTTGGTAGCGCTGGTTCACGGTAGGTCCTTTCTTGTTCATTGGTCGAGCCCATGCTACACCGCGGATGAGGCGCGCACGCTTGCCGCGGCGATGGTTTACACTGCCCGGCCCAAGCAAATATGACCAGGCAACATCAGTGCGGCGTCCGATTCATTTCCTATATTCATTAATTTCCACCCCAACAGCACGCCCGGGAGTCTGGCATGGCTGAGCTCGGCAAAGCCCGCCTGGCCGCCATGTCCGTTCTGTTCGCCAACGGCGTTATCTACGCCTCCTGGGGCACCCATGTGCCGACCATCAAGGACAAGTTCGCGCTGTCCGACGCCAACCTGTCGCTGTCGATGCTGGCGGTGGCGCTGGGCGGCATTTTGATCATGGCCTGGGCCGGGCGCTGGATCGCGCGCGTGGGCAGCGCTTCGGCTTCCGTCAAAAGTGCGCTCTCGATGACGCTGGCGGCCTGTGGCATCCTGTTGGTGCCGCAGTACGCGCTGCTGCTGTTCTGGCTGGCGCTGTATGGCGCCACATCGGCGGTGAACGACGTCGCCGCCAATTCCCAGGGTGCGCTGATCGAGGCGGCCTTCGAACGGCCCGTGATCGGATCGCTGCACGGCAGCTTCAGCCTTGGCGGCATGTTCGGGGCGCTGGTGTCGAGCGGCTGGCAGGCGATGGGGTGGCCGGACGCCTGGCACCTGGCGGCGGCCTGCGCCTTCTGCGCCGCGCTGGTGCTGTTCACGTCGCGCTGGCTGTTGCCGGAATCCGCCCATGCGGCGTCAAACGAGGCGCAGACCAGTAGCGGCAAACTGGCGCCCGCGCTCAAGCGCAAGCTGGTGATCTTCGGCGTGCTGGCCTTCCTGGCGCTGATCGTCGAGGGTGCGATGTACGACTGGACCGCGGTCTACATGCGCGAGGTGGCCTTGGCAAGCGGCGGCATGATCGGCGCCGGCTACGCCGCGTTCTCGGTCGGCATGGCGGTCGGACGCTTCAGCGGCGATCCGGTGCGTGCGCGCTTGTCCGAAGGCGTGCTGATTTTGGTGAGTTGCGCCATGTGCCTGGCCGGGCTCGGCCTGGCGTTGCTGTGGCCGCGCGTCGACACGGCGCTGGCCGGCTTCCTGGTGTGCGGGCTCGGTACGGCCAACATCATTCCGGTGATGTTTTCCTCGGCCGGGCGGGCGGCGCTGGCCGGCGGCGGCTCGGCGTCCAATGGCCTGGCGGTTACCACGCGCCTGGCCTATGTCGGCCTGCTGGTGGGGCCGGTGATCGTCGGTTTCATCGCCCACCGCTTCGACTTGCGCATCGCGCTGGCCATGAGCCTGCTGGGCGTGGTGGCGATCGCGGCGGCGTCGCCCAAAGTGTTTCGTTTCAGCCGCTGATCCTGGGTATTTGATATGTATGTCGGCGATTTACCCGCGTCATTCGTGTATCGTCATGATTGCCGACAGATCAAGATCATTGGAGAAGCAGATGAAAGCATTCGCAGCCGCAGCCGCAGCCGAAGTTGCAGCATTCGCCACGGGCATCTTCCTTGCCGGCGCCGCCCAGGCGCAGCTGTTGAACGTGCCGCCGGCTTCCTTCCAGGCGCACACCCTGACGCTGACCAGGACCCAGCCGTTTCCGCTGCCCTACATCAACAGCGAAGTCCCTGTCCTGCAGAGCAATCCCCTGCACACCTATCGCAGCGATCCCAAGCTGGTGCTGGGCTTCGATCTGACGCCCAACCTGGGCCTGGAAGCCGGCTTCGCCAACCTCTACAGCCGCGGCTTCCATTACGTCGACATGGAAGGCCGCCCGGATGAGCGCGAGGGCGTGCTCGGCAACCACGGTTTCACCAGCTACCTGGCCGCCAAGGTCGAAGCGCCGGTGGGCGAGCGCTTCTCGGCCTACGGCAAGCTGGGCATTGCCTACAGCGAGCGCGAGACGCGTGACGCGGCCGCCATGCCGCTCAAGGAGGGCGATGCCGGGCCGTATGCCAACGTGGGGGCGCGCTACAAGCTGACGGAAAGGGCGACCGTGTCCGGCGAATACCAGCGCGCAGGGGATAGCAAGAAGTGGGGTGGGGATAGCAATGCGAATGGGGTTGGGGCCAAGCTGCATTTGGGCTTTTAAGCGGCGCTTTCTACGTCGTTCCGGCGAAGGCCGGAACCTAAGTTCGCGCGCGTAGCTGCTCGACGAACTTGGGCTCCTGCCTTCGCAGGAGCGACGGTTTTTCTGTTAGCGAAATAAGTCAGTTACCTGTACTTTAGCCCCCGAAACCACCGCCACCGCCTCCACCAGCGCCACCACCACCGGCGCCGCCCCAACCACCACCTCCTCCACCACCATCCCCGCGGCCACCACCCTGGCTACCACCAGGCCCACCACGGAACATGCCGCCACGTCCACCATTGCGAATCCGGTCATCCCCGGTCACGCCACCAAACTGGTAAGTAAAGCCCAGCGACACGATGCGCGGCTGGGTGGTCGAGACGGAGTGCACGCGCAGGTTTTCGTTCTCGACGAAGGTTTCGGTGCTCCCCGAGCGGAACAGGTTGACCACGTTCAGGTTCATGAACAGGCGCGGCGAGAAGCGGTGGCGCCAGCTGAAGTTGGTGGTGGTGAAGCCGCTGTTGGTGCCCTGGCCGTTGAGCGACTGGCCCTGGCGGTTCACGTTCATCTGCAGCGATTCCGCGCCGATCTGGTAGGCCAGGCGCAGCTTGACGTTTTCGCGGTGGTTCTTCTGTTCGATGGGCAGCGCGTCCAGGTTGTAATTGGAGACGCGCAGGCGCTTCTCATTGGCCAGGGTGGCGCCCAGGTTGGCCGACAGGCCCTGCAGGAACAGCTTGCGCACGTTGAAGTTCAAATCGACGCCGGTGGAATCGTTGGCGCCGAAGTTGATCGGCGAGCTCACGATCACGTTCGGGTCGCTGGCGAGCGGGTAGCTGCGGTTGCCGATCACCGGCGATTCGCGCCGCTTGAACAGGGTGACGCTGCTGTCTATGAAGTCGAGGTAGCGGTCGCGGTAGGCGACTTCGAACAAGTCGTTGTTCACCGGCTCCAGGTCCGGATTGCCGAGGCGCGCGCTGAAGTCGCTGAGGTAGACCAGGTTCGGGTTCAGGTCGCGCTCGTTGGGGCGGGCGATGCGGCGCGCCACGCGCAGCTGCAGGGTCGCGGTATCGCTCAGGTCCTGGGTGGCGTAAAAGCTCGGCAACCAGTTCATGTAGTAGTACTGGTCTTCCTGCCCCAGCAGCGGCTGGCGCACGTCCAGTTCCGTGTACTCGCCGCGGATGCCGGCCTGCACCTGCAGGTTGCTGAAGAACTTGCGGCTCAGGGTGGCGTAGAGGGCGGCGTTGCGGTCGTCCGACTTGAACTCGCTGATGCGGCTCGGCACCGGCTCGTAGGCGCCGCTGAGCGGATTCACGGCCAGGTAGCCGGTGGCGTTGTCGTTGCGGCTGTCCGCGATCTTGGCGCCGGCCTTCAGCGACCAGGTCTGCCACAGCACCTTGGTGTAGTCGACGGTCAGGTCGAGGATGCGGTTGCGCCGGTCGCTGGCGCGCATGCTGTCGGTGAAGTAGCGCTCCGGACGCAGGCGGTAGTCGTAGAACACGTCGGAATCGGCATTGTTGGTCTGGCCGGTGTAGCGCAGGTCGACCTTCAGCTCTTCGCCCGGCTCGCCGCTCTTGTGGCTATAGGACGCGCCGAGGCCGAAGTTCTCGGCCGGCGACTCCCCGTGCGAGCGGTAGCCGTAGTCGGCGGTGGGCTGCATCCCCGGGCCGAACAAGCGGGTCAGGTTGCTGTTGTCGCTGTCGTTCTGGTTCTTCGAATAGCTGACGGTGGCGCCCGCCTGGTCGCGCTCGCCCACGTTGTAGGTGAGGGTGGAGGCGAAACCGACCGCCTTGGACGCTGCCTTGCGGTCGCTGCCGGTGTCGTTGCCGCCGATGACCGCGCCGCTGGCCGGATCGAGGTCTTCGCGCTGCGACTCGCCATGGCTGGTGCGCTCGGACTTGCGCACGTACAGGTTGCCGCTGATGGAATAGGGGCCGGCCGCGTATTCGCCGTTCATGCCGGCGTTGTAGCGGTCTTCGGTGCCCTTGTTCAGGTTGAGGGTGGCGCGCGAGCCGGCCTTGCGGGTGCGCTTCAGCACCAGGTTGATGATCGGGCCGCTGCCGCCTTCGTTGCCGAATTCGGCGCCCGGCACGTTGATCACCTCGATCGATTCGATGTTCTCGGCCGGGAAGGCGTTCAAGGCGTCGCCGCGGTTCTGGCCCTGGAACTGGGCGTCGCGCTTGCCGTTGACCATGATCTGCACGTTCTGGTTGCCGCGCAGGGCCACCGTGCCGTCCTGTTCGACGGTGACCGAGGGCACATTGTTCAGCACGTCCGAAGCCGAGGCGTTGCTGACGCTGATGTCGTTCTTCATTTCATACACGTCGCGGTCGACCTTGTTGGTCGGGCGCGAGGCGATCACTTCGACGGTCGCCAGGTCGTCGCTGGCCGCTGACTGCGCTGCGGGCTTGGCCGCGCCGTTGACCTGGCCGCTGGTGCTTGCCGTATCGGCGGCGGCCGGGGCAGCAGTGGTGCCCGCGGCTGTGGCCGGCGCCTGGGTGCCGGCGCGGCGTGAAGGCGGCGTCTGGATGGTCTGCGCGAACAGCGGCTGGGCCAGGAAGCAGCCCAGCAGGAGCGCGGGCAGGACCTTGAGCGTCGGGGTGCCCTGGGCGGCGGCCCCGGCGGAACGGAAGAGTGTCATGGATGGCAATCGATCGTGATGGTTATGAGCGGCAAGCAGCAGGGACAAGGACAAGCAGAATAACGCGGCTGAGCTCGTAAGGATGACCGTGATACAAAACGATACGCGCGATGCTCGCCTGTCAATACGGCTGCGCCTCCTCGCGGACCGGATCGACCAAGCCGGCAGCAGAATAAGTGATTCAAGGCTAATATGGAAGGTTAGCAAACAGCGGTCTCGGGCGCAGTACCAGCGCCCCGGCCGTTCAACACCCGCCGGTCAACGGCACAGGAGAAGAACATGAGTACCGAAAGCAGCCTGAACGACACCAAAGACACCCAGTTGCGCGCGGATGCGCTCGAGTATCACCGCAGCCCCGTGCGCGGCAAGATCGAAGTGGTGGCGACCAAGCCGCTGTCCAACCAGCGCGACCTGTCGCTGGCCTATTCGCCGGGCGTCGCCTATGCCTGCGAGGAAATCGCCGCCGACCCGGCCATGGCCGCCGAATACACCTCGCGCGGCAACCTGGTCGCCGTCATCTCGAACGGCACCGCCGTCCTCGGCCTGGGCAACATCGGCCCGCTGGCCTCGAAGCCGGTGATGGAAGGGAAGGGCTGCCTGTTCAAGAAATTCGCCGGCGTCGACGTGTTCGACCTGGAACTGGCCGAGAACGACCCGGATAAACTGATCGAGGCCATCGCGATGCTGGAGCCGACCGTCGGTGGCATCAACCTGGAAGACATCAAGGCGCCCGAATGCTTCTACATCGAGAAGAAGCTGAGCGAGCGCATGAACATCCCGGTCTTCCACGACGACCAGCACGGCACTGCGATCATCTCCAGCGCCGCGCTCCTCAACGCCTTGAAGGTGGTCGGCAAGAACATCGCCGAGGTGAAGCTGGTGGCCTCGGGCGCCGGCGCCGCCGCCATCGCCTGCCTCGACATGATGGTGAGCCTGGGCGTCAGCCAGGCCAACATCTTCGTCACCGATTCCAAGGGCGTGATCTGGCAGGGCCGCGAAGCCAACATGGAAGCCAACAAGGCGCGCTATGCGCAAGCCACCGATGCGCGTACCCTGGCCGATATCGTCAAGGACGCCGACGTCTTCCTCGGCTGCTCCACCGCCGGCGTGCTCACCGGCGACATGGTCAAGACCATGGCCGACAAACCGGTGATCCTGGCGCTGGCCAATCCGGAACCGGAGATCCGTCCGGAAGTGGCGCTGGCCGCGCGCCCGGACTGCATCATCGCGACCGGCCGTTCGGACTACCCGAACCAGGTCAACAACGTGCTGTGCTTCCCCTACATCTTCCGCGGCGCCCTGGATTGCGGCGCCACCCGCATCACCACCGAGATGAAGCTGGCCTGCGTGACCGCGATTGCCGACCTGGCCGAAGCCGAAGCCAACGATGCCGTGGCCGCCGCCTATGCCGGCGAAGACCTGAGCTTCGGTCCCGACTACATCATCCCGAAACCCTTCGATCCGCGCCTGATGGGCGTGATCGCGCCGGCGGTCGCCAAGGCCGCCGCCGAATCCGGCGTGGCCACCCGTCCTATCGAGGACATGGATGCCTACCGCGACAAGCTGGCCCAGATGATCTACCACACCGGTTTCTTCATGAAGCCGGTGTTCGCCAAGGCCAAGGCCAACCCGCGCCGCGTCGCCTACGCCGAAGGCAGCGACCAGCGCGTGCTGCGCGCGGTGCAGACCGTGGTCGACGAAGGCATCGCCAAGCCGCTGCTGATCGGCGCCGCGGCGGATGTCGAAAAGGCGATCAAGCAGTCCGGCCTGCGCCTCAAGCGCGACGTCGACTACACCCTGGTCGAGGCCGAAGGCGACACCACCTTGCAGGGCACGCGCCTGCTGAAGGACGGCACGGTCGACGCGCTGATCTGCGGCATGAAGGGCAATTACGACAGCCACCTGGCGCACGTGCAGACCGAGATCGGCACCGCCCCCGGCGCCGGCGTGCTGGCGGCGATGAATGCGCTGGTGCTGGACAAGATGACCCTGTTCATCACCGACACCTACGTCAACGATGCGCCATCGGCACAGGAACTGGCCGCCATCACCCGCCTGGCAGCCGACTTCATGCAGCACTTCGGCCTCGAGCCGAAGGCCGCGCTGCTGTCGCACTCGATCAACGGTTCCTCGGAGCGCCCGTCGGCGCGCCGCATGCGCGAAGCCGTGGCCCTGCTGGCCAAGGAAGCGCCGCAACTGGACGTGATCGGCGAAGTGCATGGCGACGCCGCCCTGTCGGAAGAAATCCGCCGCCTCTACATGCCGGAAGGCGGCTACAGCGGCAGCGCCAACCTGCTGGTGATGCCTTCGCTGGATGCCGCCAACATCCTGTTCAACGTGCTCAAGGTCGCGGCCGGCAAGGGCGTGACCGTGGGCCCGATCCTGCTGGGCGCGGCCAAGCCGGTGCACATCCTGAGCCCGAGTGCGACGGTGCGCAGGATTGTGAATATGACGGCGCTGGCTGTGGCGGACGTGCGTTGAGCTTGATTTGAGCTGAGCTGGATTGCGTTTGATACCGTCGCAATAAATACCGTCGATCACGCAAAAATTACCGTCATTCCCGCGAAAGCGGGAATCCATGCTGAACCCCAGAAATGGCAACGTCGGAAACCCTGCTGTGCTATGGATTGAATGGCTTCGGACACTCAGCATGGATCCCCGCTTTCGCGGGGATGACGGGTGTTGGTCCAACCGTCACGCCCCCATCCCCAAGCGTGATCTATAATCCAACCATGTACAAGACGACAAGACATTGGGCCAAATACGCCTGGATAGCCTGCCTGGCCATCCTGTTCAATGCCTTCGTCCCCGTCGTCTCGCACGCCCTCAACTTTGCCTCGCCGGCTTCCGCCGCCAAGATGGAAGTCTGCACCGCCATGGGCATCGAAATGCTGCCGATGGCGCTGCCGGGTGAGGACGGCACCCAGGCCCCGGACAAGCTGCTCAAGAGCCTGACGCATTGCGGCTATTGCGCCACCCACGCCGGCTCCTTCGGCCTGCCGCCGCCACTGCCGGCCGTGTTCGCCGTCATCGGCGGGCACGACGTCTACCCAACGCTGTACTACGCCGCACCGCGCCGGCTGGCGACCTGGTCGCCAGCGCAATCGCGCGCACCTCCTGTAGCTGCCTGACCGACCGCGGCATCGCGCCGCATCGCCCGAGCATCGCCGATTTGCCATACGCACGCTGTATCCATGTGCGCGCACGCCGGCGCCTGCTCGTTCGTCAGCCACCCAGGACCACCCATGAAAACCATCAGCACAACGCTGGCGCTGACCGCGCTCGCCGCCGCCGTCTCGTCGGCCTTTGCCCAGGACGCGGCGCCCCTCAAACAACTCGGCACGGTGGTCGTCACCGGCAGCAACCCGACCTCGCTGCCGACCCAGATCCCGACCACCATCGAAGGTGTCAGCCGCGAGGAGATCGCGCGCGGCATCAACGCCATCGACGCGGAAGACGCCCTCAAATATCTACCGAGCCTGCTGGTGCGCAAGCGCTACATCGGCGACTACAACCACGCGGTGCTCTCCACCCGCGCCTCCGGCACCGGCAACAGCGCGCGCTCGGCCGTGTACGCGGACGGCATCCTCCTCTCGAATTACCTGGGCAATGGCGCCACCTTCGCGCCGCGCTGGGGCATGGTCAGCCCGGAAGAGATCGAGCGCGTCGACGTGCTCTACGGTCCGTTCTCGGCGGCCTATGGCGGCAATTCGGTCGGCGCCGTGGTCGACTACATCACGCGCATGCCGACCCGCTTCGAGGCGCATGCCAAGTTCGCCTATTCGCGCCAGCCCTTCCAGCTGTATGGCACCGATACCACGTATAGCGGCCGTCAGGGCAGCATGTCGCTGGGCGACCGCGTCGGGCTCTGGTCCTGGTATCTGGACGTGAGCCGGGTCGACAGCGAAGGCCAGCCGCTGACCTTCCCGACGCGCTACCCGGGCGGTGTCGCGTCCAGCGCCGGCACGCCGGTGACGGGCGCGGTGGCCGGGCAGGACCGCACTTACCGCGACTGGCTGCTGCTCGGCGCCGCCACCCAGTACCACACGGTGCAAGACCACGTGAAGGCCAAGCTGGCCTACGATTTTTCGCCGACGCTGCGCGCCACCTATGTCTTCGGCTGGTGGAAGAACGAGTCCGACGGCCGGCCGCAATCCTATCTGCGCGATGGTGCCGGCCAGCCGGTCTACAGCGGCACGGTCAACTTCAAGGGAAGCGCCTACACGCTGGCGCCGACCGACTTCAACCAGTCCAACGAAAGCCTGCAGCATTACATGCATGGCCTCACCGTCAAGAGCAACACCAGGGGCGTGTTCGACTGGGAAGTGGCGGCCAGCCTGTACGACTACGACAAGGACATCCTGCGTGCGCCGACCATCGCGCTGCCGGCCGCGGCCGACGGCGGCGCGGGTCGCATCGTGAATCAGGGCGGCACCGGTTGGAACACCTTTGCCGCCAAGGGCATTTGGCGGCCCGAAGGGCAAGGCGGTGCCCACGTGGCGGAGTTCGGCTACCAGCGCGAATCGTATAAATTGCGCAGCATTGAAAACGCCACCACTGATTGGCTCGACGGCGCACCGGGCCCGCGCAACCAGGCCTTCCGCGGCCGCACCGGCATCGACGCCCTGTATGCCCAGGACACCTGGAAGTTCGCGCCGGGCTGGAAGACCGTGCTCGGCCTGCGCTACGAGCGCTGGCACGCGCGTGATGGCGAGACCTCGAATGCGACGGCCACCGTGGCCCAGGGCAGCCGCCACGAACATTATTTCTCGCCGAAGGCGGCGCTGGCTTTCCAGGCCAGCGAGGACTGGGTGCTGAAGGCCTCGCTGGGGCGCGCTGTGCGCATGCCCACCGTGTCCGAGCTGTACCAGGGCGGCATCAACGCCGCCGGCACCCTGATCAACAACGATCCGAATCTGAAGCCGGAGAAATCCTGGACCGGCGAGTTGACGGCCGAGCGCAAGCTCGAGACAGGTCTCTTGCGCGTCACCGCCTTCGGCGAGCGCACCCGCGACGCGCTGTACTCGCAGACCAATGTGCTGGTCACGCCCAACGTCACCAATGTGCAGAACGTCGACCGCATCAATACCAGCGGGCTGGAGCTGGCCTACGCTGCCACCGACGTCGGCATCGCGGGCCTGGACCTGAATGCCAGCAGCACCTGGACCGATTCGAAGATCGACCGCAACGACAAGTTCCCGGCCAGCGTCGGCAAGTGGCAGCCGCGCATTCCGCAATGGCGCGCCACCGGCCAGGCGACCTGGCGCGTGAACGACCGGCTGGCGGCGACGCTGGCGGCGCGCTACAGCGGGCGCCAGTACTCGACCCTGGACAACAGCGACCCGAACGGCTTCGCCTACCAGGGCGCCAGCAAGTACTTCACGGCCGATGCGCGCCTCACCTGGAAGATCGACCGCCAGTGGAGCGTGGCGCTCGGCATCGACAACCTGAACAATTACAAGTATTGGAACTTCCACCCCTATCCTCAGCGGACTTACGTCGCCGAGCTGAAGTTCGACCTGTGAAGAGGACACCCATGAACGCAGGCACTTCGATGCAGAGTTTGCCCACCTTGCCAACCTTGGCCGCGCGCCGGCGCAGCCTGTTCTGGCGCATCCACTTCTGGGCGGCGCTGATCGCCTCGCCCTTCGCGCTGGTCGCCACCCTGACCGGCATGCTGTACATCTTCACGCCGCAGATCGAGGCCGCCCTGTACGCCCACCTCGAACGCGTCACGCCACGTGCGGCCATGCTGCCGCTGGATGCATCGGTGGCCGCGGCGCGCGCGGCGGCGCCGGTCGGCTTCGAGGTGCTGTCGGTGGTGCCGCCGGCGGCGCCCGGCGCGGCGCTGAAGGTCGGCTTCGGCCAGCCAATGCGCGCCGGCGGCGAGCATGCCGCGCATGCACCGGCAGCAGCCACCCCGGCGCGTGCCGGCGACACCGCCAAGCGCACCGTCTTCGTCGACCCCTACGATGCCCGCGTGCTCGGCGTCCAGGTCGACCAGGACCGCTTCAGCGAATGGGCGCGGCGCCTGCATTCGCGCCTGCTGCAAGGCGAAACCCTGCGCTGGATGATCGAGCTGGCGGCCAGCTGGATGCTGGTGATGCTCTTGACCGGTGTCTACTTGTGGTGGCCGCAAGGCGGGCAGCCGGCGCTGCCGAAAGCCGGGGCGCGCGGCCGCCAGGGCTGGCGCCAGTGGCATGCCTTCCTCGGCGTGCTGCTGGGCGTCCTGAGCCTGGTGATCGTCCTCACCGGCATCACCTGGAGCAAATATGCGGGCACGCAGGTGCGCAGCCTGCGCGACTGGAGCGGCCAGGCTTCGCCGCAGGCGCCGGCCCATCTGCATTCGATGCCGCCGGGCGGCCCGCAGCTCAGCTACCAGCAGGCCTGGCAGCGCGCGCAGTCGCTGGCGCCGGGCGTGCCCCTGCTGCTGACGCCGCCGCGCGGCGCGCACGGCGTCTGGCGCATGGCGTCGGCCGACCGCAGCCATCCGGGCAATCGTCTCGACCTGGTGCTCAACGCCTACGACGGCCAGGTGCTGTACCGCGCCGGGTGGGAAGGGCAGACCGCCTTCGGCAAGGCCACCGCGGTCGGGATTCCCTTCCACCGCGGCGAGCTGGGAACATGGAACCAGGTGCTGCTGTTCGTGTTCGCGGCCGGCGTGCTGTTTTCGCTGGTGTCGGGCTGGGTGATGTTCTTCAAGCGCCGCCGTGCCGGCCAGCTGGGACTCCCCAAGCTGCTGCCCGGGGCCTGGCGTTCGGCGCCCGTGGCGTGGGTGATATTGGGTGTGGGCTTGTGCGCGCTGATGCCGCTGCTGGCGCTCAGCACGCTGGTGCTGCTGGCCGTGGAACTGGCGCTGGGACGCGCGCGGATGCCTGCCGCGGTTTGATCGGTACCGCTGGTCAGCGCGGATTCTGGCGCCGTTCCTGGCGCCGTTTGGATTCCGGGTATTGGACCGTGCGCAGCAGGATCTCGGCGGGGACGTTGCAGCTTTCCAGATAGTTGAGGGCGAACTTGAGCCCGCGCGTCTCCGCCAGGAAAAGCGCGTATTCGACTGTCATGCCGGTGTGCTCGTCGATTCTTCGTTGGGACATGGTTCCGCCTGCGGCTCTGTAAATATACGGCATGGCAGCAAAGCGCATCGTTTCCGGTGCGAGTGTTGCCATGCGTTCATTCTATATTTACTTTGTAGGCGGGCGGACCGATTACCGAACTGATTATGTTAACAATTGTTACGGCCGTGTTCGCCAGCCGCCAGGGATGATCGCGGCCGGCGCACAGCTCAGCCGCGCCGGCGGCGCGCGGCCAGCAGACCGGACATGCACAGGCCCGCCAGCATCAGCGCCGCGCTCGACGGTTCCGGCACCGCGGTGGTGATGCTGAAGCGGTCGCCGGCGTGCAATCCGGCCGTGCTCAGCAGCCAGTCGCTGGCGCCGTCCACGGCCAGCGGATTACCGAAGTGAAACTCGGACCATTCCGGCGTGGCAAAGCGGATGCTGGCGTAGTCGCTGCCGTAGCCGACCTGGCCGAGGGTGCCGAAGGTCGGCGTGACGCTGCCGGCCCCGGCGAAGCGGATCCCTTCGAGGCGGAAGCTGAAGCTGCTCAGCGCGCTGCCGCTCAGGTTGCGCACCAGGGCGTTCAGGCTCAGCGGGCCGAGCAGGTCGCCGGCTTCGACCAGGAAGTCCAGGCGCGCCGGCGAAAAATCGTCCAGGTCGAGGTCGAAGGCCACCTGGCCGACAGTGCTGTAGTCGGTCACGGCGTTCGCGGACGCGCTGCCGGTCAGCACCACGGCCTGGCTGGCCGGTGCCAGCGAGCACAGGGCGAGCGCGGCGGCAAGGATGAAGGCGTATTTGGCTTGCATGAAAAGCTCCTGGTTAGAGCGGGCCGAGCGCCCACGGACCCGAGATCGCAAAGGTGATGCCCGGGGTCTGGATGTTGACGAAGAGGTAGCGGCCGGTCGGGTCGAAGCAGCAGCCGGCGAATTCGTTGCCGCGGTGGTCGCCGGCCAGGCTGGTGCGCTTGTCGGCCGCCTGCAGCTGGGCGCCCGTCAGCACCACGTTGTTCTTGGCAAAGATATAGGCATCGCCGCCGCCGGTGATGCCCATCAGGCGCTGGCCGAAGCCGAAGCTGTCGGTGGTGGCGCTGGAGGCGTCTTCGCAGATCAGGATCGCGTTGCGCGGGCTCACCGTCAGGTTGTCGCCCATGTTGCCGACCACGACGTTGGGGCTCGAATACATGCAGCGCATTGATTGCGAGGCCAGGTCGAGTTCCCAGATGGCGCCACGCGCGATGCTGCCGCCGGCCGTGTCCATCACGTACATCTTGCCCTGCGCATGCCAGATGCCTTCGCCGCGGTTCATGCGCAGCGCGCCCTGCAGCCAGCCCTGTACGAAGGGGCCGGCGGCACTGGTGATGGTGATGCCGGTGGGGCCGGTGGCATTGCCGCGGTTCTGGTCCGGATTGGCGATGGGAACCCATTCGAGCTCATAGGTGTCGCCCACCAGCGCCGCCGCCAGGTTGGCATTGAGCTTGCCCTTGGCCCTGGCCATCTGGAGCTGGCCGCCCATGGCGAGGGCGCCGTAGGCGGCCGGTTTGATATCGGGGACGTAGCGGTAGAAACCGGATTTGCCGGACTGGTCCTCGGTCATGTAGACGATGCCGGTGAGCGGGTCGACGCCGGCTGCTTCGTGGGCGAAGCGGCCCATGCCGACGATCGGCTGGCCCGTGGTCTGGGCCGGATCGGCCGCCACCTCGAACACGTAGCCGTGCTTCTTGCCCGAGCCGCTGGTGGCGTCGGAACCGATCTCCTCGCAGCTCAGCCAGCTGCCCCAGGGCGTGACGCCGCCGGCGCAGTTGCCGTCGGTGCCGCCCAGGCTGGGCGCCACGCTGACCCAGTTACCGTCGCGGAATAGCAGATTGGTGGTGCCGCCGCCCAGTTGGGTGGTGGCGCCGGCGCTGCTGGTGCCGCTGTCGTAGACGCCGTGGGCATCGATGAAGCTGGCCGGGCTGACCGCATGCACCTCGTGGTTACGCACCAGCACCAGTTCGGTGCTGCGGCCGACTTTGCGCGACAGCACCACGCCCATGCCATCGTGGGCCGAGGGGCAGGGCTTGCCGTTGCTCATGGTGTCGCCGGTCCAGCCGAAGCTTTTGTAGGTGAAGCCGGCCGGCAGTTGCAGCAGCGGCAGGCCGGTCGTCATGTCATTGACCGGGGTGATCGGACCGTAGGGGCTGGCCACCAGCGCACTGGCGCCATTGGTGACGGCGGCGGCTTCCCTGGCTTGCAGGGCGGCGAAGGCGCCGACGAAGGGCAGGGCGCTGGCACCGGCCATGCCCTTGAGCAGGTTGCGGCGGCCGGCGATCCGGCGTGCGGGCGAAATATCCTTGTTTGTCATGCTGAGCGTTCTCCAGAAGGCTGTCGTCTCTGGCCGGCACAAAATGTTGCGACAACGGGGCCGGACCGCCATGCCGGGGTGGCACGGGCTCATGCATTAAAACAAACGAAAATGTCCGCGCGATGACAGCAAAATGACAAGTCTGCGGCCATGCGACCATCCTTTTGTGGGGACTAGCCGGGCGAGGACGCCAGCAAAGCCTCGAACAGCGCCGCCCTGTGCATGCCGTGCTCGCCCTGCCAGTAGGTGTGGCCTTCGGCCACGACGCTGGCCGCGCCGCCCTCCAGCAAGCGGTGTTCGAGCGGCCGGCCCATCAGGCGCACGTGGACGTAGCCGGCGAAGCTGTCGGCAATGTCTTCGTAGATGCTGGTGGCGGCGTACAGGGTGGGGAAGCCGGTGCGGCCCAGGGCGCCGTAGGCTGCTGCGGCGTCGCGCAGCGACAGGCGCGGCACGCCGTGGTACACCAGCTGGGCGCGCTGGGGGAAGTCGTGGCCGCGACGCGGCGTGTAGCGGCCGCCCGGCGGCACCCGCCAGCACGGATCCAGCAGCGGATAAGCGGGCGCCGGTGTGGTGGCTGCGGGGCGCCACCACACCGGCGCCAGCGCCTTGCAGGCGGCCAGTACGTGGCCGGCTTCGTGCAGCAGCGCGTACTGGAGGGCGGCGATGCGGTGGTCGTGGGCCGGCGCGGCGATGCGGGCCGCCAGGCGCATGCCGGCGCTGGGCGCGAAGGGCATGTTTTCGCGCGCTTCGAACCAGGCATTGGCGCTGGCGCTGGCGAACGCGGCGGCATCGATGGCGATGAAGCCGCCGATCAGCTCGCCCTCCGGGCCGGCCACCACGCCACTGGTGGCCGAGGCGCCCGTGCCTTCCAGCGTGAACACGCCCAGCAGCCAGGGCGCCAGATGACGCAGCACCGGCGCCGGCAGGCCGGCGATGGCGCTGTCGATGTCGGCGTCCAGGTGCGGGTCCTCGGCGGCGCAGGCGCGGGCGCTCGCCGGCTTGCCGCCCCTCTCTTGATGGCGGCGCAGATGGGCCAGCAGCTCGGGCGGCGCGGCGGCGCGGCGTTCGTCCGGCGGCCGCCGCAACAGGAGTTCCCAGGAGAAGGGATCGGCGCTAACGAGCATGGTGTGGAAGCGGTTTGTCGAGGACCTATTGTCGCCACAGTGCTTGTCGAAGGGAATCGCCCGGCATGTAAATCCAGGTAAATACAAGCTGGTTTATGCTACACGCATGCGCTAGGTGAGTGCGCCCGGTAAGGCCGCCGACGCTGCGCCTGCGGTCAGCCAGGCTTCCAGCGCGGCGAAGTCGACCGGCTTGGTCAGATGATGGTCGAAGCCGGCCGCGCGCGTGCGCTCGCGGTCCGCCGCCTGGCCCCAGCCGGTCAGGGCCAGGATGCGCAGGCCGGCAAAGCGCGGGTCGGCGCGTGCATGGCGTGCCACCGCGAAGCCATCCATGCCGGGCATGCCGAGGTCGAGCAGCATGGCGTCCGGCAGGGATTCCGCCAGCGCCGCCAGCGCGGTTTCGCCGTCGTAGGCGACGCGGGTGGCGGCACCGTGGGTTTCCAGCAGCAGGGCCAGGGTGTCGGCGGCGTCGCGGTTGTCGTCCACCACCAGGATGCGCTGGCCGCTCAGGGTGCCGCACGGCAGGGTGGAAGCCCACAGCGCCGGCTCGTTCCAATGGTCGCCGTGGCTGTCCAGCAGCGGCAGGCGCACCACGAATTCGCTGCCCTGCTGGGGGCCGGCGCTGTGGGCTTCCACGGTGCCGCCGTGCATTTCCACCAGCTTGCGCACGATCGCCAGGCCGATGCCGAGGCCGTCGCCGGTGGTCTCGCCCGGCGTGTGCCCCTGGGCGAACATCTCGAACACGTGGGGCAGCTGGGCGTCGGTGATGCCGAAGCCGTTGTCGCGCACCCGGATCGCCACGTCGTCGCCTTCATGGTCGGCGCTCAGCCAGATGCGGCCACCGCTGCCGGTGTACTTGGCGGCGTTGTTGACCAGGTTGCTCAGCACCTGGGTCAGGCGCACGCCGTCGGCATACACGGTCAGGGGCTCCTCGGGCAGGGCCACGGTCAGCTGGTGGCGGGCGCGCTCGACCAGGGGCCGGCTGGTCTCGACCGCATCGCGCACGGCGTCGGCCAGGCGCACCGGATGGCGGTCGAGCTGGATCTTGCCGCGCGTGATGCGCGAGATCTCGAGTAGGTCGTCCACCAGGCGCACGATCTGCTGCACCTGGCGCTCGACGATGCCCATCAGGCGGTCGGTGACGCGGCGGCCGTCGGGCCGGCGCATCAGGTGCACCGCATTGCTGATCGGCGCCAGCGGATTGCGCAGCTCGTGCGCCAGCGTGGCCAGGAAGTCGTCCTTGCGCTGGTCGGCTTCCTTCAGCGCGGCCTCGGCGCGGGCGCGCTCGATCGCCGGCCAGGCGCGTTCGGCGGTTTCGCGCACCAGCTGGATGTCGGCCTCGCTCCAGCGGCGCGGCGCCGGGAAGTGGACCGCCAGGGTGGCGGCGATGCGGGTGCCCGCGAACAGGCCGACCGCGAGCAGGGCGCCGATGCCATTGCGGGTCCAGCGCGCACGCATGCTGTCGTCGACGCGCGGGTCGGCTCCGACATCGTCGATGGCGAGCGCTTCGCCGCGCGCGCAAGCCTGGATCAGGATGCTGCCGAAGGCGCTGTTCGGATGGTGCCCGGTGAGCGAGACCACGCCCTGCGTGAAGTCGCGTCCGATCACCACCTCGTCGCCGTGGAATTCGCCGATCAGCACGCGGCCGGCGCCCAGGTAGCGGCCGAGCATTGCGGTTGCCTTGGCTTCGATCGCGGCGCCGTCGGCCAGCGGGCGCAACGCGTCGCTCAGTTCGAGCAGGAAGGCGCGCCGCTGTTCGGCGCGGCGCAGCTTGGCCTGGGCCTGGTGGTGCTCGACGAAGTCGGCGGCGGTCCAGGCCAGCAGGTCGACCAGGCGCAGCTCTTCGTCGCTGGGGCGGTGCGGGGCGCGGAACTGGGTGCTCAGCACGCCCATGGTCTCGCCTTTGCGGCTGATCATCGGCGTCGATTGCGCCGCCAGGATGCCCTCGGCCAGCGCGGCGGCGCCGTCGGCGGTGCCCGCCAGGCCGGGGAAATTGCGGCTGTCCTCGATCAGTATGCGCTGGCGCTGCACGCGCGCGGCCTCGCAGCCCTGCGCAGCGCCGTGGTGGCGGAAGTGGCGGATGAAGGGACTGTCCGCGCCGAAGCCTTGTTCGCTGACGATCTCGAGGCGCTCGCCGTCCTCGCCCAGCAGCTGGATGCAGCCGCGGTCGGTGTGGGTGAATTCGCAGGCGGTGCGCAGGATCAGGTCGAGCGCCACCCCCAGCTCGGACTCGGTGGCGAGGCGGGCGTGCAGCTCGTACAGGCGGTGCATTGCGTCCAGCTCCTGGCCGAGGCGCGCTTCGGTGGCCTGCGGCGCGGCTGCGGCGCGCTCGGCCTGGTCGAGCGCGCCGACGGTCTGCCAGGCCGCCGCGGCGAAGGCACCCAGGGTTTCCAGCAGGCGCGCGTCGTCGGTATCGAAATGGTGCTCCGGGTCGTGGGTGACGGCCCATACGGTGCCGACCGTCGCGCCGCCGACGCTCCACGGCGCCACCAGGTTTTCATGGATGCAGGGGCAGCCGGGCAAGCGCGGGAACACCTGTCCGGCGTGCTCGAACAGCAGCACGCTGTTGCGCTCGATGGCCACGCCGCAGGGGCTGTCGGCGCGCGGCATGGTGCCGCCGAGGTATTTGGCGAAGGGTCCGGCGGCCGCATGCCAGCGCAAGGCACCCTCGGTGGCGCCGGGTTCGAGGATGCTGATGCCGGCCGAGTCGGCATGGCACAGCGACTGTATCAGTTCGGCCAGCTTGTGCAGCACCTTGCGCGGATTGGCCGCCAGTTCGCGCGCCAGCCCGGCAAGGGCCCGGGTTTCGGCGTGCGGATCCCTGGCGCGCACGGGTCGGCGCGCCAGTTCCGGAGTGATCAGTATTTCTTCGACGCTCAGGCCGCTTGCAGCAGGTGTCATTGGTTGTCACGTACTGCCGGAAAGTGACAAGCGAGCACGTCACTCTCCGAAATCCGTATTGATGTAAAAGTCTTATCCTACGGATGATATGACCAGTGGAACAGGGCTGTTCGTGCAGGGACGACGTAGGATTGCTCGTACATGGCATGCCATCGGCATGCCGCGCCGCCCCTGTGCGAAGGCCGCAGGGCTTACTTTCGATGGCGCAACGGCACCTCATGGTCACCCAGCAGGATCTTGTCCGGCGTGATCGGCGTGCTGCGCAGGCGCTTGCCGGTGGCATGGAAGATGGCGTTGGCCACCGCCGCGGCGGTGCCGACGATGCCGATCTCGCCCACCCCCTTGGCGCCCAGCTGCTTGCTGACCACGCGGTCGTCCTCGTCGGCGAAGATGACCTGGATGTCGTGGATGTCGGCATTCACCGCCACGTGATACTCGGCGAAGTCGTGGTTCATGAAGCGGCCGAGGCGGTGGTCGGTGAAGGTTTCCTCATGCAGCGCCTGGCTGATGCCCCACACCACGCCGCCGACGATCTGGCTGGTGGCGGTCTTGGCGTTGATGATGCGCCCGGCGGCCACTGCATCCACCACGCGCGTCACGCGCACGATGCCCAGCTTTTCGTTGACGCGCACCTCCACGAACACCGCGGAGTGGACCGCGCGCACGTACTTGCGCTGCTTGAGCATCTGCGGCGTCAGCAGGAATTTTTCCTCGATCCTGTCCTTGCCGGCCTGGGCCAGCAGGGCGGACAGGGCGACACCGTTGCTCGGCTGGCCGCGCAGGTGGATGAAGCCGTCGTTGAATTCCACCTCGGTTGCCTTCAATCCCTTGAAGATCGAATCCTTCTGCGACTGGGCCAGCTTGAGCAGGGTGGTCTTGAGCTTGTCGCAGGCGCCATGCACGCCCGAGCCGACGGTCGCAACGTGCGAGGAACCGCCCTCGATCGGCGCCAGCGGCAGGGTGGAGTCACCCAGCTGGAAGGTCACGCGCTCCAGCGGCAGGCCGAGCGCTTCGGCCGCGATCATCGCCATCACGGTATAGGTGCCGGTGCCGATGTCGGAGGCGGCGCTGGACACCACCAGGCGCCCGTCCGCATGCAGCACGGCCGAGACGCGCGCCACCAGCACCAGCGAATCCCACATGCCGGTGGCCATGCCCCAGCCGATCAACTCGTCGCCCTCGCGCATCGAACGCGGCTCCAGCGGCCGGTCCTTCCAGCCGAAGCGCTCGGCGCCCTGCTGGTAGCACTGGCGCAGTTCCTTGCTCGAATACGGCTTGCCGTCGAGCGGATTGACCTCGGCGTAGTTGCGCAGGCGGAAGTCGAGCGGGTCGATCTTCAGCTTGTAGGCCATTTCATCCATCGCCACTTCGAGCGCATGCACGCCGTGGGCGGCGCCGGGGGCGCGCATGTCGATCGGGGAGTAGCGGTCCTGGGCCACGATCTTGTAGCCCAGCTTGATGTGATCGCAGGCGTACATCTGCCCCGACCAGTTGACCACCACCTCGACATAGTCTTCGATGCGCGAGGTTTCGTGGATCGCCTCGTGCCAGATCGCCTGCAGCTTGCCGTCCGGCGTCGCCGCCAGCCGCACCTTTTGCCAGGTCTCGGGACGGTGGCCGAAGCTGAACATCTGCTGGCGCGTGAGCACCACGCGCACCGAGCGCTTCAGCTTGAGCGAAGCCATCACCGCCAGCGGCAGCTGGTATTGCGGACGCAGGCCGGAGCCGAAGGCGCCGCCCACGTAAGGGTTACGCACCGTGACCTTGTCCTTGGACAGGCCGAAGGCGTGCGACACGTACCAGCGGCAGTTCTGCGAGCTCTGGTTCTTGTCGTAGATGGTCAGGTGGCCGTCGGCGCCGTAGACCACGGTGGAGGCGAACATCTCCATCGGGTTGTGGTGTTCGACGCCGTGGTAGAACTCGGACTCGACCCGCACCGGCGCCGCTTCCCAGGCCTTTTCGGCATCGCCCTTGGAGCTGGGCGGGGTGAAGCCGGCCTTCAGCGGACGCGGTTTGTAGGCCTTGTCCAGGCTGTCGAGCATGTTGGTGTCGTGCTCTTCGATGTCGTAGGTGGCCGTCACCAGCGCGGCGGCGTGGCGCGCGGCCTCGAAGGTCTCGGCCAGCACCAGCGCGATCGGCTGGCCGCTGTAGAAGACGCGGTCGCTGAACAGCGGACGGAAGGGCGAGCCGGCCGGTGCCGTCATGTCCTTGAAGGCCAGGTCGTTGGAGCGCATCTTGGGGCGGTTCTCGTGGGTCATCACCTCGATCACGCCGGGCACCGCCAGGGCGGCCGCGGTGTCGATGGTCTTGATGCGGCCCTTGACGGCGGTGCCGCTCACCACCACGCCGTAGCACAGGTCCGGCGCCTGGTATTCGGCGGCGTACTGGGCGCTGCCGGTGACCTTGGCGCGGCCGTCGACGCGCGACACCGCCATGCCGCCGCGCACGCGGCCGGTGCCTTCGGGCGCGACCGGGGTGCGCAGTTCGGGAATCAGATCGGTCATGCTGGGTTTCCTTCCGTCGTTTGTCCCTTGGCGAAGTCAGTGCCGCGCATGGCGGTCGTGAGCGCCTGGACGATGGCGTTCTTCGCCAGCGTCAGTTTGAAATCGTTCTGGCCGTAGCCGCGCGCACCTTGCAGGATGCGGGTGGCGGCTTCTTCGAAGGCCGCTTCGCCGGCGGGCTTGCCGACCAGCGCGCTTTCCGCGTCTTCCACGCGCCAGGGTTTGTGGGCCACGCCGCCGAGGGCGATGCGGGCGGCGCGGATGCTGCCGTCCGGGGCCAGGTCGAGGGCGGCGGCGACCGACACCAAGGCAAAGGCGTAGGACAGGCGGTCACGCACCTTGATGTAGGCCGAGTGGTCGATAAAGCGCGCCGCGTCCGGCAGGGTGATGTGGGTGATCAGTTCGCCCGGCTGCAGGTTGCTGTCGATGTCCGGCCGGTCGCCCGGCAGGCGGTGGAAGTCGGCAAAGGGGATCGCGCGTTCGCTGCCGCCCGACTTCACATGCACGGTGGCGTCGAGGGCGCGCAGGGCCACGCACATGTCCGACGGGTGGGTGGCGATGCATTGTTCGCTGGTGCCCAGGATCGCCAACTGGCGGTTGATGCCGTTCTTGGCCGGGCAGCCGGTGCCGGGTTCGCGCTTGTTGCAGGGCGTGCCGACGTCATAGAAATACACGCAGCGGGTGCGCTGCAGCAGGTTGCCGCCGTTGCTGGCCATGTTGCGCAGCTGGGGCGAGGCACCGGCCAGGATCGCGGCGGACAGCAGCGGGTAGCGGCTGCGCACGGTGTCGTGGTAGGCGGTGGTGGCGTTGCGCGCCAGCGCGCCCAGGCGCAGGCCGCCCTCGTGCTCTTCGATGATGTCCAGGCCCGCCTGTTCCAGCGGATTGATGTCGACCAGTTGCGGCGGCGCCATCACGCCGGCTTTCATCAGGTCGAGCAGGTTGGTGCCGCCCGCCACCGGGCGCGCGCCTTCCGTGGCCAGCAGGGGAAGTGCCGCGTCGACGTTCGCGGCTTGCTTGAAGGTGAATGGATTCATGCGAGCACCGGTCCCGTGGTAAAGCCGTCGGGGCCGGAAGCGGAAGCGGAAGCGGAAGCGGAAGCGGAACCGGAAGCCGAACCGGGCTTGTCCTTGTGGATGCCCATCACCTGGATCACCGCCTGGGCGATGGCCGGATAGGCGCCGCAGCGGCACAGGTTGCCGCTCATGAGTTCGCGCACGTCATCGACCGTCTTGGCCTGGCCTTCGGCGATCAGGCCGGCGGCGGAACAGATCTGGCCCGGGGTGCAGTAGCCGCACTGGAAGGCATCCTGCTCGATGAAGGCTTGCTGCAGCGGATGCAGCGCATCCCCTTTGGCCATGCCCTCGATGGTGGTGACCTCGTGGCCGTTCTGCATGACGGCCAGCGTCAGGCAGGAATTCACGCGCTTGCCGTCCACCAGCACGGTGCAGGCGCCGCATTGACCGTGGTCGCAGCCTTTCTTGGTGCCGGTCAGTCCGGCGCGTTCGCGCAGCAGATCGAGCAGGGTGACCCAGGGTTCGACGCTGAATTCCCGGTCCTGGTCGTTGATGCGCAGCCGTATCGGGTGCTGCTGGTAGGGGTCCATGGCCATCCTTTCATGTGAAGTCTCTACCTTACGGCTCGCGCGCAGGCGGCGCGGTTAGATACCACACATAAGCAATAGACAATTTGTCGTGCTCGCTGTGGCGTCAGCGCGACAGAATCCCAAGTCTTTTTATTACGTCGACACGATTCACGCTCAGAATAGAGGCTGGGCACGCCAGACTGTGAAGCTGACGGGAAGCTGTATTTACAAAACCATGCATGTAGAGCTGATACAAAACAGTTAAATTCTCTCGAATTGTTTCGTTGTAGAATCTCCAAAAGTTTTGACCAAGAATAAATTATTTTTGTAGAGTAAAAGTTGTGGCGGTACTGCATACCCCGCTCGAATTCGGCTAACATCCCGCGCTTTCAGCTGCACCCGCACCCAGCCTGCTCTACATTAGCTCGATACCGGCCCCACGCGCCGGCCTTTTCTTCGCCGTTCGCGGCAAGGACGTCATGCTCAGCCAACAAGAACTCGCAGAAACCGAACGCATCAAAGCCCTGCATGTCCTCGGCGTACTCGACACGCCCCGCGAAGACCGTTTCGACCGCTTCACCCGCCTGGCCGCGGCCAGCCTCGGCGTGCCGATCGCCCTGGTCTCGCTGGTCGACGTCGAGCGCCAGTGGTTCAAGTCCTGCGTCGGCCTGGACACGGCCGGCACCTCGCGCTCGGTGGCCTTTTGCAGCCATGCGGTGGCGCTGGACGACTTGCTGGTGGTGCCCGACGCGCTGCTCGACGAGCGCTTCGCTACCAATCCGCTGGTAACCGGCGCGCCGCACATCCGCTTTTATGCAGGCCAGCCGGTGCGCAGCCTGGACGGCCAGCCGCTCGGCACCCTGTGCATCATCGACACCCGCCCGCGCGAGCTGGACGACGCCGGCCGGCGCATGCTGCGCGACCTGGCCCAGCTGGTGCAGGACGAATTGAACCGCGACGTGCTGGTGGCCGCGCGCGACGCCGCACGCCAGGAGCTGGTCGAGCTCAACGTCCAGCTGGAACGGCGCGTCGACGAGCGCACGCGCGAGCTGCATGCCAAGAATTGCGCTCTCGAGCAGGAGATGCAGCAGCGCGCCGCCGCCACACAGGCGCTGCGCCAGAAGCAGGCCTTGCTGGATGCGGTGCTGGAATCGGTGGACGTCGGCGTGGTCGCCTGCGATGCCGAAGGGCGCCTGACCCTGTTCAACCGCGAGGCGCGCGCGTTCCACGGCCAGGACGTGGCCGGCGTGGCGCTGCCCGACTGGCCGGCGTATTACCGCCTGTTCGGTGCCGACGGCGTGACGCCGCTGGACGCGGCCGAGGTGCCGCTGGCGCGCGCCCTGCGTGGCGAAGCATTGAAGGACGTGCCGATGACCATCGCCACGGACGGCGCCGCGCCGCGCCGCGTGCTGGTCGGCGGCCGCGCGCTCAAGGGCGCGCAGGGCGAGGCCCTGGGCGCGGTGGTGGCGATGAAGGACGTCAGCGAGCTGACCGCGTCGCGTGCGCGCGCCCTCGAGAGCGAAGAATGGCTGCGCACCATCGCCGACAACGTGCCGGCGCTGATCGCCTATCTCGACCCGGGCCTGACCTACCGCTTCGCCAACGACCGCTACCGCGAGTGGTTCGGGGTGCGCAGCGAGAACATGGTCGGCAAGACCGTCCGCGACGCCATGGGCGAAGCCTTCTTTGCGCCGCGCCGCCTGGCGCTGGAGCGCTGCCTGTCCGGCCACGGTTCCTATCTCGAGATCGAGGAAGAGCGGCGCGGCCGCAAGCGCGTGATCAGCAGCACCTATCTGCCGCACCTGCGCGACGGCAAGGTGCAGGGCATCTATGTGCTGTCGACCGATGCCACCTCCTCGCGCGAGTACGAGCGCCAGCTGCATGCGCTGGCCCATTCCGACCACCTGACCGGGCTGCCCAACCGCCGCAGCTACGAAGAACGCCTGCTGCAGGCCATCGCGCGCTCGCGCCGCGGCGCCACGCCGCTGGCCCTGGCCTACCTCGACCTCGACAACTTCAAGCAGATCAACGACAGTCTCGGCCACAGTGGCGGCGACAAGGTCTTGCGCGAATTCGCACGCCGCCTCTCGGCCACGGTGCGCAGCACCGACACGGTGGCGCGCCTGGCCGGCGACGAGTTCGTCGTCGTACTGGAGCAGGTCGGCTCGCCGCTGGAATGCCGCCGCATCGGCGACAAGCTGCTGGAAGCCATGCACGCGCCCTTCGAGATCGACGGCAAGCTGCTCGCGGTGACGGCCAGCATCGGCGTCGCCTGGAGCGCCCACCCCGAACAGGCCAGACTGGCGCAAAGCGCCGACGAGGCGCTGTACCAGTCGAAACGCGCCGGGAGAAACGCGTCCTCGGTACTGGCTGCCTGAGCCTCACGCAAAGCGTATCAGGACCGCTGTCCGCGAGACCGTCGCCCCGGCGAAGGCCGGGGCCCAAGTTGGCGGCAAGCCGCAAAAGCCTGCCCACGCCAGATCAGAAAGTCCGCAACAAACCAAGCACCAGCGCCTTGCGCCCCAAGAACTTGCCATTCCTGGCCGAGGCATAGGCCGCTTCATCGGCCGTGGTCCCCACCGCCGCCAGCGACAGGGTGGTCGGCCCCCAGGCCTTGCTGACGCCGATCTTCCAATCCGTATAGCTGGCGTTCAGGCTGTGCTGCACGTGCTGGCGCCCCGCATGCAGGTTCACGGTCACGCCATTGCCGGCATCCAGGTTGGCGCCCAGGTCCAGGTAGCTGCTGTAGCGGCTCTCCACGAAGCCGAACAGGTTGGTCAGCGCATTCGAATATTTCACGTAATACGGACCGTAGCCCAGCTGGCCATACAGCTCGGCGGTGTTGGCGTTGACGAAGCCCGGCTGGTCGCCCAGGCCATTGCCGGGATAGACGTAGCCGAGCACACCGACGTCGTAGCTGACGCCGCCCAGCTCGCCACGCTTGCCGCCATACACGTCCATCTCGACATGGCCGCCGCCACCGGCATCTTTCGCCCAGGTGATGCTGGACAGCCAGGTGCCGGCATACAAGCCGCTGGCCGGATCGGTGTAGTCGGCGCCGCCTTGCACCGCCGGATGCAGGCGCGTCTGCGAGATGCCGCGGTAGCGGTAGTCGGAAATCACGCCCAGGTTGTAGCTGACCGAAGCTGCAGCCGGCGCTGCCGGCGCTTCCGTAACCGCAGGCGCTTCCTGCGCAAAGGCTGGGGTGCCGAGGACGAACAGGGTGATGCCGATGATGCGTTTCATGGTGTTTTCACTTTCTTAGGGATGAGCCGGTCCCGCGCCTCGCGGCGCCGCCGGTGTACGTCGGGGAATGAAACTTAGAGGGGGATCGCCAGCCGGTAGCCCACGCCGGTCTCGGTGATCAAATATCTCGGTTGCGCGGGGTCGTCCTCCAGCTTGCGCCGCAGGTGCCCCATGTAGATACGCAGGTAGTGCGGACTGTTGGCCGATTGCTGGCCCCAGACTTCGCGCAGCAGCTGCGGGTTGCTGACCACGCGGCCGGCGTTGCGCGCCAGCGCCGCCAGCAGCTTGTATTCGGTGGGCGCCAGCCGCACGCCGCCGCCGTCGCGGGTGACGGTGTGCGCCTGCAGGTCGACCGCCACCGTGCCGAAGCGCACCACGCTGGCATCGGCCTGGGCCGCCGGGGCCTGGCGCTGGCGCCGCATTGCCGAGCGCGCGCGCGCCAGCAGCTCCGCCACGCCGAAGGGCTTGGTCAGGTAATCGTCGGCGCCGGCGTCCAGCGCGCGCACCTTTTCCGATTCCAGGGTGCGCGCCGACAGCACGATGACGGCGGCGCGCGACCATTGGCGCAGGTCGGCGATGAAGGCGATGCCGTCGCCGTCCGGCAGGCCGAGGTCGAGCACCACCAGGTCGGGCTGGCGGGTGCCGGCCGCGGCCAGGCCCTGCCTGGCGTTGGCCGCTTCATGGACCTGCCAGCCTTCTTCTTCCAGCGCCTCGCGCACGAAGCGGCGGATCTGGGCTTCGTCCTCGACCAGCAGGGCGACCGGTTTTTGCTGCTCATTCATGGTGGCTCTCGATGTCCTGTTCCAGGTCCGGCAAGGCCGGCGCTTCGCCGCGCGGCAGGGCGATCACGATGCGCGCACCGTGGGCACCGTGGGCACCGTGGGCACCATCGCCTCCCGCCACCTGTTCGGCGCGGATGCTGCCGCCGTGCGCTTCCACGATGGCGCGGCAAATCGCCAGGCCCAGGCCCACGCCCGGGGTACTGGACTCCTGCTGGCCGCGCACGAATTTCTCGAAGATCGCTTCCTCGCGTCCGGGCGGCAGGCCGGGGCCGTCGTCGGTGATGCGCAGCTGGACGGCGTCGCCGCGCACGCGCGCATCCAGCGTCACCTGGCTGCCCGGCGGCGTGTACTTGGCGGCGTTTTCCAGCACATTGCACAGCACGCGTTCCAGCAGCGGGGCGTCGAAGCGCACCAGCGGCAGGTCGTGCGGGATGCGCGTGGCCACCGTGTGCCCGGCCAGCACCGCGCCGCTGGCGCGCAGCGCGCTGCCGACCACTTCCTCGATCGACTGCCATTCCAGGTGCAGGTGCACGCCGCCGCTCTGGATGCGCGCCATGTCGAGCAGGTTGGTGACCAGGGTGTTCATGCGCAGGGCCTCGCTCCGCAGTGTCGCGGCCAGGTCCAGCTGCTGGGGCGACAGGGCGGGGCGCGAGCCGGCCAGCGATTCCGACACGCCCACCAGCAGCGTCAGCGGGGTGCGCAGGTCGTGGCCGAGCGCCGCCAGCAGCGAATTGCGCAGGCGCTCGGATTCCATGTTCACCAGCGCGCCCTGGGCCACCTCGATGTAGTGCACGCGTTCCAGCGCGATCGCGGTGAGGGTGGCGAAGGTGTCGAGCTGCTGGCGCTGTTCCGGCACCTGCAGCCAGTCGCCCGACGGCGACGAGGCCGAGGCCGGCGGTAGCAGGGCCAGCACGCCGCGCGTGCGCATCGGCGCCACCAGCGGCAGGTAGAACAGCGGGCTGGCCGGCAGGGTGTCGGTGCCGAGGCCGGCGGCCTGGGCGTGGTCGAAGCTCCACTGGGCGGTGCCGAGGTCGGGTTGCGGACCGCCATCGGTGGCATCGCCATCCTGCGCATGCAGCCTGCCATCGGCATCCGGCAGCAGCAGGGTGGCGCCGGCGCGGAAGGCTTGCGCCACGAACTCGCGGGTGGCATCCAGCACCTGTTCCGGCTGCAGCGCGCCGGACAGCCGGGTGGCGAACTCGTACAGTGCATGCCAGCGCCGCTCGCGCTGGCGCGCCACCTGGGCCTGGAAGCGCAGCAGGGCGGTCAGGTGGCCGGTGATCAGGCCCACCGCCAGCATCACGACAAAGGTGATCAGGTACTGGAAATCGCTCACCACGAAGGACAGGCGCGGCGGCACGAACACGAAGTCCAGCGTGGCGACGCTGACGCAGGTCGCCGCCACCGAGGGCCCGCGTCCGTAGCGGTAGGCCACCCCCAGCACCACCAGCATGAACAGCATGGCGATGTTGGCCAGGTCGAGCCAGTCGTCCAGCGCCCAGCCGAGGGCGCCGGCGGCCAGGCTGGCGCCGGTGCCGAGCAGGTAGGGCAGCAAACGCGGTGTGCGTCCTGCCGTCGCAGCCCTTGCAGCCGACCCGGCCGCATGCGCAGCAGGGCGCGCGGGCACGCCGGCCGCAGCGATTTCCAGCAGGTCGGCGCCTGGCGCCAGCCGCGCCAGCCGGCGCGCCAGGCCGGGCCGCCAGCGCCACTGCCACTGAGACGCCGCCGCGGCGGGCCGTCCCAGCACCAGGCGCGACAGATTGCGGCTGCCGGCATAGCGCGCCAGTTCCTGTGCCACGTCGGCGCCGGGCAGCACGGCGCTGGCGCCGCCCAGCTTTTCGGCCAGGCGCAGGGTATCCAGGATTTGCGTGCGGCGCGCCGCGTCCAGGCGCTGCAGCGGCGGCGTTTCGACATACACCGCATGCCAGCGCGCACCCAGCTGGCCGGCCAGGCGCGCCGCGCTGCGCACCACCTGTTCGCCTTCGGCACCCGGACCGACGCAGGCCAGCAGCGCGGCGCCGGTCTGCCACAGGGTGTCGACCGACTGCTCCACGCGCCAGGCTTGCACGTCGCCCTCGACGCGGTCGGCGGTGCGGCGCAGCGCCAGTTCGCGCAGCGCGATCAAATTCCCCTTGCGGAAGAAGTTGCCGGCGGCGCGTTCGGCCTGCGGCCCCTGGTAGACGCGGCCCGACTTCAGGCGCGCCAGCAGTTCGTCGGCCGGCAGGTCGACCAGCACCACCTCGTCGGCGCGGTCGAACACCGCGTCCGGCACGGTTTCCGCCACGCGGATGCCGGTGATGCCACCGACCACATCGTTCAGGCTTTCCAGGTGCTGCACGTTGACCGTGGTCCAGACGTCGATGCCGGCGTCCAGCAGTTCCTCGACGTCCTGCCAGCGCTTGCGGTGGCGCGAACCCGGCGCATTGGAATGCGCCAGTTCGTCGACCAGGACCAGGGTAATGTTGTCATCGCGGCCACTGGCCAGCGCCGCGTCGATGTCGAATTCGGACAGGGTCTTGCCGCGGTAGTCCACCTGCTTCAGGGGCAGTTGCGGCACGCCTTCGAGCAGGGCCGCGGTCTCGCTGCGGCCGTGGGTCTCGACCACGCCGGCCAGGAAGCTTGCCTCGGGCAGGGCGCGCGCCGCCGTCAGCATCGCCCAGGTCTTGCCGACCCCGGCCGATGCGCCGAAATAAATGCGCAGGCGGCCGCGCCGGGCGCGTTCTTCCTGCTCGCGCATGCGCGCCAGCAGCTGGTCGGGATCGGGCCTCTGCCCCTGATTGGACGTCGTCATGTTCGCTATCTTAATACCGCCGGGTCAGCAGACCGTCTCAATGCTTCGGAAACGCCTGGTCCAGCGCCAGGTTCAGCGCCAGCACGTTGACGCGCGCTTCGCCGAAGATGCCCAGCAGCGGCCGCTCGGTATGCCGCTCCGCCAGGTCTTGCAGCGCGTCGTGGGAAGCGCCGCGCGCGCGCGCCACGCGGTCGAGCTGGTACAGCGCGGCGGCCGGGCTGATGTGCGGATCGAGGCCGCTGGCGGAGGCCGTTACCAGGTCGACCGGCACCGGTGCGCGCTGGCCCGGGTCGGCCGCGTGCAGGGCGTCGATGCGGCCCTTGACGGCATCCGCCAGCGCCGGGTTCAGCGGGCCCTGGTTGGAACCCGAGGAGCCGGCGGCGTTGTAGGGCATCGGCGCGGTGGCCGAAGGACGGCCCCAGAAATAGCCCGGCGCCGAGAACGGCTGGCCGATCAGGCTGGAACCGCGCAGGGTGCCGTCCCGGACGATCAGGCTGCCGCCGGCCTGGGCCGGGAAGGCCGCCTTGCCGATGCCGGTGACCAGCAGCGGATAGACGCCGCCGCACAGCAGGGTCAGCGCCAGCAGCAGGGTAAGGGCGGGACGAAAATGTGTGTTCATGATGCCTCCTTTAAGCTAAACCCAGGGCAACCAGCGCCAGGTCGATCAGTTTGATGCCGGCGAAGGGCAGCAGGATGCCTCCCAGGCCGTACACCAGCATGTTGCGGCGCAGGAGGGCGGCGGCACCGATCGCGCGGTAGGCCACCCCCTTCAGCGCCAGCGGGATCAGGAACACGATGATCAGCGCGTTGAAGATCACCGCCGACATGATCGCCGAGCTCGGGCTGGCCAGGTGCATCACGTCCAGCGCCTTCAGTTGCGGGTAGGTTGCCACGAAGGCCGCCGGGATGATGGCGAAGTACTTGGCGATGTCGTTGGCGATCGAGAAGGTGGTGAGCGCGCCGCGCGTCATCAGCATCTGCTTGCCGATCTCGACGATCTCGAGCAGCTTGGTCGGGTTGGAATCCAGGTCGACCATGTTGCCGGCTTCCTTGGCGGCCTGGGTGCCGGAATTCATCGCCACGGCGACGTCGGCCTGGGCCAGCGCCGGCGCGTCGTTGGTGCCGTCGCCGGTCATCGCCACCAGGCGGCCGTCCGCCTGGTAGTCGCGGATCAGTTTCAGCTTGTCCTCGGGCGTGGCCTCGGCCAGGAAGTCGTCGACCCCGGCTTCGGCCGCGATCGCCGCCGCCGTCAGGCGGTTGTCGCCGGTGATCATCACGGTCTTGATGCCCATGCG